>Ga0207062_1235_pt1 | contig 12596 bp, 12 predicted proteins | sample Alteio_BWMinCont_28_FD_153266 | JGI IMG/M metagenome (GOLD analysis project Ga0207062, IMG submission 153266) | Enriched cells from forest soil in Barre Woods Harvard Forest LTER site, Petersham, Massachusetts, United States -... | ecosystem: Environmental > Terrestrial > Soil > Temperate forest >... | reverse complement strand
TGGCGATCGCCAGTTGTCCCGCGGCGCGCATCAGGAAGTCGGCGTCTTCCGGGCGGATTGAGTTTTCGGACCGGCTGCCGAGCGTGAGCACACCGAGCGTCCGACCTCGGCTGATCAGGGGCAGAGCGCAGCCAGACTCAAGGGCTTCAGCGCGAACTTCAGTAGCTTCGTCGAGAGCCAGTTGTTCACTAATGTAATCCGATACGACAGGCTTGCCGGTCTTGAATACTGTGCCCGTCACGGACCCCCCGATCGGCTGTAACGCATCCTCCTTAGCAAATCCCTTACCTTCTGGGAAGTCTATAGCGAGTTGGCCCAAATAGACGTGCTCCACATCTGGCAGCCACACCCCAACGAAGTCGCAATGCATATTTTGCCGAATGCTCGCCGCCAGCGTGCGGAGGACATCGCGACACTCTAAATCCGAGACCAGTGTATTCGTCAGGTCTAGGAGCAGCTTCGGTCGATCGCGCGCGCGTTGCGATTTCGGTCTTCCGCTTGGCGATTCCTGAGAATTGAGTGAGTGGCCCAGTATCATCGAAGAGGTACTCATTCGTGGCCTCTCATTCCAAGTTGTTTGGGAAGCCGCGCTCACAAAAATCTCCCAAATTTTAGTTGGCCACCGCCAGACAACAAAGGGCCAGGCCGAGCACTTGCGCCCACCGTAGCCCGACGAGAATCTGGAATCGATTCCCCAGACGGCCAATCCATGAGCTCTAGTTCTTCGATCCAGTGCAGCGCCGACTGCCGAGCCTGCTCAGGGCCAAACAACTTATCTACCGCGTGGATGAAAGCGGACAGCTCTTTTTCAGCCAGGACGAGAAAACCGTCAGCGAGTCGAAGGCAACGGTCCGTTTCCGCATCCCTTGAAAGTTTTCCGTTCTCGAGCATGACAACCTTTGGACCAACCCATGCCTGGCAGAGGCGGATCATTTATTGAACTCGTCACCAAACGATTACATCCCAGTGCTCGGCAAGCATTCCGTTTTCAATGCGCACAATATCTGCGGCAATCCAGTTCACAGCGAGGCCGAAGTTCGAAAATCGTCCGTGCACGATGACAAAATTCCCTTCAGCCACAATCGTTCCGTGCTCATATTTGAGAGTCGGTGGAAGGCTCTTGACGAGATCGAACAGGCCCTCACGGCCGGGAGCAATGTGTGCGTTGTGTTGGAGGTAGTGAGGTGACCAAAACTTCTCGGCAGCCGCGTAGTCTCGCTTGTTGAACAACGTATTGAACGCTTCCAGGACAAGAGCTTTGTTTTTTGGCTCAACTGTACGATTCATTGCTGCATCTGCCTCCTCCAACCAGATTTAGGGTGAAACGATGATGTTCCTCAGGTCGAGCCACATGTTCATCGTCGGCTCCCTACGTCCCGATGATGGACCGACAACATTTGGCGAACAACCCTCGTTAGAGTCCTTGTTTGGCTACCTAATGAAGGTGGGTGTGAACACTACCATTGAGGGGGAACGACGCAGCTCTAGCGCTCTACCGACCACCGATGTCAATACGCTTTCGTCCGAAAAGCCACGCGTCAACGGACCAGGTGCCGGGTCCAAACATTGCCAGGGCTGCACCTACGACCGCTAGCGCTATGCAAGTTCGCAGATAGTCAGCTTTCGAAAGGGCCGCCCTATCAAAGTCCAACGATTACGACCAACACTCCCTCGGATGCCATCAGCGTTTCGGCGACTCCATCGGGGGTCAGGCCAATTCCCGCCCCTAATCGCAGGAGTAGAAAACCTTTCCCCGGTCAACCGCTGGGAAACGTTGAGAATAGTCGTTGCAGAGAAGACCTCAACGACAAGGTTAGGGAAAGCGCAGCCCAGTCGAATCCCCCAAAAACCGGGGCTGGGATACACCTCTTTCGAGGGGCTACAGTTCGATGATTCCCCGTTTCAGCCCGATAGTGACCGCGTGGGTTCGGTCGTTTGCGCCAAGTTTCGAGAGGATATTCTTGCCGTGTCCCTTAACGGTTTCCTCGGTGATTGACAGTCTATCGGCGATCAATCTGTTGGCGTTGCCAGCGGCAATCGCGCTAAGGACTTCGATTTTCTCGGAGAGTCGGTCTTCTAAGCCGAGAATTGGGAACCTGGCGTCGTGAACGGCCGTGAGGTGTCCCCATAGATAGATGAGACGGTTTCTTCCCGGAGCTACCTCTTTCAAAAGCTGGTCTTCCGCAAGATTTGAAAGTGTCTTGTTCGCTCTCTCCAAGACAAGTCGCCATGAATTGATTGCCACTTGCACCGGCAATTCGTGCGAGGTCACAGTAATAAGCCTCTCTTTTAATCCCTGCCTATCCTTCGCACATCCCGCTTTCGTTCTGCGGATGCAGATCGCCAAATCTCCCCTTCAGGAGAGTCCTGAAGAGACCGTATGGTCGCAGAATATCAACGGCGTAGCACCGCGAAGACTAATAAGTACCCTGCCAGCAACTGTCTCGGCAACCTGACGAAATAGCAAAGATGTCTTAGTTTGACCCGAGGCGCCATGCTTATGAGGCATCGATGCCAGCTCAACAAAGTATGCTTTCCGAGCGCTACCGCGAGCGCGCATCGCAATCTAACGGGGTAGTGATCGCGAAACCAGCGCTTTGGCGGATGTTAAGTCATGCCTAACCTGCATGGGGCTCTCAGCCAAAGATTGCGATCGTAATTGTGGAAGGCGGACATGGAAATGAGTCAAGGAGTATTTCTCGCTGAAGTTGGCGGTCCTAAGGTCACACACGCGCGCGAGTCTTCTGAGCCGCTTCTTACTCCATACCGGATGGGAGATCTCGAGCTTCCGAATCGCGTAATCATGGCCCCCCTCACTCGGATGCGGGCCAATCCCGACGATCACATGCCTACAATTCTGCAGGCAGAGTATTACGCGCAACGCGCTTCGGCGGGACTGATTATCGCCGAGGCCACAGCGATCAGCCCCGACGGATTTGGTTGGGCGGATACACCGGGCCTTTGGAGCGAGGAACAGGTTCGCGGATGGAGGCGCGTCACCGATGCGGTTCACACGGCGGGTGGTCGCATCATCGCACAGCTGTGGCATACAGGGGCGATGTCTCATCCGGAACTCCGGGATGGTCTGCAGCCTGTGTCGGCTTCCGATGTTGACCCACTTCAACTCTCGGTGACACGGACCGGCCGAAAGCCGACCGTAACGCCACGACCTCTCAGGAAGCACGAAATTCGGGCCACGGTGGCCGACTTCGGACGGGCTGCGCGAAATGCGTTAGTGGCCGGCTTCGATGGCGTACAGATCCTTGCCAATTACCTTTACCTGATTTCTCAGTTCCTTAATGCGGCTACCAACCACCGCAAAGACGAGTACGGAGGAAGCATGGAAAACCGCTCGCGATTCCTCTTCGAGGTGGTCGAGGCAGTGCTCAATGAAGTCGATGCAAAGGCGGTCGGAGTCAAGATAAGTCCAATGCATGAGGGGGGCGCGTTCGCAGCCAACGACGAGACCCTGCCGATTACCGAGTACGCCATCGGGAAGCTGAACGCATACAACCTTTCGCACCTCTTGCTCATGGGAAACACAACTGACTTTTCCGGCACTCCCCTGGAAAAGCTGGCCGACGATGGCATGTTCCGACATTTCCGCCCTATCTACAAAGGAACGTTGATCGCCAATGTGAATATGCATCGCGAGCGCGGGAATCGGCTTATCGCCGAAGGGTTGGCTGACCTGATTGCGTTTGGCCGCCCCTACATCGCAAATCCCGACCTCGTGCAGAGGTTCGCCGCGGGTGCACCTCTTGCCGAAGTGGATTGGGAGACCGTCTACGCCTCTGGGTCACACGGCTATTCCGATTACCCCAGCTACCAACCATCACAACCAACGATGAGCTGACTGTGCCATGCAATATTCACATCACAGATTGGAGCTACGATGAATCTCACTGAAAACACCATCTTCATTACCGGCGGCGGATCGGGCATTGGGCGCGCTCTAGCCGAAGCGCTGCACAAACGTGGGAACAAAGTAATCATCTCGGGTCGGCGCAAGGGCCATCTGGACGCCGTCGTGAAAGCCAATCCGGGCATCGAGGCGATGGAACTCGATGTCGCCGATCCCGACAATATCAAGACCGCAGCGAAGAGGCTGATTCGAGAGCACCCCGACCTGAATGTTCTCGTCAATAACGCTGGAATCATGGAACCGGATCAGGCGGCGGGCGTCATCGACGATAAAGTGCTTCTGTCGACCGTCACAACCAATCTTCTGGGCCCGATCCGGCTGACATCGGCATTGGTGGATCAGATGAAGCGCCGTCGTGGAGTAATTCTCTACAACACCTCGGTCCTTGCCTTCGTTCCATTGGCCTTGACGGCTGTCTACTCTGCAACCAAAGCTGCACTCCACTCCTATGTGTTGTCGCAACGCTTCCTCCTGCGCGACAGTGGTGTTCGGGTACTCGAGATAGCGCCACCCTGGGTGCGGACGGAGTTGATGAACAGCCAGGAAGCGGCGCAGGCAATGCCGCTCGACAGGTTTATGGCCGAAACTTTGGATGTCCTTGGAACAGACGCTGACGAAATTCTTGTTGAAGCGGCGAAACCGTTGCGTGCCAATCCTGGCTCTGAGGAGCATGCATTGGTCAATGGCTTCAACCAGCAAATGCTGGAGCTATTCACAACAGCCTCAGGAGCTAAAGCTTAGAGCTAGAGCAGGAAGCCGATCAAGATCGCGATCTTCGATGACTATCAAAATGTCGCTTTGAGATAGGGAGTTAAAGCTATGAGTTCACCAGTTGTTAGGAGAACAAACATGCTCAAGAAAATTCGATGCGCTTCGCTGCCGCTCTGATCGCAGCGCTCATCAGCTTTGTCGTTGGTCCGAACGCAGTTCTGGCTGCTGCACCTCAGCGTCATGATCAGGTGCCGGGCTTCGACCGATTGAAAGTCGGAGACTCGAAGTAACGGCGCTATTCCTAGCTCCGGCGTAATCGACCTGCAGTGGCTAAAAGGGCCGATGGATGGTGTTGTTGAGTCTCGCAGCCGCAGGCCGTGGCGACGTTGACTAAAAGGCGGCCAAAGGGGCGCTGCCTGGTTGCAGTACGCTAACGCGTGGGGGGAGCGCCGGACCATTTGCGCATTTGAAACGACCCGGCGCACTAAAATTTTGTTACGAGGAACGAACACTCGGCTCCCATGGCGTGGTGCAATGAGACCAACGCATGCGTCCATGTCCTGAAGAACTTATCTCGAACTGTCTTCCAATTCAGTCCGCTGTCAGTCCGTTTTTGTCTGGCGCATGGCTGAGAATCGCAGTCTTTAAGCAATTTATGGCTGCACATTACTGATACTGACAGTTTCCTGTTTGCCGACTATATGGACACAATTGCGCGAGGCGGCCCGGTGGTCGTTCCGAAATCGCGCCTCATTGAAGTATCATTATCAAAGTCCCGCTGTTGAGCGTGCCAAGGCTCTCTGTTTAGTTTGTCTGGGGCGTCGCAGCTTGGACTCAATGAAAACGCCAACACTCTTCGCCGGCATGGGTTCCGCAAACAGGTGTCCCTGGGCTGACCCACAACCAGCTAACGCCAACAGTCGATGTTGTTCAGCGGTTTCTACCCCTTCAGCGACCACTTTAAGATCTAGATTGTGCGCCAAGCCGATGATTGTCTTGACAATGGCATAGTTTTCGGCATCCATCGTTGCAACGAACGACTGATCGATTTTTAGGGTGTCGACTGGAAAACGACGAAGATAACTCAGGGAAGAATAGCCCGTGCCAAAATCGTCGATACTCATCTTAACTCCTAAAGTCCGGAGCTGTGACATGGTTTGGCCGGTCGCCGCAACATCGTTCATAGCCAGGCCCTCGGTGAACTCGATGGTTACGCTCCGCGGATCCACCGCACTCTCTTCCAGTGCATCTTTGACGTGCCCGATAAAACCGGCGTGAGAGAAATGCTTTGAGCTGATGTTGATGCTTACATATAACGGCGGGTCAGCAGGATAGCGCTGTTGCCAACTCGCCGCCTCCAAACACGCCTTCTTTAGAACCCAGACACTAATAGGAACAATCAGACCGCACTGTTCTGCTAACGGAACAAAAGTGCTTGGTGGTATCGAATTCAACCCCGAGGGCTGCCACCGCAAGAGTGCCTCGAAGCCCTGCACTGCCCCCGTATCTACCGCGACGATTGGCTGGTAGTGAAGTGCCAGTTCTTCATTTTCGAGAGCGTATCTCAGCTTGGCTTCCAGAAGAAGTCGACTCATGACTTGCTCATGCATCGCGCGATCAAATAGCTCACTGCAAGCCTTGCCTTGGCTTTTCGCACGATACATAGCGATATCGGCATTCTGAAGCACTGCCTCCGCAGGCACCTCTGGTGATGTCAGCGCGATGCCAATTGAAATGCTCTTAAAGACCTCATGTCCCTCTAGTAGGAACGGTTTTGCAAATGAAGACTGGATTCTCTCGGCCACACGGATGGCATCGCTCGGGTCGGTAACGTCCTCCACTAGAACCGTAAACTCATCTCCACCCATCCTCGCTATGGTGCCGTCGCTGCGCATGCATGCCCGTAGTCTGTTGCTCACTGCTTTGATTAAAACATCGCCGGTGGCGTGGCCATAGCAGTCATTGACGACCTTGAAGCCATCGATATCAATGAAAAGGACGGCCGCGGCCGGGTGGGGATGCCTTTTCATCCGATCCACGACGCTTTGCAGACGTCCCAAAAACAAGGCCCGGTTGGGAAGGCCAGTGAGCACATCGTGGGTAGCGTTAAAAAGCAATTCTTCCTGAGTCTGTTTCCGTTCTGTTATATCGCGGGCATTGTAGACGATGCCGCCGATATTCTTGTGCTGAGTCAAGTTTCGAACCACACACTCGAAATGGAGCCAACTTCCGTCTGCATGTCGCAACCGGAACTCAACGATGGGATTCTGTCCGTACGCTACCGATCGCGAACCCGCCCTCATGGTCTCCAAGAAATCGTCCGGATGAACCAGGTCGATCATGTTCCTGCCCACGAGACGTTCTCCATGCACCGCTAGAACTGTATGAACGGAAGGGGTCGCGTACCGGATTTGGCCAGAGTTATCGGCGATGAGAATGATGTCGGTTGACTGCTCAGTGAGAGCGCGGAAGCGTTCTTCGCTCTCTCGGAGGGCGTTGCGTTCGGCTTCTTGCAACTGGCCGACGTGCTCTTGTTTCTGGAGCCGGAGAAAAAGTATCAGGATGGTCGTCGCTGCCAATATGGCTGCCGCCAGAAATTCGTTTCTGGCTCTCAGCGCAAGACCTTGGGCCCATTTGTCCTCGCCTTCAATGGCAATCTGCACTTGGTGCTGCATCAAGTCGAACTGGGGGCTGACCTCCTGGATGTCGATCTGCTTTGCCTCGTCAAAGTCCCCAAATTGCATCATGAACCATTGCCGGCCTGCCGACGTGATGTAGCTGTCCAACGCTGGCCAGACCCTCTCTAGGGCAGCGGTGTGATAAACATGAAGGTGTGCCGACAGAACTGCTTTGGGCAGTGCGTGTCTTGCCTCCAGCATCTCTCTGTCCGCTTCGGGGGTCAGGTTCTGCTTTTGCAAAGCTGCCAACGTAAGATTGTTGAAATCTCGCGTAAGAACTGCAATTTGATTAAGAATGACCTGGGCAGAGTGGGCTTCGTCGGTCTGATTCCTGTGAAACCAAGAGAGAGCAGCTAAGGCGGCGATGGCTGTCACGAGAAAACCAAATACAAAGGGCAATTTCGCACGTGCTACTAGACTCCCAGACCGCGGAATCAAGGTTCTCCGCGCAGCCCCGAACATTTTGACCATGAGGAACGGAACAGATCTCTTCGCAAGTGCGTCCTCCGCACGAAGTGATCCTTCAAGACCCTCTAGGCTGGACTCGTGGCCATCGGTAACGATAGTGGTTTTCGGCGTCTCCAATGCGGGACCCCACAACCCAAATATGTGATTCTCTCTTACTGCCGAGGGCTGAACAACTTACGAATGTAATCAAGATTCCGTTACCTTTTGGTAGCGACGATTAGCGCGACCAAATAACTTGGGTTTACTTTCATAGTGATCCCCGCCTGGCAAGATTATGCACCGTTCGACAACTGTCGAAACCAAGGCGATTACGCTCACCGAGAATCGGCCTGATCTTCGGTCAAGGGTCAAAACGCGTTACCGGAATTTGTCACCAACCACGCCAATGTAGAATGCCAGATGCCAATGCTTTCCAGATTTCTGATTCGTATCCCCGGTGCTATTCTCCTGTGCCTACTTACAGTCTCGTACTTGCAAGCCCAGAGTTCGCCGAGGCGAACCATACACGTATTCGTTTCTCTGGCAGATAACCAAAATCAGGGGATCGTCCCTGTTCCAGCCCGGTTGGGAAATGGGTTGGATGCGACACACAATTTGTATTGGGGAGCAGCAGCAGGTGTAAAAACGTTCTTTGCGCGCAGTCCTGACTGGATACTGCTGATTTGCAGGGAGAAGCCAAAGCCAGAGGTTTTAGAGCGCTGCGTGTTCAAGCACCGCAACGCAGACGTTTATATGGTAGCTGACGCATATCGCGGCGACGAAATACGCCAGGCAATTCTAGAGTTTTTCGATGCAGCGTCAGGTGGCAGCCCCGAGCCAATTACAGTGTCAGTTGTTTCCGCTGCAGTCTCTTTAAGCGCTCGCGGCGGAGCTGAACTGGTGGCCTACGTGGGACACGATGGATTGATGGATTTTCGGCTCCCGATCGTTCCGCGAAAGAAGGACGAGATTCACCGCGATGTAATTGTTCTGGCGTGCGCAAGCAAGCAATATTTCTCCGACCCGCTAAGGGCATCCGGGGCGTATCCCTTGCTGTGGACCACTGGTTTGATGGCTCCTGAGGCATACACGCTGAAGAGCGCACTAGATGGCTGGATTGCTCGTGAGAGTAACGAGCAGGTCCGGCAGCGCGCCGCGATTATCTACGATAAGTACCAGAAATGTGGGCTTAGCGGGGCCCGCAGACTGTTCGCAACAGGGTGGTAGAGAACCCTAAACGAAATTCGAGTTGCCACACACGCAATTTGCCCGTTGCGCCCATCCAACTATGGGATGATGACCGCTCTCCGACCTTGCTGTTCCCGTTGCCAAGCATTCTCTACTTCATCTAGCAGTACCTGCTCGGTGTCGATGCGCAGTGCACCGCAACCAACATTGGACATCAGCTGCCGAACGGCTTCGATCCATATCTCGGGTGACGCAGCGGCGTTGCCAGATCCGGCTCCAAGAATTTCTAACCGTGAGCTTCGCAGCACGGCGGCGGCCAGCGAAATAGTAGGCCCCGCGCTCTCGCCAACCTCAACCAGCCGTACTCTGGATGACGCTGGTTTCAAATCTCTTCGTACAAAGGCGGCAAGAAGAGCTTCGGTGGTAGGACCCCAAAGATAGTCGATGATGACGTCGAAGCCGCTGTCACCAGCTTCGCGAACGAACGCTTGGGTGAGATCCTGGTCGGGCTTCCCGAGGTGGATGATCGTGTCGGCTCCGAGGTCGTGAAGGGAATTCACTACTTGTTCGTTCCGTCCGACCGCAATCACCCGCCCAGCGCCGAGGAGCTTGGCCGTTTGTATGGCGAGCTTGCCCGTGACTCCGGTGGCACCGAGGATTAGGACAGTCTCACCTGGAGCAAGTTGCGCACGCCAGACAAGCGCACCCCAAGCAGACAGGCCGGGGTTTACCACAGCTGCCACGACGTCATCGTTAACGTTGTCGGGAATCGGAAAACAGCGCGCCCGCGACACGACGGTGCGTTCCGCCATGCTACCGTAAGGCGGCCGAGGGCCACCGAAGAATACCCGCGTACCGTCGTCAAGGTGCCCAACTCCATCCGTGCCGCACACGACGGGCAGTTTGCTGTACGCTGCGTAGTGCGAGCCGCTGGCCATCTGCTTATCGATGGGTTTGAGCGCCGCGGCGCGAACGTGAACGATCACCTCGTTTTCTTCCGCAACGGGTTCGGGAAACTGCGCGAAGTGAGGTGGTTGATTGATGGTGCGTAGCACAGCAGCGTTCATACTCGCGTCCTTTCACGACTGAATTTATTTCGATTAGTACATTCTTCGAGCCATGCCCTTGGTCCCTTTCTTGCCTTTGGTTCATCTGCCCCGTACTGTAGCTATATTACTTTTGGCCTGCTAACGAGAAAGTGGCGATTTTTATCGGGAAAGGGTCGATCTCGCAAATTTCATGTTCTCCGTCCCCAAGAATGTGCAGGAACTGCGCCGCCTCGTCGAAAGCGACGTACCAGTACTGGCATTTGCTTTCAAGAGGCGCGCGGCTGAGGATTGGGCGCCCGAGCACAGTCACGCACGTGGGCAGTTCTTCGCCTTGACTCGGGGACTGCTGGTGGTGGAAGCGGGCAGTGAACGGTGGATGTTTCCCTCCCAGCGTTGTGCCTGGATTCCCCCTGATTGCATGCACAAGGCGCGCTCCGTGGGAGGCGCGGCGGGCTCCATGGTTTACTTGTCTGCGGAGATGTGCCGCGGACTGCCCGGGAGGCCGTGTCTGTTTAGCTCATCGGGGTTATTGTTTGCGATCGTTCAGCGTGTTCTCACATGGAATCCCCGGCACCCGCTCAACCCAGCGCGGAAGCGCCTAATCACAGTTCTTCGTGATGAGATTGCGCAGCCTGAACAACAGCCTTTGCGTTTGCCCTTGCCCAGAGACGAGAGGCTGGCCAGAGTTGCTCATGCTCTGCTGGATGATGTTGGCGACGACCGTGGGTTGGACGACTGGGCGCATTTTGCTGGTATGTCCCGCCGTACTTTCATGCGCGCTTTTTCCGCTGAGGTAGGTATGTCGTTTGGCCGTTGGCGGCAGCAGGCACGGCTGTTCGCTGCGCTTGAAATGCTTGCCCAGCGCAAGTCTGTAACGGAGGCAGCTGTTGCGGTTGGTTATGACAGCCTGAGCGCCTTTATTGAAATGTTCCGGAAAATGCTGGGGACCACGCCACAGATGTACTTTCGAAGTAAGCAAGAACCAGTGCCTAAGTAGTATTTGGGAATCATGAGTCGGCGACCCCAATTGCTGTCACGTTGGCGATTCCTCCTGGGTGACGAGCTACCCGGAAGTAATCCGATCAGGGAAAAGCGGGCTTCACGTCGGTGTGGTTCCGCGCGCGGGGGCCAGAAGTCCAATTTGAGGAAATCGTCCTGAATTCGTCTGTTAGGGGTGCTGGTGTTTGTCTCGCGCGAGCCGAGGCGTAAGTTGGTGGCAAGGGCAGCGGGCCCTGGGTGGCTTTCGACGGCGGCGTTATACTTTGCCGACTATCAAGCGTGGTCTGGAGGTGGCGAATATGCGCAGGCGACTGCCATTGATTCTTCTGAGTTGCGTTCTGTGCGTGGCTGCCACGGCACAACAACCAGCGCTCACTGTGGGAACCGCGACAGCAGTCACCGCGCAGACCGTTACGGGATTCATCGAAGTCTCGGCGGGGAGCGACGTGGGCACGAATATCCCGGTTGCGGTAATTCGCGGCCCGAAGCCCGGGCCGACTCTCGCCCTGGTGGCCGGCGCGCATGGCACCGAGTATGCGTCCATCATTGCGCTCGAAAAGCTCATACAGGAACTCAATCCCGTGGATATTTCCGGGACAGTCATTATCGTCCCATTGGTGAATATCGCGTCATTTGAACAGAAGGTTCCGCACGTGAACCCGGTGGACGGCAAGAGCATGAACCGTTTCTATCCGGGCAATCCCAACGGAACGCAGACCGAGCGCGCGTCGTGGGCGATGACGAAGCAGGTCGTGGAAAAATCCGACTACCTGATTGACCTGCACGGCGGCGATCTCGATGAAAGCCTGCGGCCGTATTCCTACTGGGCGCCGACCGGTAACGCCCAGCAGGATGCCGTCTCGCGCGACATGGTGCTGGCCTTCGGGCTCGACACGATCATCCTCTCAACCGATCGCCCCCCGCGACCCGAACACCGCTCGCTATCTGGAGACGAACGCCAGCCTGCGGGGGAAACCGTCCCTCACGGCCGAGGCGGGCCACGCTGGCACCGTAGAACCGGAAGACGTGACGGCGCTGATCAACGGCTGCCTGAACGTGATGCGCTACCTAAAGATACTGCCGGGCAATGCGCCCCCGGTGCAGAGCCCAGTCTGGATCGAGCGCATTGCCAGCGTCACCAGCGAAACTGCCGGCGTTTTCTATCCCACGGTCAAGCGCGGCTGGTACGTGCAACAAGGCATGAAAATCGGCTACGTCACCGATCTGTTCGGCAAGACGGTGTGGGAAGCGCGTGCGCCGTCGAGCGGCGTGGTCCTGTATGTCTGCGCCGTCCCCTCGATGAAGAGAGGTGAGACGGTAGCCAACATCGGCGTGGTCGCCGGCAAGGCGCCGTAGCCTCGATGCTGCGAGATAAGCTGAATGGCATGACTGAGGTCGCACACCTGAAGGATGAGAAGGCTGGCGAGCTGTTCCTTGGTTTCCGCATAGGGGCCGTCGGTGGTCGCAGCACATGCGGAACGCCGGTGAGTCGTACGGCTGGGAAGTTGTCCTAGATCACAATGGCACGGTTACGGGGCGACACGAACCCACCCGGGCCGGGCGGAGGCTCGTGCGTTTTTCTCCACATTTGGCATAGGC
>Ga0207062_1234_pt1 | contig 12689 bp, 12 predicted proteins | sample Alteio_BWMinCont_28_FD_153266 | JGI IMG/M metagenome (GOLD analysis project Ga0207062, IMG submission 153266) | Enriched cells from forest soil in Barre Woods Harvard Forest LTER site, Petersham, Massachusetts, United States -... | ecosystem: Environmental > Terrestrial > Soil > Temperate forest >... | reverse complement strand
CTCTTTTTTTAAGCGGTCCATTTTATTGATATCCTTGAGTGCCTGAATAGCCCGCAATGTGGTTAGAGGGTCCTTTAAGTCGATTTTTGACAGGAGATTCTCTTTATCTTCGGCGCTCAATTCCTGATCCGAAAAAATGGCGTATAGGGTATTGACATACACCTTGTTTTCTTTTCCGGGTTTGAAAATCCTACTGCAGGCCGTTTGATATTGAAGATCGCAGATCTCTTTGGAAACTCCCTGCTCATATAGCAAGGAAAGAAGCAGCATCGGTATTTTGGCATGCGGTGGATGATCTAACCTGACTTTTTTGGCCTTGCCGGATTTGTTGGCATCTTTGCTTTCTAAAAGCTCTCCGATATATGTTTTGGCCGCTTCATTTTTTACCAATGCAATCATTGGAGGTATGAACTGATAGCGCATTTTAGGGTTTGTGTAATTAAGAGAAGCTTTTAAAAAGTCTTTTTCGATCAAAAATTGAAGCTCTTCCGAGGTCATTTTTTGGAGTGCAGCGTTTCCTAAAAAACAGCTTAGATATAAAAGCATGATTTTTTGAATTTCAGGCTTTTTCTTTCGGATATCATCTAATAATTCCTCAGGGAAAGGCCATTTTTGTTCTTTAGTGAAAGCGCTCACAGATCCATAAACATTGGATAAATCGGTCTCCTTTTTACCCAAATGATCGAAAGAATTCACAAGCTCTTTTAAAAGATCAGAGAATTGGTAGTTTTGTAGATATTCGAGAGTTTTATATTGGGAAGAGCTAATTGCAATCGTGAAAATGGAAAATAGAGCCTTTTCGTCTGTAATGCCGTACTTTTGAATGTAATAGGATATTCCCTCTCCATTTTCAGCTGCAGCGATTTTGGCGATTTCGATCCGCACTTTTTCATCTGTAATGCCGTAATTTTGAATGTAATAGGATGTTCCCCCTCCATTTTCAGCTGCAGCGATTTTGGAGATTTCGATCCGCGCTTTTTCGTCTGTAATGCCGTATTCTTGAATGTATTCGGATGTTCCCCCTCCATCTTGAGCTGCAGCGATTTTGGCGATTTCGATCCGCGCTTTTTCGTCTGTAATGCCGTATTCTTGAATGTATTCGGATGTTCCCCCTCCATCTTGAGCTGCAGCGATTTTGGCAATATCGATCCGCGATTTTTCGTTTGTAATGCCGTAATTTTGAATGGCTTCGGATGTTACCTCTCCATTTTGAGCTGCAGCGATTTTGGCGATTTCGATCCGCGCTTTTTCGTCTGTAATGCCGTAATTTTGAATGTAATAGGATGTTCCCCCTCCATTTTCAGCTGCAGCGATTTTGGCGATTTCGATCCGCACTTTTTCATCTGTAATGCCGTAATTTTTAATGTGTTCGGATATTCCCCATCCATCTTGAGCTGCAGCGATTTTGGCGATTTCGATCCGCGCTTTTTCGTCTGTAATGCCGTATTCTTGAATGGATTCGGATGTTCCCCCTCCATCTTGAGCTGCAGCGATTTTGGCAATATCGATCCGCGATTTTTCGTTTGTAATGCCGTAATTTTGAATGTATTGGGATGTTGCCACTCCATTTTGAGCTGCAGCGATTTTGGCGATTTCGATCCGCGCTTTTTCGTCTGCAATGCCGTATTTGTGAATGTAATAGGATGTTCCCCCTCCATCTTTAGCTGCAGCGATTTTAGCGATTTCGATCCGCGCTTTTTCGTCTGTAATGCCGAAATTTTGAATGAAATAGGATGTTGCCGCTCCACTTCGAGCTGCAGCGATTTTGGCAATTTCGATCAGCGCTTTTTCGTCTGTAATGCCGTAATTTTGAATGCGTTGGGATGTTTCCTCTCCATTTTGTGCTGCAGCGATTTTGGCGATTTCGATCCGCGCTAATTGATTGAGATTTGGACACGATTCTATGACTTTGTTACAGAGTTGATTATCAATCATGTTCTCGACGTCCCTTAAGTTTAGTAGTCGAATCGCTTTGCCATACTCCTTAAGAAACCCCTCTAAAATTTCTCTGCCGATTGAAGCGTTTGGTGTAAAGTCGATAACGATTTGGCACTTCTCTTCATCAAAAGTTTTTCTTAGCAGTTTTATCTGTTGTGAAAGTTCATCCATTCCCACTGGCTGATCAACTGTGAGAGAGATCAAAGATTCGCTCTCGAGATTGATTTTAATACCACTTTTTCTTCCGATGAAATCTAGGCATTTAATCATTTCATTGGATAAACTTGCTTCTTTCGCCTGTCTTAAAAGAATGGACACATTACTGTTAGTAATATCTCTAGATAAAAAATCAACAATTTTATTTTTTAATGGCCCATCCTGAGTATATGGATAGATTGCATTTGCGATAGATTTAATTTCTTCTATTTGATTAGGATTGAATTTGCCTTCATTTTCAAGCTTTTCGATTTTTCCAAATAGATTTATTAAAAGGTCTTGAGCATTTATATACCATTGCTCTTGAGAAGAGGTATGAAATAGTTGAATTAAACCTAAAGGATCGTTAGAATTTTTTTCAACCATTTCTCTGGCTAAGTCTATGGAATTAGAGAACTGCTGAAATTTTGGTCTAAAACGTATATCATTATGCATAGACCCTCGTAGTTTAAACCATTTTTATTATATGACATCTTTGAATTTGTTGTCTAATTAGCTGTATTTATAAAAAGATGTTAAACTATCAAGAAATCCCCCAATATGTGAAAACTAAAGTTAGAATTCTAAAGAAAAAGAACATAAATATATCCAGATGCTACGTCCTGGGTAAGAGGCCTGCCGTCCCATTCGGGACTTTGGAGTTTGGCGAGCCCCCTGCTGTGGGACACAGCAGGCCACATGCCCTTACTACCTTCTACAGCACACGGGTAAATTTACATGTGACCTGCTGTGTCCCACAGCAGGGGGCTAAAACGCCAAACTCCAGCATCCCATTCGGGACTGAGGCAGATCTCGTGCGGTCCGGCACTTTAAGACTTGTTATTATATCAAAAATGCGATAGACTTTGACTTGCTCTTGAGCTCTCAGCTTTGCCGGGGACCTCATGGAATAGGACACTCCGAACCAGGTCAGGACAGGAATGTAGCAGCCTTTAGGGGCTCGTCTTATGCCTTGAGACAATCTCCGGCTCTTTTCTTCTACGTATTATTTTTCAAGCTTTGGCAAGTCCCATTCACACATCAATTCATCATACTCGTGAACAGGCAGCTGTACTAAAAGAGGATTTTTATCCTTATTCAGCCATGAAAGCATGCTCACCAGATTTTCCTGGCTCATGGCTGTACAGCCGGCGGTCCCTGAATGTTCGCTCCGCCAAATGTGGAAGAAAATTGCTGATCCTGCACCTTTCTTAGGATTTGGAAAATTATGGTTGATGACCATGCCTATCTCATAAAGCGGTTCAAAGAGCATTCTTTCTGAACTGTGCCAATCAGGGATCACCTCATTGCTTTTCACAATCATGTTATAATGTTGTGAAAGGAGATCGTCGACGGCTTCGGTATTTACATTAAGTTGGAAATAATCGATTTCCAAATGGCCCATTTGGTCTTCAGAGGCAAAACCGAATGCGCTTCCTAAAGGGAAAATGCCGGCAGGCGATTTTTGATCGCCTTCCATCTTATAAGGATTCGCATTAGAAGGCATAGGGTGCAGGCCGATCCCCCATGCAAGTCCCGACTTTCCTAAAACAACCGGGATAGGCCCTTCAATGAAAACCCAAGGCGAATCATCCCCGATACGTTCATACTTAACTAACGCCCCCTGTTTATCTTGCCAATCGCCTGTAGTAACAATTAACAATTGCTGATGCCCATTCCACATGTCTTGGGCATGGCAGAAACATGCCGCAATTATCGGCAAACAAAAAAATAGACGTATTAGCTTATGCATATTGAATTCTTGAAGATTTTATTTAAACACTGAAAACTTTTTTGTGAGCGGATTTAGCTCATTGACAGGCCCATACAAACCCACTCCGTAAGGTTCAGTTTCCATAAGCGGAGTATTTGCTGTCTTTAGGATAAGGTCTTCTTCAATTCCATTGAAAGACATTGTGCTGGTAAAAATTGCTGAAAGCACTGCTTGGCCGCGGGCTGTTGAATAGAGTGTCAGCAACTGATTTGATGTCCCTTTAAGAACGACGAATGAACACATAGAAACTGTAATGAGATTATCACCCAATGGGTTTAAGAAAGGAATGAAACCCATATTCTCCCTTTGCTCTTGCGTGGCTTCACTATGCAGCGACATCGCTAGTTGCCCGGTAGCGCTTAAAAGCTTGCCGACAGGAGATTTTTCATTGAGTACAATCACAAATTTGTGTGTCGCGGTAGTATTGACGCTTGCCATATTCCCTCATAATAAAATGGACGAAGATTAACTTATCATTGCCAATACGTCAAGTCCATCTGTGTCCATTTTCGTCCATCTGAGTCCATTTTCGTCCATATATGTCCATATATGTCCATTTCGTCCATTGTCCATATTAATTCACGATTATTACTAAATATTTTAATTTTATTGCATTAAACACATAAAAAGTGTATAATAAATAGTAATTAATTAATAACAGTGGACTATCATGTCTTATTTTGAAAATAAAGTTAACAATGAGAAATACTTCCATCACCACAACTCTTTATTTTCAAAATTTATCAACATAATTAAAAATTTCTTTCTTCCACCTTCATCCTCACAAAAACCGATTAACCCTGAAGAATTAAAGAAATCTACAAAAAAAACCCTGACCAAACTATTACACATCAAAGAAGAGCTCAGATCACAAGTTGATGCTGAACTCTTTAAACAAATTGAAATTGCCATTGAGCCAATTACACGAGATGCCAAACGCATCCAAAATATGATGGTATCCACTGACAGCTCGAGCGATCACAATAAAGCCGAAAAAAAAGTCCACCAATGGATCGCCAGAGCGGAAAGGTGGGTAAAGTTGGACTCAAAACTGGATTCTCAGGTTTCGGTAATCGACACTATCATCGACCAATATTTTGCCGATGCGACAGATCTTATCGATCAGGATTTGCAAGTCATTGCAGATTATAAAAGACATCTTTTGCTCAATCTGGCTGTTTCGCCTGAAGAAAAAGAAGATCTGATAAATCTGATCAACAATAAATTATCTTCCCATATCAAAGAACTAAAAAGGCTTAAAGAAAAACCTGACTCCTTAGACCTTCATAAAATTGCGGTCTGGAAGGCTGAAATCGATCAGCAACGATCCCATCATTTTGAAAACGCCCTGCACAAAATCGATGCGATCATAGAACAAATGTCACCTGTCATTGATGAAGTTGATGAACCTAATGATGTTTTAAACGCCTTGGAAATCGAAGCAAAAACCATAGAAAGGGATGCGATCGCTTTAATCTTCGAATCGAAAAACCAAAATGCAATCAGCGATGAGGAAAAAACCTCGCTTATTTCACGTTTCCAGTGGCTTCAGCAGAAAACATCTCAACAGCATCTAGATCTCGACCTGCCTACCGAGCAGTCCGACCAGCTAGGAAAAATTACGTCTGTCATCGAACGAATCAACGAAAGAATGAAAAAGCAAAGTATGAAGGATGAAGTATGAAGGCTGAAAATTAGTTGTTAAAGCTAGATTCTTTTCTTATTTCATCCTTCATCCTTCATACTTCATCCTTGGCTTTTTCATCCTTCATACTTCATCCTTGGCTTTTTCATCCTTCATACTTCATCCTTGGCTTTTTCATCCTTCAGCCTTCAATAAATATAGTCTCCGGCCACAGGCCGCCTCTGAAAGCCATCTAAAACATGAAAAATTCGGATCTTATTGATCTTTATAGGGGAAAGCTGCCCGATAGGAATATAAATCACCTTTTTTCCATACCTTTGGGCAAAACTCTTTATAGCCGACCTTGGGGGCTTAGAAGCGACATAGACGACCATGGGCTTGACAGCATAATCTATGGCTGCCACAAGCAGGACTTCTGCCTTGCTGCGGCATATGGCATAATCGGGGTCGTTCCAAATATCGCGCATGCGCCTAGGTGGATAGGACATCATAAAACCGCCATATTCACAGCGGCTGATCCCCGGGCCGACAATATTGCCGGCTAAAGGAGTCGCAAAAAAAGCCATATCCGATTCCTGGCTATGCTCTCCAAGCCATGTGGCCTTCCACGGATATTTGTCTGCAGATTGCATGTCTTCAAACTCTTCATCATTAAAGATCATCACCACAGAGCCCACCCCCCCGGGCGGCTTTCCCTTGACTTTGACATACAGCTTTCGTTCAAACCAATGCCGGATTGTCTCACGGGTATCGATCCCATCCTCAAGGCTAGTGACAAAGGGGGCCACTCTAGCCCCTTCCTCTGTCATTAGCTGTACGCCCTTTTTCTTGAGGAAGTCGCCGAAATTTTCGACAGTCACATCTTCAGGAGGATAGGAACAGATCCCAAAGGGCCCCGGGGGCTGGAAAGTGAATTTGGATTTATCCTTGCGCTTCTGAAAACCTCCATTGGCCTTTCGCCCTGGCTGCTTGAGATGAAAACGGATGATTTTGCTATTGCCCCAGACCTGCTGGATCGTCAAATCCAGCTCAGGCAAATTATCGACGTTTTTCAAATGTGGGTATGTCGTCGCCAGGTCCCAGACCTCATAAGCATAATTATGGTCTACGCACCCTTTTGCGGTGCTCAAAATTTGGAAAAGATCAGGCATCAGTTTATTTGTCGTCAGGGCATAATTGCGGGCAAACTTCATCAAGTTGCGCATATTATATCCCGGAAAGCTATGGCCGCTGCTTGCAATGTATTTTTCCGAGGCGACCTTGAAAAGGTCGAAAATCAATTTCTGACGATTGGGGGGAAAGGCTAGCTCAGCCGCCCTATGGGGAGGATGGAGGTCCGCTTCAATCAGCTCTTGCCTAAGCTCTTCATATTTCGACGAAAACCATCCGCATTCGGCCATCACCTCTCTAGCGGATTTCTCGCTTAAGGTACAAAGCTGCACGCTCTGCCTTTGCACATGATTAAGAGAAGGAAATGAAGAATTGTCAATGGCAGCCAAAACACCTTCCAAATGAGACATTCCCACAACAAAAAGAATGCGTTCATAAGAAAAGGAAAGCTCTTTCAGGCGCTTGGCCATGTACATTTCCCGGTCGATATCCAATTGAATTTTTGGGCTGAGATAAAACTGCTGTGTTTTGCGATAAAGTTCATAATAGTTCTGCAAGCCAATACGCTGAATGGCATAAGGGTCGGGAAAGGGCTCCCTGAATTCCGGATAGAGGTCGACATCCAGGTCTATGCAGAAAGCCCTGACACCGCCTTCTAAAGCCGACCTCAACCCTTCAAAGGCCGCATCGCAAGGCTCTGCAAGATAGTATACCGGCTCCTGATTTCTTCCTTGGGAGACAATCAGGCTGATGTCTGGCAAACGGGATGCCGCATGCAGCAGCTGCAAGCTCATGGTTTCAGCCAGTTCAACAGCGACGCAATCCGGCTGTAAATCCCTGAAAGCCATCCTCACCATCCCTGCCATTTCCATATTGTAATGGGTGATAGGAATCGCAAAGATGTTATCTTTTTGAATGACAGAAAGAGTGGGGCTAATCTGCTTATAATCAGGCATTCTGTTTACTAAATCACATGTCCAAGAGCTTCTTCACCCAGAGTCATGGTGATGGCCTCACGCAATAGATTGTCGGGGCTGATCTGATTGCCCTCCAGGCTTTTAATCCGTTTTGCGGCATACCTGGCGATATTAATGCCGTCGCGAATTGTATAATTCTCGTTTTTGGCATGGGCCCTTTGCAGAAAGTTGACGACATAATTCATAATATGCTCATCGACAAAGGGTAAATTTTCCCTTAAGATGCGCCTTTCTTCTTCGGCTTCAGGGAAATCCAAATAGATCTGAGGCTGCAAACGGCTATGAATATACTCTGGGATCTCATAAGTAGAGGCATCATCATTCATGGTCACGCAGATGCGGAAATCGGGGTGCGCTCTGACCTTCAGGCCTGCAACGATCGATTCGATATAGCGGCGCGTATCAAGCAAGGGCGCCAGAGAAGCCCAGGACTTTTCACTCATGCGGTTCGCTTCATCCAAAATGCATACTGCCCCGCGTATCATGGCTGTGACTAAGGCCGAAGCCACATAGCGAATCCCCCCGCTGCTGTCGATCACAGGCGTAATTAAAAGATCCTCCGGACGGGTATCCATGGTACACTGATAAATATACACGGGCTTATTGAGCCTTCTTGCCGCGGCATAGGCCAAAGTCGTCTTTCCAACACCCGGTTTGCCGATAAGGCGTGGATTCAAAGGAATATCCGTTTCGTCGATCACCAGCCATGCCGCAAGGAGCTGATCGAGTACATCCTGCTGCCCGATCCAATGAAAGGCAAATTCGTCGGGAAACCCTAAGGCAATTTCTACGCCCTGAATTGTCACACGGCTTTCGTGATCGCTTGACATAGAGTTTTTCATCTCATCTTTAGGGCCGCCTTTCGATGTCATAATAATAATTCCTATTTTTTTGTCGCTTTGTCAGAACCATACACTAAACCGGCTTTTGCAATATTTTCGCGAGCATTTGGAAAGAGATGTTCGATTTCAGTCAGAAGATCCTTCACCTTTCGGCGCATCGAATTTTGACCTACCGGACACTGGCAAGTGATGCGCAAAATACCGCATTGCTGAGCAAAAGTTCGGATGTCTTGTTCAGAAATATAAATCAAAGGCCTAATGATCGTCACTCCAAAATCATACATTTCCAATTTTGGGAGATTACCGGCGAATTCAGCTTTATGCAGAAGATTCATTAGAATTGTTTGGCTATTGTCATCGCTATGATGACCGAAGGCGATAGTCGTAGCGCCTGCCTCCTTTGCAGCAGCAAACAATAGCGCGCGCCTTTCTCTTGAGCAGCTGTAGCACTCTAACTTCTCAAGCTCTTGATGCGTCTCCCGCACAATAAAATTGACATCCAGCTCCTCGCAGATTTTCCGCAGCATCTGAACATTGACACCAGCGCCGCAGGTATAAGCCCCGCTGACATGGATGGCATGCAATTTGAAAGGTGGAAACCCGCGGCCGGAGATCGCCTTTAGCATGTAGAGAAGAGTTAAGCTGTCCTTTCCTCCACTTAATGCCACAGCCAGCTGATCGACCCCTTCGACCATCTTATAGTCATACATCGCCTTGCGGATAGAACTTTCGATTTTTCTGCCTAGCCCTTTCCAGGGAGGTTGTATGAGAGGATAATCCATGGCGCTTCGGTAATAATTGAGTTAAAACGAAAAAAAGGCTACAATTAAGGTATACTGCGCGGGCATGCAGCGGAATAGCCAGTTCTTTGAACTGCAGTAAGTATATATAAATTACATAAAAATGTCATGAAATTTAAGGAAGGAACATTATGAATCAAAAAGTCGGCCGAAACGATCCATGCCCTTGCGGATCAGGCAAAAAATATAAGCAATGCTGCCTTCTGAAAAAAGAAGAAAAGACCCCGCCGCGAAAACTCAAAGCTGTCTGGGTCAACCAACCTGTCAGCCAGGAAGAGCCGGTCAATCTTATCGAACGCACTTTCGGCTCTGCCATTGCCACAGCCAGCAATAAACCGCCCCAGCCTGTGGCTCCAATTTCCGAAACGGACTCCGAAACTGCTGAGAATAAGAACAATGAGTCCAATTTACCCTAAGAATTGGCACATCCACGAAAATTCCCTTGTAGCAAAAAACGCACTATTGCTATAAAGTTCAGTGTATCACAACGCTGGCATAGCTCAATTGGTAGAGCACCCGACTTGTAATCGGACGGTTGTGGGTTCAATTCCTACTGCCAGCATTCTTCAATAACAGTCCCCCGTTCACAAAAAGACCAATTGTGACCGCAGGGAGCCTGTCCCGTCTCCGGGGGTGTCGCATAGTGGCAATTGCAAGGGACTGTAAATCCCTCGACTCACGTCTCCGCTGGTTCGAGTCCAGCCGCCCCCAATTTTGAGTGTTGAATGGTGAATGAGGAGTGAGGAACTCAATTTTGAGTAATGAATGGTGAATGAGGAGTGCTGAACTTAGCAGCAGTTAACAACAAAACCAAACTTTAGTTTCAATTCGATTCCTTGTAAAATTATGAACTTAGAACAACGAACTAAGTCTTTTGCATTAAGCATCATTAAGCTCTACCAATCCCTTATTCCTTCAACAGTCAGTCAAGTATTGGGCAAGCAAATTTTGCGAAGTGGAACTTCTGTTGGCGCTCAATATCGCGAAGCTAAACGCGCGCGTTCTAAAGTCGAATTTGCCTCCAAAATCGACTCTGCGACTCAAGAAATGGATGAAACCCTCTACTGGCTTGAACTTCTTCTGGAAGCTCAAATAAGCCCACCCCAAGCAATCACTCCCCTTCACACCGAAGCTAACGAAATCATCTCTATGCTAATAGCATCTTCCAGAACCGCTAGGTCCAGCTTATGATCGCCCCTTCTCAGCTCAGCACTTCTCATTCACCATTCAACACTAATCCTTTAAAAGTATAAGAGCGCTTATGAAAAAAATAAAAAATCAAGAATCAATTCCCTCCTCAATGCAACAAATCTTCGACGAAATTGTAGCATGTACCGATGAGTTTTCCAAAAACCATCTAACTGAAGAATGCGCACAAACTTTTAGAAAAATGGTTGCGATACTCTGTCGCAAGCGCCCCTCGCCATTGTTAAAAGGCGACTTAAAGAATTGGGCCGCAGGAATAATTTATGCCATCGGCTCAATAAATTTCTTATTTGACAGCGGCAAAAAATCAAAATTAAATATTGACACTCTTTGCTCCTTCTTTGGCCTTGTCAAGTCAACCATCTCTACCAAATCTAAGCAGATCAAAGCCCAATTTAAGATGACCCCCTTTGATGTTAATTGGACGGTACCAAGTAAAATGGACAGTAATCCGCTGGTTTGGAATATTCTCATCAATGGTTTTTGTGTAGATGTAAGATTTTTGCCTCTAGAAATTCAAGAAATGGCCTATGAAAAAGGAGTAATTCCTTATATCCCAGGTCCTAGACCTTCTATAAAGGGAAAAGAGTAAGAGCTTGCTAACTGCAAATCTTATTGCTGTGAATGCCCGACCCCGTACAATACGGCGTTATTTTTTAAAAAAAACGGGGTCAGGCAAAACGGGGTCAAAACGAAAACGGGGTCAAAACGGGATCAAAAACGGGGTCAAACGGGGTCAAAACGGGGTCAGGCATGACATTCTGACATTTGTCAAACGGGGTCAGGCATGACATTCTGACATTTGAAATGTCAGAATGTCATGCCTGACCCGTTTGACCCCGTTTCAAAAAAGCGGTAGCTAATACAAAAAAGAAAAGGGGCAGGCCTAGCCCGACTTTACGAGTTATGAAACGGCATTTGACGCAATCTTTTGCCTTACAACGACTTAAGGAATCGCTCTGTATTACCCAATCGGTAAGCAGAGCGATCCCTTAAGTCCTTGTAAGGCAAAAGATTGCGTCAAATGCCGTTTCATAACTCGTAAAGTCGGGCTAGGGTCATATAATCAAAAAGGAGAAAAGATGGATCCATGTTTTTGTAATTTTACTTTTGGCGATGATACTTATAAACTACCCTGTGAGGATGCTGTAAACTTTCTAAGTAAGTTTGATGTATTAAAAAGTTGTAGCGGAATCCATGCAATGAATAATGGCATACCATTGGTTCAGAGATATACAATTACTCAAGGGGATAAAACTTATACAGCTCAATATCAAGAAGCGCCCAAAGTGACTGCGGCAAAAATCAAGCTTTTTATGGAAAACCCTAATTATATGCCACTGCCACCATTAGCGCATACAATCAGTTTTTTTGGAACCAGAGTGACGAAATAACCGACCCACTAAGTTTAAAAACGGGGTCAAAACGGGGTCAGGCATGACATTCCAAAAAAAACGGGGTCAGGCATGACATTCTGACATTTGAAATGTCAGAATGTCATGCCTGACCCCGTTTTTTACTTCTTAAATCTGTCGGGGCGATCGCCCCTTAACAAAGTTAAGCCCTATTGGAAGACAATACTCAACTTGATGCTTAACTAGCAACTTGGGTTATTAAGTTGGAAAGCAATTTCTTAGAGTGAGCATAAATCGAAGGATCGAAGGACCCTTTCATAAAATTCAATTGTTATTTACAAAATTCAATTTGATTAAAATATTAACTAATCATTATAATTTGATTAAACGGCTAAATCATTATAATGAGGTGTATATGAAAATAGTATTTGATGAATTTTTGACTAATAATGTCATACCCCCAAAAAACGACAAAGTGAAAACAAAAGAGCATAATGGAAGAATATATACGTATAAAGGAAAAACTAAAGATGAGGCTTCTAACCTGACTCGTGTTAAAGCGTTCTTCGAATGTGCTTTGTTGACTTTAGCTGGCTGTCTAATAGTGCCTTGTTTTTTTGAAGGGTTTAGAAAAAATTTTAAAATTTCGGCAAATGAATTAGTCTCAGGGCAAGAAACTGTACAGCATTACGTTCTAAACACACAACCTTTCACTCCAAAAGAAAACACAAGTACTCCTTTTGATCTTTCGGATAAGGAACATTTTGAGAAGGGCCTCGAAGATTCGAAAAATGTTAAATTCGACTAAAGGATAGGAATTCCAAAGTTTTTTTTATTTTTTGCTGAA
>Ga0207062_1107_pt2 | contig 12756 bp, 14 predicted proteins | sample Alteio_BWMinCont_28_FD_153266 | JGI IMG/M metagenome (GOLD analysis project Ga0207062, IMG submission 153266) | Enriched cells from forest soil in Barre Woods Harvard Forest LTER site, Petersham, Massachusetts, United States -... | ecosystem: Environmental > Terrestrial > Soil > Temperate forest >... | reverse complement strand
TTGAGGGACCCATCAATTGGTGAATGGGCGCTGCAAGGAGACAATAATTTTGCCCTCATTGTTAATCGCATGGCCATAAACCTTAATCCCCGGAAGATTTAAAGAATATTCCCCGACTTTAGGGTCGCGAAGATAAGCCCCGTCAGCCAGATTGTACAAAATCAGGCTAAAATTATTGATCACCGGGGCCAAAGAATATCCCTTTTCAAGTTTGCTAAGTTGAGCCGCTTCGAGTTTAGGCGTTCCTAGGTCGATAATCTTATACCTGGCTACAGGGCAGACTCCCGAGGAGTCATTTAATCCACAGTGGCTTGTAGCTGCGGGCATAATTGTATAACAACTTAAAAAGGCTATCATAGAGATAGCTAGCGTTGAATTAATGAATGATCGCTGCATCGACAACCTCCCCGGGTAATTTTTCAGTTAAGGTTTTGTCTACGCGCGGCTCAGCTAAAAAAAGATGCATTGCGCCATCTTTAATTCCATATCCGACGATTTGGCCTTCATCATTAATGTCTGTGGCCTCTAATAGATGCCATCCTTTAGTTTCTTCAACATCGATTGCGGAAATAATGCTGATAGGCTTGAAGCTCCCTTCTCTGAAACTTGCCTGACCTTTATGCGAGCCTACTAAGATATTCCGGTTATTTATGGCAGAGATCCGCATGCCATCAATATCCAATAAAGTTAAGGCGCCTTCTGCGGGAACCCATTTGAAAGCGCGAAAATCTTTAACTTTATCTGCTTTAGGGTCGTCAAAGTGCCTGTCGATCCAATAAGTCCCGTAAATATGATCGCCATCGTTCAACACAAGATCTTCAAAGACGATTTTTCCGTCTGAAGGTGCTTGGAACTGCCTCCTAAGCTTAAATAAATTTAACTGACGGCCATCGAGCATTGCATAAGGGAAATCTTCTTGATGCCGATGCAGCTTGCCAGCAATTGTATCGCGCGAATTAATATCATTGACAGTACCATGGAGGTTTTCCCGCTGCTCAAATCCTACGCGGCGCAATCCCCTTTGAGGATCCCATTCCAGGGGCATAGAACGGTTGTCAGGTTTTGCTGCGCCAATGACCTTCTGCAGATCATTGATTTTGGCGAGGAAGATGATATTGCCTTCCAGTTCGACAGGATCTATTGATATACGCCTTCCCTGCCATCCTTTAGAGGCAGCCCAAATAAACCAGTCGACAGAAGCACCCCTTGAGATGCTAAAAAGAACATCTTTCCGGTTATTGATGGAATAAAAATTAAAACGCGCCCCTTGAAGACGCGGAGCATATTCACAGCCATTTTGAAGAATGCAAAAGCCTCCGGAAGAACGATTCCCGATGACATCGCCATAGTCATTAATTGCAGGACCTTGTGAAAGACCCTCTTGCTGCCTTGTAAGATTATCAGGTTTTAAATCGGTTTCTCCCAGATCTTTCAGAGTATAATGTAAAACTAATCCCTTTGACTGTTCATCAGAAACCTTATGAGGCGTATCGGCGCTTATAGTGAATGCTGCTGCCAAAAACATACTTTGAAATGCCCGCAGGCAAAGCGAGCTATGCAAGAAGTCTAATATTAACATCTCAACCTCGTGAAGTCGGTTCGGCTAAAAACACGTGCGCCTTCCCATTGCGTAACCCATAGCCAACAATCTGTCCATGATCATTAACTGAAGTGGCCTCCAATAGCTCCCAGCCTTCCAAAGTTCTTGGATCCATTAAATCCGATAAAGCTATAGGAGGACGCTCAGGTTCACGGACCATCGCTTTCCCATTATAGGATCCGACAAGAAGATGCTGGCTATTGACATCTGTAAGGCGCATGCCTTTTAAATCAATCATTTTCACAGTTCCGTTATTTGGTTCCCAGCGGAAGGCATAATACTGGCGATTGATGCCTTTATCGTTATCATCCTGTTGATCCCGAATCCAAAAAGTCCCGTAGATCGTGTTATCATCTGTCAAGACTACATCGGCAAATTCCACCCATCCTTTAGGGACTAATGCCTCCCGATATTTTCTGAAGGTCTCTAATCCTGTTTGATCATGCCAAATGAAGGGCGCCTTATCAGTCGCATCATCGGTGATTCCAGCTATCGATCCTTTCTGATTGATCTCTTTAGCTATGCCGGTCAGCTGCAAGCCTTTCTCTAATCCTAAAGGCTGAAAGCCCTTTTCTAATGTCCACACGTAAGGGCGGTTCCGGCCTTCGATTTTCTTATAACCGATGTAAGTCCCGCTATCGTTATAGCCTGTAAGGGTCACATTCGGTTTGAAAGGATCGATCGTCTGAATATGATTGCGGAAATTCCCATATCCGCCATTTTTTAACGGCCAAAACATCCATTCCTGAGAATCTTGGCCGCGGTTAAGAGTGACAAGCAGATCTCCATGTGAATTGATGCCGTGCAGATGGACCGTAACGCCATTGATCTCGGGGGAGTATTCCCACTTTGCCGGGAGGGTAATAAATCCCCCTCTAAGAGTATTCCCAATGATCAGGCCTTGTTGATTAATAATAGGAGCATGCGTCAGTTTTGCCGTCAAGTTTGTCAGCCTTGATGCGTCAAGCTGAGTATCCGCAATTTCAACAAGCTTATACCTTGTCACAATAGCCGGAAGGTGTTCCGAATAATTCGGCAGTTCGCGATGAGGAATTTCACTGTAAAGTCCTGCCATATTCAATTGCAGTCCTGCCAAAAAGACAGAAACAATCTTGCTAATAATCGGAAACTTCATCACATCTCCTAATTTGAAGCCGCTTCAAAGAGGAACCAGGAGCGGCGCTCAGTTTCATCGATAAATATTTCCAAAATGCTCGTGGTGGCAACATCATTGTTATCTTCACAGACTTGATGGGCCGCACGCATATTGTCGGCCATATTCTTGTTATCTTCTAATAATCGGAAGAGCATGTCTTTGGGATCAACAAACGCTTGGTTATCATCTTCAATAGTTTGCAGTTGAGCGATATGGCTAATGGAATGAATGGTGATGCCTCCAAGCTTACGCACCCTTTCTGCCAGAACGTCAATCATGGCAAAGATTTGGTCTGCCTGTTCATCGAAAAGAAGATGATAATCTCGGAAATGCGGGCCGGAGAGATGCCAATGGAAATTTTGTGTCTTAACATACAATGCAAATGCATCTGCAACAAGCGGATTGACAGCAGCCGTAATCTCATCCCTTGCATCCTCTCCAAGATTATTGGAGACAGCGAGTTTGTTAGATATTGATTTAGATAATGTTGACCCTTTCATATTAGCAAACTCCTTGTTCTCGTTTTTAGGCAGTTCTCCTTAAGGAATGATGACCCCACCTTAAGAAAATATTCATTTAATTGCAAGGCTGAGACAATACGAGACAGTTACAAAAATTATTATAATAGTATATGCTTCTTTTTCAGGGGGATAGGGGCATGAACATTTCGAATTATTGGGATCACTACGCGGCAAAATCTCAAGAATTTAAAATCGCTGTTATAAATGAAGTGCACCAGCATCCAATCATCGCGATTGCAATGCTCATATTTCCAATAGTTGGTCTCGCTGTTGTTTGCGTTTGGGGGATCAGAAAAGTCCTCTTAGCGATCAACGCCAAAGAGGTGCAAAAAGTTAACCAATATGGCCTTAAGACTTTAAAAATGCCTTCGAGCCAAACCGAAGATCATCCAAAAGTTCAATTGCCTGAAAATCAATGGCCAATAACCGCAGCGCGTATCGGGGTTTTTGTCCTGGGAACAATAGGGTTTCTGGCCATGTTTCGTTATGTTGTGTCATCAGGCAAAATTAGCGCTCCTATTCCCTCTATAACATCATCGGACGTCCTTCCGATTGCGGAAAGTTGCAAAAGCCTTGTTCCTTACTATGTATTTCGTCATATCATCCCTTCTCCTCCGGCCTTTTCTATTCCGATGGTTTGTCCTGTTATTGAAAAGATAAAATGCCTGAACGAAAGTTTTACAGATTTAACCTGTAATGCACTGACATACCCTACCAGGATTATTAACCCACATTCAGTCATAGAACCAGTTTCTAAAAACTCTATAGATCCAAGGATATTACAAATTGCATTGAACGGCGCAATTTTCACGTGCGCTATTTTACTTGACCTTTGCTTTCCACCTATTGCACGAGGAACTCCTCAAAATAAAAAAAGAAAACATCATCACCTAAAAAATCATCATGCCCTCATTAAAAATGATAAAAATAAATCAATAGAATTTCCTTTGTTAAAAACACCATCCTTTTCAATAAAACAGCCTCTCGTTTCACCTCAAAATACTAAAGATAAATTAGTGGGAATTCCTTTTTTAAAAAGACAGCCTAGTTCAGTAGAACTGCAACTCGTTACGACTGGGAAAAAAGAAATTAAATTGGAAGAGATCCCCTTATCAGAAAGACAGTTTTTCTATTTCTCTCTGGGCCTCAATCCCTTCGAAGAAAATGCTTTGGATAGCTTGGAAATTTCAAGCGTAAAGGATGAAATTGAAGAGGATGAATATTGGGATATGATGGCATGGGTTGGAATTGGAACAGCAAAATTCAATCTTATAAAAAATTTCAACAATTTGACTCCGCAAGGGGTTGAAAAGCTAAAATATACTGCTTCATTTGTCGATATCACAAAACAGTTTAAAAAACTCAGTGTGATGCTTCACCCAGATCATGGAGGAAAAGAGGAAACTTATCAAAAACTTGTAGAAGATTGGAAGTCCAATTTCGTTGAAACTATAACTATAATCTATGACACAATAAAACAAACTGAAGAGGAAGTCATATTTTCAATTAATACTGAACATTTAATTGAATTAGACGAAAAAATGAACTGCTTGCAAAACTCTTTTGATCCACTTTATGAGCCTTACAAATTGAAACGGTTGATCCAAAATGCTTGCACCGAACTAAAAAGTGTGTTTTGCCCCAAAATTCCAGAAGAAAGTTCTAGTGATCACGAAGTAGACATTCAAGAATGTGTAAGTTTGAATTTTTTAAAATCCTCTCTGATCTTAGAGCTAAACACATTGACGCCAGAGGGTATAGATCAACTGCCAACAAATGCTTCTTTCCAAGAGATTGGAAACCACTATTTACAAATTCAGACGCTATTATTTAATGACGAAAAGTTGTCGCAAGAACTTGAAAACTGCTGGAAAACCGAGTTCACAGAAGCCCTGAAAGAAATTTATGAGCCGGAAAGCTCTGATGATGATCAGAAAATTACTATCGATATAGATGAGCTGATAGAACTGGATAATGTCTTATCCAAATCGCAGGAAAAGGTGCTGAATTTACGCACCTATGATGAGGGATGATTCTGTCAACAATTCAAACAATTCTGCTTCCGGCTAAATTCCACACAATTTTTGTATACAAAATTATTCACATTTATGTATACTTAAATTATAGACTAAGGAGGAGATTTATGGCTCATACAGCAAGAATTACCCCGATGAGCGATGCCATTATTCAAGAATTGGCTACCAAAACTGGGAAATCAAAGATTATCATCATTGAAGAAGCTCTTGAAGCCTTTCGATTTAAAGAACGCATGCGTCTTTTTAATGAATCTTATGAGAAGCTAAAAGCTGATAAGAAGAAATGGACTAAAGAACTTAATGATCGCGAAGAATTAGAAAAAACTCTACTGGATGGATTGAATGACGAATAAATTGAATCCTTTACAAGGAGAAATATGGCTTTTCGATCCTGATCCAATTAAGGGAAATGAAATTGGAAAAAAAATCCGGCCTTGCGTCATCATCTCCAATAATATGGTAAATTCAGGCGCTTCCGGTTTACTCTTTATAGTTCCTCTCACAAGTGTTAATAAAGGCATAGAATCCCATGTCAAAATCAATCCCCCTATAGGTGGAGTATCAGTTCCAAGCTATGCTCTCTGCGAACAAATGAGATCCATTAGCAAGGTTAGATTAGTCAAAAAGCTCGGAACAATTCAATCACTGTCCATCCTTAATGAAATTAGGTCATGGGTAGTTGATTTCATTAAAATAGAAATATAGATACTGCCTCAACTCTCACGCAACGCTTTCACATGAGCGACAGAGCATTCGGCCAAGGCATGAAGATTATAACCCCCTTCAAGCAATGACATGAGCCTGCCGGTACTATACTGGCGGGCAATGCCCCGCAAAATTTGCGTTAATTCCTTAAAATCGTCAGAGGTGAGATCTAAGTTCCCAAGCGGGTCATCGGCATGTGCGTCAAATCCGGCAGAAATAATGATAAACTCTGGTTGAAAGCTGGACATGGCAGGCACAAGCTTCTCCTGAAATGCTTTAAGAACCTTCAGACGAGATCCTCTGCCTCCGGCTATGGGACAGTTCATGATATTTCCACAGCCGATTTCATCGCTTTGGCCAGTACCCGGGTAAATCCCTGACTGATGAGTACTAAAGTAGAAGACCCTAGGATCATTATAGAATATCTCTTGGGTCCCGTTCCCATGATGAAGGTCCCAATCGGCGATCAGGATGCGTTTTAGGCCATATTTTTGGATAGCATAGCGTGCGGCAATAGCCGCATTGTTGAAAATGCAAAAACCCATGCCCCGATTTGATTCGGCATGGTGCCCAGGAGGGCGCACAGGGCAGAAAGCTGTATTGGAAGTTCCTTCCACGATCAAATCCACAGCCTTTATGGCTGCGCCGCAAGCTGAAAGCGCGGCATCCAATGAATCGGGACAAATTTGGACATCGCCGGTGCTAAGGGTGTATTCCCCGTTTGCGGCTTTCAAGAGCTTTGCAGCGGCGATCTCATTTTGGACAATGTCGATATAGCTTCTACTATGGCAAAGAGCCACTTCATCTAAAGAAGCGCGCTCAGGAACAATCAGATTTTTTTCAGTCAAAAGACCCTGCTTCGACAATGCGTCCACAATCGCCTGGCACCTTAATGGAGATTCCGGATGGCCATAGCCTGTAAGATGAAGAGCAAAATCAGGATGATAAACGATGGGCACATGTTTCATGGGAAAATTCCGATTTGTTGACATATTTTAAAAAATAACTTACTTTGCTACATATCAGCAATAAGGAGATTGATCACGATGAGAAAATCTATTTTCACACTATTTCTAACATGTCTTGCATTTGGCCAACCAATTTTTGCTGATGAAGGCGTTCATCTGCATTTCAAGCATAATGGATTCGTCATGCCCGGAGATACTATCTCCAAATCATGTATTCAAAATGAATGTCAGCGGGCAGATATGCTGCATGATTTAGAAAAAAATTCTGTGCGCTATGGAATGCTTTTTCTGGACAATCCCGATCATACCATGACCTTGCTGGATGCCGGCTGCGGAACCGGGGGCTGCGGAATCCTGATTCACGATACCTTTAAATGCCATGTCGAAGGTTTCACCCTTTCTTCCAAGCAGGCAGAATTTGGAAATTCACTCGCCGAACAATATGGCTATCGTGGGGGAGCGGCCTTTTATCAAGGGGATATGCTCAACCTTGACAGGCCGGACCAATCCTATGATTGCATCTGGGCTTGTGAGAGCACTGAGCAGGTTCAAGATCTTTATAAGATGTTCACAGAATTTGGCAGGGTTGCAAAACCTGGCGCCCGCATGGTGATCTATGCATTATGCGCTTCTGATCTAAATGCAAAGAAACAAATGGATGCCTATTATAACACTAATATTCACACATTCCAGGATTACCTTTCTAATGCCGAAGCGACAGGCTGGACATCTTATCTTCAAAGCGACCTGACAGAGCAAACAGCGATGTATTGGAATATGCGGGCATCTTCACACGTTGCCACAGATGCGGAGAAATTTATCGAATCCAAATTTTGCAGCCGCGAGCTCCAATATTACCTCTTTACTTTTGAAAGATGCCCTTAAATGAATTTTTTGCGCTGATGAGCATTGCCTAAGTTCAGCAACACACGATATTTTGCGACTGTACGCCTTGCGCAAGAAATTCCCCGCCGCTTCAATTCTTCCGAGATCGCATCATCAGAAAGCGGTTTTTGTTTATTTTCTGCATTGACAATTTCCAAAAGCACCTCTTTGACGGTTTTAGAAGAAATATCATCTCCTTTTTCAGTCATATAAGCATTAGTGAAAAATGAACGCAAAGGTAAAATCCCTCTTGGGCTATCCATAAACTTATTTGCAACAGCTCTTGCGATTGTCGACTCATGAAGATGCAGCTCATCTGCCAGCCGCTGCATTGTCAAGGGTTGCAGCTTTCCATTGGGATTAGTAAAGAATTCGTTTTGGCATTTGGTGAGTGCGGAGGCAATTTTCTCTAAGGTTTCATTGCGTTGATGAATATTGCGCAAGAACCATTTTGCTGAAACAATTTTTTGTTTCACAAATTCTTTTGTTTCCGCAGGCATTGCAGGATCGTCAAGGTAGCGCATATAACGGCGGTTTAACCGCAACGATGGCATTGAATCATCATTGATCCTGACGATCAATTTTTCATCTTCTTGAAGGATTGTAATATCGGGGATGATCGGCTGTATAGGCGCATTCGAAAAGCTAGCCCCGGGATGCAAGTCAAGCTTAGAGATCACATCCCTTATTGCAGTTGCGATATCCGCAGAAGTGCAATTTTGCGCTTTTTGAATCTGAGGAATATGGTTATTCAACAGCTCCTCAAAGTTGTGTTCCACAAGTTGATAGGCCAAAGTCCCTTTTTTGCCCAAACCCCGCAGCTGTATTAGCAAGGATTCCTGAAGGGTTCTGGCCCCTACACCGACAGGTTCAAATTGCTGGATTTTGTAAAGGGTTTCCAGAAGCTCCGGCTGATCAAATCCATTCAAAGTTGCAATCTCTGAAATGGGGGTATTTAAAAAACCTGAGCTGTCAAAATTCCCGATCAATGCCTCTGCCATAGCGAGTTGATGAGGGTTATCAAAAGTTTCGCGGGCCTGGTTCATCAGATGCTCAAACAATGTGACATGTGCGGAGATCGAATTTTCTATAAAGGCCCTAAGCTTTTCATCTTCAGAGCTGATGGTGGTGCTGTAGCCGCTGCTCTGATCAAAATGTTCGCGTAAATCTTCATCTAAGCGTTTTAATATATCAAAATTATCCTCATCGAATGTCAGCTCCGCCTCTGCAATAGTCTCTGTCTCATCTGCAGAGGCATCCATCTCATCGGCATCTTCGCTTCCCGATTCCTCATCCGAACTTTCTAAAATCGGATTTTGCACCAGCTCCTCATCAATGCGGTCGGCGAGTTCCATCAAAGGCATCTGCAAAAGGGCGATGGCCTGCTGCATTTGCGGAGACATGATCAATCGTTGCATTTGCCGAAGGTTCTGCCCTTGCTTTAAACGCAATTCCAATGATGTTGGTTGGGTCATAGGTTTCATCCTTTTCATTAAATTTGAAACGATAAACTTTTACACAGCCTAAGGACGAATGTTATTCTTATCCTTAGAAGGAAAAAGGTGCTGGGTTAAGTTTGAAAACCCCTTTATCGCTTCTCTTTCATTACAAATATAGCGTACATTTAATTGTTCCATCAATGGGCCTTCAGCGATATACTGCACACAAGCAATAATGACGATATTGGGATTTATCTGACGCGCCGATTGGATAATATTCACCGCCTGTTCACCATCGGAGATTGTAATCAGAAGATGGCTTGCAGTATCTAATTGGACATTTTTTAGGACATTCAAATCTGTAGCATCGCCAAAGATCATTTTTTCTTCTTCACTATAATGAGTCACCTTGTCGATGTCATTGTCGATGACAATGGGCGCCAGCCCTTGACTCTTCAATATCTTCATAACAGCTTGACCGATATGGCCATACCCCGCAACGACTACCCTGGAAAATTGAGGATCTTTTTCCTGAACAGGACGGCGGCTTCTGAAAGGCTTTGTAGAACTGATTTTCTGAAGCATCGACGCGATAGATTCCCGCTTCTGAAATAGCAAGGGATTGATAGATATCGACACAAATGCGCAAGCGACAAGAAAATCGTAACCGTCATCGGAAAGTAATTTCAACTTTAAAGACTGTTCGGCAAGAATAAATGAGAATTCACCGATCTGCGCTAATCCTATAGCGACCACTAAAGCTGTCTGCATGGGATAGCCTAAAAAAACTGTGATCAAATAGGCTGATAGAGGCTTAATCAGTAAAACGACCATCAATAGTCCCAAAAACCATCCGAAATTATGAACGATGGCCGCAGGATTAAAGATCATTCCCACTGAAATAAAAAAAATTATCCCGAAAATGTCTTTTAATGGAAAAGCATTGGCGGCAGCCTGATGCTTGACATGCGTTTTGCCGATGACCATACCGGCAATAAAAGCGCCGAGAGCAATGGAAATTCCGAAAATCACCGTAGAGCCCACAGCAATGAGAAGGACTATCGCTAAGACGGCCAATGTGAACAACTCTTGAGAATGCAGACGGGCAACTTTGGTCAATATGTAAGCGACAATCCTTTCTCCCCAGGTGAACATAAAAAGAACAAGAACGGCGAATTTAGCTCCTGAAAGAACCAGAGATTGCAAAACACTGCTCCATGCAAAGCCCTCACCGTGAAGCATTACCGCAAGGGTAGGCAGCATAATCAGAATGATCACGGTAAAGATATCTTCAACGATCAACCAGCCGATGGCAATATGCCCTTCCGGAGAAGCCAGCAATTGGTTGTCGGTCAGCATGCGCACGAGCACGACAGTACTGGCGACTCCAATGGCGAGTCCGAGTATCAATCCTATTTCCCAGGAACCGCCTGCAAAGTGCACAATAGCTATTGTGGCAAGAGTGGCAACTAAAGTTTGGACAATCGCCCCCGGAATGGCAATGTTCTTGACATTCATCAAATCTTCGATCTTAAAATGCATTCCCACGCCGAAGAGCATGAGGATGACTCCAATTTCAGCCAGCTGTTCCGCAATATGTGCGTCTGCGACGTATCCTGGGGAATAAGGTCCAATGATAAACCCTGCTAATAAATATCCTAAGATCGGAGAAAGTTTCAAACGTTGGGTGACATAAGCAAAAAAACATGCCAGGCTAAAGCCGATGGTAAGAATGAGAACTATGCCCAGGTTAGTATCCATGCTTGTTTTATGCCAAATCCTTCATATTTTGCCTATCTCTTTACCTCCCTTCGAAATTAAATAGAAAAATTCCAAGAAATAACCTCTAGTTATAAATTTATATTGACATTACCCCGTTTATACCTTTATATTAAAAGTATTTAGTTGAGGAAGATAAAAAAACTTCAATCTCACGTTAAATCCAAAAGCGAAAGAGGACTTTCGCACTCCAAACGCTTCGCGATGTTAAAGGTTCAACTTGTTAAGACATCTATTTCGCGAAGCGTTTGGAGTGCGAAAGTCCTCTTTCGCTTTTTGGCCCTAACGTAAAGCCGAGCATACTTTTGCAATTGCCCCGGATTCGGGGTTGGTTGCTCAACCCTTTAAAGCGGTATTTTTAGTTTGATCATAAATTTGGGTATCTTCCCAATTAGTATGGAAAGTTCCCTTTTCATCAATTCTTTCGTAGGTATGCGCACCAAAGAAGTCCCGCTGCGCTTGGATCAAATTACCCGGCAGCCATGCACTGCTGTATCCCTCAAAATAATTTAAAGAGGCCATAAAACATGGGGCCGGGATGCCCATATTCACTGCAGCTACTGCCACGCCCTTCATCGTTTAAGTTCACTGGCGCGTATTATTGTATGTAAAATGAGAGCCCAACACGTTGGATGTGATCGATCAATTCCGGCTTGTCGATCTGTTTAAAAAGAGAAAGGTCCACCATGTAGGGGAGATACAGGTCGTCAATCTCATCTTCGATCTTATAGAGAATTTGGGGAGTCAGCGCGCTCCTACTCCCTTCCTCGCCAAAGAGCGTCAAATCGATATCTGAGCCATTTTTGAAGTTACCTTTTGCTCGCGAGCCATAGAGTATGACTTTCTTTACTTCAGGGTGTTTAGAAAAAACAGTTTGCAATTTGAGGATCACTTCTTCGCCAAGTCCATACCTCATGTCGATTCCGACTCACTTAGTTTCAGAAAGTTTTCTTGAAAGATGGAGAATTCCAAGAAATAGGAGTTCAGGATGTTTGTAAAAATCTCTTCGGCAACGGATTCGTTATACGTGTGACTTGTTTGATTGCGGCTTTTAATCATCTCCATCCAGGCGTCCCCGTTTTTGATCAAACCGGCTTTAAAAGCTTCCCTTGTGGTATCTTTTGATCCGATGCTCTTTACGCCGCGGCTATCCAAAAAATCTTTCAATACATTCCAGGCCAATTCATGCGTGTACTCAAAAGCCTGAATAAATCCCTGCTTTTCTAATTGTGAAAGCTCCCTTTCCCTTGTCAATTTCACCGCGCCGGAGAGCTGTGCAAAAGCGAGGTTGAAATTATCAAATCTTTGGATCCAACGAATATCCTGCGGGGGCATTTTGAGTTTTCTCTCTTTAATGTTGATGACGGCGTTTTACAGGGAAATTACATCTCCAAAGTACTTTAAACATAGATGAAAATTGTCTAAATGTCTAACGGTTTCTTAAAGCTGTATTTTTAGTTTGATCATAAATTTGGGTATCTTCCCAATTAGTATGGAAAGTTCCCTTTTCATCAATTCTTTCGTAGGTATGCGCACCAAAGAAGTCCCGCTGCGCTTGGATCAAATTACCCGGCAGCCATGCACTGCTGTATCCCTCAAAATAATTTAAAGAGGCCATAAAACATGGGGCCGGGATGCCCATATTCACTGCAGCTACTGCCACGCCC
>Ga0207062_1233_pt1 | contig 12835 bp, 12 predicted proteins | sample Alteio_BWMinCont_28_FD_153266 | JGI IMG/M metagenome (GOLD analysis project Ga0207062, IMG submission 153266) | Enriched cells from forest soil in Barre Woods Harvard Forest LTER site, Petersham, Massachusetts, United States -... | ecosystem: Environmental > Terrestrial > Soil > Temperate forest >... | reverse complement strand
TGATGAATTCGAAGAGGACGTAGCCGCCCATCGAGAGTCCGCAGAGAACCACTTTTTCATTGGGGACCGTTCCGCTCAGAAAGGCATCGAGGGCTTTGGCCGCGGAGACCATGGAGGTTTCCGTGCCCTCGAGCGGGGAGGCTCCAAACCCCGGCAGATCCACGGAAATCGGCTGGAAGTTCTTTTCAAAGAATTCCAATTGCCCCTCCCACATTGTCCGGGAAAGAGTAAAAGCGTGAATGAAAACAACCGGGATTCCGGTCCCCTGGCGGGTGCCGCGCAGGCCTCCGTCCGCCGCCGTTTTATTCGGTGTCAGTGAAGTCTTCAGGAAAGTCTTCCTTTTTGCAGGTTTCGCAGGTGCCGTTGGTGTTCATCGACTGCCAACCGTGTTTCTCGCACGGTTTGACGCCCTGCGCCACGAGCTGCTTAATGTTCTCTTCCACAAACTTTCTATATTCGTCATCCATGGTTCAGTGAAAGGGTTTTTTGCTGAGATAGGTCTTGATACACAGCTGGAGATCTCGCGCGTCGCTGCCTTCGCCGGGTTGTTTACCTTTTTCCGCGCCGACTATTTCGAAGTGGTCTCCGCTGATGGACAGGAACACAATGACGAGTTCTTTCTCTTGAAAATGAGGTTGACCTTCGACGGTCAACGGGGCGTCGGAGCCCCGCACGAGCCCTCCCGGAATGGTCACCGCGATCATGTTGTCGGAGGCGGCCCCCTTCAGGACTTTTTTGACTTTGAGATTGATCCAGGTTGTGCCGTCCCCGGGCTGCCCGATCTCGATGACTTTCCCCAGGACAATCAGATCGGACGCTTCGGTCATGCTGTGAATGACTTCTTCATCGAGCGATGTCGATTCGGCTCCGGCGCGGATCGCCAGGAAAACAGCAAGACCGGAGCAGAGAAGGGCTCGTGATGCGTGGTTGGCCATATCTGATTATAACCTAAGCATAAGGAACGGTAAATCTTTCCCGGGATGGAAGCCGGCCGGACAGGCGGGCCCCGCTCCGGAGAACGCGTCTCGGGAGCGGGGTGGTCGTGGATGTCGTTATTGGGCGGCTGTCGTCTTTGGGTTGTTTTCTCGGAATCCTTTGAAAACAGCATGACGCCAACCGGCTTAAGTCTGCCTTACCGATTTGTAAACAAACTGTAAAAACAAACAGACTGATTTTAAGAGATGTTTTTAGGGGAGGGTCAGGCTAAGACGGGGTCAACCCACTTGCCGTGGGTCTTGATGAGTTCGATGAGCCTTTCGTCGGCAACTTCGGAAGGGATTCCTTTTTCCACACATTCTTTTCCGACATACAGATTGATTTTTGCGGGACCGCCGCCCACATAACCGAAGTCGGCATCCGCCATTTCTCCCGGCCCGTTCACGATGCACCCCATGATGGCGATTTTCACGCCTTTCAGGTGGCCGGTTTTTGACTTGATCCGTTCCGTGGTGGATTGGAGGTCGAAAAGCGTGCGGCCGCAGGATGGGCAGGAGACAAATTCCGTTTTTGAGATTCGCACCCCGGCTCCCTGTAGCAGATTGAAAAGAAGCGTTACGTCTTGCTTTAAACTTTTGCCGGCACCGGCTTGAACGCTGTCGCCGATGCCGTCACACAGGAGCGATCCGAAGAGGATGGAGGCCTGGATGCGGTGCTCGGCGTAAGAATCGTTCAGGGGTGCTTTGAGATGGATGGGGAAAGCGCTTTCCCGGACAAAAAAGTCTGCGGTGAGATAACGGTAGTGGCGGATCAGGCTGGGAACGTCGGGCCGGTTCAGGGATAGTACGAGATTCCAGCTGATGGCGGCGGCTTCCTTGACCAGCGTTGCGAGGAGCATGGCATCATCGGCTTCAAGAAAAATTGGTTTTTGCAGGGTCTTGGCTTCCCAGACGACTTTGCGCATCGCTTCGAGCTCGCTGGGGAAGTTTCCGTTCAGAAGGTCCCGCTCCGGGAAAGCCAGACATAAGCCGTGGACACTTTCTTCCTTGAGGGTTTCCAGGGCGAGCGGGTTTGACGGCCGGAGGCGCGCCAAGAAAGCGAGCCGTCCCGCACCCTCCGCAAGGGATTTCTGGAAGGACGCCAACGCGTTCAAGTCTTCCCGTACTTCAATTTTCCATTCATGGATTTCCGGCGGAGTGTCTTTGGAGTTCAGTTGTTCCTTCATGGAGGAGAGAAGCTTTGCCGGTTCCATGTTCTTTTCGTCCCCACGCGTTACGATCGGTACCGTGTTTTCCCCTCCGATTGCGAAGGGGCCAATTTTGACCACGCGGGTCGGGCGGCGGGCGTAATGATAAAAATTCTCGGTATGGGTCCCTTGGAAGTCCGGAGGGACAAGGATGCTGGCCGAGCCGCTCTCGCGCTGATGGTAGGGGGCGGCGATCATGGCGCAGACGGGTAATTCAAACTCAGGGTCTTCGGTCAGGGAAACGCGGATCGTGTCGCCGATCCCGTCTTCGAGGAGACTTCCGATCCCGATGGCTGACTTGATGCGGCCGTCTTCCCCGTCACCCGCCTCTGTCACGCCGAGATGGAACGGATAATCCATTCCTTCCCCGGCCATCTGGGCCGCGAGCAGTCGATAAGCCGCGATCATGACTTTGGGGTTGGAGGCCTTCATGGAAAGGATAATGTCACGAAAACCGTTCTTTTCGCAGATCCGCACAAACTCAAGGGCCGATTCCACCATTCCTTCCGGGGAGTCTCCGTACCGATTCATGATGCGATCCGAAAGAGATCCGTGGTTCGTCCCTATTCTTACGGCCCGGCCCAGACTTTTTAACTTGAGTACCAGTGGTGTGAATCGTTCTTCAATGCGTTCAAGCTCTTCGTTGTATTGAGCATCGGTATACTCAAGAATCTTGAAGGCTTTGGAGTCGCAGAAGTTGCCGGGGTTGATCCGGACTTTCTCTACCCAATTGGCCGCTTCCATCGCGGCTTCCGGACGAAAATGGATGTCGGCCACGATAGGTGTGTTATATCCCTTGGCAACTAACTCGGCTTTGATATTTTTTAGATTCTTGGCGTCGATTTCAGTGGGGGCAGTAATCCTTACTATTTGTGCGCCGGCTTTGATCATTTGGATGGATTGATTGACTGTCGATTTAGTGTCTTGTGTCCGCGTTGTGGCCATCGATTGCAAGACGATTGGGTTGTTGCCACCAACGGGAATGTTGCCCACCATGACGACGCGAGTTTTGCGCCGTTTGTAAGAAAAGAGGTTGTCTGTGAAGGGTAAATGCGGGTTTACGGCGGTTTCCGTAGCCATTGATAGATTATACCAAAAAGGGCGGATACTGAGGATACTGAGGATTACTTAGCACAGAGTATTTAAGCGTTTCTTAGACAATCTTTTTAGGACAATAGAGCCACACAAACAAGAAGTGGGACTAATGAAGTTAAGGATGTATTTGCGAAGGTGATTTTAGGAAAAGAAGTCTTCCGTCTTTTTGGCTGGTTGGAAGTCAGATTTCTGGAATTCCACCAAGACTTTCGCGATCCACGGCGCCAGCAGGGTCATAATTTGAGAGGGCATGTCCTTCCTCCGGTAATCAGGATCTGTGACTTAATATATGGGGGAAGTGCGCCCTTTCTGCAAGGGTTTTTTGGTCTATTTGAGGGAAGGCCGACAGGCCGAATCCCGCGGCATTCCGGGGAGGATCAGGCCGCTTCCCGGAGCCGGCGGAGCTGAATTTCGACGGCGCGAAGCCTCCATATCAACGCTTCTTTTCCGAATGATTCCTTCTCCAGTTCCTGATTGAGGCTTTGGAGTGCTTCAATCTGTTGGCGGATCGTTGCGGCTACATAATCAATCTTCACGGCTGTCATGGAACAACCTCCATGTCTATTTTCATTTTGATTTTACAAGTGAGTGTACCGTGCCGCGGGCACGGATCCAATAGACAGGGAGTAAAATTTTGGTGACAAGGATACGACGGGTGATCAGGGGGCCTGCCAGACGGTTTTTCCCCCTTCGTCAAGGAACGCGAGCGACGTTTCCGCTTTGGGTGTTTTGGGTGGATTGGTTCCCTCGTAAGGCATCCAGCCGAGCATCGCGCGGGGTTTGCCGGTGGAGTCGTTAAAATCAAGGTGCGGAGAACCGCCCGGCGTTTCCCGAAGCAGGATCCGGTGGGTTTCGTCCTTGTCGTTGAACACGAGATAGGGAGCCTGGTCCTTGAGCCCGACGACCATCCGGGCTTTGTTGTTGGCATCGTAGAAATCGAGCGAAGGGTTGCCATCGGCAAGAATACCGAAGCCGATCCGGACCTGTCCTTTCTGGTCGGAGATCGCCATCGTGACACGGCCGTCGTCGGTGACCCCCAGGCCGACTCGCGCGGTGCCGTTGTTATCGGTAATCAAAAGTTTTTCCACGCTCAGGACTCGTCCCCGGGTCAGGTCGGAAGCGAACGCGGGGATCGCCTGAAAGAAGGGGCCCGACAACGCCCCTCCCAAAAAGCCCGCCATGACCGCCATCAGCAATTCTTTTCTTTTCATCCTATTCCTCCTTCAAATTTCAATCATCCAAAGGTTGTCGGGCGCGGATCCAGGCGTGTTTTTTGAGTTCCTGAAGGACGCGTTCGGGGAGAGGTGTCCCGCCGGACAGCCGGGCGTTGGCCTCCACGTTCTTGACTTTTCGCATTCCCGGGATGACGGTGGAGACCGCCGGGTGGGCCAAGATAAATTTGAGCGCGAGTTCCGGAAGGGTAGGGGCGTAGGGTCCCAGAAGCGGTTTTATTTTTTCCACATGCGCGCACGTTTCCTCGAGCCGTCCGTCCGCAAAATAGCGCGCACGAAAATCATCGTCTTCGAATCGCGTGCGGGGCGTGAGCGTTCCGGACAGTCCCCCTTCGTCCAGCGGGACGCGCACGATGACACCGACGTCTTTTTTCCGGCACAGTGGAAAGAGCGTTGTTTCCGGGGCTTGCTCAAAGATGTTGTAGATGACCTGGACCGTATCGACGAGCCCGGAATCCACGAGTTGAAGGGCGCTGTCGGGGTCGAGGTCGTTGATGGAAACGCCGAATCCGCGGATCTTTCCCTGTTTTTTAAGTTTGACGATGGCGTTCTTCCATTCGTCGCGGCTCATCCAGGCGTCCGTCCAGACATGGAATTGCTGAAGGTCGAGGCTCTCGAGCCCGAGGTTTTTCAGGCTCCTTTCCGTGCATTGGACGATCCAGTTTTCAGGGAAGGCCTCTTCGGGGGGCGTTCGCGGGTCAGCGGGCCATTGCATGTTCAGAGGAGGGCACTTTGTGGCGATGAAATGCGGGGCGCCGCTTTCCTTAAACGCCCGGGAGATCAGCTGTTCGCTGTGGCCGTCGCCGTAAACGTAGGCCGTGTCGAAAAAAGTGATTCCGAGGTCAATGGCCCGGCGCAGGGCGCGCAGGGATTCCACGTCATCTGTCGTTCCCCACCAGCTTTTCCCGATGCCCCAGGCCCCGAAGCCGATCTCGGAGATTTTTTTCCCCGTTTTTCCCAGGGTCCGAAGGTTCATACCCCCATTCTATTTGTTTTATCAGTGTTCGTGAATCATTGATCGCGCATCAGGGAAAGGTTCCGAGTGCTTGAGTGACGAAATATCAACTCAGGATATTTAGTTAACCTGCGGAACTGTGGTATTAACGTGAGGGACCGTGGTGTTCACATGCGGAACCGTGGGGCCGGCCAGGACGCTGCCCACTCCTCCGGTTAATGCGCCGAGTGTAATTGAGAATGCGATGGCGAGCCTGTTCATGCGGTGGTTCCCCCCTATCCAACTCCGGTATTCTTATGGCAGGGATTTAATTAAAGGCGCCTTGAGAAAAGATTAAATTTTGGCGAAGGAGATGGCTCGTTTCCAGCCTTAATCGGGTGTGGAATTCAGCGGGGAGGAGTGGTTGGGGAGGGAGGAAAAAGAGTTTTTTGGTAGGTTTTGGAGAGGATGAAGGTCATCCAGCGTTCCGGCAGAAGTGTTTGAAAGGCCTTGACCAGGGCGGTATCCTTGCCGACCCCGTAGCGCAGGGGGATGGATTTGGCTTCTGCGAGACGGAGGACCGCGCGAACGACGTTTTCCTGGGGCACCACGACTTTTTGGCTCAATGCGTCTTTGCGCTGGAGGTATCTTTTCGTCATCGGATAATACGGTGATCCGGGGTTCTGGCTTTCCTCCCCCCAGACCATATTCTGGCTGAAATTCGTCCGGTGGCGGCCGGGCTTAACGAGGCAGACCTGCACGCCGAAGGGTTTCATCTCGTAGTAGAGGCACTCGCTCAGGCCTTCCAGGGCGAATTTACTCGAGGCGTAGCCGCTCGAGAGCGGCATGCCGAAGGTTCCTATGACGGAAGAAATATTAAGGATTCGCCCCTTCGATTCCCTGAGAAAGGGAAGTAATTCTCGCGTGACAAAGACGGCCCCGAAGAAATTGACGTCAAACTGTTCCCGGAGTTGTTTTTCCGAAAGATCTTCGACGGCTCCGAAGAGTCCATAGCCCGCGTTGTTGACGAGGACGTCCAGGTGCTGAAGTCGCGTCCGGACAAATTCGGCCGTTTCTTTCCGCTCTTTTTCATCCGTGACGTCCAATGAGCGAAGAAATAACCGGTCCGGATATTTTTGAAGTTCCTGCGTGAAGCGGTCCCGGCGGTTTTCCAGGTCGCGCATCGTGGCGACGACGGTCCACCCGCGCTCGAGGAAACGCGGGACCAGGGCGTGTCCGAAGCCGCTGGAACAGCCGGTGATAAGTACGTTTTTGCCGTGGTTCACGAACACATCCGGAGGATGAGGCGCCATTCCGCGGTCGTGACCGGTTGGACCGACAGCCGTCCCCGTTTCAGGAGCACCATGCCCTGGAGCGCGGGAACGTCCCGGATTTCATCCAGAGGTAATATTTTTCGGAAGGTCTTGAGGAATTTCACGTCCACCTGGCTCCACCGGGGGGCGTTCGGCGGCGAGCCGGGGTCGTAGTGTTCGTTCTCGGGATCGAATTGCGTGGGGTCGGGGTAGGCTTCGCGGGCGATCTCCATGATCCCGGCGATCCCGGAAGGTTTGGCGTTGGAGTGATAAAAGAGCACCCGGTCTTTCTTTTTCATCGCCCGTATAAAGTTGCGCGCCTGGTAGTTCCGCACGCCGTCCCATCCGCCGATCTTCTGCTTTCGCAGGTGGTCGATCGAGAAAACGTCGGGTTCTGATTTCATGAGCCAGTAATTCATGGGCTCATTGTATCAGAGAGAGTCCGGAGGCGTCAGCGGGTTTTAGGTGTTTTGGCGTTACGGGAAAGACGTTTGGCGAAGCGGTCCATCGCCGTGGACCGGTCGGTTTTCTCCAGGAGAACATTGATGAGACTGAATTGATGGCGTTCGGCTTCGGCCGCCTGGAACGCTTGAACGAAATCCCCCTCCGTGCACACCGCGAAACCTTTCCCGGCTCCGAAGACCTTGGTCACTTCGTGATAAGCCCAGCGGGGGATGTCGTTGAAGGGGCCGTCCTGGATGAAACGTTCCGTGCCGTATCCCTGGTTGTCGAGAACGATCACGATCGGGTTGAGTTTCCGGTGGGCGATGGTGGAAAGTTCCATACCGGTCATTTGGAAGGCGCCGTCTCCCACAAGGACCAGCGGGCGCAGCGCGGGACGGGCGAGCTGGGCTCCCAGCGCGGCCGGCACCCCGAAGCCCATCGACGTGTAGTAAGCCGGGCTGAAAAATTCTGTGCGTCGGTGGATCTTCAGATCGACCGCTCCGAACAGGGAATCGCCGACGTCGGCGATCACCACGGTGTCGTCTTGGAGCCGGTCGTTGATGAGAGCGAAGAGCCTCTGGGTGGTGATCCGGCGGCTGGCCTGGAAGGGGAGCGTGCCGTTGTGGTTGGGGTGGAGGATGTCCGGCATCGGCCGTTTTCGCAGGCGGGCCCGCAGGAGGCCGTGGATGAAGTCTTCGAGAAGGATGCCGTCGTACCGGTGATGTCTCACCATGATTTTTTCCGACGTCGCGTAGAGCGTGTTGCCCAGGTCCAGTTTGGAGGTTCCGATGCCCATGTTAATGTCAGTGAGGAAGCATCCCAGCATGAGGAGGCAATCGGAGTCTTCCACCGCTTCTCTCACCTCTTCGTGGCCGAGGGCGCCCTCGTAAACCCCGAGATAAAGAGGATGCACTTCACTGAAGACAGATTTCCCAAGAAAAGTCGCGGCAACCGGGATATTGGTTTTTTCGGCCAGCGTTACAAGGGCATGCTGGAGGCCGAAACGGTGCATTTCCACGTCCGCGAGGATCACTGGGTGCCGGCTTTGGTTGATCATCTCCAGGGATTCGCTCAGCGCTTCCGCCAGAGCCCCCCGGTCGCTCGAAGGGTGGTCCGATCCCGTGGCGGTGCTGACCGGCCGCACTTCCCGCAGCGTCATGTCGCGGGGTAGTTCGATGTACACGGGTCTTTTGTGGGTCTCGGCGGCGTTGAGAACCCTGCGGATCTGAGCCGGGGCCGTTTCCGGATCATCCAGGAGGACCGAGGCCACGGTGATCTTTTCAAAAATCTCTTTCTGGGTGGTGAACTCGCGGACGCGATGGTGCAGGAGCGGATCTTTTTCCCGTTCTTTGATACCGGGAGCCCCCGAGATGATGACGAGCGGCGATTTCTCGGCGTAGGCTTCCGCCGTCGCGTTCATGAGGTTGAACCCTCCCACGCAATAGGTGACGCAGGCCGCGCCGAGACCGCGCACGCGAGCGTAGGCGTCGGCGGCAAAGCCGGCCGTGCCCTCGGAGGTGGTTCCGACGTGCTGGAGGGCGCTCCGCGCGAGCAGGTCATAGAATCCCAGAATGTAGTCTCCGGGGATCCCGAAGACATGGCGGACACCCCGACGATGGAGTTCGTTGATCAGGCAGGTGCCAACGCAGGTTTTTTTCATAAGATCAGGACCACTTTTACTATAGTCCCGAAAACCCGGATTGACAATGGCTGGTTAGTCTTTGATGGGGAGCTCGAGGGCTGTTCCGTCTTTAGTCAACACAAAAATGCGGGCGGCCGAGGCGTAGGGTTCCTGAACCATGGAACGGAGGCAGACAAAGCGGAAGACTGATCTTTTGGCGGAGCTGTTGGCCAGGGCGCCGATCTTCGCCCTCAAATTCCAGATCCATCCCGGGGAAAAGGACTTTCCCTGGACGAAGACGACCGGGCGTTCCAGGGGGATGTTGTCTTGTGCGCCGCTGGCCCAGCCCCGGTACTCCACCGTTTGATGGACCACGCGGACTTTAACCTCCCCGGGGAGTGTTTTCTTCAAGACTTGGTAGGTTCGGCCCTCGGATGACGTGATGTGTTCTCCAGTGTTGTTGGCCGCGAGAGTGTAGATGAGCGTCCGGCGGCTTTCGATGACGGCCAAGGTTGGTTTTCGGGAACTTCCCGATACTGCGTAGATCGCCACGCTGTTGCTGCCCGTATGATACGAAGAGGGCGGGACCATCGCCGCGAACTCTTGCGCGGTACCCCCCCCTTCTTGAGTCAATGTTGTCGCCTGGATCATCCCGTTGATGGCGATCGCGAGGGTGGCCTGGGATTTTTCGTCCCGCGGAAAGTTAATCACTCCTTTGATCCGCACTGGCACGACCGCCGCCTCCGGATTCACGTCATCATAGATCCAAGGCGATTCCAGTTCCAAATGTGCTTCCGACAGGTGAATCGGCCCGTAGTTTTTGACGGATTTTCCCATGAGTTCGCGGTAGGGGCCAATCCGGTACAAGCTCTCAAAGCCCGTGCCCGATCCGAAAACGGCCAGCATATCATCCAGCGTCTTGTATTTGGCGGAAATCTTGGGTGGAAACACGAGCCGCCTGTTGCCGGTGGGGTCGGAGAATATTTTTTGGTCGCGTTCGGGTCCCGAGGAATCGAAGACCGAGCGGCCGTCAATGTCCCAGGGGATGCGGATGCCCAGGACGTCGGCGATGGTCGGCAGGATGTCGATGGATTCCACGTTCCGGTCGCTGACGACGCCGTGGTGTTGGAACGGTCTTTTAATGAGGAGCGGGGTCGGGAGAATGTCCTGGTAATTGGTATCGGTGAGCATTCGGAACTGATCGTTCGGGCGGAAACTGGCCCCGTGATCCGTGGTGACGACGATGAGGGCCTTGTCGTAGAGGCCGGCCGTTTTCAGTTTGTCGAGGAACATACCCAGCAGTTTATCGGTCAGCCCGATCTGGAGCATTTCCCGCTGATGGGCCTGTATCACGCCCCAGGAGTCCGAGCCGAACTCGATATTCTTAATCTTATAGCCTTCGATGTCGTTGGACCCATTGATGATCTCACACTGCTGTCCTGAAGGCAGGAAGGTAAATGGATGGTGTGGAAATTTGCTGTGGAAGAAAAACAGGGTGGGACGCTCCACGGGGTTGATGGAATCCACGTAGCTTTGGAACCGGACGAGCTGGTCGGGAAGGACCTCGTCTTCGTTGGGCAGATTGCGGTTGCGGTGCTGGGGAGCGGCTTTGGCGAAATCCCATCCCGCGTGGAAGACCGGCGGCAGGGGCGAGGTCATATCGGGGGGAAGCAGGACGTGCAGGCAGATGATGCAGGCGTCCGACAGGACTCCCTGGAAGCGCCGCAGGCCGCTTTCATTCCGTTGCCATCCGCCGGTGATGTCCTCGGGGCACAACCGCGTCACGAATTCCAGGACGTTCTCATCGTAGGACCCTTTCAGCAGCGTGAACAGATTGTTCGGATAGTCTTTGAGGATCGGCAGTTTCCGGCCGGTTCCTTCGGGATAGCGGCCGGACAATATCGCCGGGACGGACACGATGGTTTCCCAGTTGACCGTCGTGTCATTGCGGAACCAGGTGGATTCGCGGGCCAGGGCCGCCCAGTGCGGGTAACGGACCGGATCGATCTGGTGGTTCTTGTCCATAAGAGCCATCACGGGCATTTCGTCGAAGAGGAGAAAGACGACCGGGGTTCTTGATTTAATGGACACGGTGGCCGCGGATGTCTTGGCGGGCCAGAGAACATCCGAGACGGGAGAAAAAAAGAGAAACACCAGAGGACAGGCAATGATCGCGATCGAGAGGTATGAAGAATAGGTCCGAACGGGCTGGAAGAAGTGGTAGGCCAACATTAAGAGGATTCCAGCGCTCATGGCAAGGGCCATGAGATAGGGGCCCGGAAGCGGGGGTTCGTGAAAGGTTTTGAAGATTTGCAGGACAAAAACCCCGCTTAAGACAGCCAGCCAGAAGTGATGGATCCTTTGGCCCAGGCTCTCTTTGCACATTCCCGCGAGCGACGCGGAGAGGACGAGGAGACCCGGAAACACAAGGCTGAAGAGCGCCGTCAGGACGAAGACGTCCAGCGGCGTGCAGTGATGGAAGGCAAAGAGCTCGGCGTATTTTGAAAGGACTGAATACAGAGGTTCCGCCACTCCCAGATTAAAGAGAGCGATCAGATGGAGGGCTTGCTTGAGGCGTTCGCGCGAAGACGGAGTCACGGTTTTTTGAGGGACTCGGCGAAGTAGAGAGTCCGGGTGCCGCAGGAGAGCGTGAGTTTCTTCTGGACGCGGAAGTTCCGGTTCAAGAGACCTTCAAAAACACCGATCTCATAGTCCACATAGACATCTTTCTTGTTCCTCAGGAGTTTTTGGGCCATCGGGTCTTCTTTGCTCACAAATTCGATGATGAGGTGCCGGGTCAGTGTGGAAAACCACTCGACCACTTCGCTCAGAGGGACGTTGGATCCGAGCACCAGATGATGGATCAGGGCCAGGCACTGCAGGAGGTCCGGTTTTCCCCTTTCCATGAGGGAGCGCCGCTCTATTCCCTGCCAGCCGAGCCCACCGGGAAGATCGGTGACGTCCACCACGAGCGGCAGGAGTCTCTCCCGTTTTTCTTTTTTGAGATCCCGGTACAACCGGTCGATCACCAGAGGATCGGCGTCCATGGCCACCGTGAACCGGGCGTTGTCCGTGATCAGGCGGGAGTAAAATCCCGCGTTGCATCCCAGACACCAGGCGAGGTTCCAGGAGCGCGTCCCGGCGGCCTCCCGGACAAAGGCCTCTTTTTTCTGGCGGTCTTCGGGAGAGTAGCTGTTATCGCACTCGTAATCGGACCATTCGGATTTTGTTCGCTTCCAGGAAAGTCCCCCGATGATTTTTTGAAGTCCGCGGACATTGTTTTCGATCAGTTTTTTATGGAACCCAGATTCCTGGAGTTCATTTTTAATGTTGCGCGACGTCGAGCCGTAGAGAGCCTGCGCTTTGGCCATCATGAAAACGCGGGTGAGAACCCCGGGTCGGAGGGCGTCCCGGAGGGACGTCACGTTCCACAAATGTTCGGGGTCGATCCCGTTCAGGGAACCCCGGAGCCAGGATTGGAAGGGGACACCTTTGTAGGCCTGAAGCATCAGGGGGTAGAGGAACATCTGGCAAAATTGGCGGTAGCCGATCCAGGGCTCCCCCGGCTCGAGTTTCATGAACGAGGGGATATCGATAAAGACGGGGTCGGTTCCTCTCCACTGGACATTGAACGGGGTGCAGTCCTTCAGGGCGATGTCTTCATTCAGAGATTCGAGGACGAGCTCCAGCTGAAACAGGGCGGCGTCCCGAAGCATGCTGAAGCACCATTCGTAAGGATACGAGATGAACGGGAGGACTTCGTGTTCGAGGACCGCCTTGGTGTGCGGCTGCCGGAGCCAGGGTTTCTCTTCCGCGGCGCTGAGGCGCCGGGTGCTGACGATCTTCTTTTCCGCGGAGAGCCGCTGATAAAAGGAGCTGTGGCTGAGTTGTTCCCAGTTTTCCAGGGTTGCTTGGTCGAGGGCCCTCAGAACCTTGCCCTCGTGCCGGAAAACCCGGCATCCCGGATCACGAAAGGATCCCGGATCAAAATTGGGTTCAATCACGGAAGGGATT
>Ga0207062_1220_pt1 | contig 12851 bp, 10 predicted proteins | sample Alteio_BWMinCont_28_FD_153266 | JGI IMG/M metagenome (GOLD analysis project Ga0207062, IMG submission 153266) | Enriched cells from forest soil in Barre Woods Harvard Forest LTER site, Petersham, Massachusetts, United States -... | ecosystem: Environmental > Terrestrial > Soil > Temperate forest >... | reverse complement strand
CTTCTGGTTGCCGGGGCCGTCAATCCGCCCGAGCCTGCCATTCCGTATTTCAAAAATGTTCGTGACGTCCCCATTGTCGATCGTGAGGATCAGGTGGCGGGAATTGCCGATGTTTAGGACAATGGCATTCACGGCCATAACGCTCACCGCTAATTCTTCGTTCGTAACCAGCGTGCCCGCGCGATTGACGCGCACGCGGCTGATTTCGCCGGTTGCGACCTCGATACCCTTGGCATCTTCGAGGCTGACAGAGCGGCGAAAATTCACTTGCGAGGGATCTACACGCAGCAGGATGCGACTCAGAGGAACCCTCGCCGGTATATCGCAGGCGATTTCGGTTTTGCGCTGCTTCGGCTGCGGCGTGGCGCACGATCCGACCTTGGTCCAGGAGGCTTGTTGCTCGCGCACATTGAAGATGCTCGCGCCCTTTACCTGTTTCGCCGTAACGCCGGAAGACAGCCGGATGTAAAGATAGCGAAAACTGGAGGTTGGCAACTTCAGCACAACTGTTCCTGGCTGAAATCATAGAGTGTGGACGGCGTAAGTTCGACCTCGGTGGCCTTTCCCGGCGCGCTGCCGCCAGACACCGAGGCCGTGGCCACAAAGTCGCGCGCATCGAGACGCAGGCGAATGCGATCGTATTCGGCGAGGTCCTGGGTATCGAGATCGAACTCGGTGTGCCCGGAAACACTGCCGAGATTGACGATCTTCGCCGCCACTTCTTCGGAAGAGACTCCGCCGTGTTGCTCGGAAAGCGCGTAGGGGACGGGAGACTCCCCCTCATACAAGCGCAGGTCCCCGAGATCCGGACGCGCGTAACTCCAGAGTTCTTGGTCGACGATGAAGAAACTCTGCCGGTCCGGCTGCGCAATGTGGACGTCACGAACATTTTTGAAATACGGAATGGCAGGCTCGGGCGGATTGACGGCCCCGGCAACCAGAAGCATGAGGAACAATGAGATTGTAGATCTCATGCGCTGCTGGCAGTCCCTTCTGTTTTCCTTCGAGTTCCGGCCCCGGGGGAAAGCTGCAGCCAGTCCCGTTGATACACAAACGAAATTGCCAGCAGCAACACGCCGAGCACAATGAAGCTGACGATCCGGTAGCCGCGATCGAGTTGCGAGACGTCGTAGACGAATACTTTCATGATCGTGGCGGCGATGAGCAACAGAGCCTGCCAGCGAACAAAGGCCGAGCGCCGGAGAAATCCGATCACCATCAACACCGCCCCGTAAGCCATCCACAGCGCGGAGTAAGTAAAGTCGCGCTCGATCTCGATGCGGCGTAACTCCGGGAAGAAGTTCGCTCGCCCGGACCGCACTCCAATCATTTGCCGAGAATAAAACTCGGCCACTTCGCGGCTGAAAGCGATCAGGGCAAGAACATTCAGAGCAACCACGGCGCTCGCGGCAACGGTACGCGCCCAGTCGTCATCGCGTTTCGCCCCGTACCAGGCTACCGCTCCCAGCACCGCCACGGCCACGGCATAGGTCGCCATGCGCAGGTTGAAGAGAAGTTGCGTGGTGTGGAAATTATCGATCAACAGCAATCGTGCTACACCGAGTGCCAGGGCTCCCAGGGCAAACAGATTCAGAAAGTCGGACCGGAGGCGATTGGCCACCCATAGAAGCACTCCGGCCTCGACAAACCAGCCAATGGTAATCCAGTGTGCATCGAGGCGAATGGGAATCGCGACGGTGATGAAGCCGATGGCGAGGGCGAGATGAAGATAGTGCAATCTCTCCGATGCCCGACGAGCAATCGCCCGCCGATGAACCTGGCGGCTGAGAAAAATGTAGACCGCAGCTAGTGCCAGCGCGAACCATGCCATGTAGGTCTTATCGACCTCTTCGATCATGGCATAGGCCTGGAGGAAATAGGCCCCGGCATTCACAAATGCCACCACCGCCGGAACGGAGGCGAGCAGCGGCATCTCTCCTTCCGATTGCAGTGTAATCAGCGGCGCAATCGCGAAGATGGCGAAAAACAGCGTGGCCAGGGCGAGCGTAAGGTTGAGCTGGCTGCGAGTGTAGAAGCGTGAATACCATCCAACATAAAGCAACAGAGTGCCCGCGTAGCTCATGATCAGCAGGCGCCGCCAGGGCTTGAACCCGACCAGGACCAGCGTGCCGAGATCGAGAATCGCCACGTAGGTGAACAACGCGATCTCGCGATTCTGACCAGTGGAAAGCAGCAGCGGAGTGCTGAATCCGCCGGTGAGCGCGAAGGCGGCGAGGATCTGTGCGTCCTCGGTCCAAGCCATGGTTGCGGTGGCCGCCGTCACCGCCAGCATCATGGCAAAGGCGACGCCGCTCGGAATCAGGCTATACATCTGAAACGCCGCCCACAGGGATAGATACATCGCCCCAATGCCAACCGCTTTGAGCGAATAAGAAAACGCCAGGTACCCCTTCGTGCGAAATCGCTCGCTCCACGCCACGATTCCGATCCCGGCAAGCAAACCGATGGTTACGCGGCCGGCAGGACCGATCCAGTTATTGTCGAAAGCGAATTTCAGAAAGTAGGAGATTCCGATTAGCAGCGCCGCGATGCCGATGCGATTCAGCCAATGCGAACCGATACGCGATTCGAGGTCGGAGTCGGCTGTAAGTCGCCGAACCGACGGCCCGGGCGGGATGTTGGGCGGTGAAGCGACAGTCGGCACCTGCGGGTTGAAACCAGCCGCGGGCGGGACTGGCGACGTCTGAGAAGTCCTAGGAGTTTCGCCAACCGATGACGGGCGCCGTTCGACCGCGGGCGCCTCCATCTGGAGTCTGCGCTCGATGCGGTAAACCCGAGTTGTCAGATCCGCCAGAATCTGCCGAATCGCTTCCCGGTCACTGTGCGGCGTATCCATGGAGAGAGCTAGGCATTATGGGCGAAACCGCTAACGCTTGCACGCTATTTTTGCCAGGAGAGCGTTAAAGCAGCCTGCTCCCACAAGGCAACCGCAGCTGCCCGCGCCGCCCGCGCCACCCAATCGCCCCCAGTCGTGACTATCCGGGCTTCACTGCACTTCCATCCAATCCGAGTTCCTTCGCGATGGGCTTCAACGCTTCGATGCAGAATCCAATGTGCTCGTCCAAATCAACGCCCAGGTCGGCAGCGCCCACGATAATGTCGTCTCGGTTCACCTTGCGGGCGAAGGCTTTGTCTTTCATCCTTTTTCGCACCGACTTGGTGTCGACTTGGGCCAGCGACTTGCCCGGTTTGATCAACGCGACGGCGGTAATGAATCCCGCAAGTTCATCGCAGGCGAAAAGGGCTTTTTCCATGGGCGTTTCGCGAGGGACGCCTGTGTATTCGGCGTGCGACATGATGGCGCGGCTGATCTGTTCGGGGTATCCACGCTCTTTCAGAATCTCGTTACCTTTGTAAGGATGGTCCGCCAAGCTCGGCCAGCGCTCGTAGTCGAAGTCGTGAATCAACCCGACGATTCCCCACAGATTTTCATCCTCAGGGGAGCCATTCCCCAGCTTGCGGGCGCAGGCGCGCATGCATGCTTCCACTGCCAGCGCGTGCTTACGCAAACTTTCTGATTGAGTGAACTCAGTTAGGAGTTCCCATGCATCATTTCTTGTCATTGTTTTCATAATACTGATATTTTTACCTCTTTGTGTGGCTGTCTTCCTGTTTCGAAACGAAATGGATTAAGCGATTCCAGGGCACGGCGTTGAATCGCCGTATTATGCAAATCCCCGCTGTTTACGAGGCTCTATCTAACCCGCCGCTTCCTTGGGAAAATCAGGGTTGATACCGTGAGTCCCATCCCGGTGGCCTTACCGATCACAAGCGATCACATATGGACGTGGCGGGAATTGCTCGCAGTAAACTAACATCGCTCCGCTCTCGACGCGCCTTCCCTCATTATTTTATGCCGCGTCGCGGGGTGGGTTGACTGTCTTGAGGGGCAAGAGTGTGCACAGGGCGCGCACCCTTTTTCGTTTGGGTTTTCCCCGGCTGTTGGCAGCACGGGCAGGCAGGACCGGCTAGACTCGCCTCTAACAGGTACGTGGAAGAAATAAGGGCAACAATCGCTTGGCTCTTCGATCCTTATGAAGCAAAAACAAAGGCCATCGGATTCTTTTGACGCAAACCCAATGACCTTCATGCCGTGAGTATCAGGAATGTAATGCTAGCGTAAAGTTTCGCCGGTTCGTTATCGGACACGGCGCGGGAACAAAATGACGACTGAGCAAAAACGAAGGCCATCGGCTCTCCCCCCGAAAAACCGATGACCTTCGTACGGCAGAGAATTGTTCGAACCGAATTTAAAGCTGTTGTAAAGATTTGTCAAGGTGGATTTTTCAAGGTGGTGCTGCATACTCGGCGCAAGAGGATTATTATGAAAATTGCGAACCTCAGGGTTTCCGACTCCGCAAGGACGTGCCCTCCCCCGAAATGCTGCCTCGCTGAGTTGTCTTGAATATCTTGAGGGGCAAAGGGTGTGCGGGAACGCGCACCCTTTTTAGTCCCTTCCGTTTTCAACATGCCTCAGGCTGAGGCTTAGACCTTTACTTCCTTTCTTTCCTTGGTTTTTTGCATTGCAAACAAAGCAAGTTCCATGGTTTGCAACCATCAAAGGAATACAGTTAGTAAACACCGCGCGGACTCGCGATCGATCATGATATTTCCTTGTTTTCTCCGGGAATTTGCTGGGTTGCGCTTGTTTTCGCCCGCAAAATTCGCGGGCTTCGAACATTTTGATCTTGACATCCACAGGCCAGATGCCTCAGATTGAGCCTGCAGTCGGAACCTGTCCCCCAATTGGTTCCTGCAAGGCTGTAAGGAGTAGCCCGCTCTGGCACTCCCACAACCCGATGGCCACGACTCTTGCCCCGGTAGACTCTAGGGAAGTCGTACGATGCGATCACTGCCTGCTGGTCCAGTTCCGTACTTTCAATAATAATTGCCGACGCTGCCACGCGTCCCTGGACGAGGAACCTGAACCCGTACCCATCATGGTAGCGCCACCCATGATGATGCCTGTGACCAGCCACGGTCGTGGACACTTAAACCTGGCGACCTCCATCCGCTCCCTGCGCCTGCGCAACGGGCTCAGTCAACGCCAACTCGCGGGACGCATGTCCGTGCCCCGCACCTACGTTTCCAAAATCGAAAACGAGAAGGCCACGCCGACGCTGTCTTCCCTGGAACGGCTGGCGCGTGCACTGGAGGTCACTGTGCCCGATTTGCTCAGCGGCGGCGAACGCAGCCGCCAGGAAGAAGTCTGCGAACTGATGAAAGATCAGTTTATCGCAGAGCTGCTGCCGTTTGTTTCGCAGCTGAATGGGATGCAGATGTCCAGCATCCTGACCCAGGTGCGGGACCTGACCATTCGTCCGCGCCGCAGCGCGTAAGAAATGTGCCGCAACCCATAAAGGTGGAACAGCTGGCCTGCAGGACTGCCTGAGTACGAGAAGAAAAAAAGCGGCCTCCGCCCCTGTGGTGGAAACGATTTTATCCGGGCAACCAGCCAACACTAGCCGGGACCAAGAAATTGGTTCCGGCTTTTTTCCTGGCTTAAGTCATCGTTTAAGTCATCGGGGGCCCGATTACTCGCCGTCTTTACCACAAGTGGGGATTCTATTCCCTCGACCAAGACTGAGGCCCGTCAGACAATACGGAAACCCCACCGTGAATCCACCGTAGATCGATCCGCATCTATCCTGCATGAAGCAAGCAGATGTAGTTCCGTTCTCGGCCGTTTCCAATGCAGACCTGTTCTCGCCCCTCGCTTCCGAGAGCACGGGCTGGCACGATGAACCGTCACCAGGATCGGCAGTCGCGCCCCACAGCGCTGCGGGTGACGCTTCCCTGCTCGACGCCTACTCTACCGCTGTAATCGGCGCGGTCGAGCGCATGAGCCCCTCCGTGGTGAACATTGAAGTCCACCAGAGCGCGGGCCGCACCCGCTCCGGCGAACCGCGCGAGCGCCGCGGCGGAGGCTCAGGATTCGTCTTCACTCCCGACGGCCTGATCCTCACCAACAGCCATGTCGTGCACGACGCAGTCCGCATCGGGGTGACGATGGCCGACGGCCAGCGCATGCCCGCCACGCTCATCGGCGATGATCCCGCCAGCGACCTGGCGGTGATTCGCGTCACTGAACCGGGTTTAATTGCCGCCACTCTCGGCGACTCCCAGCGCCTGCGCGTCGGCCAGATCGTAATCGCAATCGGCGCACCCTACGGATTCCAGTCCACGGTAACGGCGGGTGTGGTCAGCGCCCTGGGCCGGTCGCTCCGGTCCTACTCCGGCCGCCTGATCGACGACGTGATTCAGACCGACGCCTCGCTGAATCCCGGGAACTCGGGCGGCCCGCTGGTCGATTCCGCCGGACGCGTCGTCGGCGTGAATACGGCCACCATTCTGCCCGCGCAGGGAATTTGTTTCGCCATCGGCATCAACACAGCCAAGTTCGTGGCCAGCCGCCTGCTGCGCGACGGCCGCCTTCGGCGCAGCTACATCGGCGTTTCCGCGCAGACTGTGCCGGTGCATCGCCGCGTAGTACGTTTCTACGATTTGCCGAAGGATATGGGCGCGGTGGTGGTTGGAGTCGAGGAAAATAGCCCGGCGAAGCGCGCCGGTCTGCGGGAAAACGATGTGATTGTCGCGCTCGAAGGCCAACCCGTGGCCGGCGTCGACGACCTGCATCGAGTGCTTACAGACGTGCGCGTCGGCGTCAGTTGCTCACTGACCATCCTGCGCTGGACCGAGAAGTTGGAGTTAAGCGTTATGCCAGAGGAAGCGAAATAGGTTTGTGTGGCGCGGGCGACTCGCGCGCGAAGGGCCGAACGCCGCCTCCCTCCCGGGGTGCCCCATTTCTCACATCCTTCCATCTTGCGAGAAGTGGGAGTCCAAATATCGCTAGTTCAGGAAATACTGCCGATAGAGTGTATCGCGCTGCGCCGGACGGAACCCCGCATCGCGAATAATCCGTCGCAATTCTTCTTCGGTCGTGCAGTTGGTCACGCCCGCGGCACGTACGACGTTTTCTTCGAGCATCACGGAGCCAACGTCGTTCCCGCCAAACCGTAGCCCCATCTGGCACACCTTCAATCCCTGCGTCACCCAGCTGGATTGCACGTTGAGGAAGTTGGAAAGATAAATCCGCGAGATGGCCAGCACTTTCAGGTAGTCGACCGCAGTCGCCTCATCCCAGTGGCGCCCGCCCAGCGCCGTATTCTGCGGCTGAAAGCTCCAGGGGATAAACGCCGTGAACCCGCCCGTCTCTTCCTGCAATTCATAGAGCCGCTGCAAGTGATTGACCAAGTTTTCGTAGTTTTCGCCCACGCCAAACATCATGGTCGCAGTCGTCCGCATCCCCATCTGATGCGCGGTGCGATGCACATTGAGCCAATCGTCGGTCAGGCATTTCAGCCGCGCAATCTTGAAGCGGACCTCGTCATCCAGCACTTCCGCGCCGCCGCCTGGAATCGAATCGAGCCCCGCATCGCGCAGCCGCAAAATCGTGTCGCGAATCGAGAGCGAGCTATACTCCGCAATCGCAATAATCTCCGAAGCCGAATAGCAATGCAGATGCACCTTGGGAAAGCGCTCCCGGATCCCCCGCAGCATCTTCTCGTGCCAGTCAATCTTCAAATCCGGATGCAGCCCACCCTGCATCAGCACGCCCGTCCCGCCCAGTTCCACCGTCTCGCGAATCTTCTCGTAAATCGTCTCGAAGTCGAGAACGTACCCCTGCTTCGCCGCCGGCCCCTTCAGCGGCCGGTAAAACGCGCAGAATGTACAGTACTCCGTGCAGAAGTTGGTGTAATTAATGTTGCGGTCGATGATGTACGTGACCACGCCTTCCGGATGCAGCTTGCGCCGCACCGCGTCGGCCTCCATCCCAATGCCGATCAGGTCATCGGACTCGAACATCTCCAGCGCTTGCGGTTTAGTCAGGGACATAGAGGACCCCCAGAACCTTGTATTCTAGCGGAGCCGGGGGAATCCTTCCAAACGAGTCGAAGTCGAAGGGGCGGGCAGCCCCGCCTTTCGCAGCACAGTTTAAAAAAAGGGGTGCCCCATCCTTGCGTTTTTTTTGCAAGAGCCTGCCCTGAGCGAATCCGAAGGGTGGGACGCGATGCTGCCTGAAGCGAAGGCTTCGGGCAAGAGAAACGGTATGGATGCTACCACTAACAACCCTTTGCCGAGAATGTGTGCGCGACCGCTAGCTCAGTCCTCGCGCAGCAATATCATCGGATTGACCGACAGAGCGCGTCGCGCCGGAATCCACGTAGCCACTAGCCCCAGCAGCGCCATCGCCAGGACAACGCCTGCCAATACCAGCGGATCATGAGGCGTTGCCTGATACACGATGAGAGCCAACACCCGGCTCGCCAGAATTCCGAGAAGTAACCCGGCCACAGAACCAAAAGCTAGCAATTTGAAAGCTCGCCCCAACGCGGCCTTTAACACTTCCTTCCGTTGCGCGCCGAGGGCCACACGAATTCCCAACTCCCGCAACCGTTTGCTGACCGAGTATGCAGCCATTCCAAAAATGCCTGTGATGGACAGCATCGCGCCAATCCCGCCCATCACCCCTAGCGATACCGTCGCCAGTTGGGCGGGAAACAGATTTCCGCCGATTTCATCCAGCCGCATTTCAATTACAACCGGCATTCCTGCATCGATCTGATGAAGCGTGCTTCGAATGGCCGCCCCCAGTTGCTCGGGATCGCGAATCGAGCGCACCACCAGCCATCCGGCGCCCGAAGGCCATTGCAGGATGGGAAGAAACATCGCCGCTTGTGGATCTTCGGTGAGCTTCCTATACTTCCCGTCTTCGGCAACCCCGACCACTTGTATGCGCGTGCCGTCCGGCAACTTGTAATAACCGCCGATGGCATTGGCTACGGAGCCGAACATTCTGCGCGCAAACTGCCGATTCACCACAGCGACTCGCGGAGAGTTCTTGTCGTCATGCCAGGTGAAGGCCCGGCCCGACAGCAAAGTTGTGCCCTCGGCGTGAAGGTAGTCGGGAGATACGCGGTACATGTAGGCGTTAGCGGCCGCATTCGATGGCCGCAGATCGGTCGCGCTATCGGTGAAGATGTTCGAACCGTTCGCGTCGTTGAGCAGCAGCGCATCGGTCAACCCCACAGACTCCACGCCGGGAATGGCCGCAACCGCATCCATCATGCGCTTTTGCATTGCGGGCACTCGATCTCCGCCGTAACCTGCCGTATGCAGATCGGCGACGACCAGCATGGCGTGCTGCGGCTCAAAACCAAAGTTGCCGTGCAGTGTGCGCCAGAGCCCACGCATCGCCACGATAGAAGACGTGACCAGCACGGCGCAGATGGCAATTTGAACCGCCAGCAATACGTCTCGGGCTGTCATCCCCCGGCCAACTCTCGCGACTGATCCCGACTTCACGACCTCATAGGGATTCGTGCGTAGTACCTGGCTTACAGGGACCGATCCAAAAAGCAATCCGCTGACTAAGCTCAGCAACAACGCTACCCCATATACACTTGCGTCCGGGTTCACCGGCGTATGCATGGGAAAATTCCCAAACGGCTGCCATTCGCTCAGCCAGTGCAACAGCGCCACACTAGCCCACAGTCCCATTGCGCCTCCGACCAGGGAAATCAGCAGGGCTTCAGTGAATAGACTGCGGAGAATGCGTTTGCGGCTTGAACCCAGCGCGAGTCGCAAGGCGACCTCCCGGGAACGGTCGGCGGCACGCGCGGCAAACAGGCTGCCCAGGTTGGCGCATGCCGCCAGCAGAATCAATCCTGCCAGCAGCATCAATCCGGCAATGAATGCCTGTACTCCAGGAGCAAACTGATCGCCCAAAAGGTTCGGCCGCGCCAATGAAAAGCCCGCTTGTCGTTCATCTTTGGGATAACTCCTTTCGAGATAGGACCCAATCGAATTCAGATCGGCGGTTGCCTCTGCCAGAGTGACACCTGCCTTCAAGTGTCCTACGACCATGAACACCCACCGGCTTGCCCGTTCGTTCAGGTCAGTCGCGCCGCCTATCTGCTCGTGGTTCACCATGGGCACAAAGAAATTGGGGGAGACGAAGGCGATCGTCCCACGAAATTCAGGCGGCGCAACGCCGAGAATGGTAAAAGGCTGTTGGTTCACCTGAACGGTGCGACCAACCACACCACGATCATCGTGAAAATGGCTATGCCAATAAGCGTAGCGGAGCACCATATAAGGGGCGCTGTTCAGACCATGCTCATCAGAGGCGTGAAAGAAACGGCCGAGACAAGGCTGAACGCGCAATACGTCAAAGTAGTTGCCGCTCGTTTCCACGCTCCACTCCAGGGATGGACCTTCGCCGGTGTTGAACGCTACCTGGCTAATGCCGAAACCTGCCAGGCCGTCGAAGCTGTGGTTGCGGTCGCGCAGGTCGAGATAATCGGGATACGACTGGCTCGTCTCCTTATCGCTCGCGCGCTCGAGTGTATAGAGGCTCTGCGCGTCAGGCACATTCAGCGGGCGCAGGATCAGCCCGTTCAAAATACCGAAAACGACGGCGTTTGCGCCGATGGCCATGGCCAGCGTCAAAACGGCTGCGACGGTGAATCCGGGAGACTTGCGCAACTGCCGAATTCCGTAGCGAAGATCCTGCAACCAGCTGATCGTCGCGCTGATCATTGAGCCGCTCCATCCAGATCTAAAGTCGCCCCTCAGTTACCTTCAACACAATGAGACTGGCATCGTCCTGAAAATGTTCGCAGCCGTGCTGCGATGCCGCGCCTATCAACAACCTCATCAAGTCCGCGGCGCTCCAATTGGAATTTTCCCGCGCAATGCGGATGAGGTTCTCTTCCCCGAACGATTGCTCCTCCGCATTGCAGGCTTCTACTAACCCGTCGGTGAATAGCAGCAACTTGTCGCCGCTCCTCATTTGCAGTTCGCTTTGTTCATAGCGCCACTGCGGGAACTGTCCCAACACCGCTCCCGCCGCCTTTAGCTCCGTGTATGTGCCGTCCGCCCGGATTAACAGTGGCGGGTTATGCCCCGCGTTGCAATAGGTCAGACGATTGTCAACGTTGTCCAGCACCGCATAGAAAAATGAAATGAACTTCCCCACCGGCGTTAGATCGCACAGAATGCGGTTCAGCCGCTGACATAGTTCTCGCGGCGCCAGCTTCTGACAGATCAGTGGTTTCAGTGCCGCCTGCAAGCTCGACATCAACAGGGCTGCCGGCAGGCCCTTGCCGGCTACATCGGCAATGCACAGCGCAGTGTGCCGCTCGCTGATACGCACCACGCTGTAGTAATCGCCGCCCACGAATCGCAACGGCTGTGTCATGGCGGCTACTTCATAGCCTGCGACCACGGGCAATTTCTTGGGCAGCAGGTTATCCTGAATTTCACGCGCCTCCTGCAGCTCTTCATCGCCCTGCCGTCGCGCCCGCCGCTGCGTCCGTGCCCGCGACAGTTGGTTCTGCAATTTTTGCAGAAGCTCCTGATTCTCCCAGGGCTTCTGGATAAAATCCGAAGCGCCACGCCGCATCGCCTCGACCGCCAGGTCTACGCTGCTCCATGCCGTCATCACCACCACCGGAAGCAAGCTGTCCAGGCAACGAATCCGTGACACCAGTTCCAGGCCTTCTCCGCCCTCGACCGTACCGCGCGTATAGTTGAGGTCCATCAAGACAGCATCGAACTGTCCAGTTTCTAAGGCTGGCAACACGCGGGCCGGATGCGTGACCGCTTCCGTCGCAAATCCGCAACCCCTTAACAGCATCTGCAGGGCGTCCACGATGTGCCTCTGATCGTCGGCAATCAGCACGCGGCCCCTCTCGGATGGCGACGGCGTTACTGGATGCGTCTCCTGCATTGCTACGGTGTCCATGTGGTGATGAAGTGCATACCGCGGGCCAAACTCCCACTCCGTAAAAGCTGCTCATTTCAGGGCTCAAAAGGAAGTTTGTGGTCTATCAGAAAGCTGCAGCCTGTGCACTCGTGGAATCAGCTGTCCGGAAACGGACACAGGGAGTCGGCCCCCAACGGACGCGCCCGAGTCTATTCCATCTCTGAACACGCGAAGGCAATCACTGTGATTTTCGATGTGCGCTTGTTTTGACTCGTCGTCTGGGAGCCGTGTCAGCCATGGCTGGCCCAAATTCCGCGACGTTCTACAGCAACAGGTCGAAGATTTGAAATGCGCGCTCCCACTGTTCGGGTTGCAGGATGATTGGTCTGCGGATCCATGATCTTGAAGGTGCCTGACTGCAAGGCTCAGACCGCCGCAACGATCGGCGATCGAGCGTCAACTTCGTCGCTATGCTATAAGGTAGATCGAAGGGCGGCTCTGGAACGTTCCTCTCCAGGATGCGCTCGAGGCCGATATCCATGTCGAGTGCCTCAAACGCATGAATGCTCTCCTGCAGTCCCTTGGTGACAGGAAGGTCGCGCAACTCCACCCTGACTCTGTCGTTGGCCTTCGTTTTGTGCTGGGCTATGAGAAGCAAGTCGGCCACTTTCTGGTCGACGAAGTTGTAATAGCGTCGGAGGTCATCCTTGTCGACGTCAGGCCCGCCGCCGCCCAGAAGAAACGCTGGATCTGGTGGGTGCCTTCCACGCGCTTATAGGGCTTCAGTGCGGACGGGCTGGAGGGACTGAGTTCTTGATTCTGCATTACGTTCCATCTCTAACTCCTCTCATATTTTTGAACACGTTCAATTTTTCGCTTGACGCTCCCAACAGCCAGCGCTATAGTTATTTTGAACACGTTCAATATCCCGAGGGGAGGAGAACACCATGCAAACCGCCAATAACATCATCGTCGTCACTTACCTGGTCTATCTGCTGATCAGTGTTGCCCTGACCATCTGGGTCGCCCGCACCCTGTACAAGCGGGGTGCCATTTTTCT
>Ga0207062_1232_pt1 | contig 12882 bp, 8 predicted proteins | sample Alteio_BWMinCont_28_FD_153266 | JGI IMG/M metagenome (GOLD analysis project Ga0207062, IMG submission 153266) | Enriched cells from forest soil in Barre Woods Harvard Forest LTER site, Petersham, Massachusetts, United States -... | ecosystem: Environmental > Terrestrial > Soil > Temperate forest >... | reverse complement strand
TGATAAAGATATTACCCGAGGGGTCATTATTCAAAATATTTACCCCGTTCAAGGTCATCCCGTTTGCCCCATCCGCACCCAGCAAAAACTCCCCCACATCCGCCTGCAAAGTTGACCCCGGAGCGATTGATAGCTGATTGCCGGCGGTTAGCCCCAGAAAGGAAGTTGAATTGGCCGCGAGGCCGTTAAATGTCACCGACTCGTTGATCGTAATGTTGTTTGGCGCGCCGAACAAGAAGGCGGATGACTGACCCGCGTAAGGACTCAGATCAATCGTCGAGGCGTTGAAAATCATATTGGGCGTGGCAGCAGGCGCCAAAAATTCAGTGAAGGCGCTTCCGGAGCTCGAAAAAGTGGAAATAAAAGCAGGGTTCAGGATGGGTGAATTGATCAACACAGAATCGCCCGAAATGCTATTGTTTTGGGTGGCCGTAATCGTACTGGGATCCACTTTCACCACCTGGACGGTGTAGGAAGTGGCTTCATCGCCCACGAGCAAACCCGTATCCTGGGCTTGGCCGGTTTGAATCTGCTTAACCTGGGTATCGACCTGCTGTTGAATCAACGGCATGGAGGGCAAGGGTGCAGCGAAGCCCTGCACCAGATGGCTGTCCTTGGTCAAGGTATCCAGGCGAATCGTGAGAACTGGGGCCGGATGTCCGCCGGGCAGGATGAACGTCATCTGCCCAGGATGCAAATCCTGCCGGATGCCGCTGAGAAACTTAATGGCGACATGTCCTTCCAGGTCGATCACCTTGAATCCGCCACTGTGCGTGGTCGTGACGATGAGCGTGGTGCCGAGCACGGACGCCGTGGCCGAACTGGTGCGAATGGTGCCACCGCCCATCCCTTTCGGCGAATGAAACAGCAGGCTGCCCTGCTGCAAATCGATGGTCCGGCTGGCGGGATCGAAGGAAAAAACCGTGTTTGCACCCACGCGGGTGATCGTTTTGTCCTCGGCTACCAGTTCCGCGCGCGACGCAGCCCCGGTGCGGACGAGATCCGGCATGTTGAAAACCGCGTTGATGACAGCGGGCTTTTCCGAATTGTTCGCCGCGGAGACGATCCGGACGTCATTGACCACCTGGGTGAATTTCGACTGCTTCAAGTCGGCCGCATGACCGCTGGAAACGATCAGGAAGCCCCCGAGAAACGATGAAACGGCAAAGAGTTTTTTCATAAGTTCAGGTGTAGTCGAATCACCGTCAGTTCTCAGCAAAAGATCCACCAGCCGCGCCGCATTGTGTGGACCAAATAAATTAATGCAAACCCAACCGGTTACGTATGCTCACATTTCGGACACAAAGCATTTTTCCATTTAGACCCTTGACTGGTGAAATTGTCATTCGAGACCCTTAGCAAACCGCTGCGCGGCTTACGTAGAACCGGCCGATGAATTTTTTATGTAATGCAGTATCTCGCTGTTCGCAGGTGGAGCGCGTTGTCCTCAACGCGCTGTTTGATAGTGCTATCAGAAAGCGCCTTGAGGACAAGTCGCTCCACCCGCGCTGCCGCGCAGAAAGCCAGCTGACATGAGTTCATTGGCAGCCGTGCGAGGAATCTCTGCTGTAATTGTCGATTTCAATTTCTGAGATTCCTCGCCCGGCTCGGAATGACAAAAGAAAGGATGGGCCGCAAAGGCGTGACGATGTAACCGATTAATTAAAATGTTATCCAGCGAGCAGCGACGGGCGCCAAGGCTTTACCCTCACTTCTCCGAAAGCGCATGGGAACCGTCCCAGTTTTCCGGCGGCGGTTGTTTGATATAATCCGCGCAACGCCCAAGATACATCGTGCAGAGAAAATCCCCGCCGCCGATTTCCTTTTGCACGGCTTCAAAGCGGACGATAGCCTCGGCGAACTGCCGGCCGCGATACCGTTTGATCGCCTCATGATATGCCGACAGCCACGCGGGCGGCGGTTGCGAGCGGTCGCTCAGCACGCCGAACACTTCCACCGGCTTGGTCTTGCCCTTGAACGTCAATAAATCCACCGCCCGATAAAAAAACTGGTCGCGGGTCAGCTTCTCCGCTTCTTCGCCCACCAGGATGTCCATATGAAACTGCTTGGTCGCGCTTTCCAGCCGCGCCGCCAAATTCACCCCGTCGCCCAGCACGGTAAACTCCATGCGTTGCGGATGCCCGATGTTGCCGACGATGACTTCCCCGTGATTGACGCCGATGCCGATGGCGAGTTTCGCCCGGTCGGGACTGTCCTTCCAGCGATCGTTCCGTTTCGCCAGGGCCGGGCGCATTTGCAGGGCGGCGCTCACCGCGTGCCGCGCATCCACTTCCACTCCGTCGCTGTGCGTATCGCCCCACGCCGCCATGATCGCGTCGCCGATGAATTTTTGCAGCGTGCCGCCCTCCTGCAAAACGATTCCAACCATGTCCGCAAAATATTCGTTAAGCTGGGCCACCAGTTTTCCCGCATCGGAATTTTCCGTCATGGTCGTGAACCCGCGAATGTCCGAAAATAAAATAGTGACCGGCTGCTTGCGCCCGCGCAAAGCTTCTTCGAAGGAGCGCTTGTCGTCCAGGATCGTCCGGGCGACGTTCTTGGAAACGTAGCGATCCAACACATTGCGGTAGCGCCGCCGCTCGATTTGCTCGAGGGCAAACTGGAAAACGACCCCGAAGGAACCGGTGGTCATAAAACAAAACAAAGCCGGCATCATCGGGAGAACGCAATGCCCCCGCGTGAAGGCGAGCTGGCCCGCCACCAGAAAAGTCACGGCCGTTCCGGCCAGCAAAAGCATCTTGAGCAGCGCGTGGTGAATCCACAAACAAATGGCCAGAGTCAGGCCGAGCATGAGCAAAGCCAGCGCGACATTGAAGACCGGCCCCGGCTCACCCAGCGAGCTATGATCCAAGATCGTAGCCATCATCTGCGCCTGGACTTCGGGGCCGGGCATGGGGCCGAACGGCGTTTCGTGCACGTCGTGAAAAATTTCCGCGATGGGGCCGACCACGACGATTTTGTCGCGGAAAATGCGCCCGCCGTTGAAAGGCGGCGCCTGCCACAATTTATCCACAAACAGCTTCTCCAGCGGCAGGACATCGTAAGTGCCGGCCGGTCCACGAAAGTCGATGAAGTTGCCGTGGTCGTAAGGTGGTGTGTCGACGTGGCCGGCGAATTTTTCCGCCGCCAACGCGCTCATGTGGATGAGATTGTCCGGATATTTTTCGGCGAATTTTTGCAACTGCGGTGTTTCGTGCTCGATGGAGGTGCGGTACCGGCCACGGCGCTCGATCTCGTCGGGGTCGGCCCATACGTTGACCATCCCGATGATATCATCGGTGCCCGGCAGTAAAAGTTGCGCATTGGGCGCGGTGTATTTTTGGAAGACCTCCCCGCTCGTTTCCTCGGAGGAGAACTGCGAGCCGATCACGACGCGGTCCTGGTATTTTTGCAGCGCTTGGGCAAAAACACCGTCGCCTTCGGTTTCGGCGGCGAAAACAAAATCGAACACCACGACCCTGGCGCCGGAGGCCATGAGTTTTTCCAGCACCGCCGCATAAACGCGGCGATCCCACGGCCACGGCGCTTGCATCAATTGCAACGCGGGAGAAGCCGCGATTTCTTCCGGCGCAAGTTCATCGAGGGCGATGGTGCTGTTTTCAATCCCCACCAGCTTGATGTCGGGATGCGCAGGCCTGGCTGCGCGGTTGCCATAACGGCGGTCAATCAACGCTCCTTCTCCTTTTTCCCAAAGGGCGGAAGTGGTCAGCCAATGGGTCTGCGTCAGCCCAAAAGTCAAAAGGCCGACCACCACCACGATCGCCTTCGCACGCTGAGTCAGAAATTTGACCATGGTGTTCATGGTATCAAGTAACAAGTGTCAGGTATCAAGTAACAAGATAGCCGACCGCCCCTGACTCCCGAATCCTGCATCCTAATTCCTAATCCTGATACTTGTTACTTGGAACCTGTTACTTATGGCTCATTGGCCTTCCGCCTACCCTTGACAGGCCATGGTCTCATCGCTTATTCAGCTAACTTTTCCGCAACTCGAAAACCTCTTCGTCACCCATCGTCATGGCCGCCGCAAACGACATCCGCAAAGGACAAGTCATCAAGTTCAACAACGAGCCGCACCTCGTCATGGAGACGCAGCACCGCACGCCGGGCAACCTGCGCGCCTTCGTCCAGGCCAAGATGCGCAACCTCAAAAACGGCCGCTCGATGGACCAGCGCTTTAACTCCACCGAATCGCTCGAAGTGCTCTCGACCGATCGCAAGACCCTCGAGTTCAGCTACGCCGATCGCGACGCCTTCGCCTTCATCGATCCGAAGACCTTCGAACAGATCGAGCTCAGCGCCTTGCTGGTCGGCGAGGCCAAGAATTACCTCGTGGCCAACGGCAAAGTCGAAGTGCTCTTCGTGGACGACAAGCCGCTGACCATCGACCTGCCCTCGGCGGTCGAGCTCAAGATCGTGGAATCTTCCGACGGCATCCGCGGCGACACCGCGAGCAACGTCCAAAAACCCGCCAAGCTCGAAACCGGCCTGGTCGTCCAGGTGCCGCTCTTCATCAAGGAAGGCGACACCGTGCGCGTGAGCACCGCCGACGGTTCCTATCTCAGCCGGGCGTAAGAAAATTCAGGTAAGCGCGGATGATTTAATTGTCATTCCGAGCCGTGCCAAGCGATCGAGGTGGAGCGGCTTGACCACAAGACGTTCTGAGCGCGTTGAGGTCAACGCGCTCCACCATTAAAAGTTTTCTTTTGAAAAGAATTGTAACCGTGCCCGGCCCGTGTCCATCCACAGTATCCGCGGTAAAAATGATTGGTCTCGTTTTGGCGAACCCTTGGCCTTACGTTTCCGTACCGCACACCAAACCTCGACATCCCATGGAAAACCCCGTCATCGCCCAAAAAGCACCCTGCGTTAAAGATATGGCCGCCGGCACTTATTATTGGTGCGCCTGCGGTCGGTCGAAAAGTCAGCCGTTCTGCGATGGTTCGCACAAAGGCACCGGCTTTACGCCCAAAAAAGTCGAGATCACCGAAACACGCAAAGTTGCATGGTGTGGATGCAAACATTCGGCCAATGCGCCGTTTTGCGACGGCTCGCACGCCAGGCTGTGAGGCTGAGGTGAAACGGCTTTTAGCCCAAGAAGCCCACCCGTTCGACTGAGCAGTGCTCACTCAATGCGGCTTCCAACTCACGCTGGCCTGAATGACCAAGCAAACCGGCAAAAGAAAAAGCCCCGAACAAGTCGGGGCTGAAATCTTCGCGCCTTTGCGCTAAATAAGAATCCTCACGCCACGCGCTCGACGATGAGCGGCGGTGGCGTCGGGCGCTTGGGCGCGAGGCGGTAGGCGTTCTTGAAATGGTCGAGCGCCTGCTCGAGCTTCGACTCGTCGTTGTAATGGATCATCATGAGCGGCTCGCCTTGTTTCACCTGCGTGCCGACTTTCTTGATTTCCGAAACGCCGACGGCGTAGTCAATCTTGTCATGCGGGTTTTCCCTGCCACCACCGAGGAGATGGACGCCGCGGGCGATCATGGCGGCGTTGATCGTGTGGACGTAGCCACGTTTGGGCGCGGGCAGCTTGCGGATGTGTTTCGCGTGTGGAAATTTTTCCGGGTGGTCGATGTAGCTGATATCGCCGCCCTGCGCCTTGACAAGATCCTTGAACTTCTCGAGCGCGGAGCCGTCGGTCAGATGGCGTTGGACGGTTTGCTTGGCGGAGAGCGTGGAACCGGCGACGCCGGCGAGGCGGACGATTTCCATGCCGAGCTTGAGGACAAGTTCCTTCATGTCCTCGGGGCCCTGGCCCTTGAGCAACGCGATGGCTTCCTTGACTTCGAGCGAGGTGCCGACGGTGTCGCCGAGCGGCTGGTTCATGTCAGTGACGAGGGCGACGCAGCGGCGTTTCATGGAGCGGCCGACACGGGTCATCGAGCGCGCGAGTTGTTTGGCCTGCTCGAGTTCCTTGATGAAGGAACCGTTGCCCCACTTCACGTCGATGACGAGGCCTTCGGAACCTTCGGCGAGTTTTTTGGAGAGGACACTGCCCGTGATGAGCGGAAGGCTCGGGATGGTACCGGTCTCCTTGCGGAGCTCGTAGAACTTGGCGTCAGCCGGTGCGAGGTCTTCGCTTTGCATGACGATGGCTCCGCCGATGCGCGCGAGTTGTGAGGAAAAATGCTCGATAGTCTGGTGACCCTTGAAGCCGGGGATGGCGGCGAGCTTATCGAGGGTGTTGATGATGTGGTCGTGCTCGACACCGCACATCATGGGCACCACCACGCCGCTGGCCATGGCGAGCGGCACGAGGACGAGCGAGGTTTTGTCGCCGACGCCACCCGTGGAATATTTGTCGATTTTCGGCTTGGCGATGTGAGACAGATCAATGACTTCACCCGAAAGCATCATTTCTTCGGTGAGGTCGGCCGTCTCCTGCGCGGACATCTGCTGGAAGAAAATAGCCATCAACAGCGCCGAAAGCTGGTGTTGAGGCATCTCGCCGTCGATCGTGCTGTCGATAATGTAGCGGATTTCTTCTTGGGTGAACTCCCCGCCGTCGCGTTTCTTCTCAATTAAGGTTACAAACGCAGGTTTCACAAACCGGCGCGGTGGGATATGGCGTTTACTCATGGATGGGTTATGCGAATAAGGATGCGAGCCCGCTGGCTCTAAAAGTTTACCAAAGAACACGCAGGGCCTTCATTGTCGAGACAATTTTACACACCCAAAGCCGCCTTGCTCACTGGCAATTCATCGCCAGCCAAGGTGTTCCAACTCCACGCTTGCGCGAAAGGCATGCCCGGCACTGAAGTGATGAATGCATGTTTCGTTCGCCATCGCCACCAATCTTGAGTCGGCCCTGAAGACCGCCGCCAACCGCGCCGGCTTTGAAGCCGCTGCGTTTGTGCCTGAAGTCAGGCCAGCCGACCCCCGCCATGGCGACTTTCAGGCCAACGGCGTGCTCGGCTACGCGAAAGCCCGCACGCTCAACCCGCGCGCGGTCGCCGAGCAACTCGTGGCCGCATTGCCGGAAGATATCCGGCAGCAATGTGACGTTGCCATCGCCGGCCCCGGTTTTATCAATTTCACACTCAAGCCTGCCACGCTACTCGCCTGGCTGAATGACTACGATTCGGAAGAGCACCTGGCGACGGGCGCTGCGGAGTTCTATCAGGGTCATCGCAACGTGGTGGATTTCAGTTCCCCCAACACCGCCAAGCAACTCCACGTCGGCCATATCCGCGGCATGGTCATCGGTGAAGCGATTAGCCGTTTGCTCAAGTTTTGCGGAGCTGAAGTCATTCGCGACAACCACATCGGCGACTGGGGCACACAGTTTGGCAAACTCATCTGGGCCTACAAGCGCCACCTCGATGCCACGGCGCTGGCGCGCGACCCCCTCGATGAATTCGAACGCCTCTACAAAGTCGGCAACACGTCAGCCGAGGCCGACCCCGCCGTGCTCAAGGAAGCGCAGCAGGAACTGGTGAAGCTCCAGTCCGGCGATGTTGAAAATCTGGCGATCTGGAAAAAAATCAGCGAAACCAGCCTCGCCGCCTTCCAGAAAATCTACGACCTGCTCGACATTCGCTTCGACGTCGTGCTTGGCGAAAGTTTCTACAACGACAAGCTCTCGCAGGTTTATGACGAACTCACCGCCTGCGGACTGGCCCAGGTAAGCCAGGGCGCGCTCGTGGTTTTTCATCCCGAGCATCCGCGTTTCAAGACGCAGCCGTTCATCATCCGCAAGTCCGACGGCGCGGCCAACTACGCCTCGACCGACCTCGCGACCATGCTCTACCGCGTCAGCCACCTCCACGCTGACACCATCATCATCCTCACCGATACGCGGCAAAACGATCACTTCGAGCAACTTTGGCTGACGACAAAAAAATGGTTCGAGAAAACCGGACGGAAGCTGCCGCATTTCGAGCATGTGTCGTTCGGCTCCATCCTCGGCGAGGACGGCAAGGCCATCAAAACCCGCTCCGGCGAGCCGATCAAACTCAAGGCCTTGCTGGCCGAGGCCGGGGAACGCGCCTTCGCGCTCGTCACGGAAAAAGCGCCGGACCTGCCCGAGGCCGAACGGCACGACATTGCCAGCGCCGTCGGCATCGGCGCCGTGCGCTACGCCGACCTCGCGCAAAATCGCAGCAGCGACTACGTCTTTGACTGGGACAAAATCCTCTCCTTCGAAGGCAACACCGCGCCCTACCTCCTCTACGCCGTCACGCGCATCCACTCGATCTTCCGCAAAGCCGGCCTCGACCCCAGCGATCGCGCGGCCACCGCCGGCGCGACGCCGCCCGCGACCGACGCCGAGCTTGCGCTCGCCCGCAAACTGACCGGCTTTGCCGCCACGCTTCAGCTGACGACCACGCAGCTCCGCCCGCATTTCCTTTGCACCTATCTCTACGAGCTAGCCAGCCAGTTCAGCACCTTCTATGCGGCCGACAAAGTCATCGTCGACGACCCGGCCCTGCGGGCCTGTCGCCTGCTGCTCTGCGCCCGCACGCTCCTCGTGCTGGAGACAGGTCTGCATCTCCTTGGCCTGCGCACACTCCAGCGCATGTGAAAACAATAAAAGTTTATTAACTCAAACCGACCGGCCGACAAAACTCTTGCCGCTCCCGCTTCTCGCGCCCAACCTACTTCTTCATGCCCACGCAGGAATTTTACATCCGCAACGCGGGTGCTACCGAGGCCCGTGGCCCATTCACTCAGGAACAGCTTTCTTCCCTGGCCGAAGCCGGGCAAGTGGGGCTCGACACGCTTTATTACGAGAGCACTTCGGAGAAATGGATTCCTGTCGGTACCAATGCCGATCTCAAGAACGCGCTCTTCCCCGAAAAGAAAAAGCTTACCGTCAAGCCCAAGACCAATGTCGCGACCCTTAACGTCGAGAAAGAGGATCAGGCGCCCATCACGATCAATGACATGCTGGCCGCGGCTGAGGGCAAAACAGACGACACCAAGCATGCCAAGGATCCGGCCATCGCCCGCGGCCGGGCCGCCAAAATCGGCCTCTACGCTTGCACGCTCTTCCTCTTCATCGCGGCGGCCTCGGAAACCCTGCCTTCCATCAACGAACTGCTCGCACTCGATATCAACAAAATCCTGGGCCAGCCGCTCGTCTTTCTTGGCGCATTTGACCTCATCCTGACCCTGCTGCTCCTGCTGCAAATGGTCACGCTGTACCCGCTCGTTCGCTTCCGCGCCGCGCTCGGCCTTGGTTTTATCGGGTTCCTGTTCTGGGTGCGTGGTGAGACGCCACCACTGCTGGCGGTCGCGGCCGGCTCGGTCGGGCTCTACCTCAGCACGATCTTTCTGGATTTCATGGCGCTGGGCATCTCCGTCGGGCTCGGTCTCGCCGGCATGCTGGGCTTTGCCTATTACATGCTGATGACATAGCCTCCACCGCAGCGCGGGAATTTCACTGATCATGGCGCGGATGACTCATCGCTGGGGGAAATTCTCCCGGCTGCTAAAAAAAGATATCTGGCAACCCTCCCGCCTTAACGATTCTTCGCCCCGCGGACGTTTCTATGCCGTGCTGCGCGTGATTTCCATCAGCGTGAGCGGCCTTTCGGAAAACAAGACAGCCAGCCGCGCCGCCGCGCTCAGCTTCAGCTCGCTGCTCGGGCTCGGTCCGCTAGTGGCGATCGTCGTGCTCGTGGCCGGTTTCGTGCTCGACAAAAACGACCCCCATGTCGCCGTCGATGCGCTCCACCGCGTCATCACCTTTATCGCGCCCTCCATCTCGGAATACGAAAAGCTTTCCGACCAGGGCAAGGCCCCGCCACCGCCCGAGGTGAAAAGCGACGTCGTCTCCGCCGCCATGCTTAAAATTCATCCTGCGGCGACAGCCAACAGCACGAGTCCATCCTCAACCTCGGAAGCCATTCCATCCGCGGCCCCAGCTCACGCGCCACCCTCGGGCAAAGGCGCCGTCAACGAGGATCTCGTGCAGCTCATCAACGGCTTTATCGCCGGCTCGCGCTCCGGCACCGCGGGCGTCGTTGGCGTCCTCACCCTCATCCTCATCGTGCTGCAGCTTTTCACCTCGATCGAAAACGCCTTCAATGAAATCTGGGGCGTGCGCCGTGGCCGCAGCCTGCTCATGCGCATCGTGTTTTACTGGACCGTACTTACCCTTGGCGCCGTGCTCTTTTTTGCCGCCGTCACCGCGCTTGGCGCCAGCGCGTTTCTCAACGTTTTTATCGAACACCTGCCCCTCGGCGCCAACCTGCTCGGCGTGTTCGTCGCGCTGCTGCCTTCGCTCTCCATCGTGGTGCTCATCCTCGTCCTGATGCTTTTCTACCGCTTCATCCCGAACACCCGCGTTTCCTGGCGCGCGGCGCTCATCGGAGCGTTGGTCGTAGCGGGGCTGCTCGTGCTGAACAACTATCTCGCGTTCTTTTATTTTCGCCGCGTCCTCATCAACAAAAGCCTCTACGGCTCGCTCGGCATCCTGCCGATGCTCATGTTCGGCCTTTTCATCTTCTGGTTCTTCGTGCTCGTCGGTGGCCAGCTCAGCTATGCGGTGCAAAATGTCCGCTTCCGCAGCAGCCAGGCGGCCTGGCACACCCTCGCCGAATCCACCCGCGAACGCCTGTCGCTCGTCGTGCTGCTCACCATCAGCCGCCGCTTTCAGCAAGACCTGCCGCCTATCAACGCCTCCCAGCTTGCCACGCTGCTCAAGGTCTCCACGCAAATCCTCAACGAATGCCTCAACTGCCTGGTCGATCTGAAATTTGTCACCCCGATCCCGCCCACGGGCAGTGACTCGCCCATGGATTACCTTTATCAACCCGCGCGGCCGCTGGCCCACCTCACCTTGCAGGACTTCAAGCTGGCCTTCGACAACTATGGCGCCGATCCCGCCGGCGACACCCTCGACGGGATCGACCCGATCGCCCGGTCCTATCGCGAGCACATGCTCACGCTCGGCCAGGACAAGTTCCTCTCCAAGCCACTCGACCAACTTCTGGCGGATTTCCCCTTCGATAAGGGAGCGTTTATTGAAACGATAAACTGAGGGTTTGTTTGCCGCCCCGGGTGATACCGGAGAGGACACTACCCCCTGCAACGCGCGATTGACACCAGCCGGCCGAAATCCACGCTTGTCCGTTTCTACCCATGATTTCCTGGATCCAACGCAACTTTCAACGTCACTTCCGCGCTATCTTCGTACTGATATTGGGGGGGACGATCCTCTCGTTCATCTTCACGATCGGCGCGACGCCAGGTATCGGCCGCGGCGACAGCAGCCGCACGCGCCCACAGCCATTCTTCAGCTACAATCTCGCGTCACCCGACGATCGGAATCATATCTTCGGGGACGCCAAGCTCAGCGTCTACCTCCGCTATCACGTTCCGGTCAATGACGTCGCCCGACTGGAGCCGTATGCGTTTGAACGCACCGCCAGCCTCGCCCTCGCCGACCAGCTTCATATCCCCGCACCTTCCGAAGACATCCTCGCTGGCTACATTAAAACCATGGGTGCCTTCGCCAATGCCAACGGTGAATTCGATCCCACTCTCTATAACTCCTTCCGGGAAACTCAGGCTTTGTCCGGGTTCGATTCCCCAGCCACCGCAGCCGATGTCAGCCGCGTCCTCATCGACGACTGGCGCGCCGAGCAAGTCAGAAAACTTCTCGGCGGCCCCGGCTATGTCCTCCCGGGCGACATCAAGATCCAGCTAGCCCGCAACGACACGCAATGGACGCTCGCCGTCGCCAGCGCCGACTACACCAAATACGCCCCCACCCTCGCCCCCAACCTGGCAGAGATCACAAAATTTTTTGACGCAAACCCCGCCCATTATCAGGTTCCCGACCACGTCAGCGTGGATTATATCGCCTTTCTCGCGGCAGATTTCGTTCCTCAAGTCAATGTGACCGACGCCGAAGTGCGCGGCTATTACGACGCCAACCCCGCGCGCTTTCCCCAACCTGCCGCCAGCAAGCCTCTGGCCAAACCCACTCCCGATATCGATTTCGCCGTTGTTCGCCCGCAAGTCGAAGCGGCCCTCAAACTCGAGCGGGCGCAAAACCTGGCCGCACAAGCTGCCTCCGATATCGCGCTGGCCCTCTACAACGAAAAAATTGACGGTGTCACACCCCAGCTCGATGCCTTCCTGGCCGAGCATCACCTCGCGATTAAGTCGCTGGCTCCGTTTGCCGCCGATGCGCCTCCCGCTGAACTCGGCGGCTCGCCTGAAGTCGCCACTGAGGCCTTCCGGCTCGGCAAGGACCACTTCTTTTCCGATGCTATCGCGACGCCCGCCGGCAGCGTGATTTTGCTCTGGAAAGAAACCATCCCCGCCTACACCCCGCTTCTGTCCGAAGTGCAAACCAAGGTCACCGCTGACTATAACGAAGACCTGAAGCACAAACTTTTCATCGACGAACTCGGTAAAACTATCCACGACCGGCTCGCGACCCGCCTCAAGGCCGGAGAGACTTTCGACAAAGCCGTCGCCGCCGCCAATGTTATCGCCACCCTCACGCCCACCGCCGGCGTACAGCTCGAAGTTAAAACTTTTCCGCCTTTCACCCAACGGCAACCGCCAAAAGATCTCGCAAAAGGCATTCGAGATAGTCTCGACCACCTCGAGACAGGCAATGTTTCCGACCTGATTTTTTCCGACAACAAGGGCTGGTTTGTTTACGTCGTTGCAAAAAAAGGCCCCGATCTGACCGAAGCCAACCCGCAGTTTGCCTCCGTCCGCGACAAACTCGCGCCCATGGTAGCGAACGCCACACTGGACGTCTCGCTCAGGGAAATCATCACCAAGGAGCAGAAGAAATCAGCGTCCGCCGACACGCCTTGATCCTTTTTCCGGTCCGGCCGTTCACCACGGCCGGCGGGATCTGCTTTCCCCGGACTGGGCGATTCGCA
>Ga0207062_1231_pt1 | contig 12915 bp, 10 predicted proteins | sample Alteio_BWMinCont_28_FD_153266 | JGI IMG/M metagenome (GOLD analysis project Ga0207062, IMG submission 153266) | Enriched cells from forest soil in Barre Woods Harvard Forest LTER site, Petersham, Massachusetts, United States -... | ecosystem: Environmental > Terrestrial > Soil > Temperate forest >... | reverse complement strand
CAGCAAAGCTGATTCTTCCCGAAAAAAGATAGCCGTAAATGCCCTCTTGCTTAAGTAGCTAAAAATTACACATTCGCCGTTTTAATATCCTGCTTATCCTGTACAGATGCTCTCTCTGTGTACTCTGTGAGCTCTGTGGTTAAATCCTGCGTTGCCTTTATGCGCCCAAGCGTTCATACTCGTTGACGACTAGCTTCCAGATATGTTCAGCGCGATTTTTGCGCAGCTCGTGCTTATCGCTGCATTGGCTGCCGGGAAAGTTATCCATATCGATCTCTTTGCCAAATGAAAGGTAAAGAGGCGTACACTGGGCGTGCCTGTGCTCTCCCAGTTCAGTTTCGATGCTGCTGGGCGGCGGCAATAAACTATATGTTGCTAAAGCTAAAGGATAGAAATGACAGGGGCGCTGTGATTGCTTGGCGACAAGCCGGAACATCTCAATGCTTTGGGGGTCAAAATGTGAGACTTCAACCTTGCCCTGTTTATTGGGACGGTCCCTGCCGCCGCTGGGTGCCACGTAGATAATCTTTCCCCCTTCTGCGAGAAGGGAACCCAGCAGATGCATGGCTTTTTTATTATGTAAAAGCTTTACAGATTTTTTTTCTGGAGGATTTTCAATATGCCTTTTTGAAAAAATGCAGATCAAGTTGCATCCTTTGCTAAAAGGGATTGCCAATGGATCTGAAATGACTCTATTGCCCGCAATAAGGATGATTGATTTAGCAAGAGAGCTGTAATTTTTTTCTAATAGCAGCGCGATAGCCTGTGGATCGGGTTCAGTTTGATGATTTGCCAGCAAGATCACATTTTCCCCTTTAGCCAGCTGCCCGATCATTTTATCAAGCTGTTCTGTGTGGTAGACTTGCGACTCTTCAAATTTGACAAGGGGGCGGATGAGATCGAGGCCGAATTGATAATAATCTACAGGCGTTGTGATGCGTTGATGATAAGCCTCAAATTTTGACGGGTGCTGGAGCTCTGCGACAACCAGATCTAAAAATTGATTTAAAATCGCCTCATGATTGGCAATATTGTCGTTATTTTCCTCTAGAGCCTCTTTATAGCTGTCAAAAAATTTTTGTAAGCAGTGGCCGAGTTTTTTCGGGAGCTTCCCTTCTACGACGTGGCGATCAATAATTTTTTTAAATTCCATGGGATAGTACTCGTTATACCTCAATCTTGACGTTATTGATGGCAGACAAAAATCGGAAGTCGTTGATGTGCAGATCTTCATCAGAGGCAAACTCTAAACGTGCATTCAGATCTTCGGCCAATTTAATCAGATAGGTTTTATCGATACCTTTTAAATAGTTGTCCAATTCAGGGTGCGTGACAAGTCTAATCGCATGCTGCTGATGGAATTGGATTACTTTTTTCAACGCGCGCTCAATTTCGATAGAAACGCTTTCATGTGTTTTTACAAGGCCGCTGCCGATGCAATAGGGACAGGTAGTGAAAATCGTTTGAATCACCGATTCGCGGTTGCGCTGCCTGGTCATTTCGATGAGTCCAAATTCGCTCATCCCCAGGATAGTGCATTTGGCCGAATCTTCTTTCATGCATTCCTTCAGGCGGTCCAGGATCCTCCTCTGGTTTTTCCTTAGGCGCATATCGATAAAATCGCAAATAATCAAACCTCCAATATTACGCAAACGGAGCTGACGAGCGATCTCTTCCGCGGCTTCGAGGTTGATGCGTACCAAAGTCTCTTCGACATTGCCTTTGTTGCTGCTGCTGCGGCCTGAATTCACATCGATAGTATACATCGCCTCTGTGCGGTCAAAGAAAAGATAGCCGCCGCTGGAAAGCCAAATTTTACGGCGCAAGGTTTTTTCGATTTCCCTTTCGACATTGAACCGTTCAAACATTGGAATTTTATCACGGTAATATTCGATGCGCAGAGCATGCTCATTAGCATAACGTTCAAAGTAATGTTTGCATATTTGATAGGTGGCGTAGTCATCGATCAGCACCCTTTGATAGCGCTTATCAATTGCTGTGATCAGAGCCCTTTTGATGAGGTCGGATTCAGCAAAAAGCAGGGTGGGTTGGGTGGCCTTATTAAAATTTTCGACAATTTTTTCCCAAATGCTCAACAGGTCATGAGCCTCTGCAATAAGCATCTCAGGAGTTGCCAAAGCGCTTGCCGTCCGGCAGATAAGCCCCATATCTTTGGGCATTTCAAAGGCGCGAATGAGCTTTTTAAGCCGTTCTCTGGAATTGCGATCGTCAATTTTCCTGGAAACCCCGCGATGGGACGAGTTCGGTAGAAGGACCAAGTAACGTCCGGCAATAGAGATGTTAGAGGTTAGGCGCGCCCCCTTACTGCCGATAGGTTCTTTGACAACCTGTACAAGTACCGGCTGATCAATCTTCATTATTTGTTCAATATCGACATTCTGCGTATTCTTCGGGCGCGTTTCCGTCGAGTGATCAAGATCAAAATCCATGTCGAAAATTTCTTCAAACTTCTTCGTGTTTTCAATAATGTCGGAAATATGGATAAATCCATTTTCGCCCTCATCGATATCGATGAATGCCGATTGGATATTGTGCAGAATATTGGTCACACGCCCTTTATAAATATTGCCTGTCAACTGGCGCTCTTTTTTGCGTTCGATGATCAAGTCATACAGCACATTATTCTTTAAATGAGCGCAGCGAATTTCTTTGGATTCAATATTCAGGAGAATTTCATGCATCTTGCGACCTTACAGTATATAGCGATTCACGTAAATATTAGGTGATAGAGGCGATCTTTGCCAGTAAAAACTCAAAGTGAGTAAATTTGCTGGATAAAAATCACGATTTCAAGCTAAAATATGCTCCATATGGATGACGCATTTAAAATTTATATCGAGCAGCTGCGCGATGGGCGGACAGAAGAGATAGAAGGATCTCACTCTCCTGATTTCCTCGACATTAATGAAGAAGAGCTTAAGTTTAAGCGCGATGTCCACTTCGAGGGCCAAGCTTATCTTGCCGATGATAATTTGCTTATTCATTTGAAGATCGAAGCTTATGCGACAGTTCCCTGTTCTATTTGCAATAATCCTGTTGAAGTAAAAATTGATATTCCAAATTTTTACCATTTGGAACCTCTTGCAGAGATCAAAACCGGCGCCTTTGATTTTGCTGTAGTCCTAAGAGATGCAATATTGCTGGAAGTCCCTCGTTTTGCCGAATGTGAGAATGGCCGCTGCCCCGAAAGGAAAAAAATTGCGAAATATTTGAGGGAGAAGCCCGAGCCTCCTCCCGGTGAACTAGGCGATGAAGAAGGTTATCAACCTTTTGCGAATATCGATCTCGATAAATATAAACCGACGGTATGAGACAATTGCAAAAGTATGTTCAGGATGCTTTGCTGCTCATTTTGATTACAATTTCATAAAAAAATTTCGCCATATTAAACAATATGCGGAAATTTTTTTATGAAATTGTAATCAAAATGGGCACACAAATCATCCGAACGGACTTTTGGAATTGTCTCATATGATCGCAAAGATATGGTTGTGAGCTTGTAAAATTTCATTTTGCTTACAGTTCCTAAATATCTTGCCCAAATCATTATCTTACTGTGAAGGAGTCTTAAAATGGCAGTACCAAGAAACCGGCTTTCAAATGCCAGGAAAAATTCTAAGCGCGCGCACCATGCAAAAAAACCTAAATCGACAACATTGTGCTCACAATGCCACTCGCCAAGATTACCTCATACTATATGTATGTCTTGCGGCGCGTATGGCGATAAAATTGTCACCGAGAAAAAGTAACAGGTTATTTGGGCAGAGACAGGGACAAAAGGGACCCAAGGGACAATTCCCTTTTGTCCCTGTCCCTTAGGTTCCTTAGGTCCCTTTTGTCCGTGTCCCTTTATAAAAAGGCTACGATTTGCGCATCGGCATTGATCTTATGGGAGGGGACAATCCTCCCGAATTACTCTTTGAAGCTGTTTTACTTGCCGTAGAACAGCATTCCCCAACGCATACTTTTGTTCTTTTAGCGACACAACAGGTAGTCGATATTCTGCATCTTCAATATATGGATCGCCTGGCCGTCAAAACAACGGCGCGCATAGAATTTCATATAGTCGATGATGTCATTACGATGGCGGATGATCCCCTTTCTGCTGTACGCGTGAAAAAATCAGCTTCTGTCAATGTGGGCATGCGCATGCTTAAAAAGCATCATTTGGATGCTTTTATTTCCAGCGGGAATACCGGCGCTTTAATTGCCGCGGCAACCTTATTGCTGCCGATGCTGCCTGGGATCAGCCGTCCTGCCCTCCTGGCTACCCTGCCGACCAAAAAAAAGCCTGTAGCAATTATCGATATCGGGGGCAACCTCTATTGCAAGGCGATCAATCTGGTTCAATTTGCCCAGATGGCGGCTGTTTATCAGCGCTGCCGTGAAGGTGTGAATTGCCCAAAAATCGGTTTGCTGAATATTGGCGTAGAATCCAGAAAAGGGACTAAAGAGTTGCGTCAGGCCTATCAGATGCTTCAAGATCTTAGCTTGCGCAAAGAAGTTCAAGATGGCTGTGCCATGAAGTTTATTGGAAATATCGAAGCCCGAGAAATATTTGATGGCAGGGTCGATGTGCTTGTGACAGATGGTTTTACAGGCAATATTTTACTGAAAACATCTGAAGGGGCTGCAGCTTTTGTCGTCGATCAATTTGAAGCCGCCGTGAAAAACGCCTCACCCAAAATCTTAGTTAATGGCGAGAAAAAAGATCTCCTAAAAAAATTCGACTACAGCGAATACCCCGGCGCAATTGTCTGCGGCGTGGATGGCCTGGTCATCAAGTGCCACGGCAATGCAACGCCTTGCTCCCTATACCACAGCATTATGGGCGCCATAGGCTTGGCAGAAAGAGGTCTTGTCAGAAAAATCAAAGCTTCTTTGATTAGTTAATTTCCCCCCTTGCCCCTGCCCCTGCCCTTGCCCCTGTCCCTGACGATTAACGTTGTTTTTGATTTTGGGCAAGGGCATGGGCAAGGGCATGGGCAAGGGCATGGGCAAGGGTATGGGCAGGGAAATGAATTAAGAATTATATTGACAAAAGATGAAGCTCAAAATAGGGTAGTCTTCTGAACACTATCTGTTATTTTGTGTAGATAACACCAGTGTAAAGAATCAGTATCTAAATATTTCTTAGGATAGATTATGAAGAAATGGATAACCTTTTCTGCCTTCGCTCTCATATTTCCCGTTTTAGCATATAGTGATACAGTTTCTGGTATTTCCCTTCAGAGCAGTCTTGCAGCAGATAATTGTCATGCAGTTAATCACCGGAAATCTACGTACTGTTGCGAAGATTTCCGCCATGGTCCCACAGGCCCTACAGGTCCGACAGGCCCGACAGGTCCAACGGGCGCTAGAGGCAAAAGAGGCTGTCCCGGCCCGACCGGCCCGACAGGCCCCACGGGCCCTACAGGACCTACAGGCCCTACCGGTCATCAAGGCTGTACCGGCGCGACAGGAGCCACCGGCCCGACAGGCTTAACTGGCGTTACCGGAGCCACAGGCGCAACCGGCGCAACCGGCGCAACAGGTGCGACAGGCGCAACAGGCGCGACAGGCTTTGGACCCACCGGCCCTACCGGACCGACAGGTCCCACAGGCTTCACCGGCCCTACCGGTCCTACAGGCCCGACCGGCCCGACCGGCCCCACAGGCCCTACAGGTCCCACAGGGATAGCGGCCATCGCCGAATTTTATACAATCACTTCTGCAGGTACTGAGACATCAGTGACCGCTGGCTCTCCATTTGTGTTCAATAACGATGGAGCGACTTTTGGCGGTCTGATCACCCCTCTTAGCACTACGACTTTTAATCTGGCAGTTCCAGGTATTTACCAAGTCTATTATCAGGCAGTTTTAAACATAAACAACGGTACTAACGGTAATCCTTCTTACCAGAATTTTACCGTTGGAGAGATGGCAATCGCGGTGAATGAGGGCCTTGGCTTTTTTACCCTGCAATATACCGTCGTTGGAGGGATACAAAACCAATCGGTAACTATGGCCCAGGATATTTCCGGCACAGCGTTTGTAACAACAACCGTTCCCAATACTCAACTGCAGATTGTCAATCCAATGACAGCGATAACGGACGTCTTAAATGACGCATCTACCACTCCTGGCCTCCCTAATGGCGCTGCGGTTTTGCAATTTTCATCGCACCTGATCATTACATGTTTGTCTACCAGCTAAGAGAGATGATAACTCTCTTAGCTTAAGTTTGGAGATTATTTTAAGAATTATATTGACAAAAGGGAACATTCAAAATAGGGTAATCTTCTGAATGCTTCGCTATATTACATATGAAGAATACCACGTGGAAAAATCAATATCTAACATTTCTAAGGATATATTATGAAGAAATGGATAACATCCTCTGGCCTGGCTTTCATTTTTCCCATTCTGGCTTATGGCGATGCAGTTCCTGGGATTTCTTATCAACGTGATTTGGCATTAGTAGAAAATTGCAATGCAGATAATTTCCAAAAATCTGCAAGTTCAAGCTGTTGCGAAGATTTTCGCCATGGACCCACCGGTCCGACAGGCCCGACAGGCCCCACAGGCCCAACAGGCCCTACAGGGGAAAGAGGTAAAAGAGGCCATACCGGCCCTACAGGTCCGAGCGGCCCCACTGGCCCTACAGGCCCGACAGGTCCAACTGGCCCAACAGGCGCGACAGGTGCGACAGGCCCGACAGGCCCGACAGGCGCAACAGGAGCGACTGGAGCTACAGGTGCAACGGGAGCGACAGGCGCAACAGGGGCAACCGGCGCGACAGGCGTTGGATTAACAGGCCCGACCGGCCCCACAGGCGTCACAGGCTTGACCGGCCCGACAGGTCCGACAGGTCCAACAGGTCCGACAGGTCCTACTGGCCCGACAGGTCCCACAGGAGCTGTGAGCGTTGCGGAATTTTATACTATCGTTCCAACAGGCGTTGCCTTCACTATCCCCCCAGGCCAACCATTCACGTTTAATACCGATGGCATTACTTTTGGAGGTCTCATTACTCCTGTCAGTGGAACGACTTTTAATTTGGCGGTTCCGGGGATTTATCAGGTCTACTATCAGGCAGTGTTAAGTATCAATACCGCAACTCTTGACAGTGTCCAAATGGATGATATTGGGCAAATGGCAATCTCCTTGAATAGCGGCTTCGGATTTTCAACTTTGAATTATACTAATGTTGGCGCTGTATTTGATAACGGTACAGTGACCGCTTTCGATGTTGTAGGAACAGCGCTTGTGACAACGACAGTTGCAAATACCCAACTTCAAATCATCAATCCAATGACAGTTGTTACAGATAATCTTTACGATATATCTGTCACCCCCAATATTCCCTCAGGCGGCGTGGCATTACCATTCACATCGCATTTGATCATCACGCTAATAGTGAATAACTCCTAATCATTTTAAGGATATATTTATGAAGAAATGGATAACCTCTTCTGCCCTGGCCCTCATAATCCCTATCTTGGCTTATGGCGATGCATTCTCTGATTTTTCCCATCAGAGTGGTTTAGGAGTAGACAATTGCAATACTGATGATTTCCAGAAATCTGCAAACTGCTGCGATCATTTCCGCCACGGTCCGACAGGTCCGACAGGGTCGACAGGGCCAAGAGGGCCGACAGGACATACAGGCAAAAAAGGTAAAGAAGGCAATACAGGCCCCACAGGCCCTACCGGTCCTACCGGTCCTACAGGCCCTAGAGGGCATCATGGCCATCACGGTGCGACAGGTCCTACGGGGCCCACAGGTCCGATGGGCGCTACCGGCGCTACAGGCGCAACCGGTTTCACAGGAGCAACCGGCGCTACCGGCGCGACAGGCGCTACAGGTGTCGGGGCGACAGGCCCTACAGGCCCTACAGGCGTAACAGGCATTACAGGCCCTACAGGCCCTACCGGGCCTACCGGAATAACCGGCCCGACAGGCCCGACAGGTCTCTCCGGGATAATGAGTTCTGCTGAATTTTATTCTATTGTTCCGGCAGGGGCAAATACAGTAGTGTCTCCAGGCTCCCCCTTTGTGTTTAATGTTGATGGCGCAACTTATGGAGGTCTGATCACACCATTAAGCAACACGACATTTAATCTGGCAGTTCCAGGGATTTACCAGGTCTATTATCAGGCCGTTTTAGCTATAAATACAGGTTCCACGGGTGTTCCAACATCGATCCAAAATTATGTTGTCGGTGAGATGGCAATTGCCCTGAATAGCGGCTTAGGCTTTAACACCCTGCATTACACTGTAGTAGGCGCTGTGCTTAATGAAAATACGAACACAGCCTTTGATGTCGAGGGTACGGCCCTGGTGCTGACGACAGTTCCAAATACACAGATTCAAATCATCAATCCTATGACAAATATTCCAGACGTCCTTTACGATGCCTCTGCTGCGCAAAACTTGCCAACCGGCGGCTCAGCGAGACAATTTTCGACTCATCTGGTTATTACGTGTTTGGTCAACCAGTCATAAGCATATCATTTTCCGGCTAAGAGGGACTTCCAGTTTCTCTTAGCCTGATTTCCATTGAACAGAGAATGATTTCCACTTTAGTCACAAACTATATATTTGAAAAATAAAGTTAACCCATTATGATGTCCTTATTATGAAATACATTGTGGGCATAATGGGATTGCGCAAAACATTTTCTCTTCAAAGCCTTCTCTATAGTGGATCGTGGCTCTATTCTTTGCTGTTTTCTCTTTTTATTTTGATCGGCTGCAGCTCCGGCTATCGCGCTCAACCTATTGAACCGCCTTCTGCAGCCCTTGAAGATGCTGTGCAAGGCCTTGAAGACGATCCCTCGTTTGCAACCACCGAATATCTTCCTCAGGACTGGTGGACAATTTTTGAGGATGATCAGTTGACCGAATTTATCGAGACGGCTTTAAATAACAATCCTACCCTTAAAACAGCCCATGCTAAAACGTTGCTTGCGGCTTCCAGTGCCCAAAGGGTGCGTGCCATTCTCTATCCACAGATATTTTATGGCGCGGATGTATCACGCCAGAAGTTTAGCGAGACCGGCATTATCCCCTTTATAGCGCAGTCTCCATCGACCAACGCTGCCACAGGCGTTGTCTCCCCTGTGACCCCCGCCTCTCTCACGCCTATAGCGGCACCAGGGGGGTCGGCAGGGATACCCGTCTATTTTACACAGTGGGAAACTGACCTTGCGCTTTCCTATGATTTTGACCTTTGGGGGAAAAATCGGAATACTTGGGCCGCAGCCCTGAATGAAGTGCAAGCTAACCTGGCGGATGAGGCTTTTGCGCGCCTGCAGCTGAGCATCAATGTGGCCAGGGTTTATTTCAAACTGCAGGTAGACTACAAAAGGCAGGAAATAGCTCAAACTTATGTTGAAAATACTCAAAATATCGTTTCCTATTATCATCGCCGTATTCAGGGGAACTTGGATAATAATTTGACGCTCAATTCATCCGAGTTAAGCCTTTCCTCAGCAAAACAATCTCTTTTGATCATTCAAGGGGATATCGCGGTCAACGAAGATCAGCTGAGAGCCTATTTGGCGGGAAGTTTCGATGAGGAAATTTGCAATACGCATGTGGTCGACAGCCCGCTCCCCAAAGTGCCGTTGCCCTCAGACATCCCTCTGCATCTCATATCACGCCGTCCTGATATTATCGCACAGATCTGGCTGATTGAATCTGCCGGAAAACAAATCGCTGTTGCCAAGGCCGGGTTCTATCCGGATTTTAATCTTGCCGCACTCTTTGGTTTTCAAACAATTCATCTGCATGAGCTTTTCAAATGGCCCAGCACATTTTTTAATATCGATCCGGCGGTAAGTTTACCGATATTTGACGGCGGGCGTTTGATTGCCAATTTGCGCGGCAGCGAAGTGAATTACGATTTGGCAATTTACAAATACAATGAACTTGTCCTTGATGCCGCTAAGGAAGTTTTAGATGGCATTGCAGTCTTGCGCAATGCCGACCAACAGCAGCAGGAATTTACAAAAGCCGTCACTTATCAGGAAAATTTGCTGCGGCTAAATGACCAACTGATCGCGGGTCATTTGAATTCCAGCCTTAATTCTTTGACAACCAGGAGCAACGTCTTTATTGCGCGTGATCAAGAAGCGATTGCTATAAACCGTACTATTCAGGCCCTGCTTTCTTTGATCAAAGCGCTGGGCGGCGGTTATGACCAAAAGGTATGTAATGAATAACACTTCAAACGAAAAGCCGGAAATAAAGGCAGCTTCAGAAAATGCCTTGCCCAAACCTCAAGCAAATCCCCCTGCGGATGCTCCTCCCAAAAGTCATCAGTCAAAAATCCTTATACTGTTTACGCTGTTTTTATTGATCGTCGCGGTAGTGTTGTTCTTATTTTGGTTTTTTTATTTGCGGTTTCATGAATCCACAGATGATGCTTATGCCAATGGAAACATGATCAATGTTAATGCCGCTGTTCCGGGTTCTGTAATCAGTTTCTTTGCCGATGACACCGATTTAGTTTTAGAGGGTCAGCTGCTGGTTTTGCTGGATGACACAAAGTATAAGCTCGCTTATGAAGAGCAGCTTGCCAGCCTTGCCGCGGATGTTCTACAGGTCAAACAGCTCTATGATAATGTGAAAGTCAATACGGCCAATCGAGACAGCCGGCGCATCAGTCTCCAAAAAGCCAAGTATGATTATGATAACCGCGCCCAACTGGTAAGCTCTTTGTCCGTCTCAAATGAAGATTTCACACATGCCAAAGACGACTTTTCGATTGCCGAATTTAATTTCAAGCAAGCAGAATCCCAATTAAAAATGGCTTTAGATGCTGCAGGCAACACTTCTATGGAAAAACATCCCCTCATAGAAGAAAGAAAAGCTAGAGTCCGGGAAGCCTACTACAATTTAAAGCATTGCGCGATTTACGCCCCTGCTACAGGTTATGTGGCCTTGCGGGTAGTGGAAGTCGGAAAGTGGGTGCAGACAACAACCCCGATCATGGCAATTATCCCTACAGATTATGTCTGGGTGGATGCAAATTTTAAAGAAACCCAGCTCACTAAAATGCGCGTTGGTCAACCGGCTGAAGTCACCCTCGATATTTATGGCTCAGATGTTGTTTATAAAGGCAAAGTTCTTGGCATAGCGTCCGGGACCGGCAGTATTTTTTCCATCATTCCTCCTCAGAATGCAACAGGAAATTGGATTAAAATTGTCCAGCGCCTTCCTGTCCGGATCAGCCTTGATCCTGAAGTACTCAAACAGTTTCCTGTGAGGCTTGGCCTTTCAGCCTATGTGGATGTTGATGTGACCGATGTAAGCCTGCCAATGCTTGTCCAGAGAGTATCGGATAAGCCCGTGTCAACGACCAATGTTTTCGATATCGATTTTTCTGAATTGGATAAAATCATGGACATGATTATCGAGGGAGCATGACGCAGGCATATGACAAGGGGCCCAAATTATTTTTATTGAATGTGGCTTTAGGCTTAGGGACGTTTATCCAAATCTTAGATACGTCTATCGCGAATGTCGCTGTTCCCTACATTGCCGGCAACTTAAGCGTCAGCTCCGATGAGGGCACATGGGTCATCACTTCTTTTGCTGCCAGCAATGCTATTGTCCTTCCATTGACAGGGTGGCTTTCAAATTATTTTGGCAGGGTCCGCCTTTTTGTCTGGTCTGTGCTGCTTTTCGCATTGGCATCATTCTGCTGCGGGTTTTCATCCAGCCTGACAATGCTCATTATTTTTCGTGTCCTTCAGGGTGCTGTGGCAGGCTCATTGATCCCCTTATCGCAAAGCTTGATCATGTCGAGCAATCCACCTGATAAGCAAGGCACCGCATTGGGGTTTTGGGCCATGATTGTTGTTGTAGCTCCTATTGTAGGGCCGATTTTAGGAGGATATCTTACCTATGACTACTCGTGGCCATGGATTTTTTACATCAATGTGCCTATCGGGATATTTTCAGCGGCAGTCACATGGGTGATTTTAAAAGACCGGGAAAGTACCATCGAACGCTACCCTATCGATTGGATCGGATTGTTTTTGCTTACTGTCGGTGTCGCTTGCCTACAGATTATGCTGGATAAAGGCTTGGATTTAGATTGGTTCGATTCAAATATTATTGTCAGCCTGACGGTTGTATCTGCCATTTCCCTGGCCTATTTTGTTATTTGGATAAACTATCAAAAGTTTCCGATCGTTGATTTTTCATTTTTTAAGGAACGCAACTTTGCTTTGGGTACGTTGATAATTACTGTCGGGTATTTACTTTTTTTTGGCAGCACTGTCACGCTGCCATTATGGTTGCAAACGTCGCAAAATTATACTCCCTTGTGGGCAGGGATCGCGACCGCGCCCATAGGGATAATCCCATTTATGTTTTCTGCTTTAGTAGGGAACTATTTGAACAGGTGGGATGTGCGAAAGGTGGCGGCATTAAGCTTCCTTTTATTTTCCCTTAGTTTTTTCCATCAGGCAAATTTCACCACCGATGTCAGCATCTGGCAACTGATGTTTGCGCGTTTCTTGCAAGGGTTCGGATTGCTATTTTTCTTTCTACCTATCGTACAGCTCTCTTTGAGTCCGATCCCACAGGCAAAGTATGCCAGCGCCTCAGGTTTATTTCATTTCATCCGGATATTGGTGGGCAGCGGATTTGGGACTTCTTTGTCCATTGAGCTTTGGACGCGCCTGGAAATTTTTCATCACGCCCGTTTGGCAGACGTTCTGACGAGCTATACTCCTAACCTGAGGAGTTTTTACGATAGCTACTCTGCTCAAAATCCTAATTTGACGCCTCAAGTTGTCGAGCAAATTTTGGACCTGAGCGTTCAGCAGCAAGCCTACATGCTGTCGACAAATGATCTTTCCTGGCTTGCGGCATGGACATTCCTGATCATGGTCCCCA
>Ga0207062_1230_pt1 | contig 12921 bp, 10 predicted proteins | sample Alteio_BWMinCont_28_FD_153266 | JGI IMG/M metagenome (GOLD analysis project Ga0207062, IMG submission 153266) | Enriched cells from forest soil in Barre Woods Harvard Forest LTER site, Petersham, Massachusetts, United States -... | ecosystem: Environmental > Terrestrial > Soil > Temperate forest >... | reverse complement strand
TTTTGGAGGCCTGCAGGACATTTTAAGGCAACTCAAGCAACAACAACATTAAAATCAAAACTAACTTCTGAAAATCTTGCTGCATATTTATTACTTCATACAAATCTTGTACTACTTCATGAATCAAGCACAACGGGACGTTTGCAATGTATGGCTAAGTCAATTAAGTCAAGCAAGTCTAATTACGTGCAAGAGTATCTTACCTATAAAGATAGTTATAAAGATGGTGCCTGCGAAACACTTTTATCTTCGATCGAAAAAAATGGTCAGCCGTGTAAAGTTATTGAAACAACAAAAAATAATGTAAAATTTAGGGCTGAATGTATATTAAACAAGGAAAGTAAGGTGAATTGTAGCTACAATTTATCTTCGCCACAGGGTGAGGTGGAAGAAAATGAATTAACTGATATTTTCTCTCACCAATCTCTAAGTCTTGTCAATTCGTTTGATAGATACCTTGAAATTGTTGATAAATTATTGCATGAGCAGGGGATTAATACCGATTCGAGATTGCAACATGTTATTTCAACCGGCTATGGAGATTCTGGAAGCGAAAAAAAGAAAAGCCAGGAGTAACTTTTAATTTATTGTGCTCCATGGAATACGCTGATCATCTTCATTATTCTACATAAACAATAGGAATTTCCTATGTGCATGTATGATTTGCTGCCTGCAGATCAATCAAAGCAAGTAGTGTCTGCTTGCGTTCTTTATCTATAAATGATGCATTAATCGAATTGCGCGCGCATTGTACGAGTTGATTACAAGAAAGTATGTGTTCCTGCAACAATGTTTGATAATTATCTCCTACGTAACTTCTAAAAAATGCTGGATCATCAGAATTTATCGTTACCATAATGTCCGCATCGTATATTTTTTTAATTGGATGGTCTTGTATACTCTTACATAAATTGAGCATGGCATTTGATATAGGGCAAATGGTGAGAGGAATTTTTCTGCGCGCTAACTCTTGCATTAATTTTTGATCGCTCACACAGGCAATGCCATGATCTATGCGTTCAATGGGTATATTTTGTAATGCTTGCCATATCAATTCAGGGTGGAATTCTCCAGCATGCGTAACACAGCGATAACCTTCGTTATGCGCAGCAACAAAAACCGGTTTGAATTTAGTTATGGGGTCGCCATATTCACCTGCTGCAAGGCCGATAGTATTAATAATATTTTTGTATCGTTTACGTATGATTTCAAAATTTACAAAAGCTCCTTGTGCTTCTTCATAGCACAATAAACTAAAAATCATCGACGCAGAAATGCCAAAACGTTTAAAGCCTTCTTGTATTCCCTTGTGTATGCCGTAAACCACCACATCAGGATTAATGTTGCGAGGTGCATATGTTTGAATGTCAAAATATATCTCAGCGTGCACAACCCCTTGTTGATGAGCCTTTTCAAGATATGCCAATGTCATCTCATAAAAATCTTGTTGTGTGCACAGCGCTTGTGTCGCCGCTACATATGCTTCAAGAAATGAATGAAAATCTGAAAAGCGATACGCTTTTTTATCGTCAGTTAAAATTGTTTGGATTGGCAGCGTAACATTGTTTCGCTTGGCAAACAATAAAAGTTGCTCGGGTTCTAACGTGCCTTCGATGTGCACGTGTAATTCAGCTTTAGGTAAATTTTGTAAAAACTCAGCGCAGCTATTTTTCTGCGTGATATGATTCTCCTTGATATGAGCCTTGTGTATTGGCCAAGCTTGAATAAGCAAAGAGCTACTCATCACTAATATATAAATAAAAAAACGAATAGAGATCATAAAACTTCCTTTTTTTTTTTAGTATTTAGTTGACACTATATTTTTTGTAATAAAAGCTTTTGTAGATAAATTTAAAACCCAGTAAATAAACAATATGCAGAAGGCAATAATTAAAATTTGGTATACAATCGAGAGCATGATTTGCCTCATCTACAAACAACTTAAAAAATTGTCATACATTTTTCCATAGGTCAAGACATTTTGTGTTTGAACGTCTCCATTTTTAAGGAGAAAAATGTATAAAAGACCAAAGACTATGCTTAAATTTGATGATAAAAAATCCACTGTAAAGGTTTCTGAAAAAAACTTCTAGAGCCATGAGCCCTTCTCCCTATGCAATTTCACCATTTATTGACTTTTGATGCCAACAATTTTGATTATATTTTTGTATCGTTATCAAATTGGTTGAATTGCTTATAAAAAATGGTGCAGGAGTGACATGCATAAACATTTGTTTCATTCGTTGAATGATGTTTGTAAATTTTAAAAGTTGTGTAAATGCTGTAAAAAGATAAAGTGTGAACATGAAAAAAAGAATTTTGATTACTGGTGCTGGATCTGGGTTTGGCGAGGGTACTGCTATTGGTCTTGCCAAGAACGGCCATGATGTTATTGCTGGCGTGCATATATGGCCGCAAGCTACTAGAATGCGCAAAGAAGCGAAATCGCTGGGACTTAATAATCTACGCGTTGAGAAACTCGATATTCTTGATTCTTACGATGTCGCAAATGCATTGAAGTGGGATATCGATATTCTTGTCAACAATGCTGCGATTGGCTACGGCGGCCCTATTTCTGAGATTCCATTAGAGCTCATTCGTCGTACATTTGAGACCAACATTTTTGGAAGTCTCAATCTGGCTCAGAAGTTTATCCGCAAATTTATTGATGAGAAACGTCCAGGCAAAATTGTATTTACAAGCTCAGTGGCAGGCCTATTATCTGCTCCTGGCTTAGGGGCTTATTGCGCATCAAAACATGCACTAGAGTGCATTGCTGAAACGTTGCAGGTTGAGTTGAAACCGTATAATATTCAAGTGCAAACAATCAATCCCGGCGCTTATCGAACTGGATTTAATGATACGATGGCCGAAACAGCTTCTCACTGGATGGACGATAATAAAAATTTCAACAAAAAAGCTGATGTTGAAACACTCTTGAAAAGGATATTTGAAAATCAGCTTGATCCGAAAGAAATGATCGAAGCAATGGTTTCAATCATTCCAGCTGACTCCGGAAAGTTTCGCAATGTTGTTCCAAAAGACGCGGAGGATTTTCTCAAGAAGTTGCAAGCAGAAGCCTGGGAAAGTAAGATCTAAGAAGAATAAATTTATATCACCGCAGTCACGAGTTCTTCCAGCAATGAATCAACATGTTCAGCTATGCGAGTAACCTCTTCATTATGAAACTGCGAAAGTAGTGAAGACAAAAGATCATAGGTGATAATGGTTCTAGCGTTATCATCCTCGTATACTGCCAACTTCAATGGAGCATACAATGCTGCAGCCGCAACGTGCTGTGTCATTTGAACTGCAAGAAGCGGATTTCCTACGGTATATTGAACCGCTTTTCTAGCTTTTCCTGCCAAGAAAAGTAAAAGTCCATGATCTATCTTGCTGAAGATATGAAAGCTACTTTTTCCCAGTCGCTTTTCAATCATTTGTGAAGCTTGCTGCCAAGATTTTTTCGTCGCATCCAACTGTCCTATAAGTGCATTCATGTCCCCAATGGTGCTGCCCATCATCTCTTCAATCGATGCGGTCACCTGTTCATACGATCTGTTTGATGTTACTACAATATGCTCGATGGTTGTAGTGGAGATCTGTTTTCTATTCATTATTTTTAAACCTCATAGTTTTTCGCCGTAATTGAGAAGATTAACTTTTGAAAGCGAGCGCTCTTTTTAATTAAATCTATATCCAATGCCAGCACCAAACCAGCATCCATTTAACTGGACTATATTGGCTTGAGTTATTGGCGTAGGGCAGCAATTGAATTTAATATTCACAAATGAATAATCAAAAAATAGATCGAGGACAAAAGATTTTGACAGATCAAGATAGGCGCCAAGCTTTGCAATGCCACCATATCCCCATTTCGTTTGATTTTGAACCACAAAAGGAGAACAATCTATAATATTCAATTTGGTGGGTAAAATGCCTAGGCCAGCATATAAATCGCCATAACTAAATGGCACAAAATATTCAAGACCAATTCCGATATTCACCATATTAATTTTTGTAGGGCTACAGAATCCAATTGATTGACCATTTTTATTAAAAAAATCTGCGCTTACAAAACCATAAAATTTATCATTAAGCTGCATGGTAGCTTGTGCTCCATATGCACCACCGCCATTAGAGTAAATTTGTTTAAAAGTTATGTTTGATGGTAAAAAATATTCTCCTTTAAATTCTAAAATAAAATCTTGACCGTGCATAGGTGAAGAAATTAAAGATATCATTACTACGAAAATACGTGTTAAATGTTTATGCAATATACTTATTGCCTTGAAAGTCTCCGGCAATTGCCTACCCAGCCTTCGCTTATCCGGGTCTTCCGACTCGGCAAAGCTATGGCGGGCAAGCTGACTTTCATTTAAAATTGTGTGCGCTTCGCGCACATATATGCTTTCTTTTATTGGCATGAGGATGTCACCGTAACATTACTCGGGGTAGAAATATTACCATTTTGATCTAATGATACAATATAATAGATATACGTTATATTTGGATCTCGATTGTGATCATAGTATTGCAAAGGCTCGGTAGCTGGAATAGTTACAATTAAATCGGTTAATGCTGCGTCGCGGAATATGTTATATTTTGCAGGTGCTAGGCCTATTGCAGGTGCATTCCATGTAATGAAATTAATCAAATCAGTTTGCGCGAGAAAAATATTTTTTGTTTTGCATCCTGCAATTGAGATTGGAGGAAATATGGTAAGTGGCGGGTCTTTAATAAACATAATACTGACGCTGTTTCCCTCTAAATTAACAATATAGCCAGTGAAGCCATCTGGAGTAATAGCAAGATTATAAGGCACATTTAAGGTGGCAAGAGGATCAGACACAACGCCAGTGACCGTATCATTTGCAGTATTTATAACGCTGATATTATTAGTATTTTGCATTGCATATACCGTAGTTCCATCGGGAGAAATAATTAAATTTTGAACGCCTAGGACAGAAAATCCGGTAATTGCAGTGTCGCCAAAAATAACAAAGATTTCATTTTGATTAAAACTTGAAAGATAAGATTTTACGGAATTTGGTATAAATACAATATCGTATGGCGTATCCGATCCGAAAATATTAGAAACAGTTCCATCCACATTAATAGTATTTGTTGCAATAGTGATAATACTTACCGTGTGTGCATTGGTGACAAATGCTTGTGTGCCATCCAAAGATATTGCGATTGATTTGGGCATATCAAGAGTGGCTCCTAAATCTGATACAATTCCCGTCGCGGTATTGGTTGCAACGTCAATAATGCTGACCGTATTATTGGCCGGATTGGTGACATAAGCTGTCGTCCCATCTAAGGTTATGGCAATATCGGCAGGGGTTGAGAAATTACCGCTTGCCACAATTCCCGTGATAGTATTAGTGGCAATATCAAGAATGCTAACAGTGCTATGTGCTTGATTTATGATATAAGCCTTCTTATCATCTGGCGTTATAGCAATTGCTACGGGGTGATTCAACGTTGTTCCCGAATCTGTAACAATTCCTGTGACTTTATTAGTAGCAATATCAACAATGCTAATGGTATCATTACCAGAATTAAGCACATAGGCGGTTTTACCATTTGACGTAATAGAAATATTTATTGGGTGATTAAACGTTGAATTAGAATCTGTAACGGTGCCAATTATTGTATTAGGGGCTACGCTCAAAGCGCATTGGGATATAAATAATCCAAAGATACAGAGAGCCAAGTGCTGTTTTGCAATCATTATTTCTCCCAATGATTTTTAATGAATTGTAATTGAAAGTTACTATGATTTGTTATAGGGAGTCAAGTTATCAAGGCATATTTTTGTGTGATGATATATAAACTCGCTCGGCTCTTTTTCCACCTTTGCCATCTTTTGAATTAACCTTTTTTTTAGTGTTTTAAAAATCTTAATAAGATATAAATAAAAATTAATTTTTAAAAAAGTTGCATAAATAAAAAAAATTATGTTAGCTTGGTTTCTTGTTGTTTAATATTATATTTATAAAAAAAAAGAAAGGATGCAGTATGCATTATTTTTTTAAGCCTAAATTATTACTATTTTTTAGCGCTTTGTTATTTACTCACAAATTATTCAGTTCAGAATTAGAAGCAATATATACGATTACAAATGATTGGAGTGGAGGTGCTCAAATACAAGTTGATATAAAAAATATTACAGCTAACCCCATACCAAATTGGACTGTTGAATTTGACTTAAATCCTGGACAACAAATCACCGATTTATGGAATGGCGATAAAACTATTCAACAAAATCACGTTATTGTAAAGAGTCCATCGTGGGCTCCAGCATTGGCTCCAAATACTTCAGCCAATTTTGGTTTTGTTATGAATGCATCAAGTTCAAAAAATGTTAATAATTTAATTGCTTATACGGGAACTTTGCCGGCACCAACGCCGGCACCAACGCCAACACCAACTCCAACTCCGACTCCGACGCCAACACCAACTCCAACACCAACTCCAACTCCGACGCCAACTCCAACACCAACTCCTACTCCGACGCCAACGCCCGCGCCAAATCCAATATTGAATTTAACGACAAATTTTAAAACTAGTTGTGATTGGGTATTTGGTTATCAAGCTGAAGTTGGTGTTACTAATACATCAAATCAAAAAATAACAAATTGGACTGTTGAATTTGATTTAGAGCCAGGACAAAAAATAATTGATTATTCAAATGTAAATCTTACGGTGACCAATAATCATGTAATAGTAAACAATTCAGGAGCAATTTCCTTAGATGTTAATGGAACATCTGTATTTGACTTTGTAATATCAGGAGCTGGCCTTAGAAGAATTAATAATGTAAAAGCATATTCTCAAACATCGTCTACGCCAACTCCAACTCCTACACCACAGCCTGCGGGTTCTTCATATAAAGTAATAGGTTATTTTCCAAATTGGTTTTTATATGCAAAACCATATATCCAAAGTTTTGAAGCAAAAAATATACGCGCAAATTTATTAACGCATGTTAACTATGCATTTGCAAAACCATATACAACTGATGCAAATAGAAATGTAATTTCATATAAAGCTTCATTGACAGATCCATGGTCAGATACTCAATATAATGGCACAGGAAATCTAGGCGAGCTACAGCAATTAAAGCAACAATTTCCTCATTTAAAAACCCTATTGTCAATTGGAGGATGGACAATTTGGCAAGAAGGATTTCCCGCAGCCAAATTTTCAATATTAGCTGCAAGCCCAACCTTGAGACAGGATTTTATCAACAGTGTTATTAATTTGTGTATTACTTATGGTTTTGATGGCGCTGATATTGATTGGGAATATCCTGCTGATCAGGCAAACGGCGGCAATCCAGCAGATAAACAAAATTTCACTCTTTTAATTCAAGAATTAAGTGCAGCTTTCAAAAATTCGCAAGCTCTTGCCACGCTCTATGCAGCACAGGGAAAAACACCAAAACAATCATTGTTATTAACAATTGATGCCCCTGCAGGATATCAAAATATTGCAAATATGGAATTGGATAAAATTCATCCTTATTTGGATTGGATAAATGTTATGACGTATGATTTTCATGGTGACTGGGATACTCAAACAAATCATAATGCACCTTTGAATCAAACATTGATTGGCGATCCATTATTTAATGTAAAAAGTGCAATAAATCAATATATAGCTATTGGCATTCCAACCAACAAACTCGTGATGGGTGTACCTTTGTATGGCAGATCTGCTGCTGGTGTTCAATCAAATACGAATGGTTTGTATGCTTCATTTTCAGGACCTGGAGATGGCACTGATCCAAATCAAGCGGGTATGCTTATGTATTATGATATAGCAAATAGATTTTTGCCTACATATACAAGATATTGGGATGCGCAATGTCAAGTGCCGTTTTTATTTAATAACGCCACAAAACAATTTATTTCTTATGATGATCAAGAATCATTAAAAGCGAAAACTGACTACATCAAAAGCATGAGTTTAGGTGGTGCAGCTCTTTGGTCATTATCAGCAGAAGATGCACAATGGACTTTGGTTAATCAAATTTTTAATGAGCTTGCAACTGCATAAAATTATTAACTTTTATTAAAAATAAAAAAACATCACTTTTTAAAGTGGTGTTTTTTTATTTTTGATACGCCAATTACTTTACCCTTGGCATTTACTGCTTTAACTTGGAAATAAGGACCATGATTGTTAACGGTTATAGCAGTTTCAAATCCAGTTTTATTGGTAGTTTTTATCTTTGATAGTTTATCAGAGCAATGCCCAGCAAATACTTGCCAAGTAATAGTTTGGGTTGAACCATTCCATGAAGCGTAAACCGTAATCTGATCACCATTTGATTTTACTGCGATGCTTGGTAGAGAACAAGGAAAGCCGATCCAATTATTGCGATAAGCACGATAGGTGTAATTGTTTCCCGGCATTTGAGCATCATAAATCGTATTTAAAGCAGGGTCATCTTCAGTGTTGCCAGCCTTCTTATACTCTGAATAATATTGCGATTCGCCCCAACCAATAAACTTATTGCCATTTTCTAAACTTTGTACATTCCCTTGAGATGAAATTTGTAAGTTAGGATCATGATAATAGGATTTTTTAACATTTGCAGTCATATTGGTTAAATTTAATTGCAGTATTAACCCATGAGATGGAGGGGTTCCCGGAGGAATTGTTGAAGATTCGCAACAATTATCATCAAACATACTGATTACATTGTTTGGTAAAAAGCGCGCATCATGTTGCCATGAAAAATGTGCTCCACTTTCTATAATAAAATCACTGTGTTTGCCTCCAAGTTGCCAAACAATATTTCCTGTTGGTTTATGGATTCTATATATTGTCCACGTATTGCGTCCTGATACTACAATATCATTGGCGCTGTCTGTTAGTCCTATAGAATTTAAATGATAAGCATCCCATATATTATTGCTACTAGTAGCCGATGAAGCAGGTTCATAAGAATCTGCAAGTGGAATATGCTCTAATGCAGACCAAAAAAATGTCAATTTATTAGTTTTTATATCAATTTCTTGAATTGCAAAATCTTGTACGTAGCCATTTTTAGGACCTCCATAAGGAGTTAAATCCATAGGCACTGCTTTAGTTGAAAGTAATAATGCGGTGTTATTAGGCGTAATTCTAAATTCATGAATATCTGATATAAAATCTTTTTGTGCAGATATAGTTTTTATCACACGATAATGGTTATCAAGAATATAATAACAGGAACCTGGTTCAGATGAACCAGCAGGCACATTAGTGTAAGCTGGCGGCGTTGCTAGAGTGCCTTGCCAGAAAGTCAGCACTTGTTTTCCATATAATGTTTGCACGCGAAAATCAGTATTCATTAAATTTGGACTGCTTAAAGGTCGAAACCACAATGGATTTCCCTCATTATCGAGAATTAATGCCCCGGGTTGTCCATATATGGCATCAGCTGAAAAAGCATAGGGTGAGACAAATATTAAACCAGATGATGTACCAGGCTTATTTGTATTGACGGTGACTTTCATGGGATGCAAATGTGGTTCGCTTACAAAACTCCAGACTTGCGATGATGTGATAATTGGATCAGGGGTTACAGTGCCAGTATTTGAAGGATAAGGTACGGTACCGCATTTTGCGCCCTTGACTTGATCAAATCCTTGTTGCGTAAATTTATCTAAAGCATTAACTTCTGCATAAGGTATATTTTGGGTGTCATGAGCTAAAATGGTGGTTGCAAAAGCTGAGAACAATACACATAAAGTAGTGGTAAAATGTCTCATAGATCCTCTATAATTATATTTTTTAATCAATTTGCAGTATATTTTTCTCATGCAATCTTAACTTAAGAAAATAGTTAATTAATTTTCAATATAAAGATTTTAATTGAGCGCTTTCAATATTCGGTTTAAATCTCGACAAAATATAAGAGCTGCCAGCTTTGGGTTTTTTGAGCTTGTGGGCTGTCGGTTATATCCCATGGAGGATAAACTCGTATAGCCCTCTTTCCACCTTTGCCATCTTTTGATACAAATCCTTTTTGCCACAATACACTTTTTGGAAAAATAAATTGACCAAAATGTTGCCCATTGCGCACGCTCACCACAAATAGATCAACTTTGTCTGCCATATCATAGGGCATGATAGGCCCGTTGCCGATTCTTTTCCACAAAGTAACAAACTGCCCAATTTTTGTTGGAGTGATTTTTGCAACGCGAAATTTGATAAGCTTATGAGCCATTTCAAATGTGCATGCGCCATATTCTTGGCTTTCTGTTTCTTGGATTATCGCGCCACATACTAACCCGTTTGGTTCGTAGGCGCGTTTTTGGGCTGCAAGAAGATCAGGGTGAATAGCGCTATAATGTTTCATAATTAGTTCCTCAAAGAAAGAGAATATTTATTCATACCATTTGCTTGATATATACTATGCTAATGCTTTTTGATTAAAACGAAAATGCTGATTGAAGATAGTTAATGGTGAAGCTTAACCACCCACCTAATCTTTGTTTAATGCAAATAAACTCATACTTTATATGTGGTGATTGGTAAAAGCAGTTGTTTTTATTATTATATCAATTTGACGTATTCATCGTATTTTATTACATTGTTGCCGATTGAAAACATATTATTAAAGGAGAAAAGAATTATGAATAATAAAATTTCTACAGCATTATTACTTTTGAGTTTAAGCAATTTTTGTATTATTGAATGCAGCAGCCAGTCATCGACGCAAGCCAAAAGTGATGATCGCAAAGAATCTAAGTCTCAAGAACCATCTATTTTAAAAAAACAAGATGCTCATCACGCATCACAACCTGTTCAATCATCTCAATCTCAGAAACACGTTTCCTTTGCCGGACTTTCAAGCATAACTTCCAATGTGGTTAGTCAACGTCTACAAATAGCGAGCAGTGTATTAAATGAAAAAGATAAAAAACAAGCACAAGAAAAATATCAGATTTCTTCAAATTCTTTTAAAAATTTAGAGAAATGCAGCAAAGAAATACAATTATATCATAAAAAAAGACAACAGCGTGATAAAGCAACAAGACTGAGGAACATCGCACAAGAAAAATTGCCTCAAATGTATCCGATGTTGCCATCGACTTTGATTAGCGAATTAATTGAAAATAATGAATATGAAGCAGAAAGTTCTGAAATTATTTCACCTGATTATGAAAAAATAAAATTAACATATACAGGTAACTTTTTGATTTCAATATATAGAAGTGGCGCAAAGTGTTTTAATAGTTATCAAAATATACTAAAACAAATAAAACAAAAATTTACGAGCTTTTCAGATGGCGATTGCCAAAATAAAGCTCAATCAATTAGTATTGAAGCTGCTAAAGAAAAAATTATAGAAGCATTAGGTTTTTACCCACTTTTATATATCTGCTATAGTTCTGATAAATTTTATGATTGGGCTGTAAAACATTGGAATAAAGCAATTGAAGAGAAAAAAGATATTTATGAAGATACAATGGAAATTATTCTTGATCAACCGCAATCACAAATTAAGATGCATTATTCAAAAATGAAAGAGTGGTGCACAATTATGTAACTTTAACTTATTATTTCATAAGTGTGTACAATTTTAATCCGCTAATCGAGCAAGCCCATTTTGCTTGCTTCGATTAAAACCATAAAGAAATAATATAACTGCACTGATCGCATAAAGAATGCTTAATGCATATCTCTTAATGAGATAAGACGTTGGATCTTGTTGATGCATAACATATCCTCGCATGCCTTGGAAAACATAACTCATAGGCAACCATGCACTAATCATCTGGCCGCCACGTATTGTCTTAGGGCATTTTGAATGGCCATAGGCCTGAAGTAAATATTTTGGTTATGTAGCTTACTTTGATCACTGGCACAAAAGTTCATTGTATTTTTGTTTTATTATAACTTTGCCCAATCAATTTCTGGCAAATGATGCTTTTTTAAAAAAGCGTTTGCCCTTGAAAAATGGCGACAACCTAAAAAGCCAGTGACTGAAAGTGGCGACGGATGTGCCGATTTTAAAATTAAATGTCTTGTAGGATCTAAGTGCATATGCAAATGTTGAACTTTTTTTTGTGCATATGCTCCCCACAACATAAAAACAGTGGGATGATTGCGCTTTATGAGTTGCTCAATAATGGCATCGGTAAAGATTTCCCACCCTTTATTGGCATGACTTGCGGGTTTTCCTTCTTCAACGGTTAATATTGCATTAAGGAGTAATACGCCTTGTTGGGCCCAACCAGTTAAAGTGCCATGAGATGGGATAGGCATACCAATATCATTATGTAGTTCTTTAAAAATATTTTTTAAAGAAGGTGGTTTTAGTATACCAATAGGCACACTAAAACTTAAGCCATGAGCTTGTCCTGGCCCATGATAGGGATCTTGACCGACAATTACTACATTTACTTTTTCAAATGGTGTTGCGCGTAGGGCAGCAAAAATATTTTGTTTGGCTGGGTAAATTATAGCACCTACTGCTTCACGCGTTTTTAAAAATTTGATGAGTGCATCAATTTCTGGCCGTTGGCACACTTCTTCCAATGGTTTTTTCCAAGAATCGGGTAATGCATTGAAAAATTGTTGTTGTCTGGGAGTCATATAAAGCGCCGAATTAAAAAAGTTTTAAAAGTTCCGAATCTTATTCGAGCAAATCAAGATTTTTTTGTACATAAAATTTATCTCGAATTTTCTAATTATTTCTTGAAGAGTACCAAGATCTTCTGAATAAGTCACTGCGCTTTTTGCTGTTGACGGTCTTTAACAAGATCTTTAACACCTAATATTGAAACTTGAATTTGAGGTGATATAGGCGTTAATTTTTTGACTCAATATATAAATTATTTTATGTTATAGGTGGATAAAAAATGCATATTTTATAAGGAGTTAATAGTGAATAGTAAAATAATACAATTC
>Ga0207062_1229_pt1 | contig 12940 bp, 10 predicted proteins | sample Alteio_BWMinCont_28_FD_153266 | JGI IMG/M metagenome (GOLD analysis project Ga0207062, IMG submission 153266) | Enriched cells from forest soil in Barre Woods Harvard Forest LTER site, Petersham, Massachusetts, United States -... | ecosystem: Environmental > Terrestrial > Soil > Temperate forest >... | reverse complement strand
CCTGATGATGCCATTATCATTTGCGTACGCCCCGATTATATTGAAGGCTTAGAAGGGGGAAATGCGGTTGAATTACCAAAAATTTTTATTAAAAGTGATGCGGTAAAGCTTGCGGGATCTGAATCAAAATTTGAGGATTCTTGGGCAAAGTTATTGCTTTCATCAATGGATACTGATGCAATTCATGCAAATCTCCATGAAGAGGTTAAACAAGATAATCAACGCACTCGCATTACTATCATTGCATAACCAATTTCTTATTCTTTTTGATCTTTTTTATCATCAGATTTAGTGTCCATCGAATCATTTTGTTTGGATGATCTTGTTAATAGGTATGGATCATCAGGTATGCTATCAAAAAATTCTTTAAGCTCCTTTTCTGATTTCTCTAATTTTTTCTTTTTTTCTAATTTTTCTAATTTTTTTATTTTCAAACGTTGATCAACTTGTGCTTGAAGTTCTTTTTTCATGCCCATTTGGCCACCATTTTTAATATAATCATTTAAATTCTGCTCGACAAACTGATTACTTTCAGTATTAACCTTCCAAACCAAAGTAATATCAAAAGGAGATTTTCCTTGTTTCTTAAACGCCAATATATATGCTTGCTCCAAATATTTTTTATGATTTAAATCGGGATAAAGCATTTCACCGGAATTTTCTTTAATCGTTGCCACTAATTTTGCTGGTTTATTGGGAATAAAAACATTAAACTCTCGATCGCCTGATTCAGTTTTTTTCGATATACCAATAATAAAGATATCTTGACCTGAAATTTTGCTAAAAAATAGTGTCGCTATGAACATTAAAATTATTTTTTTATATTCCATGGTGAATTTTCTCCATATTTAGATTAGAATGGTATTACTACGATAAAAATTCAAAGTAACACAGAAAATTCAGTTTGTCAATTAAAAGATAACAGGCATCCTATGAAATTAACCATTCTTGGCATTGAAACCTCCTGCGATGAGACTGGCGCCGCCATCTATCAAGAAGGCCGCGGCATCATATCTTCAACGCTGTTTTCTCAAACTGAGATGCATAAACGCTTTGGCGGAGTAGTGCCTGAAATTGCCTCCCGCTCTCAACTTGATAAAATAGATCACATAGTCTCTTTAGCTTTAGAGCAAGCAGGATTAACCTTACAAGATATTAATTGTATTGCGGTAACCAATAAGCCAGGCTTGCCCGGCTCATTATTGGTGGGCGTTTGCTTTGCCAAAGCAATGGCTTACGCCCTCAAAATCCCAATCATTGGCATTAATCATCTTGAAGGGCATGCATTTTCCGCCTGCATAGAAAATGATATACCCTTTCCCTTTTTATGCATCACCGCCTCAGGCGGCCATACTTCGCTTTATTTAGTGCATGATTATGGAAAGTATACCGTGCTTGGTCAAACGCTTGATGATGCGGCAGGGGAAGCATTTGATAAAATAGCAAAATTTATAGGTTACCCTTATCCTGGCGGCCCCATCATTGAAAAATTGGCTGCTCAGGTAGATTTTAAAGATTTTTTTAAATATCCCCGCAATAATCCCGCCACCCTTGATTTTAGTTTTTCTGGCCTCAAAACAGCGGTACTCTATGATTTAGTAAAAAAAGATGCATTTGATATGCAGACAAAAAAGTTTTTAAAACCTGATGATGAATTATTGAAGCAACAAGTGTGCAGTTCATTGCTTGTATGCATTAGCGATGTATTTAAAAAGAAGCTTGAACGCGCAATTAAAACATATCCGCAAGCAAAAGCTGTTGCATTTGTGGGCGGCGTTGCCTGCAATAAATATATTCGCAGCAAGCTCAAAGGATTATGTGATTCTTATTCGTTGCCTTTATTCATTCCCTCGCCAAGCTATTGCACTGATAATGGCGCAATGATTGCGTATGTGGGATATTATAAGGCAAAACGAGGAGAATTTTCGGACTTAGATCTCGATATATTAAAATAAAAAAAGCAGTGGAATATTTAATTATAAATATCCTACTGCTTTTTTTGTATTCTAGTATGCTATTAATTACCTGAAGTCTGTGGTTGCTTTTTACTTAAAGCTTCCAAAAATTCTTCATTAGTTTTATGTTTCTTCATCTTATCGATTAAGAATTCCATGCCTTCCACGGTATTCATCGCAGCAAAGAATTTTTGTAAAACCCAAACTTTATTAAGTTCTGATTCGGAATGCAGTAAATCATCGCGACGCGTACCAGAAACCAGTAAATCAAATGCAGGATAAATACGACGATTAGAAAGCTTACGAGACATATGCATTTCCATATTACCCGTACCTTTAAATTCTTCGTAAATTACTTCATCCATACGAGAACCGGTTTCCACAAGCGCGGTAGCGATGATGGTTAAAGATCCGCCTTCTTCGGTATTACGTGCCGCACCAAAGAATCTCTTTGGACGTTGCAATGCATTTGCATCAATACCACCAGTAAGCACTTTACCTGATGCAGGAGCCACGGTATTATACGCACGAGCTAAACGAGTGATCGCATCAAGAAGAATTGCCACATCTTTGCCCGCTTCAACGTATCGCTTTGCTTTTTCTAAAACTATTTCAGCAACTTGCACATGGCGTTCCGCTGATTCATCAAAAGTTGAGCTAATAACTTCAGCCGTAGAACCTTTAACGGTGCGCTTCATATCGGTAACTTCTTCAGGACGCTCATCGATTAAAAGCACAATTAAATGAACTTCGGGATGGTTAGCAATCAGTGCTTGCGCTAATTCTTTGAGTAATACTGTTTTACCTACTTTAGGAGGCGCAACGATTAATCCACGTTGCCCTTTACCAATAGGAGCAAACAGATCCATAATACGCGTTGAGATAACTGAAGGGCTTGTTTCAAGCGTAAATTTTTTATTTGGATGCATTGGAGAAAGTCGATCAAAATGAGGGCGATCAGCAGAAGTATTTGGCTCTTCGCCATTTACTTTACTAATTTTCAACAAGGCAAAATATTTTTCACCATCTTTTGGTTTACGAATTACACCAACCACAGTGTCGCCAGTTCTTAAATTAAATCGTCTAATTTGTGAAGGCGAAACATAAACATCATCTGGTCCTGAAACATAATCAAAGCTTGCAGAGCGCAAGAATCCAAAACCATCGGGTAATTTTTCAAGTACTCCTGACACTTCCATTTCAAGATCAGGATTTGCTTCAATATAAATAATTCTTTTGAGTAAATCTTCTTTATTCAATAAGCTTGCGCCCACAATACCCAAGCGTCGCGCATAAATATTAAGATCGTTAAGCGTCATTTCGGATAAATTCATGCGGCGAGGTTCTTGCGGTTGGCGTTGATCTTGATTTCTATCTTGATAATATCTACCGCCGGTTCCTTGATTATTGTGATATCCATTATTATTGGATTGTTGCTCATAACGCCCTGAGCCTTCGCCTCTATATTGATCGCGCTGCTGCCCTTCCGAGCGTTGCTCATAACGATCTGATCGGTTATCGTAGCCACGTTGTTCATAATTACGTTGTTCGTAATGTCTTTGCTGCGGCCTGTCCTCCGGAGTCTTGACGTAGGAGGGCCGATGTTCTGGTTGCGGCCTGTCCGCCATCCTGTCCGCCATAGCCTTGGCGTCGGCGGATTGATTCTGAGATTGCTGTTGATTTTGAGGCTGCGGCTGGTTCTGAGGCTGGTATTGTTGGCGCTCTTGTGGTTGCCGCTGTTCAGGGGGCTGTTGGGGTGATTGTATTGGAGCTTGCTCTTGCTGCCTTACTACTTTTTGTTCAGTTTTTACTTCAGGCTGCATTGCAGGATTTTCAGGTTGCACCTCAGGGGCAGTTGATTGCTCTGAAGTTGAATCTGCTTTATCTTCTTGATGGGCATTTTTACGAGTTCGAGGACCATGAGAACGAGGACCATGAGATCGCTGCTGCGTTTTTGTACCTTCAGCTGATTTTTCTTGTGCTGTTTCTTCAACCACTGGTGATTGAACTTTAGTTTCATCTTGCATCGTTTGACTTTCTATTTCTTCCATGGTTCCTTTTGTTTTCTGATTTTGATCCATCATTAATATTTCCTCACAGAATTAGGGAACATAATAAACATATAACCTCCGTTGGATAAGATTTTTTGCCTGAAAAATAACAAATATTTTATTGTATATCGCTGAATTTATTGAATTTATCAATAAGAATCTTTTTGAGCTTAACATTACTACTATTTATAAAAACTATGTATATCTAAAGACAAATAAATACATTGACTCAAAATACACTTGAAAGCTTTAATAAGCTACCATATCTATAGACCTGGAAATCAATATTTTAATTATTATTTTTATTTTGTTTGTGGTTCTTTGTAGAACAACATCATCACTGGACTTGCAATATAAATTGAGGAATAAGTACCAAATACTATACCTACTAACAAGCACAATGAAAAGTCTCTTAAAATTTCGCCACCAAATACAAACATAGAAAGTACGGTCAGCGCTGTGGAAAAACTTAACAAAATAGTTCTACGTAATGTTTGATTAATACTGGTGTTTACAATGTCATACAAAGGAACACCAGGCATTTTTTTAATGTTGTCACGAATTTGGGCAAAAATCACAATGGTATCATTGATTGAATAACCAAGCACCGCCAGAATTGCACCAATTACCGCGACAGAAATTTCTTTATCTAAGAAAAGGAACACTGCAAGCATCACGATTGAATCATGAAACAATGCAACAACTGCTCCAAATGCCAAAGCAAACGACCAAAATCTAATTGCAATATAGAGCAACATTAAAATTAAGCCTATTACAATTGCTTTTGCTGAATTATAGCGCAATGCTGATCCGACGCCCGCACCCACACTTTCAGTGCCTTCCATGTTTACTTTAACGCCAGGCATTGCTGATTCTACAGCCGCACGAATACGTTCACCAAGTCCCTTTGCATCAGAAACAACTTCTTTTACACGAATCAATACTTCTTGAGAAGAAAAATCACGCGTAACTGCTCCATGCCATCCGGCATCTTCAACAACTTTTTTTAATTGTGCTGAACTAATTGGCTTATCAAATTTGAGCAATACCTGAGTACCACCGGTAAAATCTATGCTGTAGGTAAATGCCTCGCCGCGTGTATTTGTTTTATACACATATGCACCAACAAAAGCTGCAATTAAACAAATTGAATAAACTGCACACGCTATACGATATTTGAGAAAATCAATCATAATACTCTCCGTGAAGAAATCATTTGCACCATAGTAAATTTTTTATCATTCATGATAGACATGATGTTTACCTTGAAAGCTCTGCACTAAAAGTTCCGAGCTTTCAGTTTTAAATCTGAATGCGCTTATGCGCATACGATAATGTTTTTTAACAAGAATTAAATGATTAAGCAAGTTAAACTTTTTCGCCTTTGATAAAAAGACACGCAATGATACCAAAAAATCTTTAGGATTGGATCACTGATACGTATCTGCGGCCTTTAGGACCATAATGGAACTTAATGTGTCCACTACCAATTGCAAAAATCGTATCATCACTGCCAAGACCAACTAATTTACCAGGATGGATTCTTGTGCCGCGTTGACGAACTATAATTTCACCACCAAATACTTCTTGGCCATCAAAAAGCTTGACGCCCAGTCGCTTACTTTGACTATCGCGACCATTGGATGTACTACCGCCGGATTTACTCGTTGCCACTGTTAGTCCTTTAAATTGATTAAAAAAATGAATAGATGTTTTTTCAAGAATTGATTTTTTCCTTAGCATTTCTCATAAGGATATTCTCATTATGCCAAAATAGAGTCAAAAGTCAATCCCTAGCCCCCCAAAACTCTATTTTTCTACTTCGCCAGAAAACCATATTCTTTTAAAGCTAGGGACAAATGGCAAGTAGAACCCTTCGTAGCCTTGGCGTAGTAGGGTTAATCAAATACCGCCTGTAAAGCTAAACCACCGGTTATTGTCGAGGCTAAAGCTCCCCAGCAAGCTGCTCCGCTATATTCTTCTCCTGCCGTGCGGCGCACCATATCATAAAGGCTCAAAAGCAAGGCTCCAGCTAACAAAGCATAGGTAAAAGGGCCTGATAAACCGTCAAAGTCTTTGACTAAGCGCAAGGCCCCGGTCATCAACCCGCCGGTAATCACGCTCATAATTGCCGTGCCGCTTGTCTTGCCCATGGAACCCACCGTTGAGGGAGTTCCAGCGCTTGCCGTATCATTTTTTGTGTCCTTTGTCTGTATAAAAATTTGCTTTCTAAGATCTTGTTCCTGCGTATCGGCCAATGATGCACTTGCATGCATCATGATCAGCCCAAAAGTCATGCGCGAAATGAATCTCAATGCTTTCATGCCATCTCCTTTATTTTTAGGGGTATTAATGCTATCGGGCCAAGCATAAAAAAGCTGGTGTATGAAATTCTATAAAATTGTGTACCAAATAAAAAAGCCCCGGAAATTCCAAGGCTCTTTTTATTACAAAAAAAAATTGACTTAAGACCTGTTGTTTCCTTACTTCTTTTGCTGTTCGGCAGCTTCACAAGCAAAGGAAATCCAAAAAGCGCCATTGTTCAGCTCACCATGCGATTCACCAAACCACTCTTTTGCTAGTTTGGACTCAGAATTTGCAGCTAAATAACCCGCAACAGCAACAATCGCAGGCCCCACATATGGAACAACTTGATGTGCAAGAGCGGCAGCTTTACCAACGGTCCCACCCGATACAACTCCTGCTGCCACAGACGTGGCTCCTTTTAATGTTTCCTTTACACCAAATCCCACTTTTTCTCCAAAAGTTAATGGAATGTATTCTTCTTTTTTTGGCGCATCTTTTGCTTCAGCCGCTGGTTCAGAAGCCACAATTCTTAATGTAGGACGGGGACCTCGTTGCGTATCAGCGTGAGCGCTCAAATGAATGCATAATAACATTGCTAATGAATAAAATCTTTTCATAAAAATCCTCGACAAAAAAATGTGTATGTTTTTTCAACAACTTAATTTTATTATATTAACAATATTTGTGCAAGTTAGATTGATAATAAGAACATCATTTTATTTAAATATTATTTCTGTCATCACTATTTTTTTAGTCTAATAAAAAAACCCCAGGTTTTGACGCCTGAGGTTTTATGCAAATTTATTTTGAACTTAGTTGCCGTTTTTATTTTTTCTCTGCTAATTTAGCTGCTATTGCCGCTGCCGCTGCTGCTTGTCCGCCAACCCCGATATAATAGAGACCGCCTCCTATTATCATAGTTCCAACAGCACTCATAAATGCAACAGCTTTATATTCTTGACCTAAAAAATCTCCTATTGCTTTAGATCTTGCTAAACTCATACCTAAACCTGTTGCTCCACCACCTACAATTCCTACAATGGCTGCTTGGGTAGGGGTAGCTCCTGATAGCACTGCACCATAATGGCATACGCTACCAGCAACTGCTGTTATAGTGCCTGTCAAACATCCAGCACCAAGAGCGGTCGTAATATTCTGAGCAGCTTCAGACTTATCGTTCTTATCATTGGTAAGCTCTTTCGCGCACGGTGAAGCAGAAGCGTTTAATTGAGATCCGCTCACAACCAAAAACATACCTAATAATGAAACTTTAAAAAATGTTTTCATACTGACTCCTAAAAAAAATGTTTAAAAAATAAATAAACTGGGAGCAGTATGCACATTTTAATTTTTTTTTACAAGTTTTCGGTTCACTTTGTCACTTCATCCCAATTATTTCCCCATCGAATGGTGACTTCCAATGGCACGTTCCACTGCACGATATGCTCAAGTGCATTTTTTACGAGTGTCGCAGTAATTTCTTTTTGATCAATCGGCACTGAAATTAATAATTCATCATGAATCTGCAAAATCATTTTTGCGCCCAATTTTTTTTCTTGTAAAATTTTATCAAGCGCAATCATTCCTTGCTTCATAATTTCTGCTGCAGTCCCTTGCGCCACGGTGTTAATTGCAACGCGTCGCGCTTCTTCATACAATGCTCTATTTTTTTCGTAAATTGCGGGCACATATCTTCTACGGCCCCAATGTGTAGTCACATATCCATGTTTTTTGGTGAAATCAATCACCGATTCCATCCAAGTAGATACTGCAGGATATTGAGCAAAGTATTTATCGATATACACTTTTGCAGCAGCAAAGGAAATATCTAAATCCTTTGATAATCCATACGGCGTTAAGCCATATAAAATAGAAAAGTTGATGCGCTTACCAATTTGCCGCTGATCATTCGTCACATTTTCTAGCGGCACATCAAATAAACGCGCGGCAGTTTCTGCATGAATATCGTGGCCGCTCAAAAATGCCGAAATTAAATTTTGATCGCCCGAAAGTTGCGCGAGCACACGCAATTCAATTTGGGAATAATCCGCTGATAAAAATATGTGTCCTTCTTCTGGCTTGAATGCCGCACGAATGCCAAAAGACGTAACGGGAATATTTTGCATGTTAGGATTTGAGCTTGCAAGGCGCCCAGTGGCCACTTGTGTTTGACTGAATGTGGTATGAATTTTGCCCGTTTTTGGATTAATATATTCTGGCAAAGCATCAATATACGTATTTTTTAATTTTGAAAATTCACGCCATTTTGCGATCAGCGCTGGCACGGGATGTATTTTACTCAATATTTCGAGCACTTCTTGATCAGTTGAATAGCCAGTTCTTTTCGCACTCTTTTTTTGCGTCGGCAATTGCAATTGTCGGAATAATAAATCTTCAACTTGTTTTGGCGAATTTAAATTAATAGCAAAATTATGCTCACCAATTAATGCAATCACTTGCGCATGAATATCCGCAATGCGTGCAGAAATTTCTTTGTCTAAATGTTGTAATACTTGCGTGTCACAATAAATCCCTTCAAGCTCCATTTTGAATAACACCTGGCTTAAAGGCATTTCAATGTCTTGAAATAATGAAAATAATGTTTCTGCTTTTAGTTCTTTTTCTAAAATCTTTTTGAGTCGAAATGTTTGATGCGCATCAACTGCTGCATAGAGCGTTGCAAGCTCGAGAGGCACATAAGAAAAATCTTTATATTTATTATCTTTGACCACATCTTGGAATGTGAGCATCGATTCATCAAAATAATTGATTGAAAGTTCTTTAAGCCCTGCACTTTGCCAATCTTTATTCACCAAATTAGCAGCAAGATAGGTATCGAATTCTACTGCCTTGCATATAATTCCTTTGCTTGCAAGATAGAGCTCATCAAATTTTGCATGATGCATATATTTGATTATGTGCTCATCTTCCAAAATTGGTTTTAATGCTTGAAGGACTTCATCCCATGATAGTTGAGACTCATCCACCTTATGACCAAAAGGAATATAGTAGGATTCACCTTCTTTAACGCACAGCGAGATCCCCACCATTTCATTTTGCAAAGGATTAAGCCCTGTGCCCTCAGTATCAATGCCAAATGCTTTATGATCTTTCAGCTGAAAGCATACATCGTGCAATTGCTGAGCGGTAGTCACGCAGATAAACTTATATTTTGATAAATTTTTTATCTTATCTTCAGCTGAAATCATGCCTTGCGTAAGTTGCTTCTCCATTCCTTTGAGTAAGCTCTTGAAGTTTAGCTGCTCGAATAATGGCGCTGCTTTGGACCAATTTTGGGCATCAAATACAACATTTTCTTTTTTGAGATGAGTCGGATGATATTGCAACAAAAATAATTTTTCACTTAAAAAAGCATTTTTTAATTGCTCTTCTAATAATTTTCTCGTTCGCTCTTTAGAAATTTTTTCCAAGTTTGCATAGAGATCTTTGAGTGATTCATGCTGAACCACTAAATCAGTAGCCCCTTTTTCTCCGATGCCTTTTACGCCTGGAATATTATCGGAAGTATCACCAAGAATGGCGAAATAAAAGGGCAATTTAGCAACGGGAAATCCTCGTTTTTTCTCAAACGCAGGCACATCTAAAAATTCATCTTTGAAGGGATCAAAGATTACCGTTTGCGAATCTAATGCTTGGGCCATATCTTTATCTGAAGTAATAAATACTGACATGCCGCTGTCTCGATTCCACTCTTGTGCAAGCGAAAACATGATGTCATCTGCTTCAATGCCCGGCGTCGCAATTTGAGACATGCCGATCATATCGGCAAACTCAACGATTAATTTTTTTTGATCAAAAAGATCATTTGGCGGTGGCTGACGAGTCGCTTTATATTCTTCAAACATTTCATGCCGCGTCGTCTTGCCTTTAGAATCCCAAACAATGGTGATATATTCTGGTTTGAATGAATCAATAATTTTTTTTATCATGCGGCAAAAGCTATAGACCGCCTGAACTGGCACCCCTTGAGGCGTATGCAATGGCCGTGTGCCATAATATGCGCGATATAAAAATGAAGAGCCATCAATAATAAATATGGTTTTTTTTGGATCAAAATTCATAAAGATCTGACTTTCTTAAAAGCTAAAACGCTTGCCTGTTAATCTAATAGTACCATAAAAATTTAATATAGCATGTGCTTAGAAGTCTTCTCATTTTATGCTATAATTTTGGTATGTATATCCAAGTTAGACTCCTTAAAGGTTTCTCAGAACCGCTCACTTACGAAGTACCCCAAGATTGGGGTGCTCAAAATTTGATTGGCCAATTAGTCCGCGTGCCAATCAAAACGCAACTGAGATCTGCTTTGGTGCTCAAACAATTTGCCAATTTGCCCAGCAATAATACATTTACCATCCGCCAAGCACATGCAATTGAACCATTTCCTTCTGATCCACATTACACCAAGTTTATTACGCTGTTGAGCAATTATTATCAGGTGGAATCTTTGCATTTTGTCAAACGTGTGCAGCAATTTTTGGTAGAAAAAGAAATGGATGAGCAAGTCGCCGGCATAGAACCACTTGAAGAAAGAAAGAAGATAATTTTAACCGATGAGCAACAAAAAGCGGTAGACTTTCTAGCGCCGTACTTGGAAAATCCAACGTTTATAGCCACCGTATTACATGGCGTCACCGGTTCGGGAAAAACTGAAGTTTATAAGCAGCTCATTGAAAAAAACTTTATGCTGCACAAAAATAGTCTTTTATTGTTGCCCGAAGTCTCCCTTGCTATACAATTTGAAACTCTTATGCGCAGCCAATTGCGCAGCGATATTCCTATTTTTGGTTTTCATTCTGCAACGCCCACCAAGCAAAAAAGATTATTATGGCATGCCTTGCTCACCTCGCAACCAATAGTTATAATTGGGGTTCATTTGCCCATCTTGCTTCCCTTGCCAAATCTGGGACTTATTATCATCGATGAAGAACATGAAATAGGGTACCAAGAAAAAAAACACCCAAAAGTTAATTCCAAAGAAGCGGCAATTTGGCGCGCACATATTCACAATATTCCCATTCTTTTAGGGTCTGCGACGCCTTCGCTTACTTCGCTTTATAATGTTAAAACAAAGGGATGGCATTTCTTTCAACTAAAAAATAGATTTGCAGGGCAATTTCCAAAAGTAAAAACCGTATTATTAAACGATAAAAGGCAACGCCGCAACTTTTGGATTTCAAAGCCGCTTGAAGATGCGATGAAAGATCGCCTCCAAAAAAAAGAACAAACGATTATTTTTTTAAATCGGCGCGGCTATAGTTTCTTTGTGCAATGTAAAAATTGCAGCTTTATATTTAGCTGCAATAATTGCTCAGTGAGCTTAACGCTCCATAGTGATAATAAGCTTACGTGTCATTATTGTTCATTTTGCACCACGGTGCCTTCGCAATGCCCGGCCTGCAAACAAGGTGAAAGCCAATTTATCAAAAAAGGAATTGGCACCCAGCAAGTGGTTTCAATTTTAGAAAAATTATTGCCTCAAGCACGCATTGCACGCGCTGATATGGATACCACACTCAAGAAAAAAGAATGGCAAAAAACAATAGAAGATTTTCATGCGGGCAACCTTGATATTTTAGTGGGCACCCAAACAATCACCAAAGGATACCATTTTCCCAATGTCACCTTAGTGGGCGTTTTATGGGCCGACCTTAATTTGCATTTTCCTGTTTATAATGCCGCGGAAACCACGCTACAACAACTCATCCAAGTTGCCGGCCGTGCCGGCAGACAGCGGGAAGAAAGCTTGGTGATTATTCAGACGATGATTGAACATCCCATATTTTCATTTTTGAATGAGATAGATTATGTAAAATTCTTTAATCATGAAATAGAAAAGCGTAAAGAAATAAGCTATCCCCCTTTTATTCGATTGGTAGAAATTGAATTAAAGCATATGCATGAATCTACTGTTGATAATGAAGCTATTCAACTTATGACTATATTATTGGATGCTTATGAAGCAATTAACCCTGATATGATGATTTTAGGTCCCGCTAAACCCCCGGTGCATAAAATCAAAAATACCCATGCCCGCAAGATTTATATTAAAGGCAGCTCTATTCAAGAAATTATTGCACTTTTTCACAGCGTCAATCGCACGAGATTCAGGAGTCAGATCTTTTTTACCCCTAATCCAGTAAGCTGATTGATGCTATCGCATATTGACTTGCAAGTCATAATCTATATATTGAAAACTGAAAGCTTCTATTTGTCGACTAATACTAAAATGAAAGGTTACTATGAACAGCAGCAATCCCGCTAAATTATTTCTAATTGGACTTTCAATTCCTTGCTTGTTGCAAGTGCCAATTCAGGCCCAAGCACCCCAAAAAATACAAAGTGCTGCAACAGTCTCCACCTCTATTGATGTAAAAAATAATTATCGCAGTTTGATGGATGCAATAAAAACACAACAAACTATGCTTAAAGATTATCTCATCGATCATGCACCCCTTACAATCTCAACTAAACATGCATCTGATTGGGGACACCTTACTCAAAGTATTGAATCATTTTGCACACGTAATTTTAGAGAGCTTGAACGCGATAATGAAAGAATAAAGCAACGCTCTTTTTATGGAAATAATGATTTCCCTCATAACA
>Ga0207062_1228_pt1 | contig 13006 bp, 13 predicted proteins | sample Alteio_BWMinCont_28_FD_153266 | JGI IMG/M metagenome (GOLD analysis project Ga0207062, IMG submission 153266) | Enriched cells from forest soil in Barre Woods Harvard Forest LTER site, Petersham, Massachusetts, United States -... | ecosystem: Environmental > Terrestrial > Soil > Temperate forest >... | reverse complement strand
AACAACCAGAAATAGCCACAGGAAAATATGTTTGAGAAAACAGACCAGGAATTTTAAATACCCGAAAAGGAGAAGTTACCTATGTCAGCATTAGCCTTAAATGAACGTGACAGCGAATTTTTCAAAGATGTATATGTCTTGATGAAAAACAAATATCCAGAAATGGCAGAGAAATTTGGAATCTGGCGAAACCATAAACATTTTGAATTAAATGATAATGAAGTGTTTCATGAAACATCGAATTCAGAGACAAAAGAATCTACCCTTAGAATTATCAATAAAAAAGATTTGCCTAAAGAAGCATTTGCTTCAACATGGAAACTGACAGATTCTGGCCCGGTTGTAGCTACCTGGTGCTGTGATCATAAACCAGTGCAATAATTCATTGAAGGAGAATGGTGTGCAATTAAAACAATCCCTCCTCACCTATCTGGACAAGCTATGGTGTGGAAATTGCCAAGTGCCAGCATCTCTCCTTTTCGAAGTTTCCGATGATACTAAAACTACAACTATCCTAGCCTCTTTCCGCCTTTCTTTAGGGTTGTGCTTATTTGCAGAACTTCTTGGATATTTTTTTATCACTTTAGGGTTATCTGCTTCCAGGCCAATATGGACGTTTATCACCGGAGTTATTTTAAAGATAAGTGGAGGGCTGATCGGGGCTTTTTTTCAGAATAAATCAGGAACTTTTTTAAGCTTAGAGCTTCAAAAATACCTAAAGAAATTAAGTTCACACTCTTTAGAAATTCGATCATTTCTTACTGATAGGGGTTGTTCTGAACAGGAAATCAGTTCATTACAATCACTTCCTTCCGAAGTATATCAATCGGAGCTAACTGGATATCAAAGAGCAAGAGTTCTGAATATTGGCGCTCCAATTTCCTGTGGACTTGCACTTTTCGCAAATGCCGACGTAGTCACTTCCCTCATAGTAATTTTTTTAGGATTAGCATCGTTCCCAATTGGAGAAAATTTTTTTAAAGAAACCATTTTTAGAAGAGATTCAGAATTGCGACTCGGCCTTGCTTCTCAACTCCTTGAATTTGTAGGCAAAATTTACAGAGAACACGTGTGGCTTACAGCAAAGGTAAACTTCCTATCACAACTTCCGCTTCTTCTTTTTTCTATCAGATTAATATGGAACGGTAGCGGGCAGCTTTTGTCTACATTTTTCGGCTTAACACAAGGACTTGTAGGCTTAACCGGAACATTGGCATTTCAAAATGCCCGAGTAGCAGCAATCAGAACAACAGATATGGCCCTACATCTGATAAATGCATTATCAAGCCCTTATTTGATTGTTACCCCTCAAAGATGGAATGATCATTGCAAATCTGAAGGGGAAGACGAAGTTTCAATTTTTACCAAATTAGAAGATGGAGTACTCCTGAAAAATTTTGCCCCAATCCTTCCTTTCAAAGAAAAAGAAATATTTTCATTATCAAGTATAATCCCTTCTGGTTCTATATGCATCTTGAAGGCCCTTTCTGGGAAGGGGAAATCTACCTTTCTTCTATCATTGAACCACCTTATTGAGCATAAGGGTGATTTCTTCTTTATTGAAGATGGCAAAATTCTTAATGTTCATAAACTTTCACGTAATGAATTCGAGTCAAAAATTTTCTTTTTTAGAGAGGAAAACGCAGACAAAGGAATGAGATTGGTCGATTTATTTAAAAAGATTACATTCATAAAAAATGAGCCATTTCTTCAGGATGCTAAAACACATTTTGACAAGCTATTGGTCGATCTAGCTTGGAACTGCCCTGATAACCTGATACAACATGAAATTAATAACATAGAAGCCAACAAAAAATCAGTTTTCCCTAACAAGATGCTGGACTTTTTAAAAAATTTAAGGAAACGACAATCAGACCAAATACAGTCGTTCTTCAATGCCAGTGGCGGCAATTTAGTTACAGACAGAATTGTTCCAGAAAGAAACTTTTCAACCTTATCGTCAGGAGAAAAAAGAAGAATCACCATTCTTCTCGCTTTAGAATCATGTAAGGCAATTAAATCTATCCGTCTGGTCATTTTAGATGAGCCTTTGACGCATCTTGATGAAACCAACATCAATTATCAAATGCAAGTTCTCCAAGAGCTCCAAGAGCTACCCCTCCCACCATCGATTTTGATTATCTCTCACTTATTTGTAATAGAAATGAAGAATAAACTGCTAAAAGTGCAAGAAATTGAATTATGAATAAAATGTAAGGCCCTTCTCTACACTGTGAAGTGAAGTTTAAAAGTAGAGATAATGATCGAGGTCATGCCTTCATATATGCAAAACATATTCTCAATCTCTCTTCAGCTAACTACTCAAATAATGGCAAAGGTTTTGGGGAGTTGAAAACCTAACACTACGCTAAGGCACCCAAGTCTTAAGACAATTCAAATGCCTTAAGGTCTTATGTAGTCATATGGGGGCACCTACTAGTGTTCCTTTAATAGAGGGATTTGAATCCCCCGATGGTCTTGAAAATGCTTTTAAGCATTGCAAACAAATAAGTATTTCCATAATCATATCAAAGTCAATAAAAGATTTAAGGAGCATCTAAAGGGGTACATTATGAGAAGACTATTTTTGATTAAGGCTTTCATCTTTATGGCATTTATCATGCAGAGTTGCAGTAAAGATATAAATAACCCTCTTCCGATTAAGTATGCTCTACGTGATGGATTGCCAATAAAAGTTTTCGAAGTTCAGATAGAGGGTTTACCAAAAGAATGTAACGTAAAAATCGAAAGCCTAAATATGATGCACTATAAAACAGCTACTTCTTATGCAAAACTCGATAAAGATGGATTTGTAGTGGATGAAATATGTGGAAAGAAATTTCTTATTTATTTTGATTCAGGGTATGGTGAGTATATGACGGTTACAATATGTCAAAGTTGGGCTCCTTTTAACAAGAAAATCGGTATTCTTTCTTTTATACCACATCCCTTAGAAGTGTCTGATGAACACGGTCATTGGTTAAGAATGATCGTCAGAAACACAGAAGGTACTGAATTTCACTCATTTTTATCGGGATTTGAACCAAACGAAGATGTAGAAGTAAAATTAAAATCAGGCCGTCACATAGTTCAAAAGTCTATTTCCGTGGATGAAAAAGGAGAATACCAATTCCTCTATAAGCCAGTCGTTGATGGAAATTTGGAAGGCCCTTTCATCGTTACGGTTAGAAATAAAACAACCGAAATATCATTACAACACTATTGGGGAAAAATAGCGCTTACACCACCATCAAAATATCTTCAGTTAAAAGACAAATTCCCTGATTTTTTTAATGATCATGAAAAACACTCCCAAGATGGCACACAAATGCCCCTTTCTGACTGACGCAGATAGCCCTTTTCGATAAGTTCCAAAATTCAAACGTTTCTTTAAGTCATTAATTACCTCAACTTATTGTCGACAGCTATTGATGTTGAAGGGGGGATGTATTTCCCAAACCAATCTAGATTGGCTTCTGCGAGCTCCTGCAAAATCTTTGTCTCTGTAATTTCATGCCCTGTGCGGGGAATGAGCATGATTTTTGTAGGAACGCCAAGCCGTTTTAGCTCTTGATAGAGCTCCAAGCCCTGGCCCATGGGCACCCGCAGATCCTCCCTGCCGTGCTGGATCAGTGTGGGAGTATGGATGTTTTGAACATGGGCGATCGGCGAGCGAGCGAGCAATAAATCCCATGTTTCCCACATTTCCCCTCCAAAGCTGCCTGGAATGAAGCTCGGAAGGTCGGTCGTTCCTGTATAGCTGATCAAATCGGTGATCCCCGCTCCGACCGATGCCGCCTTAAATTGATCGGTCTGCGTGATCGCCCAGGCGGTCATATAGCCCCCATAACTCCATCCCATGATCCCCATTTTGGAGCCGTCGATTGCTTTTTGGTCCTTTAAATAGGCAATCCCCGACATCATATCTTGGAAATCTCCCCCTCCCCAGTCTCTATCATTGCCTTTTCGAAAAGGGATCCCATAGCCTGTCGAGCCCCGGATATTGCATTGCAAGACTCCAAATCCGCGGCTTGCAAAGGTTGCAATCGGATAGATGGAGGGAGCTCCAATAAATTCCTCCTTAAATGCTCCGATCGGCCCCCCATGGGAGATGACCAGGAGGGGGAAAGGCTTTGACTTGTCAAAATTTTGAGGGTAGGTCAAGAGGGCTTCAATGTCCAGTCCATCCTTTGCTTTGATTTGAATCAGGTCGGTTTTAGCAATCGCTTGGAGGGGAAATTCATTGAAATGGGAGGCTTGACTCAGCTTCCTCTCTTTGAGATTGTAGAGATAAACTTCTTGCGGGCGGCTTGTGCTTTCTCCGATAAAGGCGATCCAATTGCCCCTAAGAGAGGGACTTTGTATTGCAGGGATATCTAGAGGGATTTCCGAAGCTTTTTGTCCGGTAATGGGGAGGATGGAAAATTCCCCTTTTGTCCTTCGATAGTCCATGACATAGACGTTTTGGCTATCTTCTGACCAGCCTAAAATCACGCCCCTTGACATCTGCCTGTCGAAGGTATGCGCTAAAGGGCGGGGCGTTCCGCCCTCAATCGGGGCAATCCAAACATCGGCGGCAAAATACCCATCGGGTTCCGCCTTGACAAAGGCCACCCATTTTCCATCGGGAGAAAAATGGGGATTTAAAGAAAGAGGAGGCAAAAAAGGTGTTACGGTAGCGGTGGCAAGGTCAATTTTCACAAGTTCAACATCGGGCCATTGATTGATGTTGGCAGAAGGCATTTTGGGGCAGATGATCGTTTTGCCATCGGGGGAAAAGGCAAATTCGGGTGCAAAGATCCCGCCGCCTACATGAAAAGAGCCATCGGTCAAAGCCTTGAGCGATTTCCCATCGGATGAGATGAGCCAAAGCTGCGCATTCGGCTTTGCTTCTTCATCGACAGATATGATCCCGCTTTTATCAAGAGGTTTTTGTGCGATAAATGCAAGTTCATGACCATTCGGGCTCCATTTGACAACAGAAATGGGTTCGGAGCTATGGGTCAGGGTCTTCGATTTTTTGGTTGCGATATCATAAATTTCAATTTGATCATGGGCAATGTAGGCAAATTGATTCCCATCGGGCGACCACGATGGGAAAGAGCTGTTTTTGGCAACTTCAATGGCCTTTGGTTCGTCTAATGCCCTCAAAAATAAAGAGGGCTTTAAGTCATTCGCAGGGTCATGGACGACAGTGAGCAGGAATTTGTTGTCAGCGGAAAGGGCAGTTTCTGTGAGCAGCTTCACCTGAAGCATGTCTTGCAAGGACCACTCCAAGCTAAGCAGAGATCCGCCTAAAATCATGAAAATTAGAGTAAAGATTTGAATCATGGGTTGCCCTCTAGAATTGTTTAGGAACAAATAATAAAGGCTGCAACAATTTTGGAAAAGTAAATATGGTGACAGTTTTTAATAATCGGGGTCTTATCCAAGAAGACATTGAGAAATGAAGGCAAGCTCATAAGCTAGGATTGATGAGTTCCCTAAGGCGAAAAGGCAGAGTTCCAATTATAATGCTTTAAAATTATGACGGGTTACTGGGATGGTTATGCTAAATAAATAAAAACAATGCTTAAACCTGAGTAATTTTCATATCAAAAGTCAAATTGCCATTGGATTTCCAATCCTTAAGCTAAGAGAGACAGTGAGTCTCTCTTAGCCAGGAAAATGATTACGAGTTGTTGAGCAACAAGACAATAATCAGGTGCGATGAGAACTGTGCAACAGTGGCGCCTGAGGGGAGGTTCGGTTCTGTTGATGCATCCGCATAGATGGTTGTCAAACTTGTCGGATTGATAATTTGAAGCTGCGTATTTGCAACTGTCGTTGTCACCAATGACATACCTACGATATCAGCGCCATTAGTCGTACTGGTATTCGACATTCCACCAACTACTGTGTAATTAAGAGTGGTGAAGCCTGCGCCGCTATTCAAGGCTATTGCCATCTCTCCAACAGGAAAATTTGAGTCTTGTACAGTTATGTTTATAACGGCTTGGTAATAGACTAAGTAAACTCCTGGAACGGTCAGTTGAAAATTAGTAGTGCTGAGAGGTACCACAACTCCTCCATTATTAGCACCATCGGTATTAAAAATATAGGGTGTACCACCAGGCACAGATGTGGTGACGCCTGGAGGAACTATAGTATAAAATTCAGCAAAATTCGATATTCCTGTGGGGCCTGTGGGGCCTGTGGGGCCTGTTGAACCGGCCGGGCCTACAGGGCCTATGGGGCCTGTGGGACCTGTAGTGCCGACCCCTGTAGCGCCGGTAGGGCCGGTAGCCCCTGTAGCACCTGTAACCCCAACACCTGTAGCACCTGTAGCGCCTGTAGCTCCTGTAGCGCCTGTCGCTCCGGTAGGGCCAGTTGGGCCGGTCGCACCGGGACAGCCGTGATGACCTCTAGGGCCTGTGGGTCCGGTAGAGCCTGTCGCTCCGGTAACGCCTGTAGCACCTGTAGCCCCCGTCTTTCCCCTTTTACCCCTTTCCCCTGTGGCCCCCGTTGCGCCAGTAGGGCCTGTGGGCCCTATGGGGCCATGAATAAAACCTTCACAACAGCTTTTATCAGATTTTTGGGGATCATTTGCGTTACAATTCTTAGTTAAAGCAAACCCATTCTGTTGAAAAAAATTTGAAGCTAAATCGCCAAATGCCAAAATGGGGAATATGAGGGCCAAGGCAGAAAAGGTTGTCCATTTTTTCATAATCTATCCTTAGAAATAGTTTGATATTGATTCTTTCCACCCGGTGTTATTTGCGGCAATCAAGTGTATAGAAAACCACCCTATTTTGGACTTCATCTCTTGTCAAGAAATATTTTATGTATTAGGTGCTTCCAGATTAAAAAAACATGCAATTATTACAGAGTACTAGCAAATTTGATGCTAGCTGATTAATGAGGCTTTGATCTTCTGACGGGGACCATTCCTGCGAGGCAGATGGCTCTTATAATTTCTGAGTCCCAGTAGGGATGGCACAATTCAGCGAATATTGTCGACTTCAAAAATCTCTGTAATCAATCCGTCAATATCGATTTTCAAAATTGCAATTACCAGAAGTTGTGCGTGCTCTGTTTCTGCTATGAAATTAATAACAATAGAGCGTGTACTCGTTGATGGATAAAGGTGATAGTCTTGATGAATCCGCCATTTGCCATAAATCTCTTGTGCTTTCCAAAGGTAGGATCCTAATGCATCACTTGTGTCAAACATGCTCTTGCCATTCACAATCTTCTTACAGGCTGGAGCGAATATTTTAGGGACATCTTGTTCAAAGTCTTGATTAATTGCTTTACCGGCATTGTTTAGAAAAGCAATGTATGCATGGCCGATTCCTGTTAAATGGCCATCTGTGCAAAGTCTGCGTTCTGCCGTTGTCATATATTTTCTCCAGTTAAAATTGGAATTTTTCTAAACATCTTGTAGACCAAAAACTATTTAATGATCTTGTCAGGAATCGTTTTTGAATCTTAAAAGAAGGATAGAATAGATCACGCGATATTGGAACCATACCATTTTCAAATGATCCGAATCCAGATATTTCACTTGAACATCTTTAGAACCAAATTGGTGTTTAAAATAAATTAAATTTTTGATAGCTTTTTGAGCAGTAAACTGCTTTCTCATTGACCTCTAGGATAGGCTATTGTGAATGATTGATAAAAAATATCTACAGATAGGTTAAAAATGGAAAAAAATCCTTTTGATTTCCTTCGCGTGCATAAGAGAGGAAAAAAGCCGCGAACAACGGGCATCACGGAAATCCGTGGCCCCTATTATACTGTCATGGGGAAAAACTATCTCGAAGATGTCCTGGAAACCATGGGAGACCATATTGACAGTTTGAAATTTGCAGGAGGCTCATTTTCTCTTATGCCCCGAAAGGCTCTTAAGGAGATTATTGATCTTGCGCACAAACACAATGTCCTTGTCTCTACAGGCGGATTCATCGAGTATGTACTGACGCAAGGGGATAGTGCCGTTGACAAATATATTGATGAATGCAAAAAAATTGGTTTTGACATTTTGGAAATTTCCAGTGGGTTTATCACCATTCCCACCGATGATTGGCTTCGCCTTGTTGAAAAAGTGGGAAAAAAAGGGCTTAAACCTAAGCCTGAAGTGGGGATCCAATTTGGTGCGGGTGGAAGCACCTCTGCGGAAGAGCTTGAAGTACAAGGAGAGCGGGATGTTGGCCTTGCAATACAGCAGGCTAAACGCTTTATAGATGCCGGCGCTTACATGATCATGATCGAGTCGGAAGGCATTACGGAAAATGTCAAAAAATGGCGGACAGATGTTGTTGCCAAAATTATTGGCTCTCTTGGAATTGAAAAAGTGATGTTTGAAGCCGCCGACCCGGAAGTCTTTTCCTGGTATGTCAAAAGCTACGGTCCAGATGTGAATTTATTTGTGGACCACAGCCAAATCGTGCAGCTGGAAGCTATCCGTTCAGGAATTTGGGGCCCCAATCAAGTATGGGGCAGAATTGTGACCTATAAAGGGTAAATTTGCCCAGATAACTGAGCTTGTTTCAGTCCATTATTGAAATAAAACACTTAGCTCTGGAAGCTCTACAGAAGATGGTTTTGTAATCTGTGATTTCCATCCGGCAATTCGGCGGGCTCTTTCCAGATTTCCACTAACTATAGCTTGGTCTTGAAAAGCAAAAATCAATGTGATAGCTTATCTGTTCACCGGAGGACAAAAAATGAAAATAATAGGGCTGCTCTTTTTTATTTTCCATTTATCAACAGTTGTAAGTGCCTATGCCGTCCCCTTGCAGTCCTATCAAGAATTGGCCTCTGCAGTTCGCTCAGGGGAGAGATTTGCGATTGTATTAAATCTTCAGGAATGCACAGGCGACCCCAGTATGCCGATAGGTTATTTTATCCCTAGCAAGATGATGTTAATACCTGCATCAGCATTAAGTTCAGAACGTATTGTAACTTCCGATCTGCATTTTACCGATTACACTGGCAATGCGATCTACGAATACACAAAATACACTTTTAATCCCGATAACAGCGTTGTAATACGTACCTCTATTTATGATCCAGTAACTTTCATGTCGATTGGGACAGCGCATGTCATCGATTGCACATTGGGAAAAGGGGTAAGCATTACTACATTTGCAGATCAATCTGGGTGGGAATAATATGCTGCAACCATTTGAGGGAAAATGAAATCAATCGTATTAGTCGGTATTCCTGGTAGTGGAAAAAGTACAATTTTGCAAGAAGTTGCGCGTCAGATTCCTAATGTCACGATAGTGAATTACGGCGATAAAATGCTACAGGAGGCTGCTTCAGAAGGCGTCACCCGTGATTTGCTTCGCAAGATGCCCTTTGAAGAACAAAAGCATATAGGAATGAAAGCAGCCAGAAAAATTATTCAACAAGAAACTGGGGATGTGGTGATCATCGATACTCATGCCCTTATAAGAACAAGCATAGGCTATTGCCCTGGACTTCCATTAGAGGTTTTACAGTTAATATCACCAATAGCCTATGCATTTGTAGAGTGTCTTCCACATATTATTTTAGAAAGACGGGCAAAAGATAATGCCCGCACTAGAGACGAAGAAACAATAGAAGATCTTCAAATGCATCTTGATTTAACACGCTCGTTTCTTACGGCTTGTTGTATGCAAACAGGCTCCCTTCTCTGTCGCATCCAAAATAGTCATTCCGAGATCAGTCAAAATGCTTTGCCGCTCCTCAATCTGTGCAGATCTATTCATCCCAGAGCTTAGAACATCAAAAGACATTTCAAAAACATACCGTGAGTGTCATGATCTTATTTTTTCATTATTTTATTTTAGGCAGGTAATCAAATGAAAGCAGCACAACATTTCCCCTCCAGAGGTGAACTTGAAGCATTAATGAGAGAAAGGAAAGTACCAGGGATCTCTCTTGTAATTATTGAAAATGCTGAAATTGCTCTACATATGGAGCTGGGGTTAAAAAACTCACAAAAAAAAGATCCCATCGATGAGAATACAATATTTGAAACAGCTTCCCTGAGCAAGCCTGTCTTTACATACGGAATTTTAAAATTAGTGGAAAATGGCAAATTAGATTTAGACAAACCGCTTTCTGAATATCTGTATTATACCGATATTACAAATGATCAAAGGGTCAATTTCATCACAGCAAGAATGGTTTTAACACATACTAGTGGTTTTCCCAATTGGAGGCCAAAAAATGAACCCTTAAAAATCTATTTCCAGCCAGGGGAAAGATTTAGTTATTCAGGTGAGGGTTTTCTGTATTTGCAAAAAGTTGTAGAACATATTTCCGGATTATCTTTAGAAAAATACATGCTGAAAAATGTTTTTGTCCCTCTAAAAATGAGTCATAGTTCTTTTATTTGGACTAACGAAAGTAAAAAAGCTAACGGCCACAATTCTGACGGTAGCCCTATTGAAAAGGTAAGAGAAGTCCCTCAAAATGCCGCTTTTACATTACATAGCAACCCTCTAGACTATGCAAAAGTTGTTATAGCTATCTTAAATGGAGTGGGTTTGAATTCAAAGACCATTACTGAAATGCTCCGGCCTCAAATTAAAGTGCAGGAAGGCAGCACTAATTCAATTGAGAACTACACAGGACAACTCTCAAATTCAGTCTCATGGAGTTTGGGATGGGGAATTCAGTTCACTGAAATGGGAGATTCATTTTGGCATTGGGGAGATAATAAAGGATTTAAAAGCTTTATTTTAGGGTCTAAAAGCCACAATCATGCGATGATTATCTTTACGAACAGCTCAAATGGGCTGATGCTTATCTCAGAGATGATTAAAAAATATATGGGAGCTCCACAACCCTCTCTTGATTGGCTAGAAAAGGAATACTCAAGAAAAAATCATAAAAATTCTCATGCTTAATCTTTTCGATAGGGTTTGCTTGCCGCTTGGATAAATGCCCTAATCAATGGGTGACAGACTCCCTGAAGAGCAGATCTCTCGGGCTGATAAAGAGTCGCAATAAAAAAGGGGTGGTTATCTAATTCAATCACGCGTACATTTTGAACTTCATCTACCCCAGTAATCTGTATTGTCGAACCTGTCTCAAGCAGATGCTGATAATCTGGATTCACACCAAAATTACAATTAAAGGCTTCAATAATTTTAGTTTGACTGTAAATTTTTTCAACCGTTGACCCATGCTTTAAAAAAATCACACCTGTTGTCTCAGAAAGAGAACAAGAAAGCGGAGCAATCAAAGGCAGAGATGCATGAGGATTAGATTCTAAGTGATCACTTTCTGGCAAACATAGAACATTACGAGCATACTCAATCAATGCGTGTTGGAATCCACCACATGTCCCCAGAAAAGGAATGAGCTGGACTCTGGCAAATGTGATCGCATTCAATGCACCCTCCATACTCTTGTAGGGACTGCCAGGGACACACCAGATGGCTTGATATTCTGAAAGTTTTGATAAATGGTTTGATGCTAGCGATGATGAAGGGATCCAAGAAAAACTGACATCAACATTCACAGCTTTTGCAGCTATATCTATGGCAAGTGGAATTACTTGGTGAGCAATAATTCCAGAATTATAATCTCCTACAAGTGCAATCCGTAGAGCTTGTTGATTCAATTTACTACCCTTAATTAATCCTAAACCATTGTCTCACAAAAACTACAAAAAATTCATTAGGTTTTTGTAGAAATCGATCGATAAGCCTTAAAACGTCCATTTGATACCTTCCAAAGCAACCAAGATAATTTCTAAAATTTTTTAAAACATATGACTTAGAAGTCTCGCTTAATGTATAAATGCACCAGGAAAACTGCGTGCTGCTTGACCCGTTCAATATCAAGCTAAGAAATGGTCCTAAATTATGAATAATTACCTATTTATTTTTACTCTTTTGATTGCGATTATGTTCTCAGAAGATGCCTCAGCCCAGTCATTTTGGTATATGAAACCGCTTGATGTGCGAGATTTGATCAATGAAAAGATTTTTGCCATTCCAGCAGAAAAACCCGAGATCCACAACGTAGAAGATATAACGATCAAACATCTTGAGCGGACAACTGCCTTGCGAATTTATATGCCAAAAGAATCAGAAAATCTTCCTATCATTCTTTTAATTCATGGAGGCGCATGGGTAGCTGGCAACTTAGACACGCATGACAATATGGCCCGCTACCTTTGCAAGAAAGGACAAGCATTGGTTGTCTCTGTTGGATACTTGAATTCACCGGAGGGAAAGTTCCCGCTACCTCTAGAACAATGCTACGATAGTCTTCTTTGGATTGCCGGGCATGCTCGAGAATTTCATGCAGATCCTTCTCGCCTTGCTGTAGTGGGAGACAGTGCAGGTGGCAATATGGCCGCAGCGTTATGTCTCTTAGCACGCAACCGAAAGGGCCCTGCAATTGATTTACAGGTCTTGATCAATCCAGCGCCTGATCTCACGGGGAATGGAACAATTGAGCCTCAAAGCGATGAGCTTGACCCTGTTCGCTGGTATGCTACACAATATGTTGCAGATCCAAACGATGTCAATAATCCCTATGTTTCTCCAATTAAAGCCAAGGTTTTGACTGACCTTCCTCCTGCCCTTATTATCTTAGCTGAAAAAGATGATTTGCGTAAGGATGGTCAAAGGTACGCTGATAGACTAATCGCAGCTGGAATACCCACAAACGTATATATTCAGTGGGGCATTGGACATCTAGCTGGAAATGGCGCCCGTGCTTCTAAAGTAGCACGTGAATCACTTGATGTAGCCGTAGCTTCTCTTAGGGGAACATTTTCTAGAGGGCCTTTAAAAGATCTAGACTAATGTTTAAATGTCAGTATATTACACATCATTCGAGCGCCAGGACAGTTTCATTAGATTTTTGTTGATCGGGGTCAGGCCTCTGGGGTGAAACGAATGGCATTTTTTAGAGAAAATTCGATTCAATTTTTGCCCCCTAGTTTTGTTACCATTAGTCCAAACCTCTTGTTCAGCCTCGAATGAGGCGATTTGTATAAAGCCCATAG
>Ga0207062_1227_pt1 | contig 13094 bp, 13 predicted proteins | sample Alteio_BWMinCont_28_FD_153266 | JGI IMG/M metagenome (GOLD analysis project Ga0207062, IMG submission 153266) | Enriched cells from forest soil in Barre Woods Harvard Forest LTER site, Petersham, Massachusetts, United States -... | ecosystem: Environmental > Terrestrial > Soil > Temperate forest >... | reverse complement strand
GCAGGCCGCGCCGGATAATTCCCGTCGTAACCCGGGATTCTTGGATGACCAGATCGCGAGGGCCCGCACAGAAATCGACTATGAATACGAGGATGGGGATATCTCCCGGGCGGCCCATGACGCGGAAGTCTCCCGTTTATCGCGGATCGCCCAAGAAGCCCACGCTCAGGCCAACGGCGGCACGCTGACAGAAGATCAGGAAAGCGGCTTCCTCCGGCAGATAGGAGGCGGATCCGCGCCGGAATCCTCCCCGCGGCCATCTAACGCCTCCCCGAACGACCCCCGGAGAGATCTCAAGATGGTCAACGAAGAATTGATCCGCTTGCGCACCCTGCTCGATAAAAAAGTGGCAAACGCCGATATCACGAAAACTCAGCGCGACGGAATGAGCGATCGCTTAACCCGGATCGATCAACAAATTCAATCCGAGGCTTCCGCCAACGGCGGCACACTCGGTATTGACCAAGAAAACAATATCCTACTGCAACTCGAAAACGCCCGGGCATCCATCGAGAGGAATTTCGTCGTCAATTAAAACGGTCATGATTTCCCAACACCGCCGCCATTTTTCGCATCTCGGCATACCAAAAAGTTAAAATCAGTCCGTGCCCAACAGCCGGAAGTTTCCCCTCTTACTCATCGCCGCTACTGTAGCTCTGACAGGTCAAGCCAACGCCTACCGTCCCTTCATCTCCACGGATGCCGCCGTCGCCGATTTCCATCAAATCGAATTGGAAATGGGGTATTTTGGCCTGACTCGAAATGGGGGCTCCAACACCTACAACGTTCCGCTGACCGTTCTCAACTACGGCGTCTGGAACCGCACAGAAGCGGTCGGGCAGTTTGAAGTGGATAAATCGGCCGGGCAACCCGCTCTGATCGGTAATTCATCGTTAAGCGTGAAGGTTGTCGCCAAGGAAGGGCTTTTGCAAAACAAACCGGGGGGCAGCCTGGCCTTTGAGACCGCGGTTCTTCTGCCATCCCCCGAGGCAGGCCAGAAACGGACGGGGTTTGAGGAAACGGGCATCTGGAGCCAACAGCTTCCCGGCTTGCTTTGCCATTTTAATCTGGGGACCGGCGTCGATCAGGTGGATTCAGGCGCTTTCTTATTCTGGGGGCTGATCGCGGAACGCCCATTAACCAAGACGTTCCGGCTGGTGGGTGAGATTACAGGACAGAGTCAGCCGGAAGAACCTCCCGACAACTCCGGACTGATCGGCTTGATTTGGGACACCCCAAAGCCGGATCTGGCGCTGGATGCCGGCGTCCGGCGGGGTCTATCCAGCACCGCCCCGGACTGGCAGTTCACGGCGGGCTTCAGCTACGGGTTTACTCTTCGCTAACAGGCTTCCTAACCCGGGACAAACTCGAGAACCGCAAAGGTTCCCGCTTTGACTTTCCGGCGAGGATGCGGATTGGCCGCAGAGGGAGCTTCCGGAGATTCGAACTCTCCCGCGGAAAAAAATAGGTTATGCGTCTTCCCGTCCAAGGCCATATTCTTGGAACCGAGCTGCGTCGGGAATGTCCCCACAACGCTGAACGCGTCCGGGGCGTCCTCGTGAACCACCGTGACGGTCCCATCCCCGCAAGCCGTAAACACGAGGTTCTTTTCCGGGTCGTAAGCCCCCGAATCCACGTGATCGCCGATCGGGAAACTTGAAATGACTTTTCCGCCGTCGGCATCAACGATCACCAACAGCTTGTTGCGGCAGCCGATGAAAAGCCGGCGATGCAACAAATCCAGGGACAAGCTGGAGGGCTCCTGCCCCGGGGCGAGCGGCCAGCGATCCTCCACCTTCAATTCTCGGGTGTTAATTTTGAGAACCATACTTTTGTCCTCCAGATTCACATAAAGGCGGCCCTGGCCATCCACGGCTGCGAATTCCGGAGCCCCGCCCAGATCAATCGTCCCGACCACTCCTCCACCCTTCGCGTCAATCACCGTCGTACTGTCGCTCTTTCCGTTGTTAACGAAAACGCGCTGAGTCGCGGGATCGTAAACGATCGCGTCCGGATTTCCTGCGGTTTTAACCTCGCCCAGTTTCTGAAGCGTCTTCAGATCAAAAATTGTCACGGCATCCGCCTTGCCATTCGTGATAAAACCCCGGCCCAGTTCCGGGGCCACGGCGATACCATGGACGCCCGACAAATTCTCGACCGCCCCCACCAACGCCCCGGAATCAAGATCCAGAACCTCCACGCGCGAGGAGTGGGAGACGTAGAGCCGGCGCGCCGTGATATCGGAAGTCAAATAGTCCCATCCCCCCTCTCCACCGATGGGAATTTTTCGAAGCTGGTGATAGGGTCCCTGCGCGAACGCAACACTCAATACCAGGAAAGATCCGATCACTGAAACAACGATTTTCCCTGCGTGCATGGTTAGACCTCCTTGAATTCCGATTCCCATGGAAAATTTTCCTGAATACGCGCACCCCAGGACACGACCCGAAATTAAAGATGCTTTGGGGGAAGTTTGAAGAAATGTTTTATGTGCAAGACACGGTTACGACCAATCGTCGGGTTTACTGCGGTCTTCAGGGATGGGCATACCGGAAAGGTCCTTACGAACCGGACCATCAGCGGCTTCGATCGGCACGTTCAAACGCTTCCGGAACTCACGAAGAACGTCGACCTCTCTCATGACGAAGTGAGAACGCACAATGGAAACCGTGCCCAGCGAACCCATGTTGAGGGTGTAGAGCCTGAGTAAATCAGGAGGTGAACCGCGGATCACCTTTTCAACGCGAAATTTCAGGATGTCTTTCCATGAAACATTCAGATATTCCTGTTTTTGAAGGCGCATCCGCGCCACGGTCGGGCTGAAACGCTCGATCAAACCGATGGAACAGCGCAATTCCTGAGCTGTGAGCACAAGTTCCCGCCCTTTTGTTTTCAGGTACAACGTGCGCTCCGCCGATATCTTCGAAGTCGACCAAAGAGCTGAGATCAATGCCGCGAGCGCGATGACCGCGGCCAGCCAGAAATAAAGTGTCCGGGGACCGGCCTTCTCCCCGAAAAACGCCCACGCGAGAAGTTCTAGCACCACGGGAGTAGCCACGGCATACCAATAGGTGCGGATTTCCTTGGTGAAGTCCCTTGGCTCCCGGGCGCAGGAAATGACAAATTCGCGTGTTTGTCCGGAGGAACCCGTCATGAGGGATTGGGAACAGTGGAGTACATTCAACCATTATATCGGTACGGACCTGGGTAAGCAACGTAGTTATCGTCGCGTTAAGATCAGAAACGCTCAGGGATGAGGGACAACCCCAAACCAGCGCCTCAGAAGCCCAATCACACCCCCGGGGTGCTCAGCGCAATAGGCGAGCGGAACGGTATCTCCGGCGAAAGGCATCGTGACGACACGCGGGCACCCGGAGCGGGCCAGGAGGCCCGAACTTTCATCCACCTTCCGGAACTGAATACCGGGGGGAACGGGAAATGGCATGGAATAGCGGTCTAAACCTGAAATCTTCATGAAACTCATCCAGCGAGGAAGGGCGCTGCCGGGACCGGAAAGACCGGAAGACCGCGGCGCGTCATCCCCCACCCATACCCCGCAAAGAATTTCCGGAGAATACCCGATAAACCAGGCATCGTGCCCCGCCTCGGTGGTCCCTGTTTTACCGGCAAAAGCCCCCGTCATTCCCAACGCGACCGCCGCGCGGGCCGTCCCCTGTATCAGGGCCTGATTGAGCGTCCATGTCACCAGGTAGGCCGTCGCCGGATCAATGACCGACTTACGCTGGAGGGCATCTTCTTCCAGGATTGTTCCGTCATGTCCCATCACGGATTTAATAAAAAATGGGAAAGATTGCTGCCCGCCTTCGGCGAATCCGGTGTAGGCGGAGCAAAGCTCGAGCAACGTCACTTCGTTGGTCCCCAGACCGATCGACAGAACGGCTTTCAAAGGACTTTCGATCCCCGCCTTCCGGGCGAATGCCGCCACCGCACTAGGAGAAATGGCCTGCGTGAGACGGGCGGTCGGCACGTTCAGGGATTCTTCCAGGGATGTCGCCACCGTTACCCGCCCGCGAAAAATCCCGTCATAGTTACGCGGACTCCAAAGCTCGGGCTGGCCGGGAAGGCTCGCCGTGAATGTGGAGTCGGAGAGAAGGCTCGCGAGCGTCCAGGAGGTCCCGCCGGAGCGCCATTGATCCAGCGCGGCCCCATAAACGAAAGGCTTGAAGGCGCTGCCGGGCTGGCGGCGGGCCTGTGTCGCGCGATTGAAGGAGCTCGACCGATGATTCCGGCCGCCCACCAGCGCACGGACAAAACCGGTCGCCGGATCCAGAGCGACAAGGGCCACTTCATGCGAAGAATCTTGGAGCGCCCTTTCGGCGGCCTCCTGAAGAAAAGGGTCGAGCGTTGTAAAAATGTTCATTCCCTGAGAGGTAAGCGCCGCTGGGGAATAATGGTCCAGGAGAAGATTTCGAACATGGTCCACAAAATATAAGCCCATTTCGCGGCCCCTGCCGCGCGACAGAGAAAGACCGAGCGGCCGGGACTTGGCCGCCTCCGCCTCTTCCGGGGACACGGTACCTTCCAGGCGCATCCGGTCCAAAACAAAGTTCCGGCGGCTCCGGGCGCGCTCCGGATCAACGAGTGGAGAATAAAGAAGCGGAGAGCGCACCATCCCCGCCAGGGTTGCGCATTCCGCCAGATTCAAGGATGAGACGGGCTTATTGAAATAATACTTGGCGGCCGCCCCCACGCCGGAAACGCTGACGGCCCCATCCTGTCCCAGGTAAACCTGGTTCAGGTACATCCCCAGAATTTCCGGTTTTGAATACCGGAGCTCGATCATCTCGGCCACGCCCAACTCAAGGAATTTCCGCCAGAGCGTCTTCTCGCGGGTCAGAAAGATATTCTTGGCCAACTGCTGGGTGAGCGTACTCCCCCCCTCGGCCGCTCTCCCGCGCTTCACGTCATCCCAGGCGGCCCGCCCGATGGCCCGGATGTCCCAGGCGCCATGGCTAAAGAACCGGCGGTCCTCAATCGCCACCACCGCGTTCTTCAGCGCCGGCGGGATACGCTCCGGCAGGATAAACTCCCTGTTCTGACTGGATTGGTCGTAAAAGTGCGCGATGGCGATCGGCTCCAGCCGGGCCGTGTCGCTGCCCGTCCAGGAACGTCCATCCGTGGACACTTCGAGGCGGTCAATGGACGAAGAGGAATCCTTGATCCGCAGGAACTGTTCCCCTTGGTAAGCCTCGGATCGGCTGGGACTGAAGAAGGGCCTTGTATGAACAAAAAGCCAGTCCCCTTGTATCTCGTAAGCGCCGGGACCCGGAAGATCCGCCGAAGAGACTTCCGTGTATCCCGCTTTTCTCAAATAATTTTCGAACCATTCAAGCGGGAGCGGCTCCGAAGTCCGCAGGGTTAACCAATCGGAATAGACCGTGGAGGGAAAAGTCCAGCCCTGTCGCGTCCGGTCCAGCGTGGAAAGGCCGGCGATCTCAAACCACAGGAAGAAAACCCGGAGCGCCACGCCCACGCAGACGACCAGCGCAGTCCCTTTCAGCCAGCGGCGCATGAAAGACCTCGGTGATCACGACAAATAGATAACGTCTCCTGAATGTTCAAGTGACAGGAATAAGAGCATATAGTCATTGAGATGGCGAGTGAGAAGAAAGTTCTGCCGGACATGCTCGCGGCCATTTTGTCCCAATTTCCTGGCAAACTCGGGAGACTGCAGCAGGGCTTTCAACCAGTACGCCGTGCCTTCGATGGTGTGGGTCAAAATCCCGGAATACTTGTGCGTGATCTGAAGCGGGATCCCCCCCACGGCCCCCGCGATGACGGGTTTGCCCTTCCACAGAGCTTCGGAAACCGTCAATCCGAAACCCTCTTTCAAGGATTTCTGGAGAATAATCGTGCTGGCTCTCTGCAAAGCGTTAATCTCAAGGTTGCTGGTCGGCGGCAGCTCCAGGATATGGATGTCGGGATCGCCGTGGGCGTGTTCCCGCACCTCCGCCAAGACCTGCGCTCCCTCCGGGTCGTCCGTCGCCGAGCCCCCCACCAGCAGGAGCTGACAATCCACGTAAGGCTTCACCAGGCGATAAGCCTGAATCACCCCCACAGGATCTTTCAGGCGATCGAAACGGGAGACCTGCGTCACCAGGGGCTTATCCTGAAGAATCTCGAATCGCTGAAGAACCGATTGGATGAATTCCGGAGGAAGTTCCTTGTTCTTCTCGCTGAGAGGATCAATGGACGGTGCGATCAAAAACTGAGGGACCTTGAGCTCCTGTGAGAATGACGGAGCGGAGAAAACCGTGGCGTCATACTGTTCCACGAGCGGTTTCAGGAAACTCCACACCTGCGGCACCGGGTTGGAGACGTCCACATGACAACGCCACACCCAGCGATTTCCTAGGTCCTTCTTTTTTCTGACGAGGCCCGCCGGCTGGGGATCATGGATAAAAAGAATGTCCGCGCTCAGATCGATCTGGGCCAGATTGGCCTCCTGCGCCTCCCAGTACGCCTGGGTGTCGGCGGCCGTGATCTCCTGAGGAATGCCGTGGAGCGCGTTGTGGAATTTCTTGGTCGCGGCGAAAAACTGCTCACCCCCCTTCACGACATCCCACCGTGCATCGATACCGAGCTCCTTCAGAAGCGGCACCATCCGGCTCAAGATCTCCGCGACCCCGCCCCCGACCGCGGTCGAATTGATATTTTTGATGACGCGGCCTTTCAACCGCGCAGCCACCTGCCGCATGTCATCAATGACGGGCTCCCCCACAATCGGAATGTAATCGTCAAGAAGCACGGGCCGCCTCCTGCGCCGCGTCCTGCAACCGGCGCTCGACAAATCCCCGGATACGGTTCCTTAATGCCTCCAACGTCTGCGAATAGGGGTCCAGGCCCGCGATGGCCTGGGCCAGCTCCTTTTCTCCCAGCTCCCCTTCCAACCAGGCAGAGAAGTCATTGACGCCCTTTTCCAGGCGAAGGCGGGCCTCAAAAATATGGTGGTACAGGGAAAGGATGCTCACCTTTCGAACGCACATCAGGAAGTCGCTAATATCCCCGGCTTCGTACGCCGTGGGAAAAATAAAACTGATGGACTTCATCAGATACAGCTCATCGCCCTCGGAAGCCGTCCGGGTCGTCCGGGCCAAGGCCAGGTAGTCCTGGATCACCGCGACAAGTTTTTCCCGGATGGCGCGGATGGAGGAGAAACGAACCGTGTCGATGGAAGCCAGCTGTTCTCCCAGACTCTCCTCCCGCAAAACGTTGGTCACCCAGTACGCGAAGTCGTTGGGCGGTTCGGGCGAGAGATACTGGTGCTGTTTTAAAAAATGATGCGTGTGGTAATAAATCACCGAGCCCGGCACGGCCTTGAGCTGGTTCAGGAGTTCCGGGAGGTCCCGGACCTTGATTCCGGTGGGCTGTGTCAGGCTCATGAGTGTCATGAAACGAAACGGATGTTCGGCTTTCTTTAAGTTCATAAACGCTCCATCCGGCGGAGAAGCGCCCCCATCTCCCGCGTGTTCTTTAAACGGTACTGGGCCCCGGGAGCGACGATGGGCCCGATGCTCACCGAAAGGTTCCCGGGCCGGAGCGCGCGAAAGGCATCCCAGTCCGTCCGGTCATCGCCCACGTAAAGCGCCGTCCGTGGCTTGAGCCGCCGGAGGATCCGCCGAACGGCGGAACCCTTGTTCCAATCCGCCACCGGGAGGATATCAAAGACTTTCTTACCCGGCCGAATCGTCAGACTCCCGGCCCGTTGGCGGACCCAATGCCGGAAGAATTTCTGGAAAGCGCGCGCGGACGCCGGACGCAGACGCCGGTAATGCACACTGATCGAGACCCCTTTCCATTCCACGATGACGCCCGGGAAGCTCGACACATCCTTTCTCAGTACTGCCGCCAATCTCTTGAGGCGGGCCGCTTGGGCGCGGGCCAGAGGATGGATAAACTTCTCCCCCAGCCCGCTGATCTCCAGGCCATGATTCCCACTCAGGATCAGGCCGGGGAGGGCCACCTTCCGGCGCACTTCCCGAAGGGCCCGGCCGGAGACAACGCCCACGCGGAAACCGGCGCGGTGCGACAAACGGCTTAAAGAAGCCTTGACGTCCGGAGCCAGCCGGGCGCGGGCAGGATCCTTCGCGATCGGCGCCAGGGTTCCATCAAAATCAAACAAGAAGAGAGCGGGGCCGGAACGCAACCTCCGGCTCACGTGATCCCAATGAGAAAAAAGGTGTTTGGACATCATACAGAGCTCCCGTTCACACCGGCACCTTTTCCAACAGCTTGGTCGGCACGCGGGCCAGCTCCCCCAATAAGCCCGACGCCCAGCGGTAAATATTGCGGTCCCGGACGATCTCGCGCATCATGTGCATCCGGGTCGCCCGCTCCTGGGGGTCCATCTCCAGCGCCTGACGGATCGCCTCGGCGATCTCGTCGCTGTCATACGGATTCACGATGAGACACCCCCGCAGCTCCCGGGAAGCGCCTGTAAAATTACTGAGAATCAGCGCTCCATCCCCGTCATTCCTCGCCGCCACAAACTCCTTGGCGACAAGGTTCATCCCGTCGTGGAGCGAGGTCACCAGGCAAGCGTCTGCGGCCCGGTAGAAAGGTTCAATATCCCGGTGGCTGTGGTGTTTCTTCAGGACGATGAGGGGACGCCATTCCTTCGTCTGGAAACGGTTATTGATGCGCTCTACCTCGGCATCTACCTCCGTGATAAAGTCGTTATAGCGCTTGATGATTGTGCGGCTCGGCGCTCCCAGTTCGACGAAGGTGAATTCGCCGCGGTAGTGGGGGTATTTATCCAGAAAACGTTCAATGCCTCGAAAACGCTCGAGAATCCCTTTCGTGTAATCGATCCGGTCCACCCCCATTCCGAGATACCGGGCCTGCACCCCCAACCCTTTCAGCAAAGCGATCTTGTCCGGCGGTGCCGCCGTCGTGGGCGCCGAGGAAGCGTCCTGCGTGAAAGCGACGCTGATGGGAAAAGACTTGACCCATGTGGCGTGGCCCTGACGGTTCACCGTGGAATGCTCCCGGTTCACCCGGCACTCCACGGTCTGGTCCACCGTGTCCAGAAAGTGGTTGCAGTGGTATTGAATGTGAAACCCGACCAGATCGGCCCCCAGCATCCCCTCGATCAGTTCCTTTTTCCACGGACAGATGCCGAAAGACTCCGGGTTGGGCCAGGGAATATGCCAGAAGAGCGCGACGCGGGCGTCCGGTCGGCGCTGTTTAATGAGCCGCGGCAGGAGAGCAAAGTGATAATCCTGGATGAGAACGCAGGGCTCGTCCGTCCCCTCCATCTCCTCCAGGGCCGCCATGGCAAAACGCTCGTTCACCTCTTTATAAAGCTCCCAATCCTCCTGCCGGAAAAGGGGGCGCGTGTGCGCAATGTGGCAGAGAGGCCAGAGCCCCTCATTCGAAAAGCCGGAATAGTGGCCTTTTTCCTCGCCCGCGGACACCCAGACGCGCCGCAATGTGTAGAGCGGCTCCTCAGGGGGAACGCGGACATGGTCACGCTCATCCACCACTTCGCGGTCGGCATCCCCGTTCCCGCAGGCGATCCAGGTGCCTCCGCAAGCCCTGAGGACGGGTTCGAGCGCCGTCACGAGACCGCTCGGCGGGACCACGCACTCAATCTGGCGGCCGCGGCGAAAATGCTGGTAAGGTTCACGGTAGGAAATGACAAAAAGCGGCTTCTCCCGAAGCTGCGAACGGGCGAACTCCTTCAACCGTTCCGGCGTCCACAGGGACTCGCCCGCCTGGCGAAGCCTCGCCTCGGCTTCCGCGGCCGCGCGGGCCTCAATAAATCGGGTCGCCAGCTGCTGGACTTCCTGGGTCAACGGCTCAATCATCGTGTTTTTCGGAGGAGAGCCGGTGACTTCCCCATTACTCCCCAGACGAAGCTCCTTGATCCAGCTGGCGGCCCGGCGGATCGCTCCCCGGGCGCTCCAGCGAATCATCCACACCGTGGACAATGAGATGAGCGCGGCTTCGATAAAGAGCCGTAACGTATGCATCCAGGGAGAATCGGAATGAAAGAACACCTCGAAGAACACCGCGTGGTAATGGTGCATGTGCAGGAATGAAAACAAGGAACTGACCGCGGTGATCATGGCAGTCAACGCCAGCATGAACTTCGGCGAGATTCTCATGGTCCCTCCTAGAAACGGACACCCGCGCTTAAGGACAAACCAAAGTCCGGTGCGCTGCTCGAAAGCCCGGACAGAAGATACGCGCCCAACGTCGTGTCTCGCGTCGCCTTGAAATCGACGCCGTAGAGAACGTCCTGTATATTATCGCCGCCGGCAACCAGCGCCTGGACTTCTTCGTAATTGAAACTGGCCGAGAGTTTCCGGGTAAGATGAACGCCCAAGCCGACCAGGTAATCCCACCGGTTTTCCAGCCCCCACCCCGGGGGGCTCCCGACCCAGGTATAGCCCGCATCCGCCATCGCGAAAAATGGTTGGGGGAGCTCTTTTGAAAGACTCAAGCCCAAACGCTCATCGAACTCTCCCGTTCCGAGGTCGCGATCGGGATCCGCCGTTGGAAATTTGATTTCCGCCGTCAGGTCCGTGGCCGGGACCCAATCGCCGCCCTCTAAGAGATAGTAACGGCCCTTGAGGAGAATGTCCCCGAGGCCGCTGTTGGTCACAATCCGTGAAGACGCTGAAGAACTGTTGGGAGTGGCAACGTTGTCGACCACCGTGACGGAACTGGGTCCTTTCACGGCAATATAAGGAATGGTGAGCCCAAGATCGCCGTCCTGAAAGAGACGCGTTAAGGTGAAAGGAATGTACGTCGTATCGGTCCGCTCGGGGAGACCGTAGTTTCCCGTCCAATAATTGAAGGAGGAACCAAACTTCCATTCCGGGGAGTCGGCTCGTGCTTGACGGGGCGGGAAGGGCCCTGCGGCACATGCCACCGCGAGGACCCATCCCACCCATCTTCCATCTCGTCGAAGTCCCACGAGCTCTCCTCTCATGAGATTGTCTCCTTAACGGAAGTAATACCGGAACCCTACTCCTCCGTCGAGGTCGCCGTCCGGATGGTCCACCAGCACCAGCACAGGAACGATCTCTGCGTACAATTCGAAGGGGTTCCGGGGAAAGAAATAAGAGAGCCCGAAGACCGCACGGAGACCGAAAGGATCATTCCCGTCGGTTTGAACGCGCGCGCCCGCTCCCACGACAAAAGCCAGCTTTCCATCCGTGGCGGGATCTTTAATAAAGGAAAACGCGGAGAAATCGTGCCACAGATAATCCGCGACAAAGGTCGTTCCCCCTCCCCAGCCCCAGCCGATATCGGTGTCCACAGCGGTCTTCTGGTCCAACCAATATTTTGCGGAGAGGCCTGTCGGGCTTCCAAGCATCAGGCCGACACCCACATTGCCGGCGGCCGGACCTTCGCCGGCTTGCGCGGATGAAAAAACGGCCACCGCAAAAACCAGAGCGGTTGCCGTCGGAAAGATAACATGTCGCGATAAGTTCATTGGCCCTCCTCCTGGTGATGCGCTGTCTTGGGGAGATTGACGTCCGGAAGGAAGGAAAGGTTTAGTCCGCGAAAGGCAAAAGATTACGGAACAGCCACAGGCTGCGGGTTCGCTCGTCTCCAAACCTCATACTCCCGAAGCATTTCCTCCTGGCGCCAGGCGGGGAGATGGCGGTAATACTGCCAGCGATTTCGGATCAAACGCTGTTCGTCGGCTGTCATTGTAAGGAAGCGTCGATGCCCTTCCGCAATGGCTTTTTTCCGATCCGGGGAAAGCCGCGTCCAGGCGTCTGTACTTACGGAAGCGACGGGATGAAACGAAAGCGGGGTGGAATGACGGCGCGTGAAAAAACCCAGGGCCGCGCCTGCGCAAAGGAAGGATAAAACAACCCACAACGGCCGGGGTTTCACGGCTGGCCTTTCTCGGAGAGGCGAATTTCTTCCCAATGCTCCAGAAGCGGCAACTTTTCCAACAGGTCCCATTCGTCCGCGGAGGGAATCGCCTCGATCTGAGGGGAAGACACTTCTACCGGGGAAGGGGCCTTGATAGATTCTGGACCAACGCCGGCGATAACAATGGCGACGACCACCCCTGCCAAGGCCGGAAAAAATACCTGGCTTGACCACCTCCGCCCGCGGAGCTCCGGTTCAACATTCCGAAGAATCCGGGCCTTCTGCGCAATCCAGAAACCTTCCCGGCGCGAAATTCTCAACAAATCTTCAAGTGGCCGGTCAAAACGTTCCATCGGCTCTTCTGGCGACCTCATAACTCTCTCCCCCCGTCATGAAATGACGAGATTGCCCTCACAGTCTTAGACGCGTAGAGGAGATAAAAAGATTAGGCGAAAGGGGCACGGGTAGCGCGCGGCGGTCCGGGGAAGACGACAGGCCGAATCACGCCGCGAAGCAGGGTCGGTGGTTCGCGGAGCGGCTCGCCTAACCGCCGGATCCTTCGGGAGGGCGGGGGGCGGCGTGAACCGTGGCGGATTCCTGCATCCGCTCAAATTCCCGGAGCATTTCCTCCTGGCGCCAGGCGGGAAGATGGCGGTAATACTGCCAGCGATTCTGGATAAATTGTCTTTCTTCGGGGGGCATACTGGAATACCGTATGTAGTTTTTGGCGATCCTCTGGCGCCGCTTGGGAGCGAGCTTTCCCCAAGCGGTCCGGGTTGCCGGAGACGCCACGGGCTCGGAAGGAAGACTCGTCGTCCACGGGAGCGGAGCAGGATGCCGGGCGGGCATCAAAAACAATAAGCCCACGAAGCCCCCCAGGACGAAAGCGGGTAAAGAAATGTATAAAGGCTGGAGCGTTCTCATGGCCTAAGCTCGCTTCTTTTTCAAAGATTCCCAATGCTCCATCATTTCCAGCTGTTCGAGAAGAGCCCAATCTTGGGGGGGAGGCATGCTCTCAACAAGAACCGGGGGAGATTCCGGAGCCTTCTGACCCAAGCCGGGAACGATCCGGAAAACGGCGACAACACCAAAAAAACCGGCAAGAAATGGGGCGGCCGCCCAAGCCGCTGTCTGAAACCAGGGGCGCGGCGCCCGAGACTCCCGGATCCGGGCGAGAATCGCGTTTTTCTGCCGGCTCCAGAAAATCTCCGGCTTTTCAACTTTCAAGAGAGCGG
>Ga0207062_1224_pt1 | contig 13203 bp, 8 predicted proteins | sample Alteio_BWMinCont_28_FD_153266 | JGI IMG/M metagenome (GOLD analysis project Ga0207062, IMG submission 153266) | Enriched cells from forest soil in Barre Woods Harvard Forest LTER site, Petersham, Massachusetts, United States -... | ecosystem: Environmental > Terrestrial > Soil > Temperate forest >... | reverse complement strand
TTGTGTGTATATCTGTAGCTGTTCTATTGTTTTTTCAAGAGAAATATGAGAGGGGAAAAGAGCGTGAACCCTTTTGTCTTTTTCAAAATTTATTTCAATGTAAGAGGGAAATTCTTTTCCAAATAGATTCACCAGCCAAGATTTTCCTACTTGACGAGCTCCTCTAATCATTAAAGGAACTCGAATCGGGTCATTACGCCAATTTCTCAAAAATTTTAGATGATCTCTTTGCATAGTTTACTCCCTATGATTTAATTTTAGAAAAAATAGCTGGATAAATCAAGACTTTTTAGAAAAAATAAGGTGGTAAATTTAATGAAATTAGGAAAAAAGCAATTTTCTTGATTATAAATGAACATTCGTTTATATTCAGGGGTAGAAATAAGGAAGTTCTTATGGCTCAGAAAAAAATCATTGAGGATAGAGACGTTCTAGATAAAGCCTTGCTTGTCATCAGCGAGCAGGGGCCGGAAAGGTTTACTTTAGCTGATGTCGGAAAAGCTGTGGGCTTAGCGCCTGCCACATTGATGCAGCGTTTTGGATCCAAGCAACAGTTGCTCATCCTCGCTGCAAAACAGGCCAATGTTAAGCTCGGCATCGATTTAGAAGAATTGAAAAAGAAAAAGCTGCCTTGGGAGCAGGAGCTCATTCATTTGTTGAGCGCCATGCCGGAGGGTTTTGGCTCTCGTCAGGACATTGCCAATAGTTTGGGTGTTTTAAAGCTGGATATGGTCGATCCAGAACTACATCCGATAGCCCGCCAATTGTTTGAATCATTGCGTCATCGGATTCAAGAATTACTGCAAGAAGGACAAAGTTCGGGGCGCTTAGACAAAACGTTTGATGTGAACGCCATCACCTGGGAATTAGATGCCCTGCGTCATGGATTGGTGATCCAATGGACATTGAGTGGAGAAGGCACCCTTCAAGAATGGCTGGAAAAAGGATTTGGGAATTATTTTAAAAGGATAAACAGATGAGATATCAATTTTATCGGGAACATAAATATGTCAGTTCCGCCCTGAACGATTTGGAGCGCATGATCGCTAAAACCGACTTCCGCGATGCTCAAGAACTGATTTTGGTCCGGCAGGCATTTCAATCGCTGTCAGAAATGTTAAGAGGCCATGCGCAATATGAAAATGAGCGGCTGCACGCCTTGCTTAAAAAAAGCATTCAAAGATTTATGAACACGTCGAAGAAGATCATGCTCATCAGGATGAGCAGCTTCTTCAAATCCAGGAAATCATTGACAGCATATCCAGAGCATCTTCAGAAGATGAAAAAGTATCGATGGGATATACGCTCTATCTGACATACCGGAAATTTGCGGCAGACAATTTGATACATCTGCATGAAGAGGAAACAAAGATTTTGCCGGAGCTTCAAAGGCTGTACACAGATGATGAATTAAGGCAAGTGGAAGCGCCGACTTATGAGAAAATGACCCCTGAAGAGATGATAGGGATGATGCAGGCTCTTTTTCCTCATATGAATCCTTCGGACAAGTCGGCATTTTTGTCAGATATTCAGAAATTGCAGCCGGAAAAGTTTCTTGAAATAGACCTCTTATATAACTAATAACCGTGCTCGTACGTAGCTTGGCATTCCAATGCCGAGTATGGAGTGCCCATAGAAAACGTCCAACAAACAAGCTTTGTAATCCACACACGCTGGGCCAAAAGGTTTATCTCGTCACGTCTATACTCGGCATTGGAATGCCAAGCTACGTTTTGGGCAAGCTCTTATACTTATCAGTCAATCGGGAAAAACAGGGTTTCAATGGCCCTATTGACAGCTTTGGAATAACCTTTATAACCCTCTTGAAGATCAGAGGGAGTGATCTCATAAGCGATATCGGGAGAGGCACCTAAATTTTCCAGCGGTATATTCCCCGGCCTTAGAGCAAAGGATGCTGTGCAGGTAAAATAGCTCAATCCAAATAGATTTGGATACGTATATCCATTGACATACCCCCCTGCGCCACCTGTACGGGAACCGAAAAGGGTGGCCCTTTGATTATCTTGCATGATTGCGGGTAGAAAATCAGCGCAGGAGAAATCCAGATTGTCGATGAGAATGAGTATCGGCTTGCTATATCTGGAAGAACGGTGGGGCTTAGTTGCGGAAATTCCGAAAAGGTGGAATTGGTCGGTGATTTGATGGCCTCTATTCCATTGATCGATGATAAAGTTGAAGTGCTTTCTTGCGCCGTTAACAAAATCCATATCGACGTTATAGCCCGAGATCGAATTTCCAAACTCATCTTTTGCGATGTCTTCAGAGTCGATATATGACAGCATATCTAAAAACATCAAAGCTCCCCGCACATCCTCCTGAGTGATCGTAAATGCGTGTGTCGGCAGATCCAAGGGGGTCGTCGAAAGCATGGAAGCAATGGCGTAGGCAAAAAACAGGTCTCCTCCGGGATTGCAGACCAGATCGATCACCAATGCGTCGGTTTCCTGTTCGAATTCCCTGATCAATTTGGAAAATTCTTTAATAGATTGCCCCTCATTAACATCAAAGCTAGGTATGCGCACATACCCTATATGTCTTTTGCTGCGAGGATGTTCAAAACAATAGGCAAAAAAAGTTGTAGATTCCGGCGCTTTCCATAAGACCTTTCCCAGAAGGGGGACGTAGCTTTTAAAATTGCCGAGGGGGAAAAAATCTTCGTCGACGATATCCTGAGAACTACCCCTTAAACGATTTATGCGTTCATAAACATCCACAAAAGATTGGTAGAGGGGAGTTTTCATCGATTTATGGAAAGCGGATAGGAGGTCCGGCAGGTCATTTTTTTTCTGCTTGGCCGAGGCATTAAGTTGTTCTGCAAATGGCGGTGAGATCTCTTCCGCACCGCAAAACCATTCCAAAACCCCTTGCTTTATTTTTGACCGCCGCTGGATCTTAAGGGAAACATTTCCTTGTTGAGGGATCAGGCCGTCAGCGCCAATCCTTAAGGTTAAAGCAATCTCAGCCAAAGCGCGATCAGTGGAGGGCTTTCCACGGTTGAAATAGGCAGCTTGAAGTTCACTGACAACCTCATCGATGGGGCGGTCGTTAAAGGACAACACCTCATCGCCGATTTCCAGCTCAAGGTCCCTGTCCCAGAGGAGCATCTCATCGATCCAGGACACAAAATAACGGCCTTGGCTGCCCTTTACGCGGAAAGGGAGGTAGGAAAACGCTGTCGAATGAAATTTTGCTTTGACATGGTAGTCGCAGCAGCTATTCATAAATTGCAACAGAATTTGGCGGCCGTCATCCAAAGTGACCGTTTCAGCCTCTTCGATTTTACCTTTAGCTTTGGCGATCTCGGCATTTAAATCCCATCCTGCAAGTAAAAGCTTCCAATCTTTCGGAGCATACTTGATGCGGAAGGTATGTTTGATGCAATCCAGGTTATCCAGGATCTCTTGCGAATACAGGGCCGATAGATCGGCCCTGCGTGTTTCGTAATCGTTTGATATTGGCATTTCGTCCGCCAACAATGGGACAATCGCCGCTGCTGACGCGATGACCACTCCAAGGCAATAGTTCATTATGGACCTTTTATTCTTTTGCTTTCATTCTTACGCGTACGCTTTCTTTCGGTCCGGTTCCACCTTCAGGAATGTGGCTGATGACTTCAGTATCTTTGAAGACCAGCTTATCATCTTCGACAGTGACAAGCGAACGCCTGCCCTCATTTGGATGCGTCAGCAGTTTTTCAGCCAACGGATCTTCAAGGTATTCCTCGATAGTGCGGCGCAGCGGCCGTGCGCCCATTTCAACCTGGAAGCCTTTTTCCACCAGGAAGCTTTTCGCCTTGTCGTCGAGCTCAATATAAATATCTTTCTTGGACAGGCGGGTTTGCAGTTTTTTGAGTTCGATGGTGATGACTTGCAAGAGACCTTCGCGGTCTAGAGGTCTGAAAATGATGACATCGTTCAAGCGGTTGAGGAATTCCGGTTTGAATCCTTTTTTCACCGCCTGCAGGATTTTCTCTTTGATGTGATCATAATCCATCGAGCTTTCGCCCGCTCCAAAGCCTACCTCGGTGCTTTTCTTGATCAGATCGGCGCCCATATTCGAGGTCATGATAATGATCGTATTGCGGAAGTCGATCTTGCGCCCGAAAGAGTCTGTCAGCCGTCCTTCTTCAAGAATTTGCAATAGAAGGTCCATGACATCGGGGTGCGCCTTTTCGATCTCATCGAAAAGCACTACCGAATAAGGGCGCTGACGCACTTGTTCAGTGAGCTGTCCGCCTTCTTCATGGCCGACATAACCTGGAGGGGATCCTGTCATGCGGCTGACAGCAAATTTTTCCATGTATTCAGACATGTCGACCTGAATAAGGGCATCTTCACCGCCAAACATGTTTATAGCGAGCAGCCTGGCAAGCAAAGTCTTGCCCACGCCTGTAGGCCCTAGGAAAAGGAATGCTCCGATCGGCCGGTTGGGGTCTTTGATATCCGCGCGGCTGCGGCGGATAGCCCTGCAAATGGTTTTGACAGCTTCTTCCTGGCCGACGATGCTTTCCCGCAAAATTTCTTCCATTTTAAGCACTTTTTGCGTTTCGCCTTCGGTCAGGCGATAGAGGGGCACTCCGGTTTTCTTTGCGACAACTTTTGCGACATCTTCATCTTCGACAATCACTTCGTGTTCTTCTTTGTTTGTCTCCCACTCAGACCGGATCTTTTGAAGCTGCTCACGGAGATTTTTTTCCTTATCGCGGAGCTTTGCGGCCTTTTCATACTCTTGTTTGCTGATCGCTTCTTCCTTGGCGAGACGGACCTCTTCGATCTCCATTTCATATTTGCTGATATCCTGAGGCTGGTTCATCATGGAGATGCGCATTTTCGCGCCGGCTTCGTCGATCAGATCGATGGCTTTATCGGGTAAAAAACGTCCATGGATGTAACGGTCGGAAAGAACTGCCGCGGCGTTTAACGCTGCGGGAGTATAAAAACACTTATGATGCTCTTCGTATTTTGTTTTCAGGCCTTGCAGGATCTCGATAGTTTCATCGACTGTTGGCGGCTGGATAACGATTTTTTGGAATCTGCGCTCCAAAGCGGCGTCTTTTTCGATATGCTTGCGATATTCATCCAGGGTAGTTGCCCCGATGCATTGCAGCTCGCCGCGGGAAAGGGCAGGCTTTAAGATATTAGAGGCATCGATGGCGCCTTCCGCAGCTCCTGCGCCGACAATCGTGTGCAGCTCATCGATAAAGAGGAGGACATTCCCATTTTTCTTGATTTCATCCATCACCGCTTTGATGCGCTCTTCAAATTGCCCCCTGTATTTTGTCCCGGCAATCATCAAGGCTAAATCTAGCGTGATCAATTTTTTCTTGCGGAGATTATCGGGGACATCCCCTTTGACAATCGCTTGCGCCAAACCTTCAACGATGGCGGTTTTACCGACGCCGGCCTCGCCGACAAGCACAGGATTATTCTTGCGCCGGCGGCACAAGATCAGGATCAGGCTTTCCACTTCATCCTTGCGGCCGATGACCGGGTCCATTTTCCCTTCACGGCACATTTCCGTGAGATCATGGCCATAGGCTTTCAAGGCGGGCATTTTATCATTTCCCGAGGATGCGGCGGCTTTTTCGTAGGATTTTCCGTTGTTCTGCTGACCGCCCATCCCTTGCGGATTAACTGGTCCGGGCAGCGGTCCGCCTAAAGGAGGAAGCTGTAAGTTAAAGGTTTCAAGTTCCTTAAGGACTTCTTTGCGGACTTCCTTGAGATTGACATTCAGATTTTCAAGAACCTGGGCCGCAACACCGTCAGTCTGGCGTAACAAACCTAGCAATAGATGTTCTGTACCCACATAGTTATGATTGAGATTGGCAGCCTCTTCATTGGCGTATTCGAAGACCTTTTTGACTTTTCCGGTAAGGGCCGGCTCGCCATAGACTTGAATCTCAGGACCGTAGCCGACAAGCTTTTCAACTTCTGCCCGGACAGTCTCAAAATCGATGTTCAAGTTCCGCAATACGTTGACTGCTACACCTTGGCCTAGCTTCAAGAGACCTAAAAGAAGATGTTCCGTGCCCAGGTAATTATGGTTAAGCCTTTGGGCCTCTTTTTTGGCCAACTTGATGACTTGCTTTGCTCGATTGGTAAATTTGTCAAACATAACTTTTTCTCTTTTGTTGCTGGCTTTGAGCCCGGTAGACTATGAAATCTGAAGACTATTGCTGAGAAGTTCAACAAAAAGCGGACATTCTATATGCAGAGGCTTACTCGCTGATCTTATATTTACCCGGGAGTTTTTTGCAAATTTAAACGTCGCTCGACATTCGGGAAGGGGCAAAGGACGAACGACTATAACGACGATAACGACGATAACGACATTAACGACAAGGGACATTTTCTAATCGTCGTTAATGTCCCTTGTCGTTATCGTCGTTATCGTCGTTATAGTCGTTCGTCCTTTGTCGTTTTTACTAACCTTCGTGTTTGTAAATTATATGCCCCACATGGTCCATTTTTCCGGGGAAATTAACATAATCCTTAGGTTCGCCTTTTGACGGATTTTGCATCATAAATATCTTAGTCGGGGCTGTTAATAGATTAACGTGCTGTTTAATAGCATTACTAAATTCAGCTTCGGAATCATTCTTGCTATTTTTTTGGATTCTTAGTAATTCATCCGTTGAGAACTTTTGCACTGCTTTCAGATGTTCAGGATTGTTATCCTCCCATTTGTCTCCGGACAAATTAAAGTCAGAAGGTTTTAAACCTCTTTTAATTGGATCTAAATTATCGTGAACACCATCAGAACCCATCACAACCACATCTCCCTTTTGTAGTTTGACATAAAATTGTGACAAATTTCTATAATCAGCTTTTCCTTGGCTCCATGAACCTATTCTTCCACCGGATTGAGAGGCGTCAGTGATATTTCCCCTAGTCCCCGCAGTAACCTCGAAACAAGTTTTTTTGCCGTTCTCATCTGTTCTGATGATATAGACTTTTGTATCGCCAACACTAGTTATTAAAGCGTCGTCGCCGATACGGTCCATACAGGTAAAAGTTGTTCCTCCACCATTCTGGCCCTCTGCAGTTTCCATTATTTTTTTATGGGCATAATCTAGCGATTCCAATCGTATTTTTCCCACTTCATGTATGTATTGTGGCGGGTTTTCCTTAATCTTATTTGTAAAATATACCGAAGCTTCTTTATTTGCCACTTCGGCGGCTTTCTTAGGTTTGATGCCCCAGTTGCAGCCATCACAGAGTATCGAGCTTTGAATGCCATTTGTTGTTGTAATAGTAGAAACATCACAGTTATTTCCTGGCCCACCTAGCCCCCCGCCTGCTACCAAAAGATGACCCTCTTCAGTCTTTTCCGCTGGTTTCGGGAGTGTAACTTCCTTATCACCCAATGCACATAAATAGGTTCCATCCGTTTGTTCTTCAAGTTTTATATTTTTGTCTGGAGCCAAAGCGTAGTTGTTGAAATTAAAAGGTTTTGCTTCTCCTATAACTTTCTGTTTAAGATCTATTTGTATATTTTTAGGAATTTGATCTAGTAAATTGGCCGATATAACATCAAAATTTCCATCTTTTAATGCGCCCTCTAATTCTTTACGTCCTTTTTCTAATGCTACTTGCTTTGTATTTTCTAAATCCTCTATCCTTACTTGTGCAGTTTGAAGTTTTTTAGCAGTTACTGCAAAGTTACTTGAGTCTGTATACTTCATTTCTTCTTTTGCTTCGGCCACTTTTTTATTATGAGCAATTATTTGCTCATCAATTAATTTAGTGTTAGGTTTGAGCTCTGCTTTTAAGACTAACGGTGCATTAATATCGGCTTTTTCTCGGATAGATTTACTTGAGATGGAACTCGATTCTTCTAAATTTGGGTTTTCTACTTCAATAAAATGTGGTTTTCTAGTTAGTTTTGATTCATTAAAGCTTTTTGCAAGTTTTTTTGAAGCATCAATGCTTTGAAATTTTTTAACGACGTATTCTTCTGCAGTATCAGGTTTTTCTTTTTTTCCTGTGTGTTTACTCTTAGTTTTTACTTCCCTATCTGTCCCTGAAATTGCTTGCTCAAAATTAAGATTCACTGCTTTCTCTTCTTTCTTTTCCTTCGGAAGACTTTTACTAGTTTGAGTAGATTTGGTAATCTTAGTAGTTTGATCCGGGATATTAGGCTGGTTAGGAACAGATTGTTGGCTAGCATCATATTTATTCATATAGACCTCCCTCCTTAATCCTCACCTTTTAATATAATTGAATACAAATATAAGTGCAAGTAATTATTTTACTGACACTATTTGATAGATTTACATGCAAGTCTGATATTTAAAGAAACTTCTCAAAATGTATTTTTAGGGTAGGAAATCTGGATTGGAGCTCTTTAACTACTGGATTTTTCTGATCCCTTGAATCGAGAATAATTTCTTCAAGTTTTTCGAGAAGCGGCACTGCGATATCTTCCAACCATTTGTTAGTCAGCATTGTATATTCTATCACAAGAGTTTTAAGTGAACATTCAGAAAGAGTTAGGATCAATAGGTCTGTGAGAGCTTTAGCAATTGTAAATTTCTCCAAATATTTCAATGTTTTTATCTCTTCATAATCATAAACATCCCACATGCCATAGTTCCACATGACATCAAGAGAACGAAGCTCAGGGCATTGCATGACGGTTTCAATAAAATCTTCAAAAAGAATATCTGTTGCCGTCAAAGAAAGATGGCGCAATGTTTTAGGCAGCATGCCTCCATTAGTAAAAAACCAATGTTGCAGACAACCTCCGGTGATCACTAGTTCTTCGAGGTGTGGAAGATTACTTATCTTTGCAAATAGATCAAAATGTTCAGAATTAAAGATAGGACGCCCAGTATTAAGAAGGACTTCACAAAGCTCTTTCTTTTCAAAACGCCTTAATCTTAGGTTGTTGTCTGAGATAACTAGCTTTTTTAGGGTTTGTGGGATATGAAATTGTCCCATATCATTAGCGTTAAGATAGCTGCTTAACTCTAAGCAATTAAATTGGATATGAAAGTCGTCTATTTGCGGCGTTTTGAAATGCACAATTCTCTGTATGTTAAAAAAATCTGGCTTATTATAGTCTTGAACAGAAATTGTCTCTACATGTGGAAACTTCTCAATAATTTTTTTTATGCATTTTTTTCGTTTCCCGATGTGCAGAGGCAGTATTAATTTTATCGGATCCTTCGTAGGGGATAGACTGTTAATTTTCTTTGGCTTATTTAGATAAATAATCCAAGAAAGAAATTTTCCAAGCTCTGATGCTGTAGGGTTATTAACTAATCGCACACGTCGCTCATTCCATAGATATCGACAAGTCATTTCAAGAGATTGTTTCTCTGGGCCAAGCAGACTGAGGACGCAAAAACGTAATTCCTTAGGAAAATGCGTACTTGTCAAAGCTGTCTGTTCTTGTGAATAGTCTTTGGTAATAGTATTATTAACTGGCAGCATAAAGCCTCTTGTTAAGTTCGGGCTATTTAATAATAAAGAACATTAGCACGAAAAAAAGTATTTTTTCAACTATAAAAAATAAAATCGATAAATGCTTAACCCTTGTTAACCTAATTTCAATAGATGAAGTGGTGAATTTTAGCAGCGGTTTCGGCGTTAGGGAAGGGCAATGATGCAAAACATTTTTTAATAATTTGACTCTCAAGCTCTGCAAGTAGGCCCATTTTTAAGAAAGAATTCATTGCAATTAATTTTCCTTTAGTGTAAAATCTATGGCAAAAGAGGCTGAAGAAAATCTTATTCAGTAAATCATTAGTCCAGAAATGATGCATCAATCATTTAACTTCAGGTGTTTAGGGGCGTTATGCTTTTTTCAGGGGACCATATTAATACCCTTCGAATCGCTTTTCGACCTTCTGATCGTACTGTAAAATTCCTTGTTATACAATATATCCCCGCGGACAATTTAATTGTCCGGTTTCTTAGCCACGGCAAGAGCATTCTTTATCTATATTACTGCCTTTTCAAGGCGGTATGCAATAGAACATCTACTAATATAAGGATATTCCCATGGCAGTGAGTAATTCGGCTCCGTCTGAGTTCAAAGGTTTCCGGCTATTTTTATGGCCGATACATCGTCGGGAATTAAAAAAACTTATCCCCATGCTGTTGATCTTCTTCTTTGTGTCCTTTGATTATAATGTTTTAAGGACAATGAAAGACACCATGGTGATGTATGCCCCCTCATCAGGTGCAGAAGTCATCCCATTTCTAAAAGTGTGGGCGATGTTCCCCGGTACACTTTTAATGACCTTTCTTTTTACACGTCTATCGAACAGATATTCCAGGCAAGTCGTCACAAATATCATGATGGGGATTTTTCTTAGTTACTTTGCCCTATTCATCGGTGTGATGTATCCCTTCCGCGATGTCCTTGAGCCTTCCAGTTTAGCGAATTGGCTGCAAAATGTTTTACCCGATAGTTTCCGATGGCCGATCCTGATGTTCCGCAACTGGATCTTCACCAGTTTTTATGTCATGTCAGAGTTATGGAGCAATATTGTCTTTTTTGTCCTATTTTGGGGGTTTGCCAACCAGATCACACGCGTCAGTGAATCAAAACGTTTCTATGGAATCATCGGTGTGGCAGCCAATGCTTCAGGCGCGCTGGCAGGCCAGGCTTCTGTTTTCGTAGGGGGATTGGCATATAACCCCGATCTCGGCTTTGGAACGAGCAGCTGGGAACAGAACATGCTTTATCTAGTCCTTATGGTAATATGCGCGGGAGCGGCGATCTTATTCCTTTTCAGGTGGATGTACCGCAATGTTTTAAACGATCCTGTCTATTATGATCCTGAAGAGGCAATCGCCGAAGGGCGCATACAAGGGAGACTGTCACTGCGCGAAGCTTTCAAATATTTATTGGGATCCAGATATCTTATCGGAATTGCTGTTGTCGTGATTTCCTATAACGTCGTCATTAACCTTGTTGAAGTGATCTGGAAATTTGAAGTCAAACAGCTTTATCCAAATCAGGGTGAATATAATGTTTATATGAATCAGGTATCCACAATTATCGCGATTATTGCCACATTGTCAGCCCTATTTATTTCGGGAAATGCGGTCCGGAAATTTGGCTGGACATTCACGGCTATGCTGACACCCGCCATTTTGATGATCACGAGCGTTGCTTTCTTTTCGTTCTTTTTCCTGGAGGAATCTTCATTTGACGGCTATACATTACTCATGGGATTCACTCCATTGATGATGGTTGTTTTTGCGGGAACATCCCAAAATATCTTATGCCGCTCGGCGAAATACAGCCTTTTTGACGCGACGAAAGAGATGGCATTTGTGCCATTGACGCCTGAATGCAAGCTTAAAGGAAAAGCGGCGATCGATGGCGTTTGTTCACGCCTTGGAAAGACAGGAGGCTCGCTAATCCATCAAGTGCTTCTGCTATCGTTGGCAAGCTTTACGTTTAGCGCTCCTTATGTTGCGGGGCTATTATTTGGGATTATTACGATTTGGATAGTTGCTGTGCGAGTGGTAGGCACGCAGTTCAATCAGCTCACTCAAGTGAAAGGCGCTCCAATACCTGTTGAAGTTGAAAGTGAGAGGGTCGTATTGACTCACAATGATTTGGGAACGCAGATTCCGGCCAATGCGACTTAATTGAGATTTTATGTTTAAATATATTTTATTTACAAAGGCATTTAGATGTCTCTATCTATAGATTCTGGTCCTCAATTTGGAGCTTGGCGCTCATTTTTCTGGCCTATTCATGGTTATGAACTGCGCAAAGTCCTGCCGATGCTGCTGATGTTGGTCTTGATCGGTTTCAACTATAGAATTTTGTACAACCTCAAGGACTCGCTTGTGATCACTACCTCCGGCGCGGAAGTGATCCCCTTCATTAAAATGTGGGTGCTGCTTCCTATGGCGATCATGCTGACGGTATTATTTGCCAGGTTGACAAATAAGTATAGCCAGGAGCGTGTTTTCTATATCATGGTCTCGATCTTCCTTGTCTTTTTCGGGATCTTTACTTTTATTCTTTATCCCTTTCGCGAGCTTCTGCAGCCGCATCAGATCGCGCATTCGTTACAAATCGAATATCCAAGCCTTAAATGGTTCATCGCTATTTGCGAGAACTGGATATTTACGTTGTTTTATGTGATGTCGGAGCTATGGAGCACGATTGTTTTGCAAGTGATGTTTTGGGGGTTTGCCAACGAGATCACCCGCGTTGATGAAGCCAGACGTTTTTATAGCATTTTCAGCATCGGGGGCAACTTAGCGTCAGTCTTGGCCGGGATGTGCCTGGTTTTCTTTATTTCTTCCGATTCGATCTTCGATCTCAATTTGCAAACCGCATTAGAAATTGAAGAGATTAAAGAAGCTGATTGGATGCACAAATTACAATGGATCATGGGGGTGATTATTGGTTGCGGCGTGGCGATCATGGCCCTTTTCCACTGGACCAACAAGCATGTGCTTAATGATCCTTGTTTTGACGGATTGCATAAGGTCAGGAAAGTCAAACAGAAGACCCGCCAGTCGCTGCGTGAAAGCTTTAAATATCTTAAGAATTCGAAGTATCTGATCTGCATCGCTGTCCTGGTGATCAGCTATAATTTGACCATTAACCTTGTCGAGATCGTCTGGAAAGACCAGCTTAAGCAGCTTTATCCTGCAAAGGCTGATTACCTCTGGTTTATGAGCTGCGTCTCCCTGTCTATGGGAGTGGTTTCGACGATCACCGCATTTTTTATGTCGCATATGATTGCGCGTTTCGGCTGGACCTTTACCGCCCTGATCACGCCAGTGACAATGATGGTCACATCCATAGGGTTTTTCTCCTTCTTATTGTTCCGCGACTCTCTTGCTCCGATGGCTGTGATCCTTGTGGGGACAACGCCATTGGCAATCGCAGTGTATATCGGATCGGTGCAGAACTGTTTTAGCAAGGCCGCCAAATATTCCGTTTTTGATGCGACTAAAGAGATGGCTTTTATTCCTTTGGACCATGAAAGCAAGCTTAAAGGTAAAGCTGCTATAGATGGAATCGGTTCACGGCTTGGAAAATCCGGCGGTTCCCTGATCCATACCGGCCTGTTGATGATCTTCCATACTTTAAGCAATAGCAGCCCTTATGTCGCCGCCATCTTATTGGTGGTCATTCTTGGATGGACTGTCGCTGTTTCCACTTTGGGCAAAATGTTCAATGAGTTGACTTCCGCCA
>Ga0207062_1221_pt1 | contig 13316 bp, 5 predicted proteins | sample Alteio_BWMinCont_28_FD_153266 | JGI IMG/M metagenome (GOLD analysis project Ga0207062, IMG submission 153266) | Enriched cells from forest soil in Barre Woods Harvard Forest LTER site, Petersham, Massachusetts, United States -... | ecosystem: Environmental > Terrestrial > Soil > Temperate forest >... | reverse complement strand
CGCCGAAAACGCGCTAAGTTATCTTCAGCAGCTCGCCTTACATGGCTCGTGCTTAACGGTCGCGCGGGAATGGTTTTCGCAAGAGACAAACTTTAAGAAAGTGTGGGACGTTGACGACGCGACCTGGATTCGCGCAGAGATCGCTCATTGCCAGGGTGACTTGGCGGATTGCGGCCAACTGCTGGCCCAACTCTTCTGGACCGAAAATCATCGAAACCGCCAAGCAGCTGAAGACATTCTTACGGTAATGCAAGACTGGCGAATACCGGGAGAAATTCGAGACCCATGTGTATTCGGTCTAGTTGAAACAAATTCCGAACAACTGCCGGCGGTTACGGACTTCGAGCGAAGCCGAGCCTTTCGAATCGTATTTGTGGGGGGCAATGAAACCCAGGAGCGATACGACGAATATGTACGTGAAACCATTGCCGCAGAATGGCCAAATGTTCAGGTCGAGTTCTTTCATACCGGGTGGTCCGCCAATTGGGGACGCGAGCTTTCCGGCATCGTCAAAGCGGCTAATTCAGCTGATGCGGTGGTCATTATGCGATTTGTCCGCACCATGTTCGGTCGCGGTCTACGTAGTCAGATCACAAAGCCGTGGTTCCCGTGCACAGGTCACGGCAGGGCTTCGGTACTTGGCACAATTGAAAGGGCGATTAAACACGTAGCGCGGGAGAACGCTGCATAGAACCCAGTTATCCACCACTCAAAACATCATCCAAATTCGTCGCCACGACGTACTGAGCTGCCGGCGACTCACCTATTGCTAGCGCCTTAAAATGCTCCTTAACGCACTCAATTTTGCCTCTTTCAGTGTGCCTTAAGTCATCTGCAAGTAGCCCGCTCTTCGTTTCCACGACAAAGTAAAGCCGCTTGGTCCCTTCCTTCTCCACGAGAACGGCCCAGTCTGGATTGTAAGATCCTAACGGTGTAGGCACCCGAAACCAAGTAGGCAGCTTGGCGTACACCTTTATCGATTCGTTGAGCTCCAATTGCTCGGCAAAAGTCTTTTCCGTACCTGATTGGTAGATCACATGCTCATATACGGACTTATTCACATCGATCATCGATTTCAAATACCCAGTTAGCTCCTGCGTGTCAAAAAGTTCCTGCGCGTAGTATTCAGCCGCACCGATGCGTTGGTATTTAATACCATCCACCAAAGCGAGACGCTTTGCGCGATTGATGATCTCCGCGGTGAACTCGATAAACTGTTGTGGATTCCGCTTGAATTCCTCGAGCCGACCGCTGTTTGCGAGGATGTGGTGAATACTGCGCCGTGTCAGCTGAGTCTTATACTGAAGATCCGTAAGAATATCGGGCAGCTCGATGTCGCCCTCATCTAACGTCACTGGAGCAGATGTCACTGTTTCCGTGGCATCTACTCCGGATCGGCCGATGGCCAGGTCGGCCTTACGCCACGTCAGTCGCGTTCGAGCGATCGCCGGGCCGTTCTTCAACCCATCAACACAATTCTCTAAGAGCCTTCCGTTGTTGAAATGCACACGGTAAGTAGTTTTCTGCTTAATCCGATCCCAGAGCGCCTTGAAATCGGAGCTATGTAATACGGCTTGCCGTGTCTTTATTTGTCTTCGCTCGTCAGCGTTTTTGATCTCTAGCCGCCCGGCCAACTTGCGCAGGATCTGCTTCACTTGATCGTGTTGGTTGGCAAAGGGCTCAGGCAATGTCAGCGAATCCTCCTTGAGGGCCTTGCGGAGCGCGTCCTGCACTTTGCCTTGCGCGCTCACTAAACCGGCGCCTTTTAAATACTCCCAAAGCACCTTTGATTGCTCGAATCCCAAAGGCGCAGGCTGACCGTCAATACCTGTCGTACTGACCCCCGCAAACTGGTGTGGCTCGACGATGCCAAAGCGAATTCCAGTTTCATCCTCGATCTCCCTCTGGAGCTTCTCAGCAAACTGTTCGTAACTTTCTGTAGCGATCACAGTTAGCGTGTTGATCTCGAAACCGTGTAGGCGCTTGCCGCTCTGGTTCACGCAGAGGCGCAGACCACGCCCGATCGTTTGACGACGCTGCTGCTCGGACGCCATCTCGCGCAACGCGCAGATCTGAAAGACGTTTGGGTTATCCCAGCCTTCGCGCAGCGCGGAATGGGAGAAAATAAACTTCAGGGGCGTATCAAAGCTCAGCAACTTCTCCTTGTCGCGCATGATCAAGCTGTAAGTGTCGTCATCCGCTTGCGTTGTGCCCTTGGTGTCCTTAAACAACTCGACCGTCTTGTTGCCGACCTTCTTTTTATCGATCGAAAAATAGCCGTTGTGTACGGACTCGGCTGCCGTCGTGAGGTCTACTTCCTTAAACAAGCTCAGGTAATCTGGATGTTTGGCGAGGCGACGGTATTCCTCCTCGAAGAGGCGTGCGTAATCGCCCTTCACGGGATTTCCTTCTTCGTCGTATTGCCGATATCTCTCTACCGCATCGATGAAGAAAAGGCTGAGTACCTTGATGCCCTGTGGACGAAGGCGCTTTTCCTTGTCAAGGTGCTCTTTGATGGTGCGGTGGATCATTTGGCGCTGCACCGCCAGCGCATCCACATCACCGTATGCCTCGCCGGGACGAAGATATTCTTCGCCGCCGGGATAACGGAGTTCCATGAATTTGTCGTCCTTGGCGTCTCGAATATCCTGCCCAATGATGTGATCGCGATAGACCTCCCGCTGAGTCACCTCTTCGAGTTTGTTGAGCGGTTCTACCGTTACTACCTTTCGGGCGACACCGTGCGCCGTGGCAATGTCCAACTCCACTTTGGCGCCTACGACATTCCTTCCACGGGATACGGGCGCGATAAAACGCACATAAGGCTTGTTATGCCCTCCTTCCACGGATGCCGCCGCCACCTCGATTTGCTTCACAAGCTTACGCTCGTATGCATCCACCGCGTCGAGCTTGAACACCATGTGGCGCGCCTCTTTAGGCGTCGCCGAATAGCGCAGATTGCACAGCGGGTTCATCCGCTCCATGGCTTTCTTTCCCTTGCCATCGAGGCCTCCCTCGACACTCTGTGGTTCGTCGACGATCAGGATGGGGCGTGTCGCGCGGATCAGATCAATGGGTTTTTCTCCCCCGGTCTTTTCGCTCCGCCGATACATGACATTCTTCGATTTCTCGCGCCGCGCGGTTTCGTCCGATTCCTCCGTCTGCGCCTGCTGTTCGTCTCCAAACTTATTGATCGCGCCAACCGTCATGATCATAATCTGAATCTGCGGACTGGTAGCAAAGGTGCGTACTTGGCCGAGCTTCGCTGAGTCGTAAATAAAGAAGTCGAATGGCGCGCCAGCATAAAGACCCTTAAGGTGCTCCGCTGCTGTCTCCAAGGTGTGATAGACGCCTTCCTTGATGGCTACTGATGGCACCACGATCACGAATTTGGTGAAGCCATAGCGCTTGTTCAGTTCGAAAACAGTTCGGAGATAGACGTATGTTTTGCCCGTGCCAGTTTCCATCTCCACCGTGAAGTCACCGGACGTGAGCGAGGCCGAAGGCGCGAGGCCGTGGCGGAGCTGAATGGCGTGAAGATTAGCCAGGAGCTCATCGTCGAGCAGAGTCAGTCGATTTCCGATGCCAAGGTCGTTTTCAAGAAGAGACATTTGACCGCTGGCAGTATCCCGGGTCACGGTGAACTCTGTCCGGCAAGACTCCTGTCCGTGAAACAGCGAGCAGACTGCTTCGATTGCCTGGAGTTGGTAGTCCAGGTTGGATTCGAAATGTAATTTCATGGGTGTGTTGCTTGTGTGTGAGAAAGAATTGCTCGGGGGCGTGTCCGATGCTTTGATTTTGACCCGCACTGCGCTCGCTGGGGCAACCTTCGCCGCCACTTGTGGAGCGGTGCGGTGTTTTGCTGCGGTCTTTGGGGAAGCCTTCGACTGGGTTCTCTTCGTGAGGGACTTAACTTTCAGGGTTTGGACTGATTTCGCCTTCTTCTTTGGCTTTGAGCGTGACTTTGCGCTGCGTGACACCAAGGCTCTTTTGTCTTTCAATTTATTTCTAGACTGTCGCCCAAGTCCAACAACAGAATTCCTGGTGCTTTTCTTTAGGCGAAGGGATTGTTTCTCTTTGACAACCGTCACTGATGGCTTCCTCTTCATTGGGCGATCCAGCTTCCGGCATTTATAAGCTGCGGACGGTATCAAGGCCGTTCTGCTGGAGGATGGCTGTGAGGTTTGTCTTGGCCACATCGTCGGCAAAGGCGCTATCACGAACGACGACAATTGTTTTGCCCGCGGGCTTTAATTCCTGGTGCCAAGCCACAATGCTTAGCGCTAGCGGCTCCACGTCGGCCGGCGGGACGGCGCGCGAAAGGCAAACGAGCAGCGAACCGCCGCCGATGGAATGGACGACGTGCGCCTGCTTCGCCGCGCCGTCCACAGTCTTCGCTTCGATGGGTACGCAAAGGTCAAGGCCAAGCTTAAGAAGCAACTCGAAGAGGATGTCCTGCTCGGTGCGGTCGGTTTTGAGGTGGTCGACGGAGGCTTCGAGGGTTTCGGCGAAGTTCTCGCGATCCGGCTCCCATTCCCGGATGTTGCTACTATCCAGCTTGAAGACGCGGAAGCCGAGGTCGCCCGAGAATGCGGGCTTCGTATCTTTGATCGCCTTAGCTGCCCGGCGGATACGCTCCTTTGTCAGTTCGGCGATATTCGCTGGAACGTTCAGCTTATTGCAAAACGTAGCCGCAACTTCCTGGTCTCGATTGTTTACGTCCAAAGGCTGCGGTAACTGCACCATGATAAATCGCCGGGCACCCTGATCATTGGCATTTTCCGCGTAGACTGCCTGTGCCATAGTCCCGCTGCCCGCGAAGAAGTCCAAAACTAGGTCCGAGGCCCCGACATTTGCGACCTCAATGCAACGCTGCATCAAGCGAAGAGGCTTCGGTGTGTCAAAGACCGGCGCGCCAAATAGTGCCGCGACCTCTCTCGCGGAATCTTGAGTATCTCCCACATCGTGGCGCATCCAAAGTGTATCGGGCACGATTCCCAGACCTACCTCGGAAAGGAAACTTTTGAGCCTCGGCTTCTCTAGCTCACCGTGCACACCCCACCAGAGCCGCCCCTCCTCAATGTTCGTGACTGTTCTGGATTTCTCATACGCCCACACCCTGCTCTCTTCCGGCGACACATCTTTCCCCGTAAATGGATTTGTAATTGTGTAGTAGAGATTAGGCCTCTCTGCTCTGGATTTATTGCATGTGTAAACGACCGATTGCCATCTGCCTCGTGGGTCGTTATCCACATTCTTGTAACCTCTGAGTTGATCTTCGTCCCGCTGAAGTTCGCCGGGACTCCACGCGTCTAGCCGTTTCGCATATAGAAGGAGGTAATCGTGACTTATGCTTAGAGTTTTACTATCGTTCTGTTTAGCGTACTTCTTTTGCCAGATAATGTTGCAAACAAAATTCTCCTCACCAAAGATCTCCGTGCACGCCTCACGCAGGTGGGCAATCTCGGTGTCGTCGATACTGACAAATATTACGCCGTCTTCGCACAATAGAGTGCGCGCCAACTTTAGCCTTGGGTACATCATGTTTAGCCAGTCGGTATGAAACCGACCGCTAGACTCCGTATTGGAGCTGACCCTTCGTCTTTCCTCCGATTGCCCTGTCAGCTCCAAATAGCTCCTAATACTGTCTTGAAAACTATCTGAGTACACAAAATCCTTGCCCGTGTTGTACGGCGGGTCGATATAGATAAGCTTCACCTTCCCAGCGTACGATTTCTGGAGGAGCTTGAGGACCTCAAGGTTGTCTCCCTCAATCATCAAGTTCTTGGTGGTGTCCCACTCCACGCTTTCTTCCGGGCACGGGCGCAGCGTGCCCGTGCTCGGGGTAAGCGCGAGCTGCCGAGAGCGGCGCTTGCCGTGCCAGTTCAAGCCGTATTTTTCCTCACGCTCGTCTATGAGACCGCCGAGAAGTTGCTTAAGAACCTCGAAGTCCACCTTTCCTTCGTTCCACGCTTCCGGAAAAAGTGATTTCAGGTGCTCGATATTCTCGGAGACTATGTCGGAGGATTTGGTTTCGGGGTCGTGAGCCGACAGTGCTTTCATTATGCGTCCCTACAAGCTTCGAACGGTCTCGAGACCATGCTGCTCGAGGATGGCGGTGAGGTTGGTCTTAGCCACGTCGTCGGCAAAGGCGCTGTCGCGGAACACAACCGTCGTCTCTCCGGCGGGATTCAATTCCTGGTGCCATTCCACAATGCTAAGCGCCAGTGGTTCCACATCGTCCAGTGGAATAGTGTTTGACAGGCAGACGACGAGCGTACCACCACCAATGGAGTGGATTTCGTGCGCACGCTTTGCGCGTCCCGAGACCCGCTTGACTTCCATAGGCACACACAGGTCGAGGCCGAGCTTAAGTAATAGCTCAAAAAGAATGTCTTGCGCGGTGCGATCCGTCTTAAGGTGATTGACGGAGGCGTCGAGGATCTCCGCGAGGTTCGCCCGATCCGGGTCCCATGCCCGAATGTTACTGCTGGCGAGCTTGAACACGCGGAATCCGACGTCACCATCAAACTGCGGGTTGTCCTCTCGGATCCTTTTTCCTGCTCGGCGCAAGCGTTCTTTGGTGATGTCAGCGATGGAGCGGTACCTGTCGCGTCCAGTCGGCTCCGGCAGTTGTACGAGGATATATCTGCGCGTTGACTCTTGTGCCACGTTCACATTCATCACCGCATGTCCGGTGCTACCTGAACCAGCGAAGAAGTCCAGAACTGTGTCGTTGCCCTTGGTCATGAGTTCAATCAACTCGCGCAGCACGTCGGTATTTTTAGGAAACGGGAACCACCCTTTACCCACGAGAGCTTCGACTTCCAACGTAGCCGATCGACCATCTCGGTAGAAGACTGAGGGAAACGGCTCGGAATCGATCTCGAACAGGTAACTCTTTCGGTTTGGAATAGTCGCTTCGTTGGGTCCGAAGTGAATTCGTGCTGGAATTTGAGCCAATGCCCAGTCGGTCTTCTCTTTGTCCCACCGCCACCCAGTCGAAGGTTTTTTACACGGTTTCTGGGTAACTGGATGAATGATGTCATGCCTCGGCCTCGATTCACGCCCGTCGTCTGGACCTGCAAAATCTGCCGCAAAGTACAGACCTCGATCGTCTGACCAACAATAGTGCTTGTGCGACTTGCGTGGATCGTCATCGTCCAAATCCCGAAGCCAATCCATCATCGCCCGACGGATTGCCGCATGATCGCTGGTAAGTCCACGACTGATTTCATCGTATTTTGCCAGGACAGCCGCTGCACCTTCCTTCGGTCGCCGCCACACCCCTTGCTGGAGAACTGCCGCCTTATCGCGAACATAGCAAACGAGATACTCGTGCACTAGCGCGATGAGCTTAGAGTCACCCTTCTTGGAACGCTGCCAGATGACCTGCGAAACAAAGTTTTCCTTTCCGAACAGCTCGTCCATCAGCATGATGAGGCGCGGCAGCTCGTTGTCGTCGCAGGACACGACTACTGCGCCAGCGGGATGCATCAGATTTTTCGCCAGCTTCAACCGCGGATACATCATATTGAGCCAGTCGGTATGAAATCGACCGCTGGCCTCTGTATTGGTACCGATCTTCCGTCCGCCTTCGGCGGTCTGCCCGGTAAGTTCGAGATAATTGCCGATGTTATTCTGGAAGTTGTCGGGGTAGACGAAATCCTTGCCTGTGTTATATGGCGGATCTATGTAGATGAGCTTGACGCTCCCGGCGTAGGATTTTTGAAGGAGCTTGAGTACCTCAAGGTTGTCGCCCTCAATCATGAGGTTCTGCGTCGTATCCCAGTCCACGCTGTCGTCAGGACCGGGGCGCAGGGTGCCGGCGCTAGGCGTGAGAGCGAGCTGCCGTGCACTGCGTTTGCCATGCCAATTGAGACCATACTTCTCCTCTGTATCGGTGGCGGTCCGGTCGCCCACAAGCTGCTTGAGGACGTCTAGATTCACTGCCACGCCGTCCGCCCCCTCAGTGATGAGTTCGGGAAAAAGGGTCCGGAGCGTCTCGAGGTTCGCCGAGGCAAAGTCAGGGGTCTTTGTTTCGGGGTCATTTGTGGTTAGCTTCTGCATGGTCATAGATTTCTCGGAAATGGGTAAGAATGGTCGGGAGCGTTATTTGAGATATTTCCGAATTGTCTCCAGAACGTCGGCGAAGTTGAAATCCAAAACGGCTGCGAGCATTTTCAAGATATTGGCTCTTCTTGCTTAAATATGAGTCGTGGCCTCAATGATGCGGGATTCCAGTAATTTCAGCTGCATATTCAACTCCACGCGGCGGCTCAGCTGCGATTCTTTGTTTGCTCGAGCTCGAAGGCTCGCTATCTCGCGGGCGAGATGTTCGTGCTCGGCCAATGCGGCCCGGCGCCGTGCGGCTGCATCTGCATCCAGGGCAAGTACGTAGCTGCCCGTCACACGAGCGGCCGCAAGTGCCTCGAACCGTTCGATCCAACCCTGATACAACGCATACAGATTCTGGCGCGGTTGCTTGGTTACATTGAACCAGACTAGAAAGGAGTCAATTGACGGAGTTTTACCATCCAGCCTGGCAGTGATCACTGAGCCATCGAGCACAGTCTGTCCGGATTGTCCCTGCGACCAGCGCAGGTGTGCCAGGGACAACAGGACGCTATCCACATCTGACTGGATAAGCAGTACGGGATAGGGGATGGACCGATGAATCAGCTCAGTGAGGCGTGATGCATTGGCTCCAGGGCGCAGCCTGAGGCGCAAGACCGCGATTTCCAAGTATTCCCTTAGGTCGTCGCGAAATGTCGGCACGCCGATGGTCGTGGGTTTGAGCGCCGCCAGCCATATCAGCTCCTCAACGCCGTCGTTGATAAGGCGCTTGTCAGCGGCAATGGGTGCGCCATTCTCCAGCAGCAATTTTTTTGGCACGCGCTGATCCACCCGACTGGCTTGGGGCAAATCAAGTGCAGTTATGATTGGTTCTACGTTCAAGCGCCAGCCGTCGGAAGGACAACAAGATACGCTAGAACCTCAAAATCATTGATTCCCGAGAATTCACCCTTTAATGCATGAGTGCCGCCAGGCGTGAATAGACTTGCCACCCCTCGCTCTTCACCTTTCCCAACGACTGAGGCTACCGCGGCGGCGAGTTGGCGCTGCGCGCTGGACATATCCTCCCCCGCTTTTGTCGATCTATCCAGTCTCGCTACGGCACTCGCGTCAGGAAGCTCCCGCCCTATGCAGAGGCGCTTCAAACGGTCTAGGATCTGCTTCGCCTGTGTATATGGAAGCAAGATCATTCCCTCTTCCCCCACATGGACAAGGTAGTGATCGCCCAAAGGATAGCCAGTCTCAGGAATATTCTTGGCCGCCGCTGCTTCCGCGCGTAGACAGAAAATGACTCCTGGTGGAATATCGGTCTCAGTCGTAGTGGTGACGGAGCTCGCACCAAACGGCAACGTTTCGAGCACCCCGGGGTGCGCTTTCAAGTACTGCGCCACATCGATTCGGAAGTCGGTGAGCGTCAGGTCCGCAATAGATACGCCGGTAGACAAGTCTTCGAGGTCAATCACGGCGTCTTGAAGTTTGAGTAGCTGCTTCCGACGATACTCGAGGTCGTTCATCTGGTTGCCAGACTGCTGTTCGATTAGGTTCTCCTCGCCAGTGGCGGAAATATCGAGCAACACCATACGGCCGCTTACGCGCTGCTCCAGATTGATGTATTCCTCGAGTTCCATATTTGGCCAAAAGTTTACGAGCTGGATCCGCTCGTTCGGGGAGCCGATGCGGTCGATGCGGCCGAATCGCTGTATAATCCGCACAGGATTCCAATGGATGTCGTAATTAATAAGCCAATCACAATCCTGAAGGTTTTGGCCCTCAGAAATGCAGTCCGTCGCGATGAGGAGGTCCAACTCGCCCTCTTCGGACATATCATCGGGACGTTCCTTCGCACGAGGTGCGAACGCGGTTAATATCGACGCCAGGTCCTTGCGGAGGCGCGGCAAAGTGTGCTGGTTGGATCCCGATCCCGTTACTAGTGCGGACTGAATATTAAGGGAATCGCGGGCCCAGGGCGCCAATTGCTCATAGAGATATCTCGCGGTGTCTGCAAATGCCGTGAAGACAATCACCTTTCGATTGCCAGTATTTATTACATTCGTGACTTTGTGTTCTATTAATTCGCGCAACGCGCACAGCTTGGCATCTCGTATAGAGCCAACTTCGGCTGCTGCTGCGTACATGGTCGCTAGCCGGTTACGATCCTCAGTTAAATCCTGCTTCCAACGGATCAGGTCAACGTCTTTAAGCAGGACCTTCACTTTTCGCCCGACCAACAGGCTTTCAAAAGCGGGATCGTCAAGATCCACATCCTCGATTTCGATTTCCGTCAATTCCGCGGACTGCGCTTCGATCCTAACAAGGGTTGCCTCCACATCGCGCAATTGGCGTTGAACGGTGAGAGCAAATGACGGCACGGCACTTTCCATGCGTTTAAGAATGTTCACACGTAGAAGGTGAATTAAGCTCTCTTCACGATCCACTTGGCGAAAGAACCCGGTGCCCCCTTTGATTTCGGTACTATACTTTTTGTCGTATGCCGCCTGCTTGTGCGGGAGTACGTAACGCAGGGGTGCGTAAGCTGCTAGATTCAGGCGACGAATCTCAAGGTTGATCTCGCGAATCGGGGGAAACTCGCCGGCGCGATCGACATCAGCCTTTATATTGATTGGCTTTAGCCGATCCGGAAACCGCCCGGTTTCCGCGGTACCATAATATTTCTCAATGTGCCTTCGCGAACGAGCTATCGTTAACAAATCAAGAAGCGTGAAGTAGTCGAAGCCCAGCATGTCAATCAGACGCGCCGGGGTACGCTGAGGGTCATCCATTTCCAGCCAACGATTGAATTGCTTTTGCGCAAGCCGCGTTGTCGCATCGATGCTTCCGATCCCGTAGTCCAGCATTGCCGTATCGTCCCCTTCCGTGACGAAGGCAATCTGATTTCTTAGGTCTGCAAGGCGGTTGTTCACAGGTGTCGCAGAAAGCATCAAGACCCGCGTCTTGACTCCCTCACGAATCACTCTGCGCATTAGTTGGTCATAGCGAGTTTCGCTGCCGATGCGAGGCGTCTTCTTGTTGCGGAAATTGTGTGACTCGTCGATTACGACGAGATCGTAGTTTCCCCAATTGAGGTGACTAAGATCTATATCTCCCGACAATCCGCCATCGCGAGAAAGGTCTGTATGGTTAAGGACGTCATAATTGAGGCGATCCGGGGCGAGAATGTTCCGCCGATCATTCGCTTTGTACAGCGTCCAATTATCGCGAAGGCGTTTGGGGCAAAGCACGAGAACACGATCATTGCGCAACTCGTGATACTTAATTATCGCAAGTGCCTCAAACGTCTTACCTAAGCCAACACTGTCAGCTATGATGCATCCGCCGAAGCGATCGAGTTTATCGATCGCACCCAAAACGCCATCGCGTTGAAACTTGTATAACTTCTTCCATACTACTGTTCCTCGTATACCGGTAGCCGATTTGATAATCCGGTCTTCGTCTAGAGTTTCGCCGCGGTCTTTGAATATGTTGTAAAGGAACGCGTGAAATATTTGAGAAGGGTCGAGCGGCGTGCTTAGTTTCTTCAAAGTTTCCAAGAACTGGGCTTTGGCGCTTTCGGATCCGGCAAGGCGATTCCAAAGGTTGTCAAACCAAGCAGCAAGCACCGCACACTCCTCTGCAGTGTCTGACGCTTGTACTAAGGCGAATCTATTGCCAGGCGTGAGTCCCAAGCCGGAGGTCGTAAAGGTACAGTCTCCCGAGAATGCCTGTCGTGGGACCAGGTCACTTCCACGACTTATAAGCACCGCCTGTGGGAACTCACCTGGTGCCCGGCGGGCATCCACTTTCTCTGCTGCCCAAGCGACACAAGCCTTTGACAACCATCGAACGTTTAGGTGATTGCGATTGCCGCGATCAAGTTCTGTTCCGAGTAAGCCAAGGTCCTGGGTGGCGTCGTTTGGGACAACCAGGCGTGCCGAACTAAGGGCATTTAGCTCCTTGCGAAGCACCGCGAATGCAAACAAAGAAAACCGCGGAGTGGCAATATCAAGAGATGCGGCCGAGTCCAAGCTCTTAGATAGCGCATCGTTGACGCGATCATTTCCGCTATTGCGAATCAGCTTCATAGGACCGAACGTCGAGATTGCACGGCGCCCAACCGCATCAAAATCCTAATAGAGCTCATAGTGATGCGTCGAAAATCGGTTTCCGCTATCCGTCCTGAGTTGCCCGTCGCGAATGGCCTCGATCACCGCGTCGATCCTTTCCTGCTTGATACCACTTAGGTCATCAGTGGTCACAACCTGGTCAAACAGTCCGTGGTCACGGTAGTCCACGATACGTTGTTGCCAGTCCCGGTAATACTTACGTACGTCCAACATGCCGAGATGCTCCCAGTAGACGGTCTGGCCATTTCGGAGTTCGATGGTGAAATCGGGGTGGATGGGGTAGTCGCGTTTGGATAATGAAAGCCTACGCTCATACACAAATTTCAATCCGCTCCCCTTCAGTGCCTGGTAGATAATATACTCAATGCGCGATTTAACGGGTTTGCTCTGGGGATCTGGTATGAGACTGGCTTTATGATCACAGGGCGCTTGAAATATAGACGTGTTGCGACCCAATAAGTGGGAAGTGGATCGCGCCCTATCGAGTAAATTTTCTTCGTTCTGGATGAATAAGAATAGTCGGACTTTGGATCTTGTCAGCGCGGTGTAAAGCAGCTCGCGGGAGAGAAGCGCCCGCTTCTTGGGGATAATCATGAACACATTGCGAAAGTCGCTGCCTTGAGAGCGGTGTACGGAAATAGCATAACCGAGGTCATAATCTTCCTCATCGCCGGCCCAAGTTAAAGGACGTTCCAGCTCTTTGAAGTAATATTGTCGGTTGTAGGCGTCTCCCTTGCAGATTCCAATCGATCCGTTTGACAACACAAGCTTGCGATTCGCGCCCCAGCCCTGATACCAATTGGCCAATCGAATGATTTTGTCGGCATGATAGAAAGGGGACTTGTCGGAGGCGTTAGCGGGCCGTTCCCTATAGTTTGACTGTATCCATTTATTCAATCCTAACGTCCCGTAGTAGCCGCTCCTGTACGGTGACAGCAGTTGGAGATCTTCCAACTTCAATCGCTCTCTAAAAGCAAAGTCTTGATTGTTTACATTCCCATTGTCGTAGAGCCCAAACAACCGATTCAGCGAAATGGCCTTTCCCAGGTCCTCCGGCAGCATCTCCTTTCTAAACAAATCATGCATCGCCTCGCGTATTGAATCGCCAAGCGAGTTGGC
>Ga0207062_1218_pt1 | contig 13375 bp, 6 predicted proteins | sample Alteio_BWMinCont_28_FD_153266 | JGI IMG/M metagenome (GOLD analysis project Ga0207062, IMG submission 153266) | Enriched cells from forest soil in Barre Woods Harvard Forest LTER site, Petersham, Massachusetts, United States -... | ecosystem: Environmental > Terrestrial > Soil > Temperate forest >... | reverse complement strand
AGTTTGCCCCTAATCGGGGCTACACTATGGGCTTTACACAAATAGCACCATTCGGTGCTTTTTAATGAATATATACAATAGCCATATTCGGGGCTAAACTTGCCTACAGCATAGCCTTAGCCCCGAAAGGGGCAAATTGTGTAAAGCCCATAGTGTAGCCCCGATCAGGGGCAAACTATGGGTACGGAATGAATTAAAATGTTAGCCCCAACGGGGCGGTTTGTGTAAGCTGGAAATTCGTTTTATACAAAATTTCTACATCACCATCCACCCCCGTTGGGGCTTACATCTTGATTGGTTCCGTACCCATAGTGTAGCCCCGATCAGGGGCAAACTATGGGCTTTACACAAATAGCACCATTCGGTGCTAGGGAAGGTTAAGATCTTTCATTAGTTCGTCTAGTTCTTGGCTATTTAGCTCCTTGATTTCGTTGTCAAATTGTTCACTTTTTTGGGTGATTTCCTTAATATTTTTTTCTACTGATTTTATTGCGTTCTGATTGTTTTCTCTTTTTAATTTCACTTCGTAGAGATTTGCTTTTGACCGATCTATCTCTGTTTGTGGTGTTTTTTTGTCTCTAATCTTTTCTCTAAATTCAGTTTCTATTTCGTCATGTTTTTCTTGAATTCTTTTGCCATCTTCCGTTAGAATTCCCAATTCTAATGTCTTTTCATTTAAATCTTCCTTCAATGTGATCTTTTGAATTTGTTTTTCATAGATCATTTTTTGATTCTCGCTTTTTGGAATTGTTTCGTTTGTAAGAAGATTTGTTAATTTCGCTTTTTCTTTATCCAATTCAATTTCATCTTTAGTTTTGAATTTTACAGCTTCAGTTAAAATAATTTGTTCGCCGGTCGATTTTTTGATTTTTGGAGCTGCTTCAAGGATATTAACGGCTTCAGCTGAAAGTGGTTGTTGTTGTACAGGTTTAGATTTTTTAGCCTCAGTAAGACCCTCGTTGATTTTTACTTCAGCTGGAGGGGTATTACCTTCGAGCTCAGCAATTTGCGCATCGATTTTAGCTAGATTAAGCTCTCTTTCCAGAAGGGCAGACTTTCTTGAATAGTCTGGAGCATTTTTATCTAGATTTCCAATTGCTGTATTGAGAGCGTCAATTCTAGAATTTGCATCTGGTATTGCTCTTTGCTCTTTTAAATTTTCGGGTAGTTCAGGATAGAATGTTTTCAAGTCTGCTTCGATTCCAGTTTTTTGTTGTTTCAAAGAATTAATTTCTCCCTGGATAGAATCTTTTTTGGCTGTATAACTATCAAAATCTTTCTGAGCTTTTTCCATTTTGCCGCAAAGAGAATTGATTTCCGCATTTTTATTGGTGAGTTTAGTCTTTAGTTCAGCTATTTGCGCATCATTTTTTACATCTTTATTTTCTTCTGCTCTAATTTGTTCTTCTAATTCATCTCTCTCTTCATCAAGCTTAGACTTGTTGTGTTCATGAGTATTGAGTTCACGTTCTTTGTTTCCAATTTCTTTTTTCGCATCATTTAGATTTGTAATTTCAGCAGCAGAAAGCGGTTTACCCGCGACGGTAATTTCTGCACCTTCACCAGTAACATTGTCCTTATCCTTTTTATCATCTGTGTCCTTAATTTTTGGCGGACTCTTCTCTTTACCCAACACATGCATGATACCACCTGCTGAGGCGGAAGCTACGAAAACTAATCCGAATAAAACCACAGCTATGGGAAGTAAGGCGGCTCCATGTGAACCTACGACAACACCTATAAAAGCGACAATGCAGATGGCAATGACAGCGACTAGTAGGGCAACCTTTACTGATTTAGGAAGAGCGTCCCAAGCTTTCCCTATCGAATCCAACGGATGTTTTACTACTTCCCACATGCCTGAATTTTTAACTCTATCTTTTAGAGATTTAGGTTCGGTTTTAGATTCATCGGTTATTTCTTTAATTTTGGTGCCAACAACTAATTTGTCTGTCTTTTCAGTACTTACGGTTTCTTCTTTAGGCAAATTAGATATATGCGGAGCAAGGGTTTTATCCATGGATCGAGTTTGCTTTGGAGGCAAAGGACCCAATGTCAAACCACTTCGATGAGTCAACGCTCTACTACCTTCCATATAAAAACCTCTTTAATGAATATCATTCCCCTTATAATTATATTTTACAATGTTACTTGATTACTAATCAATTAATTTGTTTAGAATTAATAAAACGACAATAACGACAAAGGACTATAAGAACAATCTTTGTAACTGTCCTTATAGTCCTTATAGTCCTTATTGTCGTTATTGTCGTTATTGTCGTTATTGTCGTTCGTCCTTAAATCCAGCGGTTAGCCGCCGTTTTTTTGAGCTCTTCGATTTCTTTCTCTTTTTCTTTAAGGCGGTCCATAGCAGCCGTATAAGTTAACGGTTTATTTTTTTCTTCCGTTTTTTTATCTTCAGTTTTTTTATCATCCGCTGGTTTATTTGGATCATTAGTATTTGTTGGCTTTTTTGGTACGTTTGGGGTTTCTGTCTCATCATCTTCGTCAGGAGGACCTCCAGCAAGCACACTACAAATGACGAAGCTGGAAATAACGATTGTAAGGACTAAGCCCATGCCTATCACTGCAAAAGTCCCCAGAGGGGGGATCGAGGCTGCCAGCGCAATAAAACCGATAACGCTGGCTGCAATTAAGAGCACAGAGATAATGAGTTTTACAAGAGGACTCGTAAGAATAGAATATATCGTGGAAGCAACATTTTTTAAGCCTTCCCAAGCGCCTTGGATCCATGAAACTTCGTGAGTGTCGGTGATCGGCTGAGGAGAAGATGGATTAGAGCTTCCATTAAGAGCATTTTGTGCGGCATTTGTGGTATTTTGAGTATTATTGCTCGAATTTACAGGGGAATTTGTGTTAGTGGGACTATTTGTTGACGGTCCAAAAACTGAATTATAAACGGAACTAAGCATTATTATCCTTTTTGTTTAAATTATAAAATAATTATAGCATTTCAGTTAATTATTTTCAATAAAATAAACTAATATTTTTAAAAATTTCTAAAAAAATGGACTAAATGGACTAAATGGACTAAATGGACACAAATGGACGCAGATGGGCACAGATGGACTAGCATGGTCATAGATGTTTTTGCAACTTAACCGTATTCATTCAGTCCATTTAGTCCATTTCGTCCATTTCGTCCATTTCGTCCATTTAGTCCATTCAGTCCATTTAGTCTACATCGACTTTTAGGTATCAATTTTTCACGTGAATTTTTATAATGCCTATTTATAACCTAGGCTGCGCGGTAAATCTTAAGGATGTCTTATGTTTGAAGAGATAAAAAAAGAAAGTTTTGACGAACGAGAAGTGCGCATTCTAAAACTCTGGGAAGAGAAGAAGACCTTTCAACGCTCGGTAGAAAATCGGCGGGAGCGTCCATTATTTTCCTTTTACGATGGACCTCCTTTTGCGACTGGATTGCCTCATTATGGACATTATTTGGCCGGAACGATCAAGGACGTCGTTTTGCGATATAAAACTATGCGTAATTTCTGCGTCCCGCGCCGTTTTGGTTGGGATTGCCATGGTTTGCCAATTGAGAATGAGATCGAAAAAGCCTTTAATCTGACCGGGGCTGCCTCCATCGAAGAATTTGGTGTCCCCCGCTTTAATGAAGAATGCCGAAGCATTGTGCTGCGCTATACGAATGAATGGCGCTCGCTAGTGACAAGGATGGGCCGTTGGGTCGACTTCGACAATATCTATCGCACGATGGACCGCAGTTTTATGGAATCGGTCTGGTGGGTATTGGGGCAGCTATACGCCAAAGGCTTGGTGTATGAAGGCTATAAGGTGATGCCTTATTCCGCCAAGTTGGGCACTCCGCTCTCAAATTTTGAAGCAGGCGAAAACTATAAAGATGTTGATGACCCTTCCCTTACCGTTGCTTTCGATCTGATCGATGAACCGGGCACATCGGTCCTTGCCTGGACGACGACACCCTGGACTTTGATCTCCAACTTAGCCTTGATGATAGGCCCTGAGATCGAATATGTGAAAATCCGCGATCTTTCGAGCGGGCGATTTTATATCCTTGCCAAAGCAAGGCTGGGGAGCTACTACAAAAATCCTGAAGAGTATGAGATCGTTGAGAGTTTGACCGCCAAATCGTTAGAAGGGCGCCGTTATCGCCCTCTGTTTCCGCATTTTGCCGATCATGCTGATAGGGGAGCCTTCCGAATCATCTTAGAAGACGCTGTTTCTACAGAGGATGGCACAGGGGTTGTGCATTCGGCGCCGGCTTTTGGCGAGCTGGATTTTTATGCCTGCCGCAGGGAAAATATCGAGCTTGTCTGTCCTGTCGGAAGCAATGGTCAATTTACTTCGGAAGTCCCGGAATATCAGGGCCTTTTTGTCAAAGACGCTGACAAAGATATTATCAGGCACCTGAAAAAAGAAGGCCACGTTTTCCATCAGGCCACGCTGCATCACCGCTACCCCTTTTGCTGGCGTTCAGATACTCCATTGATCTATAAGGCTGTAACGACATGGTTTGTGGCTGTAGAGAAGATCAAGGATCAGTTGCTGGAGTCAAACAATCAGATCCATTGGACCCCTGGGCATATCAAATTCGGACGTTTTGGCAAATGGCTTGAAGGCGCCCGCGATTGGGCCATCAGCCGCAACCGCTACTGGGGTACCCCTATACCTATCTGGAGAGCGGAAGACGGTGATCTGCTGATCATTAGCAGTATTGCCGAACTTGAAGAGGCGACAGGTAAGAAAGTGGATGATCTGCATCGCCACTTTATTGATGAGCTGACGATCAATAAAAATGGCAAAGTCTATAAGCGCATCCCTGAAGTTTTCGATTGCTGGTTTGAATCGGGATCGATGCCTTATGCGCAAAATCATTATCCCTTTGAAAATAAAGAACTGTTTGAAAAAACCTATCCTGCTGACTTTATCGGCGAGGGTCTTGATCAGACACGTGGCTGGTTTTATACGCTCACGATATTGTCGACAGCTCTTTATAATCAGCCGGCCTTTAAGAATGTCATCGTTAACGGCCTTGTCCTGGCGGCGGATGGAGCTAAAATGTCCAAGCGGCTGAGGAATTATCCTGACCCAAGCCTTGTCGTCCATAAGTTTGGGGCAGATGCTGTCCGCCTGTATATGATGCACAGTCCGGCAGTCAGGGGCGATGACCTTTGCTTTTTAGAGAGCGGCGTTGAACTGATCGTCCGTCAGATCCTCATTCCATTTTGGAATGCCTACAGCTTTTTTATCACCTATGCGCGCATCTACGATTGGCATGTGCCCGAAAAATTTTCTAAACCCGATGCTGTCATTGACCAATGGATACTTTCCCTTTTGAATAAACTGACAAAGGAAGTTCAGGAGGGCATGGATGATTATGATTTGAGCCGTGCTGTCGAGCCTTTTGTGGGCTTTGTGGACCAGTTGACCAATTGGTATATCCGGCGTACGCGCCGGCGGTTTTGGGATGAAAATGCTTCTAAAAGCCGCGATGATGCTTTTGAGAGTCTCTATCAAGTGTTGACCACCCTCAGTAAGATTGCGGCGCCGTTCATTCCGTTCTTGTCCGAGGCGATCTATCAAAATCTTAGCAATCAAAACATGCCCGATTCCGTCCATCTTTGCTTATATCCAGACTACCATGAAGGCAGCCGCAATTTGCATTTGGAAGAGGTTATGGCGGCTGTACAAGAGATTGTCAGCCTGGGCCACGGATTGCGCAAAGAGCATAAGCTCAAAGTGCGCCAACCTCTTGGCAAAGCCTACATCGCTTCAGCGGACGCGCGCATGCTGGCATTCCTGGAAGAGCAACAGCATTTGATTGCCGATGAGCTTAACGTAAAAAATATTGAGTTCACGCAAGATGAGCATCATTTTGTCAGCCTTAAGGCCAAGCCTAATTTCCGTGTATTAGGAAAAAAGGTCGGCAAGCTGATGAAGGCTGCGCAAGCAGCCATCGATGCTCTTGACCAGTGGGAGTTAGAGCAGTTGCTGAATGGACAGCCGATCACTTTGAAGCTGGAGGGGGAAAGCATTGAGCTGACACCTGAAGATCTGGCTGTAGAACGCACGGTCCACGGAGGACTGATCGCAGCCAACAAGGGAGCTGTTACGATTGCTTTAGATACAGCTTTGAACGAGGAATTGCTGCTCGAGGGCTTTGCCCGCGAACTGGTGAATAAGATCAATACAATGCGCCGCGATGAAGGTTTCGCTGTTTCCGACCGTATTAAAGTCATTCTGGAGACGACAGAACGTGTCAGGGAAAGCTTTGAGCGCCATCGCGATTATATCTGTGAAGAAGTCCTTGCCGTCGATACCGCTTTTGCACCGACTGACGGCACGGAATGGGACCTTAATGGCGAGCCCGCAAAAATCAAGATCATTAAAAACGATTGAGTTGCAAAAAAGCGAAAGAGGACTTTCGCACTCCAAACGCTTCGCGAGGTCAAAAGTGTAACTAGCTCAGATATTTGCTGCGCGAAGCGTTTGGAGTGCGAAAGTCCTCTTTCGCTTTAGGTTTAGACTGTCTACTCCTTCTTGTCGATGACGATAGGGCGGCGCAAATAGCGGCGGTGCAGCACCCACCAGGTGAGAAAGCTCGCGGCAGCTATAGCCCAAACGATGATTCTTGGCAGTGTCCATAGGTGATAGGGCTTCTGAGGCGGAGGCCCTAAACGATCCCCTGGAGGCCAGATGATCAATGAAGGCGCCCCTTGCAAATTGGCTTCAGGCAAAAATCCAAACGCCCGGCTGTCCGAGCTCATGGCATGGTTATCGCCCAGCACATAGTAGTTTTTATCGGGGACCGTCAGTCCAAAAGTGCGGATCTTTTCAACATCATATTTCCCATCTTTTAATGGCGCTCCATTGTCGGTAAAAGCAATATAAGGCTTATCTTTGGGGGAGTTCTTTTCACGCTGTAATTCTTTGACATTGAATTTATGCAGCACAGGATCATCCTTTTTGAGGATGGGAGCCCCTAAAAGGTAAAGATCGCCATCGCGGAAATAGGCATAGCGGGAAGGGAAGTAGAGCTGTTGCCCTCCCTGCGGGCTAAAAGCATTATTTGTATTGATGCCCAAATTAAAGAGCTTTTGAACATTGGCAGGATCATGGCTGTAGAGAGGGTTGTCCTTGTCGGCGGCATACTCGATTGCCCCCCAGCCGATTCTGGAAAGTTTGCCCTCATAGAATTCGTAGGTGCCGTCGGGCACTTTGGCAAATGTCGGGCTTTGGCTTCCAAATTGCGGCTGCTCGGTGCTGTAGCGGGTTGCTCTGCCATCTTTGAAGACCAGCCGTGCGGTATACATGTGGTCCATTAAGGCATCGAGATGGCTTTGTTGCAAAGGGATAACCGTCCTCGAAGGGTTGAGGATAGGGGAGAGCTGAGAATCCCTCAAAAGCAGGGGCTTGGGATATGTCAGGCTAGGATGGTGCCTCAATTCAAGGTAGAGCAGCCCATCGCCCGGATCGCTGAGGTCTGCATCTCCAAGGGCTTTAACTTGTTCTTTGGTCAGCAGACGGGCCATGGCGTAATTCCCGATCCCCAGAAAATCACTATAGGCTTTGATGGAATCATGAGGTTCTTTTTGGGCTTGAGGATTATCCTTGATCCATTTTCCCCCAACATAAATGTCACCCGCAAGTTCACGTGACGGCGATATGGATACTTTCCCGATCGGTTGGGCATTTTGGGTGATCAGAGCTTCCTTGCTGCTTTTTGGAATGACTTCGCCGCTAAGGTCAATGAAAGGAATATATTCAATGTTCTTCATCCAGGGGCTTCCGATCAATTCTTCGATGGGCTGCCCGTCATTATCAACGCCATAGATCCGACCGCCATAAAAATAGAGACTATCGCCTGGCTTGCCGACCATCCGCTTGATCAGCCTTTTTTTGTAGGGGATGACATACATGAACATCGTATCTTCATCTAAGCGGTCGATGCCTTCACTGGTAAACGTGACAACGCCGGTGCGCTGGACAAGGGAAGGCTCAAAAAGAAAGTGGCCGGTAGTCAAGGGGATGTTCAGTCCAAAAGCTGTTTTGGTGACAGTCAGATGGTCTTGTTCGCGAAATGTCGGCCGCATCGATCCGGTAGGGATCTCATAGGGTTCAAACCACATTTGCCTGACTACGACCGCTAAAGCCAGCGCGATCAGGATGGCAAAAAGAAATTCTTTGGCGTAATCAAAAATTGATTTTTTGAAGTGCTCTTTGTTAAACGCCTCCAGCAGATCTGCCTTTTGCGAAGCCTCGATAGTTTCATTTGCATTGATAGAGCTTTCTAAAGAAAGCATCTGCTTTTCCAGGGATTGAACTTGTTCTGGAGAAAGGCGGCTGCGCTTGGATTTATACCATTGATAGGCAGCTTGCAGGATTGAACGGCAATGGTTAAGGCTGGAAGTTTTCATATTATCTTTTTGAATAAGTTTTAAGTGGGCTGCAGCATCTCGCAGCCTATAGTTTATACTTTTGGCCACTCTACATACTATAAGCCCCGCATGGGGCTAATTGTGTAAAGCCCATAGTGTAGCCCCGATAGGGGCAAACTATGGGAGGGAAATGAATGAGAACACAAGCCCCAACGGGGCGGCATGTGTAAGCTGCGAAATTCGTTTATACAAAATTTGTACCGGCTTCACAAGCCGCCCCTTCGGGACTTACATTTTTATTCATTCGTACCCATAGTTTGCCCCTATCGGGGCTACACTATGGGCTTTACACAATTAGCCCCATGCGGGGCTTATAGTATGTAGAGTGGCCTAAAGTATAAACTATAGAGCCCCATTCTCGCTGCAGCAGGCAAAGATCTTATTCTATAGTTTTGAGTCAAAACTAAGCAATTAAAAATGGACGAAATGGACGAAATGGACAAAATGGACAGAATAGATATTATGTGGTTATATGAAGATACTGGATAATATGAAGGATAAATATGTAGCTATTTTTCAAATGTCCATTTAGTCCATTTCGTCCATTCTGTCCATTTAAAAAGGCAGGTATTATGGAAAGGTATAATAAACTTACGCCCCAGGAAGCTCAGGTTATCCTGCATAAAGGGACAGAACCGCCGGGTAGCGGCAGCTATGAAAAGCTGTCAAAGGCAGGTATTTATGCCTGCCGGCAGTGCACGTTGCCACTATATCTCTCATCCGATAAATTTGATTCCCATTGCGGATGGCCGAGCTTTGATGACGAATTCCCAGGGGCTGTTCAACGCCTGACCGATGCCGATGGGCGCCGCACTGAAATTCTATGCGGCAGATGCCATGGCCATTTGGGCCATGTTTTTTTAGGCGAAGAGCTGACCGATAAAAATACGCGCCATTGCGTGAACTCAGTATCCTTGCTTTTTGTTCCTTCACACACCGAAGAAGGGTATGAAAAGGCGGTTTTCGCCGGCGGATGTTTTTGGGGTGTGGAACATTTAATGTCAAAGTTCACAGGTGTCATCAAAGTGACATCTGGATATACCGGCGGAACTGTTGCCAACCCAACTTATGAAGAGGTGTGCAGCGGCAAAACAGGGCACGCCGAAGCGGTTGAAATTATTTTTGATCCTTTAGTCACAAGCTTCCAAAAGGTCGCAACAGAATTTTTTGAAATTCACGATCCTACACAGCCGAACGGACAAGGTCCAGATATAGGTTCTCAATACCGTTCTGCGGCTTATTATTTCACTGAAACTCAAAAATCAATTCTGGAAGACTTGTTAGCACAGCTTAAACGCAATGGCTATGCGGCGGTGACAGAGGTTTTGCCGGCAACAGTGTTTTATCCTGCGGAAAAATACCATCAGAATTACTACGAAAAGACAGGCAAGGAACCTTACTGCCATCGTCGGACTGAACGTTTTACAAAAAGTCGGTAAGCCATGAGTAGAGATAATCTGTTAATGTTAAATGCCCCCGGGCCTTTACTTGATGCGGAGCTAAAGCTTATCGATGCCTACTGGCGAGCGGCCAATTACCTTTCAGTCGGACAGATCTATCTGATGGACAACCCTTTGCTCAAAGAGCCGCTAAAACTTGATCAAATTAAACCACGGCTTTTGGGCCATTGGGGAACGACTCCCGGACTTAACTTTATCTATGCCCATGCCAATAGGGTCATCAAGGAATATGATCTCGATATGATTTTTTTAGCCGGCCCAGGCCATGGAGGGCCGGCAGTGGTCGCGAACACATATCTTGAGGGCAGCTATAGCGAATTTTATCCTGACATCACTGAAGACGCCGATGGGATGAGAAAGCTGTTTAAGCAGTTTTCCTTTCCCGGAGGGATTCCCAGCCATGCGGCGCCGGAAACACCGGGTTCTATCCATGAGGGCGGGGAGCTCGGTTATGTGATTGCACATGCCTATGGGGCTGTTTTTGATAATCCCGATCTCATTGCCTGCTGTGTTGTTGGTGATGGAGAAGCTGAGACAGGCCCCCTGGCGACGAGCTGGCATTCCAATAAGTTTTTAGATCCAAAAGGCGATGGGGCTGTGCTCCCGATTTTACATCTTAATGGATATAAAATTGACAACCCGGCCATACTTGCACGGATTCCCAGGCATGAGCTAAAAGACCTTCTTGTTGGTTACGGTTACCATCCCTATTTTGTTGAAGGGTCCGATCCGGCAAAAATGCATGAACTGATGGCAGTGACATTCGATGAGGTCATTGTCGAAATTAGGGCCATCCAGCAAGCAGCACGTTCTGGAATTCTCCTGCAGAGGCCTTGCTGGCCCATGATTGTCCTGGTGACACCTAAAGGATGGACTGGCCCTAAAGTCGTGGATAATCTCCCTGTTGAGGGCACATGGCGGGCGCATCAAGTCCCTTTGTCTGGGATGTCAAAGAATCCTGAACACATCGCACTTTTAGAAAAGTGGATGAAAAGCTATCGTGCTGAAGAGCTTTTTGATGGTAAAGGAAAACTTATCCCTGAATTAGCTAAGCTTGCGCCTAAGGGCAATCGGCGCATGGGATCGAATCCGCATGCTAATGGAGGGCTATTACTCAAGGATTTGCATATGCCCGATTTCAAGCAATATGCCATCGATGTTCCTGATCCCGGGGCAACAATTGCTGAAGCTCCGCGGCCGATGGCAAAATTTTTGCGCGATATCCTCAAGGGCAATGCCGATAATAAGAACTTCCGTATTTTCGGTCCGGATGAGACAGCTTCCAACCGCTTGAATATCCTTTTTGAGGTGACTGATAGAGTTTTTAATGCGGAAATTTTACCGACGGACGAACATCAGGCCCATCACGGGCGGATTATAGAAGTCCTTAGCGAACATCTCTGTGAAGGATGGCTGGAGGGCTATCTGCTCACCGGAAGGCACGGATTTTTTTCTTGTTATGAAGCGTTCATCCATATCATCGATTCAATGTTCAATCAGCATGCCAAGTGGTTGAAAGTATGTCATGAAATTCCTTGGAGGAGGCCGATAGCCTCATTGAATTACTTTTTGACATCGCATGTCTGGCGCCAGGACCACAATGGGTTTTCACATCAGGATCCCGGGTTTATCGATCATGTGATCAATAAAAAAGCGCAGGTAGTGCGGGTTTATTTGCCGCCGGATGCAAATTGTTTGCTTTCAGTCACAGACCATTGCCTTAGGAGCCGGAATTACATCAATTTGATCATTGCCGGCAAACAGCCGGCCCTCCAATATCTTTCAATTGAAGATGCGGAAGTCCATTGTACCAAGGGAGTCGGCATTTGGAAATGGGCCAGCAACGATTTTGGCAGCGAGCCTGATCTGGTGATGGCTTGCGCGGGAGATGTCCCCACGATGGAAACTTTGGCGGCTGTAAGTATTCTAAGGGAACATGTCCCTGAGCTGAAGGTCCGATTTGTGAATGTCGTCGATCTGATGGCCTTGCAGCCTGAAAAAGAGCATCCTCATGGATTATCCGATCTTGAGTTTGATGAGATTTTTACTGAAGACAAACCGATAATTTTTGCCTTCCATGGTTATCCTACGCTGATACATCGATTGACGTATCGGCGTAAAAACCATGATAATCTGCATGTGAGAGGCTATAAAGAAGAAGGAAGGACAACAACGCCTTTTGACATGGTCGTCTTAAATGATCTCGACCGCTATCATTTGGCTTTAGATGCCATTGAAAGGGTTCCTAGCCTCAGTGCAATTAGGGGGTATATGCGCGGGTTTTTTGAAAGTAAGCTCCTTCAGCATAAAGAATATATTGATGAACATGGCGAGGATCTCCCTGAGATCAGAGATTGGAAATGGCCGCACTAAAACACTATATCTTAGTCGTCAATGCAGGCAGCTCATCATTGAAAGTTTCGCTTTTTAAACTCTTGGATAAATCCCTGGAGCTTTTTGCCGATGCGCATATTCGGAGCGTCGATAAACCCAGGGCCAAAATTGATCTTGCGATCGAAGAACCCAAGCACACCGTAAATTCATTTTCAGTGGAAGTTGAGCAGACGCCCTTGTCACAACTCTTTAAGGTCTTGGAAGGCAATCCGGATTGGCATTTTAAGGCGAAAGATATTGTTGCCGTGGGTCATCGGGTTGTGCATGGAGGTGTTCAGACAAAAAGTCAAAGGCTTACGCCTCAGCTCATTGCGGAAATTGAAAGCCTGTCCATCTTAGCCCCTTTGCATAATCCTGCTTCGGTCGCAGGGATTAAGGCGGCTATGGCCGCAGTAGGTCGAGATATCCCACACTTTGCAGTCTTTGACACAGCTTTTCATCATACAATGCCTGCCGAGGCGTCGACATATGGCATACCTGCAGACCTTGCGGTCAGATATTTCATCAGACGTTATGGTTTTCACGGCATTGCCCATCAAAGCATGTGGAATATCTATGAAAGGATCGGAAAAGGCCGAAAAGTGATCACCCTGCAGCTTGGAAATGGATGTTCGATGGCGGCCATTTGCGAAGGACGCAGCCTCGACACTACAATGGGATTTACGCCCGGAGAGGGCCTTCTTATGGGCACGCGGGCCGGCGATCTTGATACAGGTGTTGTCGATTATTTATGCAAGCAAACGGGTAAAAGTGTTGAAGAGATCAATCGCATCCTGAACACAGAATCGGGCCTTTTAGGAGTCTCCGGAGTGTCAAGCGATATGAAAACTTTATGCGCGCAGAAAGATCAGCCTAAAGTCCGGTTGGCGTTAGAGCTCTTTTGCTACCGGATCGTCAAGTATATTGGGGCGTATATCGCGGTATTAGGCGGCGTGGATGCCATTATCTTTAGCGGTGGCATAGGGGAGAATAGTTCTTATGTGCGCAGTGAGGTGGCTAAAAAAATGGCCTGGTACGGCCTATGGATCAATGCAGAGCTGAATGCAAAAGTAGCGGATTTACAGCCCGCCGAAGTGC
>Ga0207062_1217_pt1 | contig 13396 bp, 8 predicted proteins | sample Alteio_BWMinCont_28_FD_153266 | JGI IMG/M metagenome (GOLD analysis project Ga0207062, IMG submission 153266) | Enriched cells from forest soil in Barre Woods Harvard Forest LTER site, Petersham, Massachusetts, United States -... | ecosystem: Environmental > Terrestrial > Soil > Temperate forest >... | reverse complement strand
TATACCTTTTGGCTCCGGCGTGTATGGATTATAAAGCTTATTTGTGGAACGTTTTCTATGGGCACTCCATACTCGGCATTGGAATGCCAAGCTACGTTTGGCCGAGCTCCTTTTGCATAAAGCTATGTAGCTCAACCCCCTTCTCCTTCGCGAATATGATCTAATCATATTTGATGAATCAACCCTCTAAAACTAAATGAATCTTAATGTTTTTAAACTGTAAAAAGTAATGTTTGTAGAGCAGCCTTTCCTTTATAATGATGCAAAAATGCCTGGATCATAGTAGAATTAGATTTTTTCATGGACTCATTAGATAATGAAAGATTATGGTCAACATTTATAGCTCCGGGGGTTCCATTCCTTGATTTCGGATCTTTATTCCTCGGAAAAGCTTATATCTCAATTCACTATACCAAGGGTCTTTATTTCGAGAAAAAAGCGGGCTAATTGCCTCTATTAAAAAAGGCCACTCTGTAACCTAAGGATATGTATGTTAGTTGAAAGGGATTCTCCAAGAAACAAAGATTCAAATTCATCAACACCTTTTCAGGTCACAAATCCTATTCTCATACAGCCATTAGATCAGAAGATTGGCCAAGCCACACAAGAGTCCTTATCCAGTGAGACACTGCCTTCATCATATAGCCTTAAAGGTCCAAAAAATGAAAATCCTCATGAGGTTAAAGCCGGCATCCCCAAAAGTAGGCCCTTAGCAGAGGAAGGATGGCAGAGTGGCAGCCAGCAATCGATAGCCTTAATACAGGAACAAGAACGCAAACGGGCAGAATCATTAAAGTCGCGATATGCGCATTCGGAAGACAAAGATCGAAGAGAACGTAGCGCCTCACTTGAAACGCAAAGGACAAGAACTATTTCGAATAGCGCAGGAAACTCATCGACGTTTTCCACTCATTTTACTTCAAATTCCAGAAGTTCATTAAATTGCAGTAGTTCTTCCCGGTCGAATGGATCCTATCAAGTCTCTGAAGGGGAGTCGGTCGTCTATCAGTTGCCTAAGATCATGCAAGAGTGCCATGACTGGATGATTGATGGATATATGAGTGGTGATGCTAAAAAAACTGTCTCTGCCGAAGAATCTGTGAATATGGCACACAGGACACGCATATTGGAAGAAATGCCTAAGCCTACCGTTGAGAAAATCCGACTAGGCGTTTTAGCTTATTGCCTAGACGTTGTGCGAAACGAATTCCAGGTTCCTAATTTTTCCCTTAAAGACTTTGGGGCATTTGAAGTGGAGCGGGAGAAAGCCCTCGAATATATGCTTGGAGGCATTGTCCTTAAAGATATTCTTGCCAGGTTGAGGGCCGTGTGTCTTGGTCGGGCGTCTTCGCGGATTGAATGGTTAATAACTGAGCTGACCGCTACTAATGATCTGCCAAAGAACTGTGGAGTTCAGTCAGGAAAATATATCCGGATCCCCAGCTTTCTGGATGTTTTAAAAAAGCATCACATTAATGATCCAGACAAGAAGATTAAAAAATCCAGTACGGAAGAAATCATTCTATTGGCGATAGGAGGTTCAGCAGCTGAAGCTGCAGATATCATCAAGGAATTAGAAAACTGGGACAAAGATTGCAGCAGCATTACATCGATTTGTAATTCAATAGCGCAAATCTGCGACAAGATTTCGATATATTTTACCGACACTTGTTCAGGGAGTTTTTTTGGGCACAAGTGTGTTTTTGAAGAAAGCTTCAGTAACAATCAAAAAGCGCTTTCCGATACTTTAAAAAACAACTCTGATCTGCCGAGGATAGATTTTGGGAAAATCACCGAACATATAATAGGTCGGCTTTATCCAAAGCTGCCGTTTCAAAATAATGGAATCGGAGAAGAAGAAAAAGAAGGGTATTTTATTCACCCTCCTCAAAACTATTTCGAATGCAAGGATTATCCTGAAAAAAGTTCAAAAAGTACGCATAAAGACCACCAAGATCAATTAGAGATAATATATTTGAAAAAAAAACATCCTGCGCAAAAAGTGGCGACATTGACTTATGAATGGTTGATTAAGCCTGAGTATTGCATGCTTTCGTTTAAGAACTATGCTTTTCAGATGGGCCAGGAAGATCATTTTGTGCCTCTTATGGAGATCATCGCTAAACTTGTGAAGATTCCTCCGAATACAGTTGTCCTGGACGGATTGTTGGTGAGCACTTTAAAATATCCAATGTCTTCCAGCCTAAATCCAGTGCGTAGGAGAAAAAGCTCTTCAAATAGCGATCCTATTTCGCGTATGCCCCCAATCATTCCTAGTATCCTTCAGCCTCAAGAAATTTTTCCTAAAAAAATGGTTGCTAAGCCGATCAGATTGGATGATCCCAATTTTAAAATGATCCAACAGAGCCTTGCAGATTCTCCAATACAATCCGGCAGCGGTAATCGTTCACCGATGAAATTGAGTCCTCATTATCAACTGCCCAATGAGATCCTGCAAAAATATAATAGTTATCTTAAGGAGATCTGCATTACGCCTACAAAGGTCAATATTAACAAATATTCCGGGTTGGACATTAGTAAATATGGCGAGCCCGACAATCAAAAACTTTTTGATGCCCGTTTCATAGCTAAGCTCAAAGAAAAATTGGGTGGTGATGATTATAAACATCTTGGTCAAGACACACTTTCGAATTTGATACAGCTGGATGTGCTTGCATTTTGCCAAGATGCTATCTGGATTTCCTTTGTGCAGACTGGATTGACAGAGAAGCAATATAATGAAAATAAGGATTCTTTTGTCAGCGCCTTATTTAAACTTATTCAAGATCGTGGAATCCTGTTGAAAAATATTCTTCCCCGATTGATTCATTTTAAAAATGATGTTGCCGAATATTTGCATGACAAGAAAAGATCAACGATGTTCACATCAGAACTATATAATCATCTTTGCTCTTTGACATCTATCGATGAGTTTCCTGATCATAAGGAGGGAACTGTTTACGAAAAAAATTTAAATGTCTTTTTATCGGTTTTCGATGTATTGCTTCCTGAGAAAATGTCCCACCAATCAAACAATTTTAGTTCCAGGTTTAAAGGGTTAATGTCGAATATGAGCCCTACGACAGAATTGATTTTAACGGCCATTGGAGGGACTAAATTCGAGGGCCAAAACATCATTGAGATAATTAGAAGTTATGGCGGGCCTATAAAAAGAGAAGAAGGTTCAATTTTTGAAGTTCTCAAGGAAGATTGTCATACAATCGCAAAACTTTGCTGTCCGGGATCGAAAATTCTTCTTCGTGATCACGTATGTCGGGTAGAGCATTATTTTGTTAAGGAGTATTTGCTTCCTAAACCATTAATGACAACGTGCTCGGAAGTTAGTGAGATAAGCTCTCAAAATTTGGCTTTTAAAACTTTAATAAATTCTGATGGACAAAATCCCAAAAAGACGCATAGATCTCCTAAAGTATCACCTCTTCAAAGTTCAAAACGATTTTCCAGCTTTTCATCATCTTCACATTCTGAAAGCGAAACTCCAAAAAAATCTGACTCATTTTTAAGGCCAAGGTCTAACTCACAGGTAAAATCCTTTAGTGATTCTGAAGGGTCGTCTCCCCATGTAAATCGGACTCCGGTAAAACTGGATAGCTGTTTATTTGAAAAACTTTCAAAATTTCGACAACCTTTCACACTTGATGTGAAAGGAGATGAAGTTTTTCGGTCATCATATGAGGCGAATCCGATTATGGATTCCTGCACAAGCCTAAAATATGATGCGTTACCTCAGATCATTACTGTGAATGGGGTAGTCTTTTATGCTAAATCCCTTGACATAGTGCCCTTGTCATCTAAGTTGAAGCATCGTTCCAAAAATTTTAATTTCTATTCTCCTGTAAAAGAAAATGTGAAGAAATATGGTATTCCAATTGAATTTTGGGTGGACTTTATAGTTTGCTTATATTCCAGTGGACTGGATAAGCACGTTTACGACGGGAAAGTCTCTGAGGGAATCTTGAGTTCGATCGCGAAAATGGAGAATCCTGAAAAAGGCAAAGTTCAAAGAGATGAACAAATTATGAGGATCAGCGACAACGTGAGGCGTTTTTTGAATTATGGGTCAGATGAGATTTTAATAATGAAAGAAGCCAATCAACTCCATCCTCCCGATTTTACTTCATCTAAATGGTTTCCTTATCTGAGAGTGACAGAACTGATGTCGGATCCATGTACTATTCGGGCAATTATATATATGTCGCTGTTGTTTCCAGAATTTTTCCCCCAGCAGAGCGGTGAAACATCTGATTACATCATTCCGTATGATAAAGACCATGTGAAGGAATCCTTAGAGTTCCATATTAACATTTCAAACATGGAAACGTTCGAGGTCTGCCATCTTAATGAAATTAAAATATATCGGACGGCAAAGCAAGATGAAGTAGTGGCGACGATTATCTACTCCTGGAAAAATCTCCCGCTATCCAAAGATAACCCTAAGGGATGGGAGAGCATTTTTACAATCGAAGATTGCAAGGTGTTGAATCCAATGGAATGGGCACGTATCATGAGCAAGCTGACAAAGCCTAATTATATTAATGCCCACAATGATATGCCGGGAGTTCTATTTTCCACTCGCTTTCGATAGCCTAAGAGGCTGACAGGGAATTCAAATCATATGCATTTGAATTTCCTGTCAGCCTAAGAGGCTGACAGGGAATTCAAATGCGTATGCTTTGCTGCTCAATTTTGTTTTAAACGCGTATAAATTTTTGGCCATATTATAAAATATGGCCAAAAATTTATACGCGTTTACAACTAAATTCAGCACACAAATCATATGCATTTGAATTCCCTGTCAGCCTCTAAGTGACTGCCACAAAATACAAGAGGGAAGCGACGACGATCAAGGTTAAAACAGTAGTGATCAGCCAAAAGTCATTGACTTGAGCGGTCTCAGCTTTGAGGCTTTTGCATCTTTTCCTATAGGTCGTCAAAGAGAAGACAAGGATGAAAATTCCCAAAAGAATCAGGATTTCACCCACCCCGTTTGCAATTAGGCGATGTCTGAGATCTTGAAATTCGAGCAGCCTGATGATCGCAAAACCTCCTCCAATGCTGCCAAGGCTTGTTCTTATCCACGCTGAAAGTGTCCGTTCAGCGGAAAGTTGCGTACGTTCATAGGCCAGGCGGTTCCGCTCTTCTGCCAATTTGGTGACATCGGTGATTTTATCGGTCATGCCTTTTTGGGTCCTTCTTTTGTTTCTCCATTTGAGCTGCGCCCTAAGAATGCATTGATGCTCTCTTTGGCTTCTTCTGAAAGCCTGGCGCGATGGTGCGCTTCCATAGCGATATTTAAGTCATCTTCCAGGGAGATCAGCTCTAAGTTTGTCAGTAATCGTTTGGTCTCTATCACAGCTTTTGGCGTCCCTTTTAATATTGACGCAGCCATTTCAAGGGCTTTTAGAAATAGTTCGTCGGCTTCGACAACGCGATTGATCAATCCGATCTCTAAAGCCCGCTGTGCATCGATAAGCTCGCCCAATAACAAGAGCTCGCGCACATGCCGCATGACAATCTGACGCCGCAGGAGTGTCGATACTTGCGCTGCGACAAGTCCGCGATGCACCTCCGGATAGCCAAAATGTGAGTCTTTATTGGCCAGCGCAATATCGCAGGCTGTAACTATTCCTGCTCCCCCGGCTAATGCGCTGCCTTGCACTGCGGCGATGCTAATTAAAGGTGAATCATAAATGGTTTTGAAAAGCTTTGCCAGAAGGGAACCGCTTTTGTCGACTAACTCAGGATCAGCAGCTTCGTTGAGATCTAAACCCGCACAAAAATGAGGACCTTCTGCCCTAATGATCATGACGCGTTGAGATGTCAATTGCTCTGTTTCGCTATAGATGCTGCAAAATTCTTCTATCAGCGCGATATTGAGAGCGTTGCGCTTTTCCGGACGGTTTAGCGTCATCACTGTGATGGATGGGTTCTGACGGTTGACAAGAATGAATGAATTGCTCATGGGTTATCCAAAGTTATTTTTCGTTGCATTTTAAGGATCGCGGTTTCATCTATTGGCAGAACCATCTGAAGGAGCTTTTGCCCCAATGCTTTGCCTTGCGCGTCAAGGTACAGGGAGCTGCTGCCCCCTTCGCCAAGGGCGCCATAAAGGATAAAATTGAGCGCGCATAAATTCGGCAGCTCATAGCACACAACTGATTTTAAGGGCAAATAAGAGAAAAAGTCTTCTATGCTTTTTGTGGTCAGGATCACCTTTAAAAGCTGGTATCCATGTTCTGTATGCGCGATCACTCCAATGTTTGAATTGGCGCCTTTGTCCCCGCTGCGCGCATTGGCAATATCCTGAAGCGTTACAATCATGACTCTTCCCTCAACATAATTTGGTTTGCGGTCTGACCCGGCTGCAATCCACTAAACAAGGCCAATAGCCGAAAACTTCCCTAAGATGCGGCCTCCCGTAGGTATATCCTGATGTCCCTGGAGCCCCGCTTGTGACCAATGGGGCGATCTCTTTGGCAAAGGCCTCTAAAGGCTCTTTATTCTGGTCTGCCGCGGCGATGTGCAGTACGCATTCGATGGCGGATGGATTTCCCGCAGCCCCTAAGCACTCGATAAGGGTCCTTTGAGGGGAAAACCCTTTTTGCCGTAAACGCTGAAAAATGATCTCGCCGGATAGCTGCGCTTTCTTTTCCGCATCGCGACCGAAAATTGTCAAGAGAGCATCAGCTTTCCATCCATCGCGATAAGTCGCGCTGACTTTATATGTCGGAGGGGGTGCGCTGCCGCTGGCGCCGGTAATGCGTATGCGGTCTTTGCCTTCAGGCTCTAGCTTAAGGGTCAGGAATGAAACTATTACATCCGGACTCAGATATGCCGAAGGGTCCCCGATCTCATACAGCAGCTGCTCTTTGACTGTTTCGGCGTCAACCACTCCTCCAGTGCCAAGGGGTTTTGTGATGACAAAAGAACCCTCGGAATCCATTTCGATAAATGGAAATCCAATATCCGCTTTGTCGTTAAGCGTAAGCCAGTTTGTGGAGATGCCTCCTGTGGCCTGTGTGCCGCATTCGATAAGATGCCCTGCAACAGTGGCCTGTGCAAGTTTATGGTAGCTTGTCATGTTCCATCCAAAGTGTGCGATGCAAGGGGCCACTGTCAGGCTGGGGTCTGCGACTCTTCCCGTCACCACAATGTCAGCCCCTTGATTGATCAACTCTACAATTGGCGCTGATCCAAGATAGGCGTTTGCTGTCATAAGCTTTGCTTCTATTGTGGAAAGCGTTGCGCCGCTATCGAGGTTCTTAAAATTGGGATCGCCGGGGTTTTGCTTTAAATCTGCAAGGATGTCATCTCCAATAACAACACCGACTTTCAAATCATTCAGGCCTGCGGCTGTTAATTCTTCTCGGCACTTTTCAGCGCATCCGATGGGATTCAGGCCTCCGGCATTAGTGACAATTTTCACTTTAGATCCTTGCTTCCAAAAAGGAATTATCGTCTTTAATGTCTCTACAAAGTCTTTGGCAAAACCTGCGGCAGGGTCCTTTTCGCGCTGGATGGCCATTATCGACAATGAGACTTCTGAGAGGTAGTCCAAAGTGATGTAATCGAGGTCAGGCTGCCGGAGCAATAGGTTCTTCGCCGCATCCTGGCTATCGCCCCAAAATGCCTGTGCATTCGCTATTCGGAGTATTGACATAGTTTCATCCTCATTCACAATAAGTCTATATGGACAGGCTAAGCTTTATTTAAGCACGTTGAGCTCAAAAGCGAAAGAGGACTTTCGCACTCCAAACGCTTCGCGCAGCAATTGTCTGAACTAGTTGCACCTTTGGATTCGCGAAGCGTTTGGAGTGCGAAAGTCCTCTTTCGCTTTTGAGCTCAACGTGCTTAAATAAGGCTTAGCCGATTATCCAGCCTGCTTCTTGAACTTGTTGCTTGCGCCCTTAGTTTTTTATACCTGAAAAACACCTGTATGAAAGCTCTTTGCCGCAAAAGGTACTCTTCCTACTAATTCTAAAAACTCGATGAGCACTCTACGGGTCTCATGAGGGGGGATTATCGCATCGACCCATCCCCTAGCTGCGCCATAGCGAATATCCATCTGTTCTTCATAGCGCCTTTTGACATTGTTCCTTGTCATTTCGGCGTCTTCCTGATTCAGGATTTTCCCTTGGCGCTCGGCGGATTTTTCTTGAATTGTATATAGGGTGTCTGAGGCCTGGTCCGCCCCCATCACAGCATATTTAGCGTTCGGCCATGCGACAATAAACCTGGGATCATAGGCCTTGCCGCACATCACATAGTTTCCGGCCCCAAAAGAATTGCCGATAAGCACAGTGATCTTTGGGACGACAGAATTGCTCATCGCACTGATCATTTTGGCGCCGCTGCGGATTATTCCGGCCTGCTCCGCTTCTTTGCCGACCATAAACCCTGAAACGTCATGAAAGAATATCAAGGGGATCTTAATCTGGTTGCAGTCCATGATAAATCTGGCGGCCTTATCGGCGCTTTCGGGATATAGCACGCCCCCGATTTCGATTTCTCCGCGCCCTGTTGTCGAATGGCGGCGCTGGCTGGCAATAATTCCGACAGGCTTCCCCTCGATTTCAGCATAGGCTGTAAGGATTGTTTTGCCATATTCGGCCTTATATTCCTGCAAGGTATCGTTATCCACAATACAGTCCAGTAAAGCATGCGCGTCATAGGCCTGCTTATTATCTCCGCTGACGATGTCGTAAAGCTTTTTAGGGTCTGTCCGGGAGGCGAATTTCCCTTTTTTTGAAGGGGCTGTTTCTTCGGGCAGCGTTTTGACCAATCCTCTCAAGCGCTTGATGCAGGAAGGGTCATCCTTTTCTAAAAAATCGACGGTGCCGCTGATCTCAGAATGCATGCGCGCCCCGCCAAGCTCTTCTGCCTCGACAACCTGCCCTATTGCAGCTTTGACAAGCGCCGGTCCGGCAATGTAAAGGCCGCTGCCTTCGGTCATTAGGAGCTTATCGCAAAGCACCGGCAGATAGCCTCCGCCTGCGATACAATTGCCCATGATAGCGGCAATTTGGGGAATGCCTTCGGCAGAGAAGATAGCATTGTTGCGGAAGATACGCCCAAAGTCGTCTTCATCGGGAAAAACGTCCTCTTGCAAAGGAAGGAATACCCCGGATGTATCGACTAAAAAAATGACGGGCAAACGGTTTTCAAAAGCTATCCTTTGCGCCCGCAGCACTTTTTTTACCGATTGGGGAAACATTGCCCCTGCCTTGACTGTGGCATCGTTGGCGACAATCATGCAATGCCTGCCATTGATGACGCCTATGCCTGTAACAACCCCTGCGGCAGGAAGCTCTCCCCATTCACGATACATCCCATAGCCTGCCCATAGGCCGAATTCCATAAAGCCGGATGAAGGGTCTAAAAGCAGATCGAGGCGCTCACGCACTGTCAATCGGTTCAAGCGCTTTTGCCGTTCCTGCCCGGAGCGCCCCCCGCCCTCTTTCAGCTTTGCTTCCTGTTTATGGAAGTCATCTGTTAGCTGTTTAAGATGTGTTGAAGGGGCTTTCTTTTCGTTGATGGTGGAAGTCTTCATGGGAATCTAATGCCTGTCAGGCGATCGGAAAGTTTCTCAATTTCATTGTCGTAGTTGTGATTCAACCCTTCCAAACTATTATTGATGATCTCTGAGGCTATTTTACAATAGGCCTTTCCGGTAAATGTCTCTGTCTCTAAAGCTAAGCTAGGCTCGGGAGCATTTTGTATCGAGGAATCCAAGCGGCTCAATGTGGCCATCGCTGTATAGATTGCCATTGCGCAGTTTGCCAGGCGGTCAAGATGCTGCTGACGTTCAATGATGCTTTCCCGATGGGCGATCAGCGCTTTTGTCACTGCCAGGCCAAAACGACGGATCTCTTTGCCCAATTGGCGCGCTTCAGGCTGCAATATGTCAGACTTCACAGGTATGGTGGGGGCTGAAAGCCGCTGGATCCATTTGCCTGTAAAGTTTGTCAATTGGCCGAACTCGCTAAAAGGAGTTTTAAGGGCCGCTCCGGCAGCTTTAAGCTCGAGGCCGACATCGCGCAGTCCCACAGCGCCGATAAAGACGCGCATTACTTCATTGGAGCCTTCGCCGATCATGTTCAGCCGCGCGTCCCGCATCATCCGTTCAAAGGGTTCGCTGGTGAAAAACGAACGTCCGCCATAAATCTGCATGGTATCGTAAAGGATGTCCCAAAGCTTGTCGCTGGCAAATACTTTTAAGATGGCAGACTCCAGCATAATATCTTCGCATTGCCTGTCGATAAGGCTGGCGGTGAGATATGTGGCGGCTTCCATCGCATAAATGACTGCGCCCATCATTCCGATTTTTTTCTTTACCAATGCAAAGGACCCCAGGGGCCTTTTAAATTGATAGCGGTTGATGGCCTGTTGTACGGCCCTTTCATACAAATATTTCGCGGCTCCGGTGCATGCCGCGCCAAAAGTCGTTCTGCCATAGTCCAGAACGGTTAGGCAAACTTTTAGTCCTCCGCCTATGGGTCCAAGAACATTTTCAGCAGGGACCTCTAAATCGTGGAACTCTAAATTCGCTGTCTTGCTTCCGCGCATACCGACTTTTTCCAATGAGGCGGCGGTTATTTGAAATCCCGGCATATCGGGCGTCACAAGGAAGGCGGTAATTTTATCCTGTTTTCCTTCGGGTGTCTGGATTTCTGTCCGCGCCATCACTGTTAAAACGCTGGCAATCGCGCCGTTGGTGGTCCATTGCTTGCGTCCGTTGATGCGCCAAACATGTTTATCGATATCAAACACTGCCCGTGTTTCTATGCCATTGGCATCAGAACCTGCATTAGGTTCTGTAAGCGAAAAGGCTGCTAAGCATTCGCCTCTTGCCAAAGGCGGCAGCCATTGCTGCTTTTGCTCCTCTGTGCCGAATAATAATAAGGCTTTTAAACCAATGCTTTGATGAGCATTCACGAACAGGGCTGTAGCCCCGCAATAACGGGAGAGGATTTCAATTGTCCTGCAATAGGCATATTGCGACATGCCAAGCCCCCCATACCGCTGGGGAATTGTCATGCCTAAAATTCCTAACCGGCCTAAACCGGCAATCACTTCGTCGGGAATGGCGGCGTCCCGGTCGATTTTATTTCCGTCGATATGTTCCTTCGCAAATTCTTCCGCGCGTAAAACGAATGCATCTATCTTTTCCTTGTCTTCAATAGTCGGATGGGGATAGGGAAAGATTGTCGAAGGATCCACAATTCCAAAATAGATAAGTCTGGCGAAGCTGGGTGATTTTTTTTCGGAAAATAGTAACTCTTCAGCAAGCTTACGCTGTTGGTCGTCCATGAAGTCCTCTGGAAATGAGGGATAATAAATTCAAAATATCAAAGAGTTCTTTTAATCTGCTAGTCGATTCGATCTTTTTTCCGCAGAGGCTATAAAAAATTGAAGGTAATCAGGCCGTCTCGGCCTGAAATCTAATAAAAGCTTTAATATTGTCGGTTTTGGTAGCAAATTCATTTACCTATTTCGGTTAGAATCAGGCCGAGACGGCCTGATTACATTCAATTTTTTCACAGCCTCTCAGTTGTCAATTTTTTTACAGCCTCGCAATCGATTGAAATAATCAATCCGCTTGCGCATCTCCCTTTCAAATCCTCTCTCGACAGGACGATAAAAATTCATTCTTTGCATGCCGTCGGGAAAATAATTTTGTCCGGAAAAACCCTCGGGTTCATCATGATCATAACGGTAACCATTGCCACAACCAAGCTCTTTCATCACCTTGGTGGGCGCATTCAAAATGATGGCAGGCGGATTGAGATGCGTGGTAGTTGCCGCGGCTTTGCGCACTTCGTTATAGGCAACGTAGGTGGCATTGCTCTTTGGGGCTAAAGCCAAATGGATGACTAGCTGCGCTAATGCCAGTTCTCCTTCAGGAGAGCCGAGCATCTCATAAGCATCCCTGGCAGCGATGGCTAGTGGAAGAGCTTGCGGATCGCACTCACCGACATCTTCTGAAGCGACTCGGATAAGGCGTCTGGCTAAGTAAAGGGGGTCCTCTCCCCCTTCCAGCATACGTGCAAACCAGTACAGCGAAGCGTCGGGGTCAGAGCCGCGGATTGATTTGTGCAAGGCTGAAATCAAATTATGATGCTGCTCCCCATCTCTGTCATAGAGTGCAGCCCGTTTTTGCAGGAGCGCTTGCATTGTTTCGAGGTCGATGGGGCCGCTATCTTTCAGCTGGGTAAGATTTTCGATAAGGTTATAGAGATAACGGCCATCCCCTTGGGCAAGCTCGATCAAAAGTTTGCGTGCGCTTTCATCCAGCGATAAAGACCCGATTTTCTTTTCATACCTGTCGATCAGTTCATTGAGAGCAGTTTCATCTAAGGCATTAAGCTGTAAAACCCGCATGCGCGATAATAGCGCGTTATTGAGATAGAAGGAAGGGTTCTCAACTGTAGCGCCAATCAAGACGATCTTTCCATTTTCGAGAAAAGGAAGAAAAGCATCTTGCTGCGCCTTATTAAATCGATGGATCTCATCGACAAAGAGCAGGACCCTTTTGCCCAGCAGCGGCTTATCATCAATATCCTTAACGATTTGCTTAATGTCAGCGATTCCGCTAAAGATGGCGCTCATAGTATGAAAAGGCATCTTAAAGGCTTTGGCATAAATCCGCGCAATCGAAGTTTTTCCTGTTCCTGGCGGACCCCAAAGAATGATGGAAAGCGGCTGGCCATTTTTAATGCTGCGCGGGATAAGCCCTTCTTCATCAAGAAGATGGCTTTGGCCGACAATCTCATCAAAAGTTTCTGCCCGCAGCCTTTCGGCGAGAGGAATTAACATCTTATTAACTTTGTTGAATTTTTAAAAAGAGTTATACTACTTTAGTATAACCAATAACTGGATTCTTAAGAAGACTTAATATACTGGTACAATCATATTTCAACATGCTCATGCCTATAGATTTTGACGGGCGGCCCTCACTGTTCGACTGATCAAGAAACTCTATCGTAGGTGTCAAAAAAATGACCTCTTCGGCTTTGGCATGTACTATTCTAAATAAATTGCTGTTATTATCCAGCGTAAATGGCATTTTTATAGGGGCACCAAGCTTGCGTGTATCTAAATCATACTTTACGACATAATTCTGGTTAGCCACTACATACATGATGAAGAGACTGCCGCAGTGGAAGTGAATATCTTTAAGATCTACATTTCCATCAAACTGCTTTTCAACAAATTCAAATTCCTCGACAAGCACTTTTGAATTGGGGCCTTCGGAATCGGTAATAAGCAGGGTAAGCTTGATTTTGCAGCTTCCTGCTTCTGAAGAGCAAGCAATAAAATGATTTTCTGCTTCTATAATCCTAGGTTTTGATTTAAAAATCAGGCTATTTTCCAG
>Ga0207062_1216_pt1 | contig 13449 bp, 13 predicted proteins | sample Alteio_BWMinCont_28_FD_153266 | JGI IMG/M metagenome (GOLD analysis project Ga0207062, IMG submission 153266) | Enriched cells from forest soil in Barre Woods Harvard Forest LTER site, Petersham, Massachusetts, United States -... | ecosystem: Environmental > Terrestrial > Soil > Temperate forest >... | reverse complement strand
GCAGCCGTCTCAAACCAGCAAAGGTTGTGACTGGAAATGACCAGAGAAGGCTCTCAGCTCTCTTGCGCGGCGGCTTCCAGCGCGGGCAGGTCCATCTTGATCATCCCCATCATGGCTTCCATGGCTTTGGGGTGACTGATCAACTCGCCGATATTGCGGGGCACAATCTGCCAGCATAAGCCGAAGCGGTCCGTAAGCCAGCCGCAGGCTATGGGTTTGCCGCCTTCGATCAACTTGTCCCAGTAGCTGTCGATCTCTTCCTGGGAGTCGCAGCGGACGAAGAACGAGAAGGCGGGGTTGAGCTGATGCGCAGGGCCGCCGTTGAGAAAGACCATCTCCTGGCCCTCAAGCTCGATCGTGATCGTGGCAATCTCGCCCACGGGCCAGGGACCGACGCCTTTGGAGCGCAGCTCATCGAGCTTGCGCGCTTGCGGGAAGACACTGAGGTAAAATTCGGCGGCTTCTTCGGCGTTGTCATTGAACCAGAGGAATGGCGCAACTTTATTCATGGCTGGCATGGTACCAGCCGGGAGGTCACTTCCGACAAGCCGACTTTCAGTAGTGAAAGCTCCGATCCTATCTCAGTCGAACTTACCGAAAAGAGGGCTTTTCATTTTCAGGAGGTAGACTGGCATCGCATATGGAAGGGTGAATTGGAACGCCGATGACGAAGGTAAAGAAGGCTGTTGTTGCGCTACTAGGTGTGACGGTCGTGTTGGGAAACTCGGCTTCGGGCTCTGTTGGGCCTGCCGAATCCTTCGACAAGCCTGTTCGAAAGACGGTCGTGAATTTAGGGCGGTCTCCCTACGTAATGCCAAACAACCCCGCCCGGATTCAGCTCTCCTGTTTTTACTATCCTGATTTTATGGTCAAGGAACTGGATAACCCAGGACTGAAAGGTACGCTGTGGGTGACGATCACGCCTGTGATCAACGGAGACGCGCCCAAATGCCGGCTGGCGCATGCTTCTACAGAACGATTTATAGCTAAGGACGGGTCATTTTTCGAAGGAGCCAAAGGAGCGCTTCTGTTTTTGGGGGCACAAGAAGGCGACGAAAACGCGGGAATGCCGTTCCGTATTCTTGATATGAGCACCCGGAAGAAGTTATTCGAGGACTCAGCTTATTGGGATGGTCATCTGGAGTTTGTGCACGCCTCGGATGGAAGTATGTCGCTGAGATATTTGCGCGTCGTTGGCGGAGATTGCTCTATACCCAAGGATGGAATGAGTTGCTGGACTAAGTTCAGGAGGCACTATGGATTGGGTCTTGCAATTGTGCCAACATGCACGGGCTATCGCCATGAGGGTGACAAGGAATGGGTTGTGGGCGACGAGGGCGTGCCACCCGAAGATATAAAGACGCCCTCTGCAATTGCTTACCCGGTGATGGTAAAGCTCTTCCCACGACCATCGATTAGGGCTGTTCCCGGGCCAGTGAAGTGTAGTCCAGTCGAGTAGTCGTTGGCTGTGTATCCGGACGGTGGACTGTAAAACGGTGTTTTCACCAACTGCGACTGGCGACAGATACGAGCGGATCTATAAGTCCCAAGAACGCGCCTGAGTTGAGTTGAGTTAGTTGAGGTGCTGGATATGGATCAGCGCCAAATCTTTTTGCCGACGAATATCTCAATACAGCCAGAAGTTGACCTCGACAGTGGCGATTGAGGCTACGGGCTTGCCATTTTTCATGGCGGGTTTGAAGCGGTACTTCTGGACGGCATCGAGTGCTTTTTCGTCAAGACCCATGCCGAGCGAGCGGGTTACGCGGAGATTCTCAGGGTAGCCACGTGAATCGACGATGATGGAGATTATGCAGACTCCCTGATACTTTTGGCGGCGTGCTTCATCGGAGAACTCGGCATCGGAAGAGACGAGAAGAACGGGTTTAGAGACTCCGCCAACACCAGGCGTATAAACTGAGCCGCCAAACCCACCGTCGGAGCCGGGACCATAGCCGGGACCATTACTCGGACCATCGCCTCCGTTCGAGCCTGTACCTATGCCGGCTCGCGCGCCGGGGCCGTTTGAGGCCAGCTTGACGATGGGCGAGTTTTGTACACCGACGTTGGGTAGCGATGGGTTATCAGGAAGCTTGATCTCGAGCGGAACGGCGATGGCGATCGTTGGGTTCCGGAGTACTGGAACCTGTGGAGGAGCGATCGGCATGTCTTCCTGTCTGGGCAGGCGGGCTGTGACTGGGTCGGTGTGCTCATTAGCGCCGCCACCGCCGCCGCCTTTTGCGGGGTGAGTGCTCGGGGGCGCAAACAGGGTGAAGTCCTTGAGATGGATATCTCCGCCAGGAGGCGATAAGGGAGGATAGGTGATTGACGAGCGCAGCCCTACAAGGATGAGCAGCGCGAGGAGGCCGGCATTCATGATCGCTGCTGTACCGATGGCCCACGGATTGGTCCTGTCAGCCATGCGATCGGGAATGGGGATCGGGGTTGAGGTTAACTCCAATGGCGGAAGCCGGGAAGGAAACAGGTTGTCGCGGAGGCTCTCGAAGAGGCCGGCCCAGAATGGCTTTTCTTCAAAGCTCGTTGCAAGGAAGTTATTGGGGAAGTTATTGGTTGGATCGTCGCCCACATTCCGGGTTTGATCGGCGGATGATGTGGCTGCCAGGCGCACATTCTCATTTCTCATACAACCTCATCGCCAGCCCGCTGAGGGCTGTATGGTGCGAAATGTCTTTGCCTGGCCAGGCTTGGTTACACAATAGACGGGGCGCGTGAGGAGTCGTTACCGTGTCGTCAACCAAAAACAAGAGTCGACGAAAACCGGCGGTCGTGGCGGGGTGAGCCCTGACTGATGGCTCCTTATCTGGAAATAACAGATCACTTCCCACTTGTCGACTTCCCGGTGCTGTCCTGGGGTTCGACAAGCTCACCGGCTATTTTGAAACGGGGCCGAACTTTCCGGGAGCGGTCATCCTGATTGTGACCCACTTTATCGCGGCAAGGAGCTTCTGCTTCTAGTTGACCCTCTCAGCCTGTATTGGCTTCATATTTGGCGGGGCTCCTATCGGATGTATTTCCGCGTGTGTAGCGTCCTTCAGAGTCACAATGAACTCGAAGGGCTGGTTCCCATCCGTAACCGTGACGTGTAGCGCATTGCCCTCCAGCTTTGCCTTACTGATCTGTGACGGCGCGCTGTTGTCGGAGGGGTCCGCCCGGCTCAGTTCTCCATTATCATCTAGCGCAATCTTCGATCCGGTAACAGTTCCGGTGATCCCTGAACCGTTCTGAACAAGACTCATCGTGGCGAAACTTTGTCCATGGAACATCCAGTGCCAGGTTCCGGCGAACATCTGTGCGGTGTTAGTGGATGCAGGAACGTCTTGCAGGCTCACTGCGTGTGCGAGCACCGTGCTCGATCCAAATAGAAGGATTGTTGCAAACGCGAGCCCAATCAGACCGGCGCGGGATAGCGAAGTTCTCTTCTCAGTCAGCATCATGATTCGATCCTCCAGGTTGTCACCGTCGAAAATACCCAGCCCCATTGCGTTGCTGCGAGGTACTTGCAAGCACAATGACGCCAGCCGTAAGAGTGTGCGAGCATACACGATTCGCTTTCCAAGGCGAGCAGCGGCGTAATCATCGCAGGCGAGCTCGCGCGTCTGCGAAATCTTCGACATCAGGTACTGAATGCCCGGGTGCCAGGCCACAGGCAGTGCGGTCAACTGACACAAAAAAGTGCACCAGAAAGTCTTTCCTTCGAATGTGACCGTATTCGTGCGCAAGGATCGCTGTGAGATCCGGCTCGTCAAGAGCTGGGATCACTTTGCTGGGCAGGATGATCGCTGAATGAAACACACCTACCGTAACCGGGTCGTCGATACCTCCTGATTTAAGAAGGACAACACGATGTGGAGGCTCGATCATCTCGATCATTGAGCCAGTCATTCCGGAGCCAGCCATCTCGATTTCGCTGAGAGAGATCAACAAAGCGTCTCTGCGCAGGCGATGAACTCGATAGATGCCGCGGCTAAAGTGGATCAGCTGATAAAGAAAAAGCACCTGCCAGACAACAAGGAACGTCGTTTTCACACCAGGCGACAGGATGATCGACTCGTGTGCCTTGGAGTGGCCGTTCAAGACCCAGAAATGATTGTCAGAGTGTTCCGTCCCTTGTATCGGCTGCTTCTGTGCCACCACACTCGGACGGGTTTGCCAGAGGGTGTTGAAGACGGGCGCAGCCAAGCATAGGGCGAATATCGCGAGATAAAAGCAATGTTGATACTTCGCTTTGGCTTTCGCAATGAATGGCGAGAGTACGGCAGCCAAAATCGCAAACGCTCCAATCTGCACCGACGCATTGAACAGCCAGTCGAACACGAGCTCTCGAATCGCGCTCATTTCGCTTCCTCCTCGGCATCCCTGGCGGTTTCCAGTTTGACCTGCAATTCAGCAAGTTTTTGCGCGTTGAGGTGTTTGCTCCGTACCAGAGAGAGGAGGAGGTCATCCACTGATCCCTGAAACACTTTGTGCAGGACGTCCTTGATAGCGTGGGAGTCGGCGGCCTCTTGAGAGACGGTGGCACTGTACTCAAAAGCGCGCCCTACGAGCTTTCTCTTCACTCTTCCTTTACGATGCAGGACATTCAACGTGGTCTGGATGGTCGTGTAGGCGAGTTGAGGCTCCCCCTTCAGCCCCTGAAGAACCTTCTGTACATTCCCCGCGCCACCATCCCAGAGTACGTGCATGATTCGTCGCTCCAGGGGAGTCAGGACTCTTGCCGCTTTAGCCATCGACGCGATCTCCTATACGCATAGGAGATTATCTCGTGAATTCTGTTTTGTCAACTATATGTATAGGAGATAATTTTGACCGATGCGTTTTGTGGGCGCCGATCCTTCAGGGAGCGGGAGCAGGAGCAGGTAGCGACCGAAAGAGAGTTATTCCATTCTGAGGGCTTTTACGGGGTCGATGGTGGCTGCTCGGCGGGCGGGGATGATGCCGGCTATGCAGGCTGCTACTGCGAGGGTGACGACTGCGCCGAGCATAACGGTGGGGTTGGCGCTGGTGATTTCGTAGAGCTGGGTTTTTACGAAGCGGACAGAGAGCATGGCTACGGGGATTCCGATGGCTAGGCCGAGCGAGGTTTGGATGACTGCCCCGCGCATGATCATGCTGATTACTCGCATGCGTTCTGCGCCGAGGGCCATGCGGATGCCGATCTCGGGGGTTCTGCGGACTACGGTGTAGGCGGTGACGCCGTAGAGGCCGATGGTTGCGAGGAGCAGGGCGAGGCCGCCGAAGAGTGAGGTGAGGCGGGCGATCATGCGCTCCTCGGTGAAGCGGTCGGCGATCTGTTCGTCGAAGGTCTGGAACTTCGCTACGGTGAGGTTGGGATTGATGGCTGCTAGTGTCCGGCGCGCGATGGTTTCCATATCGCTCATGGGCCGCGCGGTCTGGATCACTATCATCCCTGCGTAGAGCGACATGTCTTTCTCGATCGGGTCTTTTTTCACTTGCATAGCGCTGCATGATGGGAACGAAGAACATGCTGTGGTCTTTCCAGCGCACGTCGGTGTAGGCTGTATCCTCGACGACGCCCACGACCTCGAAATCTCCGGGCGAATGTGGGTAGCCAATCCGCTGGCCGATAGGGTTCTGGCCCTTAAAGAATTCCTTCACGAAGGCCTGATTCACAACTGTCACATGGGGAGGGGTTGAGGTATCCTGTACGCCAATTCCACGTCCCATCAGGACACGTGTTCCAACCGAGTCGAAGTAATCCGCGTTGGCCTTGATGAATGAAGCTTGGCCGTGTGTTTCCGGGTGGCCCTGCACGCCGATGCCATTGCTCCAGTTGTTGTCTTCCATCGGGGTGTAGTTGGAGATGCCGACCTTCACGATTCCGGGCACGGCATGGAAGCGCTCCTCCATGGTGCGGTACAACGCTTCCAACTGGGTCTGCGAGTAGCCGGCTGCCTGGGGATTGATGTGGATCATGTAGCGATTTTTCGAATCGAGTTTCAGGTCCATGCTTTGCAGCTTGTTGAGGTTCTGCGCGAAGAGCCCGGCGCTTACGAGCAGCACGAGCGAGAGCGCTGCCTGCAAGACCACGAGCACGCGCTGCAACAGGGAGGCTCCCGTCGTCGTTGAGCGCGATCCACTACGAAGGGCGTCGGCCGGTTTGGCCTGCGCGGAGATCCATGCGGGAGCTACGCCGAAGAGAACTCCGGTGAGCAGGGAAATTCCGAAGGCGAAGCCGATTACTTCGAGGGATGGGCTGGCTTCGATGGGGACATTCTGCGCTCCGGGAAAGGCCAGCATCAGCAACATGTGTGTGCCGGCGTAGGCCACTATCAGGCCTATCACGCCGCCCATGGTGGCGAGCAGAATGCTCTCGGTGAGCAATTGGCGAATGATGCGTGCACGGCCAGCGCCGAGGGCGGTGCGCACGGACATCTCCGTTTTGCGTCCCATGCCTCGGACCAGCAGCAGATTGGCGATGTTTGCGCAGGCAATGAGCAAGACGAGCCCTGCGATCCACATGAGCAGATGCAGGTGAGATTCATAGTCCTCGCGAAGGGTCTGGATGCCTGCGCCGCCGGGCGTCAGTGTCGTGTGTACCCTCGGCAAGGCCTTCTTATTTCCTTCGGTCGAAAACTCGTGCTGTGCAGCGAAGGCCTGCCGCAGTACGGCGTTCACCTTCTGCTGCAAAGGACCAAGCTCCACGCCGGGCTTTACGCGACCGACCATGTAAAGCCAGTTCTGCTCGGGGTCATGGACGTACGGAGCGTTCGCAAGCACGGCCATGGTCTCAATCGGGAGATAGTAGTCAGGCGGCGTGCTGGTGAGGCGGTCGCCGTAAAAGCCCTTTGGCGCGATGCCTACTATGGTCACTGCTTTGGTGTTGATCCAAAAGGTGCTGCCTATCACTGCTGAATCGCCTGCGAACTCGTGCTGCCAGGTTTCGTAGCTCATCACGGCCGTGAAGGGAGCGCTCTGGGTATCGTCAGCGTCGACGAAGAGGCGTCCGGCTTGAGGATTGAGGCCGAAGGTGCGGAAGTAGTTGCCGGAGACAAACTCGCCCATCACAGATCGAGCCTCGGTCTGCGCGCCATCGCGCCGGGCGATGATTGGCCGATAGGTGAAGCCGGCCTGCATGGCGGCCAGCTCTTCAAACTCGGGGATATTCTTTTTGATCTGCTGGTATGTTTCCGTAGAGAAGTTGGAGTAGTTGCCGCTCTCTCTGGCGCTGTTGTAACCGACGCAGCAGTCGTGGCCGTTGTCTCCGAGATGCACGAGCATCTTTGGGTCGGCGACGGGCAGGCTCTTGAGCAGGACCGAATTGACGAGGGTGAAGATCGCCGCGTTTGCGCCTATGCCGAGGGCCAGAGTCAGCAGGACTGTGATGGTGAATCCCGGTGTCTTCTGCAATTGCCTTAGCGCGTAGCGGACATCCTGCATGAGCGTGGTCATGGGCGGTCTTCTCCTGTTTGCCTGAAACAAGCTTAGTGAAGGGCAGCATGCGGAGAGCCAAACTTCGGGAGGGTGGTTTCGCTATTTATCAGGCACTTAGTGGCTGATGTGGCGTGGGGAGCTGTCCGTATGCGGGTTTGGCCGTCCGAATACGGACACGGGATTGCAATAGCGCGATTGTGGTTGCGCTAATTCTGAGCTTGTTTTACGAGGATGTCGGGAGGGGTGATTGCTCGCGGTAGCAGCCATTGGAAGAGAAGCGTTGCGCAGGCAGCTCCCGCGAGTTGGGCGGCGACGAATGGCGCGACGTCCGATGGCCGAATGCCGGCGAATGTATTGGTCATGCATCGCGCAATGGTGACTGCAGGATTGGCGAAGGATGTGGAGGCGGTGAACCAGTACGCCGCTGTGATGTAAGCGCCGACAGCGAATGGGACAGCAGTGGGCCGGGTGCGGGCGCATCCCCAGATGACAGCGAGCAGGCCGAACGTGGCGACGAACTCGCTGAATATCTGGCCAGGGCCGCTTCTTACATGGATGGACACCGAAAAGACGGGTAAGCCGAACATGAGATGGGCTGCGGCTACTCCGGTGATGGCGCCGGTGAGCTGAGCGAGGATGTACGCGGGAACCTCGCGCCATGGGATGCCTTTTATCCATGCGTCGGCGAGCGTAACTGCGGGGTTGAGGTGCGCTCCGGAGACGGGGCCGAAGGCGAGAATGATTGCGATGAGTGCTGCTCCGGTCGCAACGGTATTGGCAAGCAGAGCGATGGCGACGTTGCCCGCGGAGAGGCACTCGGCCATGATGCCTGAGCCTACAACGGCGGCGAGCAGGAGGAGCGTTCCGATGAACTCGGCGACCACGCGGCGGATGAGATTGGGTTTCACGATTGGCCGATGCTTTCGATCTCGCGCTGGAGCGCAAGCTGTTGCAGGGTGGAGAGCGGCAGGGAGAGGAAGAGGCCGATTCTGCGGTCGAGCACTACGTATGCGTCGCGAAAGGCGCGGTCGATCTCTTCGGGTGTGCCCTCTGCTGCAGCAGGGTCGGGGATGCCCCAGTGGGCGGTCATCGGCTGGCCGGGCCAGAAGGGGCAGACTTCATTGGCTGCGTTGTCGCAGACGGTGAAAACAAAATCCATTCTGGGCGCATCGGGAGCGGCGAATTCATCCCATGATTTGCTGCGCAGGCCTTTGGTTGATATTCCTGCCGACTCTAGTTGTTGTAGCGCCTGAGGGCGGATCGCTCCTGTGGGATGGCTGCCTGCACTGTAGGCGGTGAAGCTGGCTTTGAGATCGCAGTCTTTTGCTTTGTGGTTGAGGATGGCTTCGGCCAGTATGGAGCGCGCGGAGTTGCCTGTGCATAGGAATAGAACGTTGTAATGGGCGGTCATTGCTGTGAGCCTTTCTGGATGCCGGTAGTTGCCGGGCAGCAGTCAGGTCCGCAGCAGGCTGCTGCTGGTTTTGTGGCGCGAATGAATGCGCTTAGAAATTTGCCTTCGATCTGTGGAGCGATCTCGTCGACGGCAATGCCGGCTTCGGTCAAAAAGATGCGGGCGTCCTCAAGGTCATAGGTTCTTGTGGGTTCGAAATCGACTTCGGTAAAGCCTGCTGCGTGGAGTCTGGTGCGATAGTCGTTTTCTTCGAGCGCTCCGGCGATGCAGCCGACCCAGAGCAGCATGCTTGCGCGGACTTCATCGGGAACCTCGCCGCGAACGATCACGTCGGAGATGGCAAAGCGGCCGCCGGGCCTGAGCACGCGGAAGGCTTCGCGCAGAACGCGGTCTTTGTCGGCGGAGAGATTGATGACGCAGTTGGAGATGATGACATCGACGGAGTTATCGGGGAGGGGGATGTTTTCGATTTCTCCTTTGAGAAACTCTACGTTGGTTGCGCCTGCCTGTTTCTGGTTTTCGCGTGCCAGAGCTAACATTTCGTCGGTCATGTCGAGTCCGTAGGCTTTGCCTGTGGGGCCGACGCGGCGGGCAGAGAGAAGGACGTCGATGCCTCCGCCGGAGCCGAGATCGAGCACTGTCTCGCCGGGCTTCAGTTCGATCATTGCGGTGGGGTTGCCGCAGCCGAGTGAGGCGAGCACTGCGTTCTCTGGAATGAGGCTTTTCTCGCCGGCGTCATACAGGTTTTTCGTAATAGGGTCACAGCAGCGCATGGCCGGATCGCAGCAGGCGGTAGCGCCGGTCTGAGTGACGCTTCGGGCGATGGAGCCGTATTTTTCACGGATGACGGTTTGATTGGGCATGGGCTGCTCGTCTTTCATATGTGCTTAGGCGAATGTATATTCGAAGATCATATCTGTCAAGGCGTATATTACAAACATGAGCAGAGGTGCTAATTCATTTGATCTGGTTCGTCTCTTTGCGGCGCTTGCCGATCCTACCCGGCTTAGGCTGCTCAACCTGATGAATGGCCGCGAGGTGTGCGTGTGTTACTTCGTTGAGATTTTGAAGCAGGGACAGCCCAAGATTTCGCGGCACCTAGCTTATCTGCGCAGCGCGGGTATTGTGTCCGCGCGGCGTGAGGGGAAGTGGATGCACTATCGGATTGAGCGGCCGGAGGATGCGCGGGCAGTGGCGATATTGGATGCCGCACTGATGTCGCTTACGTCAGACCGCGAGATGCAGGCGGATCTGGCGCGGCTGGGCAAGGCTTGCTGCGAGCCGCAGCGTTTTGTCGCTCTTCAGGGAGCGCCAGCGCCGGTTCAGTTGGGGTAGTTGTGGCCTGGCTTACTCTTACTCCTCGCGCAGGAGGATTAAGGGGTCGGCGTGGAGTGCGCGGGTTGCGGGAATCCATGTGGCGACTAGGCCGAGCAGGAGCATGGCGAGAACTACGCTTGCCAGCACCAGCGGGTCGCGCGGGGTGGCCTGATAGACGATGTTGGACAAGACCCTTGAGGCTGCGATGCCCAGAGCAAAGCCTGCGCAGGAGCCGATCGCCATCAGACGCAGGGCGCGGCTCAGTGCTGCCCACAGGACTTCGCTCCGCTGCGCGCCGAGTGCGATGCGGATGCCGAGTTCGCGGAGCCGGCGGCTGACGGAATAGGAGGCCATGCCGAAAACTCCGGTGACGGCCAGCATTGCGCCGAGTGCGCCGAGCACTCCCAGCGACAGGGTGGCGGTGCGCGAGGCGAAAAGCGCGTAGTCGAGGTGCCTGTTCCAGGTCTCGATGGTGTGGGGAAGGCCAGCGTCGAGGCTGTGGATGGTGCGTTCGAGGTCGGCGGCGAGTTGTTGAGGATCGCGGTTGGAGCGGACGAGGATCTGAGTGGAGATGGAAGGCGCTTGCAGGAAGGGCACGAAGGCTACGGGTCTGGGGTCTTCGGTGAGCGATACGTATTTGCCTTCTTCGACCTGCCCGATGACCTGGATGCGCGTACCGTCGGGGAGCTTGAAATAGCGGTTCAAACTGTTGTCTGCCGAGCCGAAGACTTTGCGCGCGAATTGCCCATTCACGATGGCGACTCTGGGCGATTTGCTGTCGTCGCTCCAGGTGAAGGCTCTGCCGGCGATGAGGGTGGTGCCTGCGGCCTGGAAGTATTCGGGAGAGATGTTGTAGATGATGGATTCGGCGGCGGAGGTGGAGGCTTTGAGGTCGGTGGTGCTGTCGTTGAAGATGTACGAACTGTTCCATGCTCCTTCGGGGCCGAGGGGGACGACGTTGGCGAGCGCGACGGTTTTGGCTCCGGGGATGGTCTTCACTGCGTCGAGGATCTTTCGCTGCATGATGGGCACGCGGTCGCCGCGGTAGCCGGCCATGGAGAGATCGGTTGTCATCAGCATTGTGTTCTGGGGCTGGAAGCCGAAGTTACTGTGGAGGCCGCGCAACAGGCCGCGCACTGCAACCATGGATGAGGTTACGAGTACAGCGCAGACCGCGATCTGTACTACGAGCAATACGTCGCGAACCGTTACTCGCCGCCCTGGGATGCCGGTTGAGCCGGCTTTGACGATCAGATATGGGTTGGCGCGAAGGACCTGGCGAACGGGAACTATGCCGAAGAGGAATCCGCTGACCAGTGCGAGCAGCAACGCTACTATGTAGACCTTCGCATCGGGGGCGACGGGCATGTTGAGCGGGTAGGCGGGCATCGGTTGCCATGAGTTGAGTCCGCGCAGCAGCATGATGGAGCCGGAGAGGCCGAGGGCGCCACCGATGAGGGAGACCATGACTGCTTCAGTGAGCAACTGGCGAAGGATGCGGGTGCGGCTTGAGCCGAGCGCGAGGCGCAGGGCGATTTCGCGGGACCGATCTGCTGCACGCGCGGCGAAGAGGCTGCCGAGGTTGGCGCATGCGGCGAGCAGAATCAGGCCGGAGAGCAGCATGAGTCCAGTGAGGAAGGCTCGTACGGGAGGTCCCATGTAATCGCCTACCAGACCGGGCTGGGCGAGGGTATAGGTCGAGTCCTCATCTTCCTTGGGGTATGTTTTGGCGAGATATGTTCCTACTGAGTTCAGATCTGCGGTGGCCTGAGTGGGAAGGACTCCCGCCTTAACGCTTCCTACGAGAAAGATGCTGTGATCGGTGCGCGAGGTCAGGTTGGTGATGTCGCCCAACTGCTCCTGGTTAACGAGAGGCGCCCAGAAGGTGGCGGGGAAGAAGAGCAGGGTGCCTCGAAACTCCGGTGGGGCTACGCCGAGAATCGTATACGGATATTTATTGAGCCGGACTACTCGACCGACCACGTTGCGGTCTGAGAGGAAATGGTCGCGCCAGTAGTCGTAACTGAGCACGATGTAGGGTGCGCTGTTGGGGCCGTGTTCGTCGGAGCTGTGGAAGAAGCGGCCCAGGTATGGATGAAGGTCGAGTACGTCGAAGTAGTTGCCGCTTGTGAGGAATATCCAGGCGGAAGAGGCGTTGCCTCCGGTATCGAGACCAACCTGAGACAGGCCGTAGGCCAGTACTCCATCGAAGCTGCGGTTGCGGTCGCGAAGGTCGAGGTAATCAGGATAAGACGCGACCGTGGACTTACCCTTTCCTCGCTCGATCATGAAGAGACTTCGGGGATGAGGCACGTTTAGCGGACGGAGGAGGAAGCCGTTCAACATGCTGAAGACGACTGCGTTTGCGCCGATGGCGAAGGCCAGAGTGGATACCGCGGCAATGGTGAATCCGGGAGATTTGCGGAGCAGGCGGAGGCCGAAGCGAATGTCGTGCATGAGGGTTTCAAAGAACCGGCCACCCATCGCTGCGTGGCTTTCTTCTTTGAATCGCACATAGCCTCCGAACTCGATGCGTGCGCGGCGTTCGGCTTCGCGGCGGGAGAGGCCGGTTTGCTGGAGATCGTCGGCGCGATGCTGGATGTGCGAGCGAAGCTCTTCGTCGATTTCGCGGTCTTGTGCGGAGCGGTGGAAGAAGCGAAGTAGCGGGTTGAAGAGGTTCATATTTCCTCCCGGTGGAGCGGTCATCGCGATTGGTGGGCGATTCCGGCCTTCGTTTTGTTCGCGAAACGTTTGGTCTTTTGTTATTCCTCGCGGAGCAGTATTAAAGGATCGACTGAGAGTGCGCGCATGGCTGGTATCAGTGTGGCGACGAGGCCGACGAGGAGCATGGCGAGAATTGCGCCGGCGAGGATGAGAGGGTCGCGCGGAGTGGCCTGGTAGACGATGAAGGCGAGGACGCGAGTGGCTGCGATGCCCAGCAATAGTCCGGCTACGGAGCCGATGGTGAGGAGGCGCAGGGATCTGCCGAGTGCTGCGCCTAATACTTCTCTGTGTTGTGCGCCGAGAGCGACGCGGATGCCGAGTTCGCGGAGGCGTTTGCTGACGGAGTAGGAGGCCATGCCGAAGATGCCGGTGATGGCGAGCATTGCGCCGAGGCCGCCGAGGACTCCGAGGGCTACTGTGGCTACGCGGGAGGCGAACAGGGCGCTGTCCATTTCCCGGGTCCAGGTTCTTGTGGTGAAGGGCAGGCCTGGATCGAGGTTGTGTAGTGTGGACTCCATTGCAGACGCGAGTTGCTGGGGATCGCGATTAGAGCGGACAATCAGCCAACTGGCGCTGGAGGGCTG
>Ga0207062_1215_pt1 | contig 13462 bp, 18 predicted proteins | sample Alteio_BWMinCont_28_FD_153266 | JGI IMG/M metagenome (GOLD analysis project Ga0207062, IMG submission 153266) | Enriched cells from forest soil in Barre Woods Harvard Forest LTER site, Petersham, Massachusetts, United States -... | ecosystem: Environmental > Terrestrial > Soil > Temperate forest >... | reverse complement strand
AGCGTTACGTATCCGCCCATATCCATTCCCCACAAGCCGAATCGCTTCGGGTCCACATCGTCGCGCATGGAAAGAGATTGCATCGCATCCCGCAGTTCGCCTGTTTCCTTATACCCGAGTGTAGTCACCCCGGCGCTTGTCCCGTGCCCCGTGAAGTCGAAAAGAAACACGTTGAACTGCTGCTCCTGCAGCGCCGTTACCAGAGTCAGCACGTCGGCTCGTTGCGCGCGATAGCCATGCGACACGATCACCGTGGGCGCTCCGCGCAGCCCAGGAAAAAACCACCCTTCCCGCGCTGTTCCATCGTCCAGCGAGAAGGAATATGTGGTTGGATGGCCCATCATCACCGTCAAGTCGAAGGCGGTCGGCGTCCGGGCCGGCCTTAAGAGCTGGTACAACAGGAAGCCGGAAACGGTCGAGATCGCCACGAATCCGAACAGGGCTAGAGCGAGCAGCCCAGATAGAACCTTAGCGAGACGCGTCGTGGGATAGCGAAGCTCTGAGAGGACGGGCATCCGTTTGTCGAGCGGGCCCCCAAGAGACACCCGGGCCCGAATTCTTAGCATACTTCGTGGTCAATCGATTCCTGCAACCATTTTCGTTGCAAATCAGTCAGTTAGATACTGTCTGCAGAGGCTATTATAATGAGGAGTGTGAAGGGTCAGACGGTTCCCATGCAGATTGTCGATCTCCGCCAGCTCAATTCCCGCTCCCTCGAAGCTCTGTTCCAGGAGGAAACCCGGCATTGGCGCGACGAACTGCGCTGGGACTACCGGCCATCCATTGACTTGATCCGCCGATTCATCGACTCCCGCGCTTTGGGCGGCTATGCCGCTCTGGACAATGGCAGTCCAGCTGGCTACGGCTTCTACGTTCTGGAGGATTACAAAGGGCTTATCGGAGGCTTGTTCGTTTCCTCCCAACACCAGCAGTCGCCCATTACCCAGAAGCTGCTCACCGAAATGCTGGGCACCATGCGCAGCACTCCTCGCCTGCAACGCATTGAAGCTCAGTTGATGCCCTTCGGCACCGAATTGGACCCTGTCTTTCTTTCGCAGTTCTTTCGGTTGCACCAGCGCCAATTCATGCTTCTTCCTCTCGCCGAAGCCAAGCTCACCGGCCAGCCCCTTTCGGCCGGGCTCAGAATGGAGCCGTGGTCCGACCGCTCATTCGAAGCGGCGGCGCGATTGATTCATCTCGCCTATACCGATCACGTGGATAGCCAGATTAATGACCAATATTGCAGTGAAGCGGGTGGGATGAAATTTCTTCGGAATATTGTTTTGTTGCCGGGCTGCGGCCAATTCCTGCCCGAGGCTTCTTTCGTCGTGCGTCCCGCCACCAGCGACAAGCTGATCGCCATGGTCCTCACGTCAACCGTCGCCGAGCGCATCGGCCACACCACCCAAATCTGCGTGATGCCCGGTTATCAGGGGCACAACATTGGACGCCAATTGATGGAAGCCTCCATTCTCGCTCTGCGCCGCAGGCATTACGAATCGTTGTCCCTGACGGTCACTTGCATCAATAAGCGCGCCGTGGAACTGTACGAGCACTTGGGATTTGGCCCGTTGAAAACCTTTGCCGCGGGTGTATGGCAGGAGCAATAGGCCGGCCTCGCCGTCACCTGGCGGGGTTTATTTCTTGGCTCGATCCTTCAGCAGGCCTTTCAGTTCGTCCATGAATTCTTTCACGTCCTTAAAATCCAAATAGACAGAGGCAAACCGCACGTAAGCCACTTTGTCGAGCTTCTTTAGTTTATTCATCAAAAGCTCGCCGATCTCGGTGGTGGTGCGCTCGCGGTCGGCGGCTTCGCTCACGTAGGCCTCCGCTTCATCCACAATTGTTTCGAGCTTTCCCACTGGGACGGGACGCTTCTCGCACGCTTTGAGCAGTCCCTGGAGAATTTTCTGCCGCTCGAATTTCTCCCGCCGCCCGTCCTTCTTGATCACCATGTACGGGATCTCGTCGATGCGTTCGTAGGTGGTAAAGCGGCGCTCGCATTTCAAGCATTCTCGCCGGCGACGGATCAGGTCGCCGTTGCGGGCCTCGCGCGAATCGATTACTTTGTCGTCCAGATGCGAGCAAAAAGGACACTTCATTGCGAATCCCTCATTGCAAGCCCTTGGGATCCCCTGCGTGCTCGGCTTCCGCAAGCAGGACTGCTTCGCCGGCTCGCTCTTCGGCGCGCGCCATTTGCCTCAATTCGCCCATCGACCAGCCCTCTCTCAGCAGCAGCGGCAGTCCGGCAAGGCTGCACGATGCAAAAGTAACGATCCAGAACATCACCGCTGCAGTCGCCGCCGGCTCCTTGTCCATGCCCAGAATCAGCGTCAGAACCAGAAAGCTCGCTACCTGCGCTCCTCCCCCGACTCCGGGAAGCTGCGCCGCTGAACCTACCAGCGTGAACGCCAGCACAAGCGTCGCCCCCGCAAAGCTGAGAGCCGAAAGTTCCCCGCCCAAAGAATGAGCTACCCAGAAATAAGCGACCACTACGAGCACCCAATGAATTCCCGAATACGCAACCAGCGCGGCCAAGTCGCTCCACGTTCGTATGCCCTGGAGGCCATCACTGAATCCTTCAAGAAGCACGGCCACTTTCTCGCGCCATCCAGTCCGCCAGTTTTCGTGCTGCAGTTTTTTCGCCAGCCATTTAGCCCCGTGATACCGAAAGTAAATCAACAACCCGACAATGACCACCAATCCCAGTAGCAGCGCAATGCCCGCGGAGCGCGCAACTTTCAGAATGTAATCGCTCTGCGATCCTCCGGGGACGCCGCGTCTTTCAAAAAGCAGCAGCGCCGAGCCTGCCAGCACGATCGCCGCCGCCATATCGAACACGCGTTCAAGCACGTAGACACCTAACATGTGCGGAATCGAAAGCGAGTCTTTCCGCGCGATCAGAACGGGACGGATCGGTTCACCAGCGCGCCCCAGCAGGAACGTGCAGGCGAAACCCATCAAGGTGGCCCGGTAGACATTGGAGAATCGCGTTTTACCGAGAGCTCGTGAAAATCGCATCCAGCGAAGCGCTCGCAGCGCAAAGCAAAAATAGGTAGTCAGCAGCGCCAGCAGGAGAAGCCAAAGGTTCGCATGGAGCAAAGATTGCCCCACCACGGACCAGTGAAAGCCTTCCAGCGTGATCGAATTTCGGAATTTGTAGAAGAAATAACCAAGGGCTAAGACGCCGAGCAACAGGAGAATATATCTGCGGAGTTTTCCGTCCATCCGGTTCGCACCGTAGCAGCAAGGTCGATGGAGTGTCAAGAAGTGCCTTCGGCGCGCGTGTTACTCGGTTGTCACAGCCGCGGCATTCGACTCCCAGGGAAGGTGTTTCCAAAAGGACTTCAAATGGACATACCCCCGGCTGCTCTCATCAGCCAGGGGGAGTAAAAAAAGGAGCACAACAGGTCAAAAGATAACCGTTCCAGGCGCAGCCCTCAATCGACACCACCCGTCCTTGTGACCAATTGAAACTACCTGAAACACCCTATACCCTCTCATTCTCGGTAAAGCGAACCTCACGTGTATGCCAACACCACCGCACCGGTGAAAATAAACGCGCCGCCCACCCAATGGTGCCAGGTTAGGCGCTCATGGAGAAAGATTGCCGCCAAAGCAATGGCGACGACTACACTCAGTTTGTCCACCGGTGCCACGCGGGAGGCCTCGCCTAGTTGCAGCGCACGGAAATAGCACAGCCACGATAATCCGGTCGCGATACCCGACAAGACCAAAAAGATCCACGTGCGCTTTCCGATCGTCGAAAACGGCTGAGTTTCCGTTGAAAGCGCCACCGCCCAGGCGAAAATGAGAATCACGACTGTGCGAATGGCCGTCGCCATGTTGGAGTCGACGTCTTTCACCCCGACTTTCGCCAAAATTGCGGTGATACCCGCGAACAGCGCAGAGAGCAATGCCCACACGAACCAATTCATGTTTTGTTGGGTGACCAGCCCCAGTTTTTGTACCAGTTCGAGTGAGAGAGTTTACATCCACATAACGACTCAGACGAATGGGCTCCGCCAACTCTACTAAACGGATATTAGGCATATCTAGGTTTTTCTCAATGTAGGCACACTAGGAGAATCAACGCTTTGCGTTAAGTACATACTTCCACTCTGTTATTTGAGTCTGCTTGGTATTTGAAAGACAGCAAGACAAGAACGGAACACGCCGAAACTAGTCGGCGCCCCTCGCAGTCTGGAGATGCTCCGGGTTCAGCGGTACCGGAAAGGCTCTGTGGTCCGCTCGCTCCAGGAGAGCCCAGGTTAGCGCGTCATACAAATACATGTTCAGCGGTGCAATATTCCATTCAAAAGAACGACTTTCTCCAAGCGTCGCGTAGTTGCTGATCATGGAACCTTGCTCGTGGGGGCCGCACAAACGCAGTTTGATCGGGGAAGCCGGGCAAGATAAACCGCGCTGTGCCCGGAGCTGGTAATTCGAGCTATGCTCGCGTCGAGCGACTCATTCAACACCACGCCACGTCCGCCCGCGCACACCCGCAGACCAAATAGCAGAAACAACAGAGCGGATAACGCACGAGAGCACGACAAGTGGAACATCTATTTCAGTGGACTTACTACCCCGCCGTTGTCACGAGCTTCTAAATCACCTCGGCGCGGCCGTCGGAACATGCACGTGATAGATAGAAGACATCAGTCCGAACACATTGAGCAGCCAAACCACCACACAAATCACCACCACCGCATTCAGGATCGACTTGATCGACCCAGCCATTGGGATAAACGAATTCACCAGCCATAAGAGAACGCCGACTACAATCAGAACGAGCAACACTTGAACTAAAGGCATCGCTGCAACCTCGATTTCCGCGGCCGCAAACAGTCCGCGGCACGTCGGGCATGTTTGCCGCCCGCCAAACTCACAATCTGCCCAGGAGGATGAGAACCAGCAGAACAACCAGAATCAACCCGAGACCGCCGCTCGGATAGTAGCCCCACCCGCGGCTGTACGGCCAGGTTGGCAATCCGCCCACCACCAGCAATAAAAGAATGATGAGTAGCAGTATCATCGGTCCATCCCCCTTTTTTCTGAATGCGTTCGCCGCGACAACTCCAACGAAGCCCCGAACTCCTTGGATTTTATTTGCTCTGGCCCTCAACCTCGCGCCATGTCACAAATTGCGCCGCAACCAGCACGAAACCTGCAACCACAAGTGACACTATGACCGCCATCGGAAATCGGAGAGCGAAAAGCCCGTAAATTGCCCCCAGCACGACCGCAACACCCGCACCTGCAAACATGCGCTCACCTCGAAATGCCTGACCAGAATAGGAAGAAACGTACTAGGGGGCCATACGGAGAAACCACCACTCGCGGAAGGGACTATCTGTAGCGGAAAAGCGGGCAGGATTCGACCGAGTCGAGAACCGAATCAGCAGCGGAAACAACGCAAGAAAAATCTCACCACCTAGCTGCCTTTCACCTCCGCGCCTCGCAACCGCTCCATCATCGTGAAAAATTCGGGAAATGAAACTCCCACACAATCGGCGTCGCGAATCACGGTATCGCCGTTTGCGCCCAGTGCCACTACCGCGAGCGCCATGGCGATGCGATGATCCCCCTGTGGGTCGACTTTCGCGCCTCGCAAAATTGCCGCCGACCGCCCCGCCACTCGCATTCCATCGGGGAATTCCTCCACTTGCGCCCCCATCGCACGCAAGCCTTCAGCCAGAGTCGCAATGCGATCGCTTTCCTTCACGCGCAATTCCTTCGCGTCGTGTATCTCAATTCCCTGTTCCGTGAACGGCCCCAGCGCCGCCAGCATGGGAAGTTCGTCGATCATTTCCGCCACTTGCGTGCCCGCGATGCTTCCGCCTTGCAGCGGCGCGTAGCGCACTGCGACATCGCCAACCAATTCCCCGTTTTGCAATCGGACCGATGCCACATGAATCGGCGCCCCAATCGAAATCAGAAAATCAATTACACGAGCACGCGACGGGTTGAGCCCCACGTTGTGCAGCATCAGCGACGACTCTGGCAAAATCAGCGCAGCCGCAATCAAAAACACCCCTCCCGAAAGATCGCCCGGCACCACCATCTGCCGCCCCGTCAATTTCGGCCGCGGATGAATCCTCAGCGCTCCCCGCGTCCCTTCGAGATTCGCCCCGAATTCTCTCAAAGCAACTTCGGTATGATCGCGCGTCCCGACGGCCTCGCGCACCGTCGTCACTCCATCGGCAAAAAGTCCAGCCAGAAGGATCGCGGACTTCACCTGTGCGCTCGGCACCGGCGTCGTGTAGTCGATCGCGTGCAAATTTCCGCCGCGAATTTCCAGCGGCGCGCGATCGCCTTCCCGAGCCTGAATCTGTGCGCCCATTTGCCGCAGTGGTTCCATCACCCGTTTCATGGGCCGCCTCCGCAGCGACTCGTCCCCTGTCAAAGTCGCGCTGAAAGTCTGCCCGGCCAGCACCCCCAGAAGCATGCGCATGGTCGATCCGGAATTCTCGGCATCGAGCGCCTTGCGCGGCTCCTTCCACCCGCTGAGACCAGCCCCGTTGATCCGCACGCGGCGGTCCTTCACTTCGATCTCCACTCCCAGCCGGCGCAAGCACTCCAGGGTGCTGCGGCAATCGGCTGCGGACGCATAGTTCTCTATTTCGCTTTTCCCTTCGGCCAGTGCGGCGAGGATCGCGTACCGATGCGAAATCGATTTGTCTCCAGGGAGTTCCACCACCCCGTCAATGCTTCCACCCGGCGAAATTATCTTTTTTGACATGGCCAAATTCTAGCACGCCCCTGCCGCGCGCCCGACATCCTGCGTCGGCCTGAGCGCAGCCAATCTCCGCCCAAATTGACAGAAATGCGCCCCTCGGATATTGTTAATCGTCCGCATTCGACCGCAGAGGAGCAGGAATGGCTCAAGGTACAGCCGTAAAGCATAAGAAGAAGACGAAATCCGTATTGAAGAATATTCGCCAGACCGAACGCCGCGCCGCCGTGAATCGCATGAACCGTACGCGCGTTCGCAGCGCGATCCGCAGGATGCGTAGCGCACTCTCATCAGGCGATACCGCCGGAGCGGAAAAGCTCGCGTCACCCACGTTCTCAGAGCTCGATAAGGCCATTCGCAAGCGTACGCTTTCGGAAAATACCGCCAACCGTTACAAATCGCGTCTCACGCTCGCCTTGAACTCTCTCAAAGCAAAGAAGGCCTGACCTCGCACTAAGGTGCTGCGCTATGCCGCGGCCCGCATCGTCAGCCGTGCAATCAGAAATTCCATCAGGGCTCGCGGATTGGGATTCGAAGTCTTGAGTTGGCTGTCGGCTTCCGCGAGCGCCACCAGCCCGGCAAGCAATTCTTTTTTCGAGAAACGGTGCGCCTGCCGCAGGGCGTTTTCGGCCGCATCCGGGCGCATTGCAAGCTGTCCAGCCGCTTGATACGAGTTCGTATGTGCCGGGATTCCGCGCGCTTCCACCAACTTCCGGTAAAGCCATGCGAGCGCGCCCACAATTCCCGCCGGTTGCTCGCCTTCGCGCAAAAGATTGTCGAGAAACGCCAGCGCCGCATCCCGCTTGCGCTCAGCCAGAATGTCCGCCAGCTGCCACACCGTATTCTTTCGCGCGGCAACTACAATCGCTTCCACGTCCGCCAGGCAAATGCGTCCCTGCTCCCGCGTAAACGCCGCCAGTTTGTCGATCTCGATTCGAATGCGCGCCGGCTCGCCGTTCAGAATATCTGTGAGGAAAGCTGCTGCATCGCGGTCGATCTCCGTGCCCAGTTCCTTGGCCATCTGTCCCGCCAGCGCCGCGGCAGATTCGCCGCCGATCGTCAACCCGACGACCACCGCTTTTTCGTTCAGCAATTTTGAAAATCTCTGCCGCCCATCGAGTGCGGTCGCTTCTAAAAGGAGCACGGTAAAAGGCGCCGGAGAGTCCAGATATTTTCCCAGCGTATCCAGAATTTCGTCGCGTGCTTTGTCGCCCAGCTTTTCCACCGATTCCGAGCCTTCCACCACGATCACTTGCTTCTGCGCCATCATCGGAAGCGTCTGTGCGCGCTGGATAATTTCGTCCCAGCCCGCTTCGCGCGCGGAAAGGCGCGTCACAGCCCAATCACGGAGTTCTTCGGGAACATACTTCTCGATGATTTTCTTGCGGCACATGTCGCGTAAATAGGCATCCGTACCGCACAGAACGATGGCGCCCAAATCTTTGCCCTGAGCTAGGCGCTCCAAGAGCTTTTCGGGCGACACTTCCATCAGAAGCCCTCCAGAACGTTGGCCACAACGCGCGAAGCGAAATCTCGGGACATCCTCTCGACCGCGGGTCCGTTCTCTTCAAAGAAACTCTTCACGTCCGGCGATATCTGGTATTCGTCGCGAAAAACCATGTCGTTATTTTGATAGACGTTCTTCTGCGTCTGATTATCGGTGAGCCGCACTTTCGTGTGAATTGTAACGAGCATGGCGGTCACTTCCCCGGTGGTTGCGTTGAATAGAATGGGATTCGTCTCGATCGAAAGCACCTCCCCATGCAACACGGCATTCGCCGACTGCGTGTCTTGCGCTATGCGATACTTCGTCCGGGAGATGAATTCACGGATCACCGCCTCGGTGAACTGTTGTTCCACGCGGTATCGCGTCGTATCGTTTGTGAACGCTGGCACGGCGATGGTCCGCCAGCCCGAAGGAAGATTCGCAGCCCGCCCTGCAACGTGATATCCGCACCCAGAACACGAAAGCAGCGCGGCGCACAAAACGAATACAGCCATCGCAGCGCCCGAAATCGTGCTCGCGAAACGCGCGCGGTTCTTACGCAAGGCGAGACTCCGCCACTAGTTCCTCCGCAATTCTCACTGCATTGGTCGCCGCGATCCGCAAATTATCGGCAACGCCCCACAACCAGACGCCACCCGGAATATTCGGATCGAATTCGATGCGCGCCATTTGAATTTCGTTTTCTCCGGCGGCGCTCACATTTGTGGGTGCTGGATCGCCGGCGCCGGAAATCTTCACTCCGAGCTGCGCAAACTCTTTTGCCAGCGCCTCCTCTGCTGGAGGAGTGGCGAACTCTGCATACGCCGAAAACGCATACCCGTAGAACACAGGCGTCTGCACCAATTGAATCGCAGGCACGGGCGCGCGGCCTGCAATAAAGGCAGCTACGTCTCGAGCGATCCCCTTCCGCACCTCCGCCAAGCTTGGCTTTGCAAGCTCGCCGTACCCTGGCAAGAGATTGAACGCAACCTGTACGTCAAAAACAGTCTGTTCGATGGGACGCAACGAGAGCAGATTCGCAGTCTGCCCCTCCAGCTCTTCGATGCCGGGCTGGTCGCGCTCTGAAACCGGAGGATACAAAACCATTGCCGCGCGCTGCGGCTGAAATTTCGCGATTCCCGCTGCTACTGTGCAAGCCTCGATCACGGGAGTCGAAGGCGAAAAATAGGACGTCGGCTCCGCCGATCCATTCACTTTGGAAGCGGGGAGCCGTGGAAGCGCCGCAGCCAACCAGGGTATCCACATCGTTGCGCGCCCCGACGCCATCACAGCGCCCGTCAAATCAATCACCGTCGCGCCGGCCCGTCGAGCTGACTGCCAGTTGTGCTCTGTATCAAAAGCGGTTCCGGCAAAAAATACAAAACGAGCACCCTCGAAACTGTCTTCTTCTAGCGCGCGAATGAACGTGGGCTCCCCGGCCGCTTCGGTCAGCGTTCCAGCCATCACGCTTTCATCGAGCAGAATGATTTCACTGGCCGGAAAATTTCGGTCTTCGAGGACCTGCTTAAGTTCTTTGCCGCGGAGAGAAGACGCGCCGACGATCGCGACGCGATTGGAATTACCAGGCCCGGAGGGCATTTTTCAGGCTGGGCGCGAAGCCGTGCGGTGCCGCACCGTACGCACCACTTGTAAAACGACGCCGTGCAGGGTATACCCGCCCGCGATGACCAGCAGCATCGGCCTCGAAAGATATACGACCCCCCCCACCAGCAGCGCGATGAGCACCACCGCTAGAGACGGTTGCCGTTTTGTCCATTGAATGTCTTTGAAGCTGTAGTAGCGCAACGTGCTGGACATCAATACGCCAAGGGCAATCACCAGCACCAACCAGAGCAACGATACCTTTACATCTTGAATGGGATTCACTACAAAGTGGACCACTGCCGCAATCATCCCGGCCCCCGCCGGAGTCGGCATTCCCACAAAAAAACGGCCTCCACCCGGCGCCATTCCCTGGATATTAAAGCGAGCCAAGCGCCATGCACAGCAAGCGACAAAGAAAAATCCGATCAGCCAGCCCAGTTGCACCAGATGCAGCATCTGAGGCGCATCCCCCGCCGCCAGCGCGCGCACGCCCCACACGTAAGCCAAAAACGCGGGAGCCATTCCGAAGCTTACAATATCTGCGAGTGAATCAAACTGCTTGCCGAATTCGCTATTGGTTCCCATGGCCCGCGCTAGACGCCCATCCAACGAATCGAACAAGATCGCGAGTCCAATTGCTCGCGCGGCATTGTCCATGTCCGCGGGCGTTCCCTCTAGGGTCGCTAGAATCGCGTAGTAACCACACAGAAGATTTGCAACCGTGCATGCGCCCGGAAGAATGTAAACTCCGCGGCGGTGGCGGCGGCGTTGATTGCGGAAAAGGCGCCCAGATTCCTCTTCGTGGCCGATCGGATCTATATCGTTGAATTCCATCTTGCCAGGATACTTTCGCCGCCTTTCACTTTTTGGCCGCGCTTTATGAGTACTTGCGTCTCAAGGGGCATCCAGATATCGACCCGCGAACCGAATCGAATCAACCCCACGTGTTCACCGAGCGCCACCATCTGGCCCTCTGTTTTCCAGCATACCACGCGTCGCGCAATTGCCCCGGCGATTTGTTTGAAGATCACCGATCCTCTTGGCGTATGAATATAGATGATGTTTTGTTCGTTTTCTGTCGACGCGGCGGCCCGGTACGCTCCCAGAAATCGTCCCGGGCGGTACACCACGTCTGCAATGCGGCCATCTACCGGCGAACGCTGCACGTGGACGTCCCAGATCGCAAGAAAGATGCTGATGCGGCGCCCCATTCTTCCATCGAGGAGTTCATCGACAATCATTACCACGTGGCCGTCGGCCGGCGATACAATCACGTCCGGATCGGACGGAATGGTGCGCTGCGGATCGCGAAAAAAGTAAAAAACAAATAGCCCCAGGAAAATCAGGACTCCGGCGGCCCACCACCAATCGAACCCCAGGCACAATACACCCAGCACGAGCGGAGGAATCGCAAATCGGTATGCCTCTTTGACCATTCGTCTTTGTCTCTGGATGAATTCGGAACGATGAGAGCGAGGACGATCGTCCGTGACGAAAATACACCGGTATTGTACGACAGAAGTGAGGCGACCGCTCGGCCCTTAGAGCTGCATTACGCCGTGCAGGTGCTGGTACCGCGCGACGATCGATTCCATTTGATCTTTCAGGTGTAATTTGAGTTTCTTCAGCACCGACTCCTGAATCAGATCTTCGGAATTGAGATAGGCTTCGTCGTGGATTTGCTCTAATTCAACTTCACATCGGGAGTGCTCTTCGGCGAGGCGGCGAAACTCGGGGTCTTGTTCCAACAGGGACTGCCGTATATCTGGTAGTTTCATCGGCATTCGATTCCCTCCTGGCTGTGCGTAGTTTTCACATACGAGTAACACTTATCACACTGCGGGCTCCGCGCCAATAGCCGGATCGAAAAAAGTAGAAATTTCTCTAAACAAGCTTCAAATGAAGAACCAACGCGTCTTCCAATGGCGCCGTGTAATAGCGCGGCCGGCGCCCCGTGGTTCTAAAACCTTGCTGTTCGTAGAATTGCAAAGCTGCGAGGTTCGAGGCTCGGACTTCAAGCAAGGCGCTCTCCGATTCCAGCGACCTGCCCCAGACCAGAACAGTTTCCAGCAGCGCTTTCCCGATTCCCCGGCGCCTGATGTCCGGCCGCACCGCAAAATTCAAAATCTCAAGGTCACTCACAATCTGGCGCGCAATCAGGAAACCAGAAACTTCTCCGTCGTCCTCTGCGACCCATCCGGCCATCTCTCCACGCGCCACGCGATCGTAGTCCCATATCGACCACTGGGCGATCTCCGGACTCACCGACTGAATCGCGAGAATAGCCCCCACATCCCGGGCTTCCACTGGTCGGACGATCAAAACCTAATTCCCTTTCCATTTCACTTCCGCATCCGTGCGGCGCACGTAATTCGCGTCCAACGTCAGCGAGTCTGACGTGGCTGTCCCCCCTGCCTGAATCCTCCGCCACGCAATCTCGCCCGCCACGGGCGCAAGAACACCAGACACACTTTCGATGGTTAACCGCCGGCCTCCATGGTCAGCATCATTCTGCTGGCCGATCTCGTTCACAAACACTTGAGGCGTAGAAGTCACAATCGTGAAAGTCTGATCTCCCAGAGACTGATGTACGTCCGCGAAAAACTTTTGCGGGGACATCACCAGAGTCTCGCCCGCACGCACAAGGTTCGTCGGCCCGTTCCCGGCATGGCGCCGATAGTGCCCGAAGTAGACCTCTCCCCTGCGAGCGTCGAGCACGGGTACCAGGACACTGTCGGTCGAGCGCGATTGCGCCGCGATGGCCTCAAGGGCGTTCACTCCGATGATAGGTTTGGAATACACTTCGGCCCAACCCTTCACCGCGGCAAGCCCGACTCGGAGTCCGGTAAACGATCCTGGCCCCGTGATAATGGCAAATAAATCAATATCTTCAAGCGTTGCCCCCAGTTCGCGCAGGAGCCATTCCAAGTGGCGAAACATACGCGAAGAGTAGGCCTCGTCAGTCCATGTCGAAGTGACGCCTACGACCGTTCCGTCGCGTACCACAGCGACGCTTCCGCAAGGAGTTGAGGTATCTATAGCGAGGATTCGCACCAGCACCATTTTAGGGCAATTCCCTGGCCAAACCAGTGTAAAAACACGGTTTCTCCCAACATTACTCTCCTTAGAATTGCGTTAGAATCGCTTGACCTTCTCGTAACACGAGCCTAAGATTTAATCAGTTATTTGGGGGAGGGGACTTCGACTTATGATCATGGAATTCAAGCTAGGCGAGAAAGTCGTGTATCCGAACCACGGTGTAGGGTTGATCGAACAAATCAGTTTTGGTTATGTGAACGGTAAATCGGAACGCTTTTACATGCTGCGGATTGCTGCAAGTGGCTTGAAAGTTATGGTGCCCCAATCGAACGTGGAATCTGTGGGACTCAGGCCCGTTATCCGCTCTACTCAAGCCGGTGCAGTTCTCTCCTTTTTGGAGAAGGGCCGCTCCGATTCCCACCACGATTGGAAGCATCGCTTCAAGGAAAATTCAGACCGGATGCGTACGGGTTCGCTGATGGAAGTAGCCGCCGTACTCAAAGGGCTGGTAGCTCTCAGCCGCACCAAACCGCTCTCGTTCCGCGAAAAGAAGATGCTCGACCGTGCAAAACACCTTCTCGTCACTGAACTGG
>Ga0207062_1175_pt1 | contig 13489 bp, 18 predicted proteins | sample Alteio_BWMinCont_28_FD_153266 | JGI IMG/M metagenome (GOLD analysis project Ga0207062, IMG submission 153266) | Enriched cells from forest soil in Barre Woods Harvard Forest LTER site, Petersham, Massachusetts, United States -... | ecosystem: Environmental > Terrestrial > Soil > Temperate forest >... | reverse complement strand
AGTACAGTTTATGGTTGCTGACGGTGGGCTTACTGATACCGGTACCGCATGGCACACCTGTGTGGGTGGCGATGACATGCCTGGCAGCGATGCTTTTGATCGCCCTGTTTTCGCCCCGGCGTCCCGATAGCCATCGGGGCAGGTATGACGATGTCCTTTGTACACCTATACCACCACCAAGAGGTGTGGTGATAGAGCTTACAAACGGCAACCTCGGCCAGGTGCTGCAAACAAACGATGGCATCTGCGGCTTTGTAACGCATGGCGTAGATGAGCTTGGCGGCTATACCACCGGCACGCCCATACTCGTGACCAGTATGACCGATGTAGCAAATGCAGGTATCACAGCGGCTAATAATCCTTATGCCATAAAGAACCTCACAGAGTTTTATACACAGGCAGGCAATGGCGCGCAGCTCTATGTAATGCTTTTGCCTGTCACCATGAGCATCTCGGATATAGCCGATAAAATGAACCCTTTGGGCGCCGTGGTATTGCTCAATTATGCAGCGGGCAAAATAAAGGTCCTTGGCCTGCTGAGTGACGATGTGGCTTATGTGGCAGGCGGCGGGACAATAACGACCGTTGGCGGCATCAATGATGATGTTTATACCGCTGTGACTAATGCCCAGGCACTTGCTACCACTTATGCCGGTAATGAATGGCCGTTGCGTGTAATCATAGGCGGCACCAGTTATGACGGCACTCCCGGCGACCTTACCATTATGAACCATGGCACGACTGATAACCGTGTAGCGATATTTATCGGGGACACAGAAGATTCAGGCGGATACAGTGAAGGAGAAGGCGCCTGTGTAGGGTTGGTACTCGGCATGGTTTCTTCTATCCCTGTGCAGCGCAAGATAAGCAGGGTAAAGAATGGCCCGCTTACAAATACAGCCGCTTACCTCGGGGTAAACCCAATAGAATCGGTATCAGGGCAACCGGCATTAATAAAAGAAAATGGCTTCATCACTTTCTGGACGTACCCTAATGTGAGCGGGTACTTCTTTAGCGGCGATGATATGTGCACCGCAACTACTGACGATTATTGCTTCCTGTGCAGGGGCCGCGTGATAGACAAGGCGCAGATCATAGCCTACACAACCTTTATCCAGGATGTGGACGATGAGATACCAACAGCGCCCGGCGGCCTAATAGACCCCGGATATGCAGCCAACCTGCAGAACAGTATAGAGCAGCAGATAAATATAGCCATGGTAGCCAACGGCAACTGCAGCTCCGTGACCTGTTTTGTTGACCCTTCGCAGAATGTAATATCCACAAGCTTTGTGCTGGTGTCGCTCAGCATCGAGCCGGAAGCATATGCGTCGCTGATAGAAGTGGAGCTTGGGTTTACTTTATAATTAGCTGATTTGATGATTAGCTAATGCACAAATTATGAAGTAATACTAAACAGGTAATGAGTAAATCAGCTAATCAATTAATTAACTTTTAACTTTTTAAAAAAATGGCACTACAATTTTTTAGTACGAAAGAATGTGAATGGAACGACCTTGATGTGTACGTCAATGGCGTGAAATGCGCGAAGGTGGTTGACTTTGAAGCAGGCGTAAAGGCGGAGAAACAACCGCTGTATGCCGCGCATGATGAGCCTATCAGCATCCAGAGCGGTAACCGCTCGTATACCGGCAAGCTCACCTTACTGAAAGGGGCTGCTGATGATATGTGGGACGCGGCAGTGGCAGCCGGTGGCCGTGACACCACCGATATTGTGTTTAACGTGCAGGGCAGTTTCCAGGCAGCGGGCTCGCGCAGCCTCAGCACCCTTACCTGCACCGGCTGCGAGGTAAGCGAGCAAATGTTCAAGCTGGCGCAAAATGATAAAAGCATGAAGGTGGACCTGCCATTTGTGTTTTTGGGGCTGGAGAAGATATAAACCCCCGGCCCCTAAAGGGGAGCGCAATGATCAAAATCATTGAACGGTTTGTAAATAATTTAAGGGATTAAAAAACATTATAAAAGTTTGGGGTTTATGAAACTAAAAGGACAGGCTACAGAGGCCGACATTAAAAAATGGAAAACAGAATACCCGCAGGGTATCTATGCGGTGGAAGTGGGCGGCCATGCAGGCTACTTCATGAACCCTACCCGTGCGCATGTGAACCGTGCGCTGAGCGCAGCCGCTGAAGAAAAAGCGCAGCCGCTGGCGGCCATTGAAAAGTTTGTAGAGATCACCTGGATAGGCGGCAGTGATGAGATACTGAAGACCGATGGGCTGTACCTGGGTGTGTGCAGCGTGCTGCAGTCTAAGATGAACGGGGTGCATGCTAAGCTGGTAAATATCTAGCGGATCATGAGGAGCGTTCGGCTCGTGATCCGCTTGGGTACCTTGATGTGTACTTAGAATATTATCTGCCGGGCGTAGATCATAAAGGCCTCAGTGACGAGGAATATTTAAACAAGCTGGCGCACATAGAGGTGGTCAGGAGGAGGGATGCGGGCGGCAGGGGCAGTTGACAGGGGGCAGAGAAAAAAAAATAAGGGCTTCATGTGAATGTGTTTAACTCATACAAAGTTATAACACTCTTATTGAAAACAAGTAATAAAACTTTTAGAAATGCCACACAGAAAAAAGAAACTTATTAACTACTCGGGTGCATCATACTTGTAAGTGCTGTGGCGTAAAACGATTCTGGCTTCTTTATCAAGCATGTGCTTACACTGTATGTACTCAGAATCATTGTACCTGGAACAGACACTTAAACAAATGTATAGATCATAAAGGTAAATTTTATAGCAATATTTCCCATCGTCTCTATAGTTTGAATAATAATATCGCCCGTTGTAAAAACATTTATGCTTCTCAAAAATAAATTTCATTATGCCAGCCGAATCTATTTCACCCTCATACTTCCATGTAGAAAGGTCTCGTCCTTCATCCCATTCAGCAAATTCGTTTCTTTTATTAACTACTTCAATGAGTCCTCTTATATTATCAGCATAATATTTTCTATACCCATCATGCCCAGGTAAAGGTAACTGTGCATAAGAAGTGAATCCTGTAAATACTAAGGCGAAAATGAGAATGAAAAAAAATAAGGGTTTCATGTTAATGAGGTTACCAATACAAAGTTATAACACTCTTATTCAAAACTCGTAATAAACTTTTAAAAATGCACATCGTAAAAAAACGCAAAGTTCACCGGCCATAATCGGGATAATAATAGCCGCCATCACGCTTAATAATAGCAGCTTGTTTATCCAGCATTTTCTTACATTTTTTAAACTCGGCATCGTTATACTTTGACTCTACATATAAATAAATACCAGTGTCAAAAAGAAGTATTGCATAACGATACCTATTATCTCTCTTATAAGTTGAGTAATAATCTCGTCCGTTATAAAAATATTTTTCACCGTCAAACTGCATACTAATGAACATTGATAGATCATCTGCACCATCCCCCTCAAACATTGCCATATCTCTAGCTACACCGTATTCTACAAATGTGTTTCTCTTATTGATCACCTCAATAAGGCGCTCTTCCCTGCTAGCATAATATTTTCTATAGCCATCATGCCTTGGAGCGGGAAACTGAGCAGTAGCAGTAAAAGAAAGGAAAACGAGCAAGAAAAAAAATAAGGGCTTCATGTGAATATGGTTAGCAATACAAAGTTATAACACACTTATTGAAAACGCATAATAAATTTTTAGAAAATGCCAGCTAAAAAATCAAAGTTCACCGGCCGTAATCGGGATAATAATAGCTACCATCGCGCTTAATAATAGCAGCTTGTTTGTCCAACATTTTCTTACATTTTTTAAACTCAGCATCATTATATTTTGACTCTACATATAAAAAAAAACCGGTGTCGTAAAGAAGTATTGCATAACAATACCTATTACCCCGTCTATACGTTGAGTAATAGTCTCGCCCGTTATAAAAATATTTTTTACCGTCAAACTGCATACCAATGAATTCCGACAGACCTTTTGGGCCGCTCTCTTCAAACATTGACATATCGCGACCAACAGAGTATTCTACAAATTTGTTTCTTTTATTGACCACCTCAATGAGGCTTTCTTGCCAGCTTTCATAATATTTCCTATAACCATTATGCCTTGGAGCGGGAAACTGAGCAGTAGCAGTAAATGAAATGAAAATGAACAGAAAAAAAAATAAAGGCTTCATGTGAATGTGCTTAACCATTACAAAATTATAACACTCTTATTGAAAACAAGTAATAAAATTTTTAGAAAATGCCACCTAAAAAAAAGCATAGTAAAAAAAGTGCACCTATCAAAGAAAGTACGCCACATAGCGTAGGCCGTATAGACTTTCCCAAAACCCAAGCTGCTTTAGACAGGGCCTGGATAATGAAAGGCCGATTAGAAAAAAGGGGTTATGAGGGCTTAAAGCAGTGGTTGATGATGGTGCAAATGGCTTATGAAAGTGGCGGATTTTACAGCCCTGTAGCAATAAAAAATAATAACTATGCCGGTATTAAGTGGTACTCCAATATAAGTTACTTAAATAAATACAACAAGGGGCGCAGTGTACCTCCCAATGAACGCATACATTCAAAAGATGGAAGTGGTAACTTTTATGTCGATTTTCCAACAATAGATGATTTCCTGACGACCTGGATTGAATACTATCTAAAAAATGACAAAATCGGGCAAGGAGTGCCATTAAATGCCCTGACAATACCCGAAGAGGTAAAAAGGCTATATTATAATTATTATTACCAGAAAGATGAACCTACTTACACAAGAGCTTTAGTGGCATGGTTGCCAGTCTTACAAAAAACAGGTTTTATCCCAATCTTAGATGATCTAACCTATGCGGCAAGCAGTAAGCTGTATAATGGAAAAGACTTTATGCATACCCCGGTACCGGCCTTTCACACAGCTATACCACAACGGATTATCCATGCGGCCGACACAACAGAAAAAGAAAATGCAGACGGATCATTATCACCAGCATTTATAGCATCTGCTGCTAAGCAAGCAAGGCGCTTGCTGCCGGGGTTAAATATCAGCAATGTATTAGATAGCATTGCAAAACAACAGGCAAGCAGCCCAAAAATCGTATATCCAAACTATATACTCGAGAGAAATGAACTCTACACTTTACTAACAGACACGGCAGTAATCAAAATAGACTCCGCTTTTCGTGATAATGCTTATAAAGAATTAGATAAAAAAGCGGCAGCACAGAAGAAACAGGCAAATAGCGGTACTTACAATAGCATCAAGCCTGGGTATAATTACATGCCTGCATGGAAAATACCATCACGAGGTAATGGGTTACCGCCTGAATTTCAATGGCTGCAGAACGGATTTCAAAATCCGGCCATTTCTGTAGATACACCGGGAGCAAACATACATGCTCCCGCCCACAAAGCGGCTACCCATCACGCAACCGGTCATCATGGCGGGGCAAAAGGAAAAACAAAGACACATGCGCACCGCACAGCAGATGTAATAGATAGCGATAGAAGGCCGGTGGTCATCAATGTAAATGCTCCTATGTGCAAGATAGAGCGCCAGGAATTCAGAGGCAGTGACGATGCTATCAAAGACCTGGAACCAAAAATAAGAACAGCGCTGTCAAGAATACTCGATAGTGCGAGAGCATCAATGTAAAACCAAATTCCAAAATACAAATTCCAAATTCCAGGAGAACCATGGAAATAAACTTAGATCTCATACAGTTGTTCCGGCAGATAGGTGTTCCGGCGAGCGCATTTGACCCGGTATTTGCCACTGCGAAAGGGGATGGTGTTGATGATCCGCTATACAGAACAGATACCGGTGTGTATGGCAGCCCATACTATGCTTTTGACGCCAACGGGCGGGAGTATTTTCTGCCGGTAACGGTGAGCTACCCGGTTACTTCGCAGGGTGCTACAAGTATAGACGGTTTTGGCGGCGGCCCGCAAAGCACGCTGAAAGACTGGCAGCTACCCTACCCGGTGATCAGTATAAGGGTAAATAAAAAGATCATTGAGACGGAGCTCACTGAGCGGCGCGGCACAGTGGATGAACTGGTAAACATAGGCAGTTATGAGATCACCATCAGGGGGTTTATCATCAACAGCGGCAATGAATTCCCGGAGCAGGATGTGATCACGCTGCGCACATTGTTTGAGTGTAACGCGCCGGTATCCATCAAATGCCCGCTCACTGACATTTTCCTGCTGCGCGCTGACCGAAGCGGCAGCGACCAGGTGGTGATCAGGAGCCTTGACTTCCCGGAGATAGCGGGCGTGAAAAATGTGCGGCATTATACATTGACAATGAAGAGTAGTGAGCCTTTTAATTTGGTGGACATCAGTTGATTAGCTGATGCGCTAATTAGCTAATATGCTGATGCCCTATACGATAAACAAAATAATCAAAATTGCTGTGATCAGCTAATCATCACATTAGCTAATCAGCTAATTAAACAAAAAAAGTGGCTTTTTTTACTTTAAATAGTGATATAACGATCGGGAGCTTCCGGTTTAGCGGGGTGCATGAGGTGCGCATAAAGCGCAGCATGCACAGCTATGCGGATACGGCGTCAATAAAAATACCGAGCGCGTGCCTGTTGCAAAAGGGGCAATTGCAAAGCGATGGCGGCGTAAATATATTGCCCGGCGCAGCAACAGAAGTCATCACGGCAGATCAGTTTAATTATCGCGATGCGGTGACGATACGGCTGGGATATAATGGCGTGCTGATGGAGGAGTTCAGGGGTTTTGTAAAGCGGTGCAATGCAGATATGCCGCTGGAAGTGGAATGCGAAGGCTACATACAGCCCTTACGGCTCGATATAGACCTGAGCGGATACTTCGCGCAAACAAGCGCGGGCAAGCTGCTGAATATGCTCACTGACGGAACCGGCATCAGCGTGCAGGTGGCTGATGATATAACATTTTACGGTTTAAGGCTACAGCCCCACGCTAACGGCGAGGATGTGATAAGGCAAATAAAACAGATGAGCCAGGGCACGCTGACCATTTTTTTCGTAAACCCGTCAACGCTGTGGTGCGGCTTCACTTATACCGCTTATACTCAAAATAAAGACCCATTCGGGTTTGGTGTAGTGAACTATCGCCTCGGTTATAATGTGGTGAAAAATAACGGCCTGAAACAGCGCGTCACGGAAGGTGAGCCGGTGACGATAATCATGGATGGCATACTTGCTACAGGACAGAAAATAGAGACCACCAGCCAGTATAAATACGCTCAGAACAAGGTAAAAGCGCTGGTGAATAATATAGGCGATGTGGCTACGCTGCAACGGATGGCGAATGAAAAACAGTACCAGGAAAACTATGCAGGATATGAGGGTGCGATCAACGCATTTCTTCAGCCGTATGCATCGCCGGGCTACCAGGCAAATATAGTGGATGACATTTACCCGGAGCGCAATGGTATTTATTTGATAGAAAGCACAGAGGTTACGTTTGGCATAAACGGTTCAAGGCGCAAAGTGGAGATAGGCCCGAAGATGGGGTTTGTGGGTGATCCTGGGAATTAGGGATTTGTAATTAGGAATTAGGGTTGAAAATTGGTATTGGGAGTTTGTAATTGGGAATTAGGAGGATATAAATTAAAACAGGATTATGGAAATAGCAATCTAAATTACTAATACCCAATTACAAATTACGTAAAAGACAAATTTCATAAAAATGGGCCAGGAAGAAAAACATATAGGACAAACTATCTGGGAGATAGCACACAGGGGCGACCAGCCCGGCCTGCGGTTTCCGGTGATGAGTGGCGTGGTGGCAGCGGGGAGCGTGGATATGAGCGCGTGTACCTGCAGTGTACTGCTGAATGTGGATGATACTGACAGCCCTGCCACGGGAGGGATCTTACTGAATAGCGTAAGCGGAAATGTGAATGGCGTGCTGTGCTTCCCGGCAGATGGCAGTAATGTATGGGTGGCGGAAATAGATGGGCCGGGCAAGTGGGGGATCATAAAGACCAGTGATCTCGTAAAGATGGTGGTGACCGTGGGTTCGGCTTCGCTAACCATGACAGATGGGTTGATACAGTTTAACGACGGGAGCCTGGGTGGGCTAACTAAGACGTTGGAACTTAAAGATCAGATCAATAAACTAAACACACTGGTGCAACATCTCGTAACAATAATTAACGGCGCCCCGATACCAGAGCCGGGGAGCGGGGCTAATAGCGCCTTGCAATTAGCTTTAAAAAATGCAATATTAAGTGACAGTGTTGGGGACTTCAGCAATATTGAGAATACAAATGTTAAACAGGCATAAGTAATGGCCAGACAAATGCAGGATATAAAATTGGCGGGCGTAATCACAGGCGGCTACGAGGTGGGCGAAGACCTTGCCATTGCCGCAGGCGATTTTGTGAATGTGGAAAGCACCGCACAGCACCAGCGGCAGCTCATTATGAACAACAAAGGTGATTTTAAACAAAACCCTACTATATGCGTAGGCGCATTCACTTACGTTGATGATGAAGGCGGGCAGGGCGTGGTGCGAGACATAGTGCAGCAGTTCATGCAGGATGGCATGGAGGTAGTGAATATGCAGCCGGATACAGACAGCGTGGCTGACAGCACGGTAACGATATTTCCGAATGCATTTTATGTGTGAGGGATTGTGGTTTAGGAATTTGTAATTAGTAATTGGGAATTAGGATTAGATCAAAACCAACACCAAATCACTTACAAATAACATAAAAAAGAAACAATCCAAATTACAAATACCAAATTACAAATTCCATAAAAAAGGAGCAATCCAAATTACAAATACCTAATTACAAATTCCATAAAATGACCGTACAACCAAATCAGAGTTTACTGGATGTGATACTGCAGGGATGTGGCAGTATACAGGCGGGAATGCAGGTGGCTGCCGATAATGGTATGGCGTTGAGTTATATGCCTGCCATAGGTAGTGAGATAGTTATCAGTGCGGCAGCGCTCACAATAGCAGATCCCGGCACATTGCAATATATACAACAGAACGGAGTGGTGTTTGGAACAAAGAATTTGCCTGATACAGCGCCGCTCATTACTGAGGACGGTAGTGAGGACCTGATCAGCGAGGATAGCAGCAGTGATCTGTACCCGGATGAGGGAAGCGGAATTGTAAGTTATCCTTTATAGCCTCACCCGGCCTTCTCCAGTCCCGATAGCTATCGGAAGGAGAGATGGGAGCTTATGAATATGATTTTTGACTTTTAAATATATAATGTATGAAAATTAAGAGAGGAGTAACGGTGTGGAGAACGATCCTCACAATAATAATAACCTTAATGGCGATGAGGGGAATGGGACAGGGGACGAAACTAAGCAGCTTTGCAACTGTGACGGGTGATACCGCCCTGAGTATGGTGTGCGTCAGCGATAGTGGCGGGACGTACAAAGATAAGCTTTACCCGTTGGGTTTATTTGTGACCTATCTCTCCAGCGAGCTTTCTGATATTATATCACTGGATGCAGCTATTGCTAACGGGAACACTACGGCGAGGCTGGCGGTATGGAGCAATGGGAGTGATACCTCGGTGAGTGTGCTTGCGAGGGGTGGTGGCATTGTGATGGATGCGCCGGGATATTCTTCTTTCTATGGGTCTTATGCAGCACTATGGGCAACCGCTGGAGATGTGAATGCAGTAACGATAACGCCACTGTATATGGATGTACACAATAGTTCTGACCATCATGGAATAATTTTGGATACTGCAATATATGTTACTGATGGCGGGGGCAATGCAAGCGCCGGCTTTAATATGAACGGGAACATGGGTAGTATGTTTATGACGGATGTAACTACCGGCTATGCCATCACTTATAAGGTAGGACCACTGACCGGGCCGCAGATATGGTGGTGGCGAAACCGCACGGACACTGTGGCGGGGCTGAAGGATGTGGCGCAGGGGGTATATAATGCCGACAGTACCGCACGGGGGATTACTGATAGCGTGGCACATACATGTGACAGCGTGGCACTGCATTATGCAGATAGTGTAGCAGGAGGAGGTACCCTGCAAACTGTAACGACCGCTGGCCCTACAACTACAAACAGCATGTACATACAAGGCACAACTCCTGTCTTCTCTGTATACAATCCGCTTACTTCCGCGCAAACTGATCTGAACTACCAGTCATTAAAAGTGCAAGGTACATCCGGGCCGGGCCATCAATTATATGTTTATGACAGCGCCATCTGTTTTATCCAGGGCAGTACAGGCGCGTTAATGACACATTCGATCACTGCGGGCACACAGTGGTACTTGCCCGACAGCTCCGGTATAATAGCATTATTGTCGGATATACCTGCACCTCATGCGGCGGGAACGCCGTCAGGAGCCTACGGCACAGGCGCGGGAACATCGCCCGGCACAATGACTATAACAGGTTCGGATATAGGCGGTATTATAACTGTTGTGACAGGCACTTCGCCTGCTTCCGGGGCGGTTATTATCACCATATCCTACAGCAACTCTTTCTCAGCGATCAACTCTGTTATACTGACGCCGGCAAATGAAAATGCCGCGGCATTGTATGGTTCAGGCAAAGTTTTTGTGCAGACGATAAGCATTTTCGGTTTTACACTTTACACAAGCTCGCCGCTAACCGGCGGTACAACTTATTCCTGGTATTATCATACGGATGGGAATTGATGAAAAGGATCAGGATTTTTCAGAATTGAACGTAGCATATAAAAATGACAACCCAAAATCACAAGTACTAATTCAAAACAATGGCACGGACAATAGCGCAGATACAGGCGGCAATAGTGGCGGCGAAAAATGCTGACGCGACTTTGGTAGGGTTGAGCTCTACGAGTAATGTGGCGATATGGCTGCTGTGGACTTATGTGGTGGCGGTGTGCCAGTGGGTATTAGAGAGTTTGTTTGATGCGCATAAGGCGGAGGTGCAGGGGATCATTGCGACTATGAAGCCGCATAGTTTGCAATGGTATGTGACTATGGCGAAGGCTTTTCAATATGGGTATTCGTTGCCTGCGGGGGGTGATGTGTATAGCCCGGTGGCCCCGGCGGGTGATGCGAGCCTGATAGTGGCGAATGCGGCGGCTGTTGATTTGGGGAACCTTGTGAGGATAAAGGCGGCTAAGTTGAGTGCGGGAGTGCTGGGAGCGTTGAGCGGAGGGGAATTGACGGCTTTTGCGGCTTATATGGCACTGGTGAAGGATGCGGGTGTGCGGATTGAGTGTACGAGCGGTGCGCCGGATAATTTGCAGCTTCAGCTTAAGGTGTATTATGATGCGCTCCAGATAAATGCGGCTGGGCAGCGGATTGACGGGAGTGAGAATACGCCGGTGATGGATGCTATTAATGTGTTCTTAGACAACTTGCCTTTTAATGGGTTGTTTGTGCTGAACCAGATGATAGCTGCTATTCTTGCTGTGCCGGGTGTGGTGAATTGTGAGGTGGTGCTGGCGCAGGCGAATTATGCGAGTACGCCTTATGTGGCTGTGCCGGTGGAATATACGCCTGATGCGGGGTATATGGTACTGGATGAGGTTTATTTTGGGGCGAATGTGGTTTACATCGCACACGGCCCTATTTAGTCGTGAGTCATAAGTCGTGAGTCGTGAGTTATTGGAAATTGCATATTTGACAATTTTTGTCCAAAAATGAGAAAAAATGACGGGCTGCAAATCAAAAAAGGTAAGGCATGAGAGCGAGGAGGAAGCCAAGAAGGTACTGAAAAAAATAAACAGGTACCGGGAAGCTGTTTGTAGGGTTTATCATTGCCCGGATTGCGGTGGGTATCATTTGACAAGTAAAAGGGTGGATGGAGGTTTTAAAAAGGAGATCAGGAATAAGGAGTTTGAAAAATATTTAGAAAAAGAGCCTGAGTAATGATGAAAGCAGTCTTATCTATTATATGCATGATGGCGGGTGCTTTTGTACCAATGTTGGCATGGATAGATTATAAAAAGTTATTTAAAAGATGAGTGTATTTGATGTTGATTTTGGTGTGTTGTCAAAGCAGTTGCTGCCTGTGCGGTTGCGGCAGGCGGTGATGGTAGCGTGGATGAATTGTTTGGTATCTCCGGTGAAGTATGTGCAGGTGTTGTTTAATGCGAACAGGGCGGCGAACCTTTATTTGCTGGCGCATACGGGGCAGGTGACGAAGTTGCAGGCGGCGCTGAATGATACGTTTGATAATTTATTGCGGCGGATAACTATTACTGACGGGGTTTTCATTGACCCGGATTATGTGTATTTGGTGGATGAGGATAAGCCTTTGTTTATAGACCTGGTGAGTGAGATTGGCGGGAGTGTGATACCGGCCCCTGACCCGGTGCCGTTGTATACCGGGGCTGAGGTGTATGCTTATGGTGGGGGTAATGATTTCACCGTGAGGGTGCCTGTGGCGCTTGAATTGACGGCTGGACAGGTGTTGCAGTTGATGGCGCTGGTGAATTTGTATAGGTTGCCGGCGAAGGCGTATAATATTGTTTACTTTTAAAAAAATGTGTGCCACACCGAAATGAGGTGTGGCACACGCGGACAAAAAATATGAAAACGATAGATTTTACACAGCCGGGAGGGTTCCCGTTGACACAGGATCAGTTGGGGTATTTGCAGGAGGCTTATGAGGAATGTATAAACGCGCTGGCTGCTGTGGGTGGCAGCGGGCCGATAGTGGTGAGTGGTTGCGCGATCACGAAAACGTTTGTGAGCGGGACGACTTATAATTATACGATCAGCGCGGGGTGGGTGTTTTATGAGGGGGATATGATCCGGGTGGGTGCGATGGCGGTGAGTGGTGTGAACGAGTCTGTGAATGCGGTGTATATGCTGCTGACGCCAACGAGCACGCCGCTAACGTATAATAATGGTAGTACGCCGAATGTGGTGAATGATGTGAGCGGTAGCTTGCAGGTGAATGTGATCGGGACGGCTGATAGCGCTACGTTGTTTTTGCTGAGTGAGTTGCAGCCTTATGGGCGGGAAGCGAGTGAGACACATATATTGGTGTCACTGCCAAGTGGTGAGGGGACGATAACGGGGAATATTTATTACCGGAAGAATAATTTGAATACTACTTTGCAGATACGGGGTAGTTTGAATACGGCTACGCCGAGTGATTTTCCGGCTACTCCGGGGGTGAGTACGCAGATAATGGGGACATTGCCGGTGGGTTACAGGCCGGTATCGCAGTATGCATCGTTCATAGCGCCGCTGCCTACGGGGCAGAACAGGATAAAAGACCCTGCGGGTGGGTATTTTTCAAGTCTTAACGGATCGCTGGCGCAGAATGGGCGGCTGACATTGGACTTTATAGTGCCGGATGTGAGTGAGGGGAGTTATGCGGTGGATTTTAATGTGGTAGTGCCGCTGGATTAATCGTTCGGTAATCCCGATAGCTATCGGGACACGATGACAGAAAGGCGATGACAGGATTATTAATGGGGAGATCAGGCAGATATAGACTGACTGACAATTGTGGTTCGCAGTGCAAATATAGGGCTATAAATGAGTGTTTAAATGGGGTTTAAATGATGTTTAAAC
>Ga0207062_1213_pt1 | contig 13500 bp, 12 predicted proteins | sample Alteio_BWMinCont_28_FD_153266 | JGI IMG/M metagenome (GOLD analysis project Ga0207062, IMG submission 153266) | Enriched cells from forest soil in Barre Woods Harvard Forest LTER site, Petersham, Massachusetts, United States -... | ecosystem: Environmental > Terrestrial > Soil > Temperate forest >... | reverse complement strand
TACTCTGTTTAACACCCATGGGGGAAATACTTCACTGGTGGATGTGATGGCGCGGGATCTGCGGGCTGAATTTGGTTTGCGTACATTTTCTCTCTTCGGGTCGCCGGGTGCGAGCTTTGAGGGAGTGAGCGCGCAGGAGCGGACTTATGGATTTCATGCCGGGGAGATCGAGACTGCTTATATCCTGTATGGCACGCCTGAGTTAGTGCATACGGATAAGTACACGTCGAATTATATTGCTCGCGTGGACACGCCGGAGTTACTGAAGCCGGAGGCTTCGAGCGCTAACTTTGCATGGCTGACGCGGGACATTGCGCCGAGCGGGGTGATGGGCGATCCGTCCGCGGCTACGGCTGAGAACGGTGAGAAGTGGGTGAATGAAGCAGCGGCTAAGATCGCCGAGATTCTTGTGGCGATGTATCACTTTGTGCCTCGGCATGATGCGTGAGTGTCTCAGGTCTGACTATTGTGGTTTCCCATCCTTTGTGCAAAATGCGCACAAAGGATGGGGCACCCGCAGATTTGTAACGGCTTGAATTGAAAATGCCCTGATTTACGGGATGGAGTGGCGTTTGGGTTTGATTGACTGCGGCAATGGAGTTCGATTGGAGCGAGGCGTGCGGTGCACACTGTCGGATGGAGTGACGCTGGTTTCGGATCACTACTATCCTGAGGGCGCAGGTGAAGGGCCGTGGCCTACGTTGCTGATGCGGCAGCCTTATGGGCGAGATGTTGCTTCGACGGTGGTCTATGCGCATCCTGTGTGGTTTGCGCGGCATGGCTATCATGTGGTGATTCAGGACGTGCGTGGGCGCGGGGATTCGGAAGGCGAGTTTTATGCTTTTCGACATGAAGGACGCGATGGGGCCGAGACGATTGCATGGCTGCGCGAGCATGAGGCGTGCAATGGACGCATTGGGATGTACGGCTTTTCGTATCAGGGATCGACGCAATTGCTGGCGGCGGCGGAGAATCCTGAGGGACTGGTTTGTATTGCGCCGCACATGACGGCAGCGGATTTGTATTATGGGTGGTTTTATCATCAGGGTGCGTTGCGGCTGGCTTCAACGCTGGGCTGGGGCATACAGATGTTGCGTGAGGATGCGAGACGACGTGGACTTTGCGCGGCGAACGATCGATTGGAGCTTGCCTGGGCGAATGTTCGGGCGCAGGCGAGTTATGTTCCTTACGCTGAGCATCCTGCGATTGTTGATCCTGAATTACCGGGCTATGTGCGCGATTGGATCGCTCATCGCGAGAACGGAGAGTTCTGGAGTGAGCTGGATATAAGTTCGCGTTACGACAAGGTCACGGTACCTGCTCTGCATATCTCAGGTTGGTATGACACTTATCTGGAAGGTTCGATTGCGGGGTATGTTGCGCTGCGGAGGTGCGCGGGCTCGCAGTTTGCACGCGACAACCAATATCTCTTAGCTGGGCCCTGGATGCATATTCCATGGGGCGACCGTGTGGGTGACCGGAACCTTGGAGCGGAAGCGAATCTGGATACAGATGAGTTGCTATCGCGGTGGTTTGATCATTGGCTGAAAGATACTGGAGCGTTTTTAGACGAGCCGCGGGTGCGGTACTTTGCGCTCGGCGAGAATAAGTGGTATGCGACGGATGAGTGGCCAGAAGAGACTTCGCTAACGCTGTTTCTGCATAGTGAAGGCAATGCCAATTCGCGCAAAGGCGATGGGTCGTTGAGTTGGGATGCGCCGGTGGATGAGGAGCCGCGGGATATCTTCAACTATGATCCGGAGGTGCCTGTGCTGGCGCCCGGTGGGGCGCTTGCGATGAGCGGTCCTTTTGATCAGGCTCTACTCGAGATGGGCAACAATCTGCTGGTGTACACGGCCTGGGCGACGACTGCGGCGATGCACATCGTCGGGCAGCCGCGGGTGACGCTATACGCGGCGACGTCTGCTGCCAGTGCAGATCTTACGGCGAAGCTGGTGCGTGTTACAGCTAGCGGGCGCGCGGAGTTTGTCTGCATGGGGATTGCGCGGTCTTCGTGGCTTTTTCGCGAGACCGAATATGTGGCCGATAAGGTGCAGCGCTGGGAGTTTACGCTGGAGCCGACATCGGTTGTGATTGCGCCGGGAGAGTTGTTGCGGTTGGAGATTGCCAGCTCTGCGTTTCCGCTGTATGACCGCAATTCTTCGACGGCCGTTACGCCTCAGGATGCTGATAACTGGAGCTGGCGGCGTTCGACGCAGCAGATTTTGCACACGGTGGAGTATCCATCGGCGCTTCATCTTCCAGTGAATGGAGGCGTTCGAAGATGAGCTCTGAACGAGCGCCGGCGCCGGTTGCCGAGATTACGATGGAGGGAGTCGGCAAGAAGTTTCGCAACGGAGCGTTGGCTCTGCAGGATGTTTCTTTGCGCTTGGACAAGGGCGAATTTGTTTCGCTGTTGGGGCCATCGGGTTGCGGCAAATCTACTGTGCTGCGGCTTGTCTCAGGGTTGACGCCAGCGACCGCAGGCTCGGTGCTGGTGAATGGAATGACTCCGCAAAATGCGCGACAGCTGATGAGCTTTATTTTTCAGGATGCGACGCTGCTGCCGTGGCGCACGGTGGAGAGAAACGTTGGCCTGGGGCTTGAGCTGGAGCACCTAGCGAGGCCGGCGCGCCGGGAGAAGGTCGCGATGATGCTGGAGCTTGTGGGGCTGAAGCATGTGGCGCAGCGGTATCCGCGGCAGCTCTCGGGCGGGATGAAAATGCGGGTTTCGATTGCGCGCGCGTTGGCGAGCAGGCCGCGGATTCTGCTGATGGATGAGCCTTTTGCCGCGCTGGATGAGATGAGCCGCGATCGTCTAAATGAGGAGTTGCTGCGGCTCTATGTGGAGCAGGCGTGGACGGTGCTGTTTGTCACGCACTCGGTGGCGGAGGCGGTGTTTCTTTCTACGCGGATTGTGATTCTTGCGCCGAATCCGGGGCGCGTGGCGCATGTGGTTCCGGTGGAACTGCCTTGGCCTCGGACTGCGGAGACTCGGCTGACGCAGGCGTATGAGGAGCAGGTGGCGAGGGTTTCGCGGTTGTTGCGCGGGGTGCAAAGCATGCAGGCTGCGAGGGAGAGTGCGGGAGGGAAGGAAGCATGAAGCGCTACGTCTGGCTTGTCGTGAACAGCATCATCATCTTCCTGTGCCTGTTGGGCGTGTGGCAGATGGCGGTGATGCTTTTGCATGTTCCGAGTTACATGCTCCCGGGGCCTCTTACAGTGGGGAGGGTTGCGGTTGAACGCTTTCCATCGCTCGTGCAATCGCTGCTGCTGTCGGCGGAGGCCGCAGTGATCGGTCTGGTGTGCAGTATCGTCGTGGGTGTCGGGGTATCGCTGGTTTTTGCTCAATGGCGCGGGTTTAGGCGGCTCTTCTTTCCATACACGATTCTGCTGCAGACTGTTCCTATCGTGGCCATTGCGCCGCTGATTATCATGTGGGTTGGACCGGGGCTTAATTCGGTGGCCCTTGTGACGTTCATCATTTGCTTGGCGCCCATGATTGTGAATACGACTCAGGGGCTGATAAGCGTGGATGAGAACCTGATTCATCTCTTCCTGATGCATCAGGCTTCGGGAGCGCAAATACTTTTCAAACTGCGATTGCCGCATGCGTTGCCGAATCTCTTTACCGGGATTCGTATCTCGGCCGGTATCGCTGTGATAGGTGCGATTACTGGGGAACTCTTTGCCGGTTCGAGCCGTGTGGGTGTGGGGGGACTCGGGTATTCGATTCTCTACGCAAGTAATCAGTTGGAGACCGATTATCTATTTGCGCTGGTGGCTGCGGCGACCGTGCTTGGCTTTTTATTCTTCTTTGGCACTATGTTTGTCGAGTGGTACTTTCTGCATAACTGGCACGAATCGAATCGGTCGGATGTGCCTGAATAGAGTTATCGATTTTTGGGGAGCTGGCAATGCTTCGCATGGAGTCTGAGACTGGCTGGTGGTTGATTACGCATCCTGATCACGCGCGACTGGCGGGGGCGTTTGCTGCGGCGTGGGGTAATGCGATGTTTCGTGAGCCGGAGCCGCGTGCGCGAGTGTTGTATGGAATTGCGTCGCATGACGATGGGTGGAAGGATCGCGATGCGCACCCTGTGATCACGCGAGGGGGGAAGCCTTCGGCGTTTTCTACGGAGCTGGTCGGGAAGTATTCGGCGTTTGAAGATATCGATCTGGCGGACTATCTGGCGGTGCGGGAGCGCGCGGTGCGCATGATTGCGGAGGACGATCCTTATGCCGGATTGCTGATAGCTAAGCATACATACAATCTGCTGACAGAGCATGCGGACCGCTCGACGATCAATCCCGAACAGTTACCCTTGCTGGATGCTTTTCTCGAAAGCCAGCGGGATTATCAGGGCAGGTTGCTGGAGGCGATTCAAAAGGATGAGCAGTTAGCGGCGGAAGAGAAAGATGCGCGGAGGATTGAAGAGCATTTTCGGCTGCTGCAGGCTTGTGACAATCTCTCGCTGCTGACGTGTGTGGCGTTTATGGCTGAGGCTGACTTGCTGCATCCGCTTCCGCTCAATGGGGGCGGGGATGTCGAGGTGCGGGTTACGCCGATTGCTCCGCGGCATTTCCGGCTGGAGCCGTGGCCGTTTCATGAGGAGCAGTTGAGGTTTGAGTTTCCGGCTCGGCATGTTGAGGGGAGGACATTCGCGACGTCTGCGGAATTGGAGCGGGCCTTTAGTGTGGCGTTTGTTGAGACGCTCACGGTGCGGTTGAGTGCGTAGGCTCTTGAAGCGAAAGTGAGATTTCAGTCACAAGTGAAAGGGCGATCCGCAACCGGATCGCCCTTTCGCTTGTTTGTTGCTGTTGAGATCAGTTAGAAGTCGAATTTCAACGACATCTGAATCTGACGTGGGCTGCCGATTGTGTGCTGAGTAACGCCCAGACCGGTCGGGCAGTTGTAGAAGGATGTGTTGGTCTGGCTGCCGGTGGTTGTGCAACCAGTCGGCAGAGGGTTGGAAGCCAGAGAGACATCGGGGAAGTTGTTGTAGTACTGGTTTTGCGAGACGTTATCGCCGGTCACGTCAAAGCTCGTCGTGTTGGTGATGTTGAAGACGTCAAACGTATAGCGGAGCCTGCTTCGTTCGCCAAAATTTGTGATTTTGGCCAGCGAAATATCGGCTCTGCGCTGGGGTGCCTGGCGGAAGATATTACGCTGACCGCTAGATACGAAGGTAGTTTCAAAGGGATCATTGGAGGGAATGGCACCGCCCAAAGCTCCCGGGCTGAGCAGAGGAACTGTGAAGCAGGTTGCTTTGAGATAAGTGCTATTGGCGTTGATTGGGGTAAAAGCGCCCGACGAGGAGCCGTTGCGGGCATTCTTGGCATTGCATCCCGGCGCAAGAGGCACGATGGGATTGGTGATGCCGTCGAAGACGCTGTAGTAGATGCTACCAACGGCGCCGGTGTAATCAACGACGCTGAAGGGTTGTCCACTTTGCAGCACGGTGATGCCATTCACGCTCCAGCCGTTGGCGAATTTGCCTTTGAGAGAGTCTTGGGCGAAGAACTTGGGAAGCTGATAGGCGTAAGTGAAGTTGAGTACATGCTGGCGGTCAAAGTCGGCAAGGCCGTAACCGCTCCGAACGTTATTTGCGTTGTTGCCGTTGTAGAACAGACCCAAGCCGCTCTGCTCGTCGGTAGCATGGGAGTAGGTGTAGGAGGCGCCGACTTGCAAGCCATGCGAGAGGCGCTTATCGAAGTGGACTTGAAGCGCGTTGTAAGCCGAGATGCCAACGGTTTTGTAGTCTTCGGATTCATCGGAATACCCGATATAAGGGACACGGAGATCGCTGTTGCCGCCCTCGAATGTGTCGAGGTAGGGGGTTCCGTCGGGCAGGTTGATCGGGGTGAAATTAGATGCCACGGTGTAGCCGTAGGTGTACTGCTGACCGCGAATCTTGTTGCCGGGGCTGGCGATCTGGGCCTGGTTGAAAGGCAGCGGAATGACCTGATGCCGGCCCAGGTTGCCGACATACCCAACTTCGATGGCAATGTCGTTGCGAGGCTGCCATTGCAAGTCGAGGGTGTAGTTGATGGAGTAGGGCAAGGTGTTCTTGCGGTCGTATATACCCATGGAGAAGGGAATCGCGAAGTTGTTTGCGATGTTGTAGGCGTTGGGCAGAGACAGGCTGATGTCGGATGCTTTGCCAGTCGGGGCAGGTCCCAGGGTTGCACCCCAGGGCATAGACAGGTTGGCCACCGTCGGACTACAGGTAGGAATGTACCCCTTATAGAGATTGCTGTAGGCACCGGGGCAGGTTTGCTGACTGACGAAGGGCGGAGCCTGAGCGACGCCGAAGGGGCCACCCAAGACTTCGCCGGCGGCATAGCCGGGGGAGAAGTAGCTGAACAGTTCGCCACGATCGTAATAGAGGCCGCCCCCGGCGCGAACCACCAGTTTGTTGTTGAACAAGCCTGGAGTGTAGGCGAGACCGAAGCGGGGAGCAAATGCCCACTGGCGTCCGGTGAGTGTGGTGTCGTGGCTGTCTTTGGCGATGACGTAGCCGTTGTTGGAGATGGTCCCGTTGGGATTCGTAGGGTCGTCGGCGGTTCCGGCATCGAAGAGGCTGGGGTCGAAGTTGAAGAGGCGCCCGTTCTTTTCGGTGAAGGCGCCATTCCAGTCATAACGCAGGCCAAGGGTAAGACTCAGGTTCGACTTGACCTGGAACTTATCCTGCAGGTAAAGGCCAGTCTGGTTGGTGCGATAGTAACGGTCACCGTTGCCCTGCAGGAAGGTGGTGGTCTGAAAGGAGTCGTTGATGGTGACCAAGCCCTGGACGAACTGATCGAAGTTCGCCGAAGCCGTGGTGCCCGCCACGCCAGGACGGCGATCGCGAGGATTGAGCTGTGTATATGCGTAATTTCCGCCGATAGCCAGAGTGTGCTTGCCGAGGGTCCAGATGGCATTTGCCGAGGGCATCAGGCGATTCTGGAAGACGCCGGTGAGCGAACCCTGCGACGATCCTGGACCGATGTTGAGGCTCTGTTGAGAGCCCTGAGTATAGGAACCTAGAACGTCTACGATGGAGACTCCCGAGAGGTAGGAGGAGCCGAAAGAATTGATGCCCCATGTGCTCGGTCCGTACGGCTGCTCGTTGCTGCTGTAGATCTTTTCGCGGATGAAGCCAATGGTTTCGGTGATGCTGAGATTGGGACGCACCAGATTGACATTATTGATGGAGAAGACCTGGCTCCCAGTATCCATGTGCTGGGTGAAGCCTGGGACATTGGAGTAGGCGTAAGGATTCACCCCGGGATCGTGCTGGTAGTAGTACTTGAGGGCCAGCGTGTCCTTGGGGCTGGCGTTCCAATCTACATCGCCCACCAGTTGATCCGCGGTGAAGAAGGCGGTTCCGGGAAGTGAAACATTATACGGATGATAGAAGGTGGGGAGCGTGGATGAAGGGTTGGGAACGAGCCATTTCCCCGCCTCACCCTTGACGGAAGGGGCCTGCAGCATTGCGAGTGCAACCGACCCGCCTGGGCTGCCGGTGATGCTGCTGGCGGTGAGAGTGTCGCCCCATCCAGCATTCGTGACCTCGGCGATTGCTGCGGCACTGCGATCATCGCTCAGACCCACGGGAACGGCAAAACGGGAGTAGCCGACTTCCTGGTCGGAAACATGGAGGTGCTGGTAGCCGACGAAGCCGAAGAGCCTGTCCTTGATAATGGCCCCACCGACGGTACCGCCGGCGGAATAACGATGCAGCTGAGGCACCTTCATGTTGTTCGGAATATCCTGATCCTGATTGAAGAAGAAGGGTGCCGCGTTTAACCAATCCGTGCCGCGATGGATGTAGGCAGTTCCATGGAGCGCATTGGTGCCAGCCTTGGTGCTCATGTCGATGTGGGCGCCGGACGTGGATCCCTGCTGAGCGTCGTACATGGAGGCGTTGACACGAACCTCCTCAAGCATTTCGGGAGTTGGGCTGGGAACGGCATTTCCAATCGATAGGTAAACTGAGGCGCTTGAGTTCTCAGCGCCGCCGCCCGAGGAGTTGCCGACGCCGGTGTTGTTGACGACACGGGCCGAGGCTACCTGGCTGGTGCTCTTGCCATTGAAGAGGTTCGATGCATCGACACCGTTGAGTTGGAATGTATTGGAAGTATCGCGCTGGCCGTTGGCCCAGATAGGAGCATTGCCAAGACCGGCGTTGACACCCGAGCCGCCGGCCAGCTCGGCGCTGACGCCGGTCGAAAGGATGGCTAGACCGGTGAAGCTGCCCGTAGGCAAGGGGGCGGACTCGATCTGGGCGTTGTCCAGAATGTATCCGTTGGTGGTGTCGACCGCATTCAGCAAGGGAGAAGCATCTACCTCGATGGTTTCTGCTTTTGAACCAGCCTTGAGCTTGGCGTTGACGGTTGCGGTGCGATCGGCTTGGACGCCGATGTGTGGAGTGCTCTGGACTTCAAAACCGTCGGCGCTGTAGGTAAGGGTATAGGTTCCGATGGGAAGGTTGGCGAAAAGATACTCGCCGGATCCATTTGATTTCACGATGCGGGTCAATCCCGTTTGTTCTCTGAGGATGGTCACAACTGCGTTCGGAATCACGCCACCCGAACTGTCGGTGACTTCACCGGTAATGCCGCCGAGAGTTTGCTGTGCCAGCGAGGGAGTGACACACAGCGCTGCGACTGCCACCAACACCAGCAGCCGGTACAACGAGGAATGAATAATACGAATGGAAAAATTCAAGAGGAGCCTCACAAATAGGGATTTCCCGTGGGCCTTGAATGCAATGCCAAGGCCTTCGATTGATGCACCGATCTGCCGAGTCAAGCAGACCAAAAGAGGGAAGGAAGAATTGGTACGAGTAGTGCTCGTTTGTTGAACCGCTAGTGAAAGTTCTGCGGGGTTACCAATACAATACCCCAGCGGGGGTGAAATTCAACGGAAAATTTATCCAGTTCCCTTGCCAATCGTGGCGTAAATGTGTCACCGCATCATATTTTTTTATAGTGCAGCTATGAAGTTATTTATTGCAAGGTAGAGGGTAAAAGCGAGACGTGCGCGGAGACAATTCGCCAGCCCTGGGGGAAGCGCACCCATGTCTGGCTCTGACGGCCACGGGTGATCCCTTTGGGCGTATCTCGTTCAAATTCAACGGTGATACTGGCGAAGTCGCGGCCGAAGCTGACGATTTCCAGGCGTGTGACCGTTCGCATAAGATTGGTTGCCGGGCGTGCCTTGCGGAAGGCTTCTAGCTCCTCGTGGCCGTAGAGATTTTCGGTGACACCGAAGCGCATGACTTCCGGGGCGGCCCAGAACATGGCGACCAGTGTCTCGACGTCATTTGTGACGAGTGACTGTTCGTAGCGTGGGTATAGTTCGCGCAATTCGGCGAGCACTTTGGGGAGGTTTATGTCGTCGGAAGGTATCGCCATATGGGGTGGAAATTCTCGCAGCGAGAGTGACCCATTCCGTGGATTGCGGTTGTGGAAAAACGGGACGCTAAAGGCCGAGCTCCATGAGTTCGGGATAGTCGTATGGCCGTGGTCCTAGCAGCCAGTGGAACTTGCGGTCTTCTTCTTCAATAGGGAGGTCGTTGATGCTGGCGTGGCGTACGTACATCAATCCCAGGTTGTCAAACTCCCAGTTCTCGTTTCCGTAGGCGCGAAACCAGTTGCCGGCGTGATCGTGATATTCATAGGCGAATCGGACGGCAATGCGATGGCTGTCGAAGGCCCATAGCTCCTTGATCAGTCGATAGTCGAGCTCGGCGTTCCATTTGCGGGCAAGGAATGCGATGATTTCCTGCCTTCCGTTGAGGAATTCGGAACGGTTTCTCCAGCGGGAGTCGGGGGAGTAGGCGAGGGATACTTTTTCCGGATCGCGCGAGTTCCAACTGTCCTCGGCCATGCGCACTTTTAGTGCGGCGGTTTCGCGTGTGAAGGGAGGGAGTGGGGGGCGCGGAGAGTACGTGGCATCGGTCATGACGTTGGGAACAGCTCCTGATCGGGAAGAATCTGCTTGCTGATAGCCGCGCTGACAGTATAGACCGGTTCGTTTACAACTTGGCTCAGGCGAAGTTTGAGAGCGACGCTGCAGAGAATGTAGGCGTGTTCAGCGGTGAATCCCCAGCGGCTGACGAGCAGGTCAACCATGCGGCTGGTGGCGAAACGGGCTGCTGTGGCGATGTCCTCTCCGGATTCGACGACGACCCAGGAGTCGCTGCGGGTGTCGGGGGCAACGGCTTCGCTGGATTCGATTAGAGGGCTGCTGAGCGGCTGATGCTTGTGCAGGTGAAAGCGAAGGGTTACGTCAAGGGGGCATTCGATGCCGTTGATGCAGACCTCGCCGTCGCCCTGGGCGGCATGGCCGTCTCCGCAACTGAAGAGGGCACCGTTGTTGAAGACGGGGAGGTAGAGCTTCGATCCGGCGCAGAGTTCGCGGATGTCGAGGTTGCCGCCGAAGCTGCCCGGGGGACGGGTTCGGAAGGAACCATCTTCGGCGCGGGCTACTCCCATGACACCCAGGAATGGACGGACGGGAATCACCGCCGGGGCGAGAGAAAGGGTTTCGTGGCCGTCGAGGTCCCAGTGAAAGAGGTATGGCGTTCGAAATCGATCTTTGAGGAAGCCGAGGCCTGGGATGATGCTCGACCATCCCCAGCCGCGGTGCTGGGTGGCGAGGACGTCGACCTGTAGTACATCGCCGGGTTCTGCGCCGTCGATCCAGACGGGGCCGGTGAGGGCGTGAACGCGGGAGCGGTCGATGGACTGAAACTCTTCGACAGTCATGCCGGGGTGGACCTGGCTTCCGCTGGCGTCGACGCACTCGAAACGCACTTCGTCGCCAGGCTCGATGTGCAGACGAGGTTCGAGGGCGCGATTCCACACGGAGTGGGTCGGCTCGGCACTGAGGTTGTGCTCGTTCATGGCAACTCCGGGGACTGGACGGGCTTCGTGATGCGGACGGTCATCTGGATTTCGACGATGGCATTTCTTGGCAGGGCGCTTACTCCGACGGCGGCACGGACGTGCTTGCCTGCATCGCCAAAGACCGCAACGAGAAGGTCGGAGGCGCCGTTGACTACCGAAGGAGAGTCTTCAAATCCCGCGATGGCGTTGACGTAGCCATTGACGGAGATGATCTCGGCCACGGATTCGAGTGAGCCGAGATCGCGCTTGAGTACGGCGAGTTGCGTGAGGGCGCAGGCACGCGCGGCGCTGTAGCCGTCGGCGACGGTGCGGTCGAGGCCTACGGTGCCGGTCATGACTCCCGATGCGTTGCTGGAGATAACTCCTGCAAGATAGACCAGATCACCGGCCTGCTTCGATGAGAGATAGTTGCCTCCTGGCGCTGGTGGAGGTGGTAACGCGAGGCCGAGTTGTGCAAGCTGTTCTTCCGGTGTCATTTGAGATAGGTCGTACCGTTCTTCCATAAGAATGAACTTACCATGGCAAAAGTATCATTTGCGATGAAGGACAGATGCCGGATATCCTGGTCGACGCGCTCAACGCATTGCCACAGAGCCCCGCCAGTTAGCCACTATACGTGCTCAGCGGTAGCCGCGCGCGAGCAGGTATTTCGCGCCAGCCTCGAAGGCCTCGGGACCAGGCACGAAGAACCCAAAGGCATCGGCCAACCGGCCGATCACATTGAACGAGAAACAGACCGCGAGCGCATCCTCGATTTGCTGGCGCGAAGCGCCGGCGGCGAGGACGGCTCGCATGTCATCCGCATCTACCGCGTGTTCGCGCGTCAGCTTACCCAGCATGAGAAGGGTTGCCCGCAATGGCTCCTCGATTGGTGTGGTGCGGATGGCCCACGTGTTGATGGTCGCGGTGTCGAGATCGGATAACAACCCGGGAACACTTTTCCCGTCACCATATGCCCCTTGCGCAACCGCAGCATGCGCCTTCGTACAGAACTCGCATTGGTTAGTCTTCGCGACGAATGCAGCCATCAACTCGCGATCACCGACAGACCAGGAGGAGGGTCCGCGCATCGCCTCATGGGTCACTCCCGACATCGGCGCGCCGTAGAAGTCAGACCGGTACTTGACCAGCTTGATGATGTCGAGCACCGGCTGGCGCGAGACCGTTCGAATGAGCGCGAAAAGTGCCTTCGTACCGAAATCGTGGCCGCTATCGAGAATTCGAAGCCGCATGTTTACTCCTTCCCGGTCGCGGCGGCCTCGAGTGCCGCAAGTGCCGTGTCGTACTGTCGAGTGGCTTGCCCGATCGCGGCGCACACCACGATCTCGAAGACCTGGTCTTCACTGAGGCCCGACTCCCGCGCGGCGGCGATGTCCTCGCCGGTGACCCTGTAGGCATGCCTGGCGACCTTGTCGACCAGCGCCCTTACGGCTTCGGCTAGGCCTGGTTCGGCGAGGTCGCTGTTGTCGAACGCGGCCCGACGCTCGGAGGGTGACGTCTTGCCGTCTCCTTCCAGGATTCGATTTGCCAGCGCTTTTCGCGCCTGTCTGATATCCGACATGTAGTCTCCTGTCTAGGCAGCGGCGGCACGGGCGAAAGCTTCCAGGAGCTTACCCCAATCGCCTTCTGTGTCGAAGATTCTACGCATCTCATCGCGACGCGCTCCATAGCGATCAAGACGACGATGCTCCAGTTCAACGCGTGTACGATCGCTGCCGTCGGCGCTGAAGCGCACTTCGATTTCCGTCTTCAGGGTTGGGTCATACTGCCAGTCGGCGCTGATATCCCATGAGAGGACCAGGCGCGAGTGCGGTTCCCACGCGAGTACGCTGCCCCACTGACACGTGCTTCCATCGTCGCCGCGCTCGTACCAGCGGCCCCCGACGCGCGGCTCGATCACCGCGTCCACTGCATTGGCCTTGCCGATTTTGTAGTATGCCAGCGGCCACCACGCGCCCATTTTTTCGGTGAACACTCGCCATGCAACTGCCTGCGGCGCATGAACGTTGACGACCTTCCGCACGCTATTGGGATCAACACCGGCGGAGGTCTTCGGCTCTGTCTCCATGGTTTCTCCTGTGATACGTGTCCAGCGATTTGTGTCGCCGGCTTTCTCGCTAGTTCTTTGGGAAATTTGGGTCCGCCTTCACTTCATTTATCTGCTTGAGGTGACGCTCAGAGTGCGCCGCAATAAAGAGAACAAATTCATATCCATCCATTTTGCCTACGGGGCCATCCATCACGTGATCGCGCAGCCCTGGCGCGGTCTTTAGATATTCCTCTGTCACCGCGCGGCTCTCGATAAAATGTTTCACCGAGCCATCTGGTGAACCATAGCGGTTGGTGGGGACTAGTGGCCCTGGCGCCTCGGCTTTGTGGGTGCGGTCAGGCACCATCGCTATCACCGCTTCGTCGGTCTTCTTTAGATCGCGCCCGGGCGGCCCCGAAGGCGAAACCATGACCTTTTCCTTCAGCAGGTTGTCGCGGATAAAGCCCTCCGACGCAGCGATGTGTTCCATTACCTGCGCCACGGACCAACGATCTAGGCCCGGTTTGAAGTTCCATTGCGCCTCGGAAAGACCTCTCGTGGCTTCCAGGACA
>Ga0207062_1211_pt1 | contig 13667 bp, 7 predicted proteins | sample Alteio_BWMinCont_28_FD_153266 | JGI IMG/M metagenome (GOLD analysis project Ga0207062, IMG submission 153266) | Enriched cells from forest soil in Barre Woods Harvard Forest LTER site, Petersham, Massachusetts, United States -... | ecosystem: Environmental > Terrestrial > Soil > Temperate forest >... | reverse complement strand
GTTGCTTGTATCCTTGGTGTTGTCGACGATATTGTTGAACTACGCGGAGATGACCGCCGGCAGCGAGGAACCCCGAAGCTGATGCCTCAGGAACTACAGCCCTCTGAAATCAGAAAGCCCCTACTGACGCTTGCCATTCCCACCTACAACCGAGCCGGATCCCTGAAAGAACTTCTGTCGGTTCTTGCTGAGCAACTGAAAGATGAGCGGCGGGTCGAGTTAATCGTTTCCGACAACGGTTCTCCGGACGAGACTCCGTCGGTGGTGCAGGATTTTCTGAATCGTGGACTTCGCGTTCGTTACATCCGCAACGCTCAAAACATAGGACCGGACGCGAACTTTCTCCAGTGCTTTGAGCAGGCCCTCGGGAAGTACGTTTGGCTTTTCAGCGATGACGATCTTATCGTGCCCGGGGGGATAGCCAAAATCCTCAGCTATTGCGGAGCTGCTGAATACGACCTGATTTGGGTAAGCGCGTATCCCTTCGGCGAGTTCCACAAACCGCATGCATTTGAGACGCGCGGCGACGCGATCGAAATCTCCGATCCTAGAGCCTACATCAAACGCATCAACGTTTTCTTCACTTTTATCACCGGCAACATCATCAATAAAGAAACAGTGCTCGGAGCTGGGGCAAAGCCATTTGCCAGTTTGGTTGGAACGGGCCTGATGCAGCTGGGATGGACGTATACAGCCTTGAACCGATTCGCATGTGGACTTTACATTCGAGAGAAACTGATCGCAGTGCGGGAAAACGCTACCGGCGGTTATAAGCTATTTCAGGTTTTTGGACCTGCCTTGGCGACGATCACGAAAGGCTGGTTGGAATCCGCGAACCTGGGCCGCATTGTCATGAACGGAACGCTCCAAAGATTCTGGCCGTTGATGCTGCTTCAGTACAAAAAGAACTCAATTGCTTTCACTGACGAGGAGGATCCTCGCTCAGTATTGACTCCGCTCTTCAAGGACAATATCAGGTATTGGGTCTTCCTCTACCCGGTTATCGTGCTGCCTTCTTCACTCGCCGCGGTGTGGGTTTTTGTCATCCGGATTCTCAACCGGCTGGATAAGGCCGCAGGATTCCCTATGCTTAATTGGGGAGTTTCGGGTAATGGCGCCGGTCAGCCAAGTGGAAATCGTTAAGCCCTGCTATTGGCGCCGATCACTCGCGCCATAATTAAATTGTTGGGGTTGTTCGACCGCAGCGAAGAGAATCATGAGTTAGTCCGTTATACCCATCGGGACGAGAACTTTGTTCGCGTAGGCCTCGAAAAAGGATTCCTTGCGGTCGGTGAAAATGGGCGACAGCAGAAGCACACCCGCCCACAGTAGCAGGATGGCAGGATGAGTTGGGGAAGCAGAGCGATCGGTATGACGGGCGAAGGCGCGGGAGTCGGTGCGGCGAACGGATTCGTGGCTGGCTGGTCAGACTCAGGTCCTGGGTCTCGCATGGGCAAGTGATTGTGCGGGTCAGGCGGCAACCTTGAGGCCCACCTCTCGGAGAAGCGCGCCAAGATCGTCCGCGATGCGTTGATAGAGGCGGTCGAGTTGGCAGCGTTTTTCCTCCGCTAAACCTCTGATCGCCCCGGAATGGCGCCAGCAGACCAGCCGTAAGGGGCGCATAGATTGTTTCAAAGAGTTTGAGGAAGACAACGCAGATCGAATAGCCCTTGTCGATCAGCCGATAACGGCGCGAGTTGGGGACCTTTGTAGCAGGCCTTTGGCGCGCAGCTTGCCGAGGTCATAGCGGAACGATGCCCGGGAGTACTGCGCAGCGGGTAACTCCTAGGGCCTCTAGAGTGGGGCGGTGGAGATCGAGCGTGGTGAACTCGCCGCCGGCGGCGATGTTGCAAAATCGTACCAGAGCGTGCATGACTGCCAGCTGTCGAGGGTGATCGAGGTTGAGGCCCGGGATCCGCTTTCCGTCGGAAGGACAGTGGGCTCGGCCAGTTTCCGCAGTTGCCCACGGTCGACAAAGGTCTCCAGAACATCCTGCTGGACATGGTGGTAGTAGTCGACGATTTTTGATATTTTGTCGCCCAACTGGGGAAGGTTCTCGAAGGGCGAAGCCCTTAGTTAGTTAGAGGCGGAGACGGTGAGGCGGCCGGGGGTACCGGCATCGAGGCATTTCACGGTGCCGCGCGGCAATCAAGCGATTCCTAACCCAGACAGCCTGATCCTTCACCGACCAATACAATCGACCAGACCCGGCGACTGTGCCTGAGTTTGTGAGGCGTAGCCCACACTGGATTCAGGCCCTTCCTTTGCCAGCAACGTCTAACTGTTCGGATTTCGTGACAACGCCCTGTGCTATTTTAACCTGTGCTATTTTAAGCTTGACTTCTATAGGGTTCCGCAAGTACTACTATGCGCGCATCTAGTGAATAGGATCAACCTGCTGTTACAAGCGATGGATTCTCCGTTCCGTAATCCTTACGACTGTTTGTATTCGAAATGCAAACACGCTGGGCCACTAGCGCGGGTCTCAAGGCTAGGAATGCAAAATGGCAGCGGTCATAGGGTTTCCGCTGGCCTCTAGCGTCCAAATCAGGAACGAGACAAGAGCCAAGTAAATCGGGTTAGACTGAACTATTCGGTGCTGGGAGGAGTGCATGACAAAGGTTCTGATGGTCTTGGGTCTATTCATTTTGTTGGCAGGTTGCGGCCGAGAGATACTTGCAGACAGTGGGTCACAAGCTCAGATCGCCACCGATTGTGTTCTGAACCATGTGGCATATATAGGGACGGATTGCGCCGCCTACTGGAACGCTGCTATGCCTCTTCCATTACCGCCCGTGAACGACATCGGTGTACAAATCGCGAACGTAGTGAAGAATTTCTGCCCTTCGGTGGTGCAGTGCCATATCGTCATCATGCCGTATCCTGGCCCAGCACCGAAGAATCCTAAGTCACAGTACATTATCTCGCCCCACAATGAGCTTGTCTTCATTAACAATGAAATGGTCGAATGTCAGGCGTCCAACCAAATCGACAATACGACCGGTTCCGATCCAATGGCGGAAATTTCTTACGACGGTAGTGGCACAGCGATCACAATGGGTGCGATAGGCGGACGCTTTGAAGGTTGTGATCTCTGGCTCGGCACCGACGTCGTAAACGGCATTCTCATCGGTACTACTTCCGGCGCTGCCTTTTCAAACTACGCCCGAGATATTGGTGTCAGAGGTGGCGGCAAAAACACGTACCTTGTCCACATCTCGGGACCCAACCCGAATACCCTAACGACCGAGGACAACCATCTTGAAAAATCCCGTATCTCGGATTTTATAGGATACGGGATCGGCATTGACTATGCTAATGACACCTACATCACTGACGTGACTGCTTACGGCAAAGCTGGGAACACTACAGGTATTACGGTCCTCATCGATTCCCAGGCGGGCGGGACAATGTTGACGAATGTAGTTGGTGGCAGCAGCGGAGCCGATTTCCTCAAGGTGCGGTATTCCGGAAATCAGTACCCAACATTCATTTTCGCGCGTAACATGCAAAGTGACTTATCAACATCAGACGGCTACGTCTTTGATTCTACGTTAGGATCTGCGAATATTGATTTCACTTGTCTGGACTGCTGGGCCGCGGGAGCGGGCGGAGCAGGGGTCCACATTTCGGGAGGTTCAGGAATTCGTTGGATCGGTGGCAAAATCAGGTCCAATGCTAAGGATGGAATCACCATTGACGGGGGGACCCATGTACCGAATGGAGTGTTCATTGAGCACAGTCTCATAGAGGGGAACAATACTTCCGATGCTGGGTACAACGGGATCTCCATCTCAGCTCATCCCGCTGCGGTTTCTGTCACCGGCAATATCATCCAGAACTATCCAGAAGCAGGGGGGGCCAACAATACGCAATTTCTACTTCCTCCGATGTCGAAGGCCTGATCTTTACGAACAATCAATGCTCGAACAATGTAAAGGGTTGTTCTAACCTCTCCAGCGTCGTTCCGAGCAAACTCACATACTTTGGAAATATCAATACGGTAGCTGGTGTAAGTGCTGAATTGAATTACTTTCCGGGACCTGTTTTTACGCTTAGTTCGACCTACTTCGGGGCTGCGGTCGCGACCATTGGTGCTTTGGGCGCGGCTACGGTACTACCGGGGTCTCAAGCCGCGTCGGGACTGCTGCGCTTGCGCGACATCAACAATGGAGGCACCGCCCTCTTCCTAATCGACCCGAGCGCTGGGGTCCAGTTATTAGGTGCCAGTCAGATTACTGGCATCACGAGCTCGTCTGTAAATTGCATAAATGGAAGCTGGTATGTGACATTGTCATCCGGCACCGTGCCACGCGCGATTTCATGGACGATCTATGACTGAGCCCGACTTCGGACTACACATCATACCGTACGAATGGTAAGTGGAGACTGCTGGCGGGTGGCCACCTTCGTGATTGTCTGTGTTCGCCCTGCCAAAGGAGGGTGCCCCAATCCTTGCGTTTGTTGCAAGCGTTTGTTGCAAGCGTGGGCGGCAACTGAATGGAGCCTCCGAATCGTGTCTTTATCGATGTTCTCGGGAGGAAGGACCCGAGACTTGGTAACTCGAAATGCTTGCTGTCGAAGCGACCTCGTGATCTTTCTGGTCAGCTGTATCTTGTTCACGTGCTCCCTATTTAAGCGCGAATCGATCCCACTCCATAGTATCTGTTTCCGAACACGAGTCGCTGAAAACCGGAGTTTCTCAGGAATTCCGCTTCATCCCGCCTGTTCGAGTGATGATCGGAATACCGAAGCCAACTAGACCCGCCAGTAATTTCCAATGTCTAGTCAGTGGACCTTGCCGAATCGGGGGCTGCGCCCTAGTCGCTCTCGGATGAGGGCGGTTAGAGCATCAAATCGTTTCTCCCCCAGAAGATAGCCCAAAAAGAAATACAAGTGAAAAAACGGGTATCTGGCAAAGCCCATACGCCCATACGCGCGATACAACTCGTAGTAATCTCTAAGTGGCAGAGTCAATTGATCTTTAATATAAGGATAGAAATAATTCGCGTAATCATGGATAACATCCTCGACCACATCGATACCCTTAGTTTGTTTCAGATCTCGAATGATCGATATTGCTCCACCGATCATATTGAGGCGAGCCTTCGGAGTGTACCCGCCAGGGACGTACTTTCCCATCTCTGTTGCACTGTTTCCGAACTCCGGTTGTCCGTCTCCCCGGCAAAGTACGAGCACTTTGGGCGTGCACACTGCAGTCCTGTTGATTAAAACGTTCGCCGTGAGATGCATTTGGTAGAACAAGGTGCCATCAAACTTCTCGGTTGCGGCTTGATTCGCGCTATCGCGGTGAACGATGTACCCCGCAAGAACACCGGAACGCCGAAAGGCAAACCGAATGGCGGGAAAGCCCGCTGGAAATTCCTTTTCCTCCTTAAACCACCGAATCTCCTGATTGACTTTCTCTGGTGTTTCGTCAAACCAGCCATAGCTTTTTAGCACCAGCCCGACGCTGGGGTAGCGACGGACTATGCTGGCAGAGTGCCGGAGTGCGCCCGGACACATAATGTCGTCATTGCCCATGAAAAAGCAGAAGTGTCCCGACGCTTTTTGCACCAGGTTGCGGATGTTGGCGTCGTAACCTAGATTCTCCTCGTTTTCAAAGTAACGCAACACTTCGGGATAGCGTGACTGATACTCACGGACAAGCGCTGCGATCTGTTCGCGCTCTCTAGATAAGTCTTCGCAAATGACGACCTCAAAGTCGCCGAAGTCTTGTGTAAAAATCGAGTCTAAAAGAGCGGTGAGATGATTTGCTCGATTATAGGCGGGAATACAAACGGAAAAGAGCTTGCGAGTTGGGGTCACGCTTTATCCCACGAAGCTGTCTTGGGATTGAAAAGTTTGATGGGTTTTGCGGGTGTTCCGGCAACCATGGTATTCGACGGAACGACGCCACGAACGACAGAATTTGCGCCGACAATCGCGCCCCGGCCGATCGTTGCCGGACCAATGATCACGGAATTGTCTCCAATCCACACATTATCGCCGATCACAACCGGCCCGCCACCTCCCAACAGTCGATGGATAGGCGGCTCCTCTGGGCTGCTCTGTTGTTCTCCCCGGTACGACCCGTGATTGTGATCGGAAACGTAGATCCGGCTGCCGAAAAGACAGTGGTTGCCAATTGCGATGCTGGCGATGGCTGAGATGTGCACGCCGTCGGAGAAACTAACGTAGTCGCCAATCGCTATCTGAGGATGGAATTGTTGCGACTGGTGCGATGTGACAGCCTCCAGCCAGAGATTACGCTCCGCGTAGATGTTCCTGCCAAAGGCAATGCAACGTCCGCCGCCGACCCGGCAACCCGGCCCGAGGTACAAGCCCGGAGCCCTAAGCAAGAAAGCCATAACTGAACTGGTCATCCGTCTCCGAAGACGACGGCCCACGAGCAGCAGCGCGATCCCGGCGGGATTCGCTTCAAACAGCCTGGAGGCGGTCAAGAAGAGACCTTTTGCTTCCAAAACCGGCTCAGTCATTCGCGGGTGCATTTTGGGTGTGGGGATTTAAATCTGCAGCCCACAGGTGTTTCCCCTGAATTTTTCCGAGTGGATCTTTCGGCTTTTTGGCAAGCACAAATGCTGATATGAAACCTCCTGCATCTACAACTTCCAAAAAGACATCTTTGATGCCACACCCGGAAATCGAAGCCAAAACGCTATTTACGTCGTAACAATTCATTTGCATAAACGGCTCGTTCCAACGCTTCGCGCGCACGATATTTGCCAGCATCGAAAACGGTGAGAAATTCCTACGGAGAAGATGGGCAAACTTGCGAATTACAGAATGCTTACACGCAAATGGAAAATGTATAGCTAGGACTCCTTCGTCATTCAGTCGTTTAAGTAGGTGAGTGATGATCTCTGCGCCGCGCCGAACCGTAATATGCTGGAAAACAAGGTAGGAGTGGATGAAATCAAAGCTGCGCGTAACCTGCGATAATCTATCATCAGACTGGACAAAGTCGACGTTCCTGATGCCACGATCAGAGCAGTTTTGCTTTGCTGTTTCCAGCATCCCCAATGACACGTCTACAGCGGTGACATTTTCAAATTCTGTTGCCAGTGGAATAACTAACCTTCCGACTCCGCAACCAAAATCAAGCGCCGAGTGCCGGCTTATCTCTCCAAAATGGCTAATCGCCATTGACAGGACTCTTTGAATGTGAACTCGGCCGGTCGCAAGAACTTCGGATTTTGATTCTTCGGTAATGTTCTCGCGCCGGAACTTGTCATCGGTCAACACTCCAAAATATGGATTCTGTTTTCCCCACTTGTCCCAAGACGCATCACTGTCATCTCTAAACATATTTTTCCCGCTCCACCTAATTCGAGTGTATAGCCCGTACCGTGCAAAGCCAAGGGCGTCCTTTTTTTAAGCAAGGTGCAGCTGCACCGAAAAGGTAACATCTCTGTTGGTGGTTCGAAGGGCTGGTGGGAAGCGACGTTGAGGTGCTTTGCTGCCGCTCGCGGGGCGGTTCGCACCGATCCGTCCGGCAGCCAGCTAATCGTTGCCGTCGCCCTTTCCGTGCGGCTGAGAACGGCTCTGTAAAAGCAATTCGCGCACCTTCTCCGCTGTGCTTTGCCAAGAGAATTGAGCAGACCGCTTTAGGCCCTGGTCTCGCAGGCGCCGGCGAAGGGATGTGTCTCTCACCATTCGCTTTATGGCCTCGGCGATCTGCCCTACCGCAGTGGGGTCAACGAGTAGGGCAGCATCACCGGCGACCTCCGGCATGGCGGCTACGTTTGAGGTCACAACAGGCGTACCGCAGGCCATTGCCTCCAGTATCGGGATACCAAATCCCTCGTAAAGGGAAGGAAAAATCAAAGCCTCGGCGCTCCTGTAGAGGGATGGCAATTTGGCTTCTGGGACGACGCCTATGAAATCGACTCGTGAGAGCAGTTGGTGGGCCTTTATCAAACGGACCAGGTCAGCGGCAGGCTCGCCGGTGAATACCAGGTGTGTCCGGGAATCCAAATTGGCCCTGGCAAAGGCCTCGACGATGCGGAATTCGTTCTTGTGACGTTTGCGGTTGCTTACGCTTAAAAAATAGGAAAAAGGCAGTCCGTAGGAATCCCCGTCAGGCTGGTACTCAGGATCAACCGCGCAACCAACATTCAAGACCTTTTCCGGCGACACTCCGGACCAGTCGATGATCTGTTTCTTCGTAAACTCGGAGACTGTGAGAATTCTGGCGGCGCGACCACAAGCGCGTTTCATAACCGTTGCGTAGTACAACCGCAGAAGCGGGCTGCTAATCTCAGGGCAATAAACGTGACTCAGATCATGGATTATGAAGACGAATGGAGAACGACAAAAAAGGGGCGTGTTGTAGCCGGGCGAGAAAAACAAGTCGTCATGCTTCAATTCGCTCAGCGCTCGCGATAGAAACCAGCTATCAAGTGGCGCGGCAGGATTTGAAGACAGTGAAATTGGACGATAATTCAGTCCTGCGAGCACATGCCGAGCAAAACGACCTATGCCGTGCTGCCCAATCCATCGTTGATCGGCGAACATCATGGAAGTTTAGCGGGACTCCGGCCCCGTGGCGCCGAGGCCCGGGGTTCGGGTCGGGATGTTTTTCATTCCGCCGAACTACCTCCATTCCTAGTGCACTACCGCCAGGGCCGCGGCGGTTATGGCCAGCTGCGAAGAAATCTGCGTCCACTGTTGCAGGCCGCGGACGAAGGCTCCGGTCGGGAGCTTGTAAGGCACAACGATCTGATCGCCTGGGTACAAGCGAATGCGGGTAAACTTCGCTCCAGTGAAAGGCCCGTTCACATTGTTGGCGGCAACCACTACTCCATTCGCACGCAACACAAAAGCGTGGTGCATATCGGATTGAGGCTTACCCTTGCCTGCGATCTCAAGATACGATCCGGCCGTGTTAGGAGTCGTGAAAATGAAAGATCCCGGGTTGTATACGTCTCCCACCACGGAGATGGTGGATGGAATATGAGGAATGGTGAGACGATCGCTGTCTTCCATTACCATGTTTGGGAAATCGTTCACGGCTTTGTCTTTCGGTCTTACGTCGAGTGCGACGCGCCCGCTCGCGCGGGTGTTGCGGAGTTGGGTGATGATCGCTTCCTGAGCCGAGAGTATCTGATTCAAATCCCCCGGGTTCGCGGAAGCTGCCGCCGACACCGCCTGTTGTCGGATTTGCACCTCCATGGTGTTCGCGAGTTCGTCAAGACTCTTTTGCTGGTCAATCTTTGCCGACTCGCGAGTCAGTAGCGATCCGTAGACATACGCGTTGGGACTCAGCCCGCCCGCCCGTTGTAAAACGGAGCGAAGCGTTTCGTTGGTTTCGAGCTTATAGACACCGGGACGCATCACCTCGCCCTCGACGATCACGTACTGCGAGCGATCCGACTGCGGCACGCTAATATCGCGCTGAGAAAAGATTGTGACAATATCTCCGGGCTGCAATTCGAGGTTGCTTTCCTCGTCCCCTTCGAGGATTGCCTTTCTCGGATTCATCCAAATAAGTTTTGAAGTCAGATCTTGGGGATTGACACGCTGAATGGTGGCGTAGTCCCAGTTGATTTCAGGAGCATAGCGCCGGACATCTTCGGCGACATCCCGAACCGTATTTGGGTTTGCGTTACCCGCCGACGCCTGAGAACCCTGTCGCGTAGCCAACGAGACATCGTTCGTTTCCGACGATGGATTAGCGGACTTTTGCTGATTCTGCGTCGAGTTAAGGGCCTCTGCCGGACTTGATCCCGTTCTATCGCCCGGTGTACCTGAAGGATTTGGACTCGTAGCCCCGTTCCCGCCGGAAGACGCGCCCTCGTTCTGTTGTTGATTGAGAACCGAACGACTGCGTTCCGGACTAATCGGATACTCGGTCGCGCGACCGTTGACGATTGAGGCGCGATTCCGCCAGTACCCGCGAGTGAGCACAGCTTGAGCGTTAGGAATCAGATCACGAATCCGCATTCCCGGCTTCCAGGGATAACGGCCGGGGTTGGCGACATTGCCGCGCAAAGTTACCGTGTCCTCGAAACGGGGAACCATGGAGAACACGCGAACGATGTCGCCATCTTTAAGCGGCAAAGCGCGGGATTGCTCATCGTAGGGAAACTCCAAAGTTTTTCGTGCCTGGTGGTCCACAAACCGATCTAACGTAACCTTGCTGGTATCGGCTACGGTGCTGAGGTCGCCAGCTACTTCAATCAGGTCGTTCAGGGTGGAACTGTCCTTCATTTCGTAAATTGCCGGCGTATTCACGGAACCGGAAATAGCCACGAAAGGACCAACGTGAGGAATGTAAAGAACATCTCCGGGCTGCAGACGCACATCTTTTGACTTGTCGCCCTTAACCAACAGATCGTAGAAATCGAAATCCGTGATGGTTGCGCCATCGCGCCGGACTTGGATGTGCCGCAGTGATCCCTGGGGGGTGGGACCGCCAGAAGCAAAAATGGCGTTGACCAGAGTGCTTAGGGAACTGATGGTGTATGTCCCCGGATAGCGGGCATTGCCAACCACCAGCACTTGTATAGAACGGATCCGACCGATGTTGACAGTGAGACTGAAGTTTTTAAACACCTTCGAAATCTCGCTTTTGAGATGCTCTTCCAGTTCTCCATAGTGGATGCCGGCGACTGATATCTGGCCCACTTGCGGGAGATAGATCTGGCCCGCGCGGTCCACGGTTACCCGCAGGTCGCCCGCAAGCTGGCCCCACACCCTGATTTGAAGTCCATCGCCTGGGCCGATGACGTAGTCGCTGGGAACCTCCACGAAGTCCATGGGAGCAAACGTGCTTGGAGGTTGGTCGAATAATGACTGTCCGAATAAGGGTAACGGGCGTCCGACGGAATCGGCGACCATCTGTTCAAATTCGGTTTCCGGCCAGACTGTCGATTTTGGCCGTTGAACCTGCGAAGGGTTCGGCGGAGCCGCGGCCGGAGGTTGGTTGCTTTCAAAAGGACTGCGCAACTGCGGTATCGTCACCGTCGATGGCGCGTTCCCACGCCCTTGAGTGCTACCGGGAGTGCCACCGGATGTTTGATTTTGTGCAACGCATTCCGGAGTGTCAGCCTGCGACGGATCCGAACAATCTACCGCAATGCTGGGAGCCGTCGAGCTCTGTGGCGACGACTCGCTAGGGATTTGCGAAAAACACCCCCCGGCGGCAATAACCAAGAACAGCCCAAGCAGACGCAATTCTCTTATCATGGATTCAGGAAACTGCGCGGCGCCTTAGAAACAACGCACCGCTCAAGCTTGTAATTCTACCAACAGAAGACGATGTTTGCGGTTTTGTTGGCTATTGGCGTGGTGCTTTTGTCACGACGGGCATGCCGGTTCCTGGGGGTTTGCCAAAGTCTTCGGCATTTGCGGAATAGATTGTGCGCGGCGAATTCGACTACGTTTGTTATTTGCATTGCGCGATGGCACTGGCTGCGAACTCATAGGCTGTCATACTCGACGATCTGTTGTCGGGTGAACTCCGCCATGTCTTCCCCTTGATTCCAAGCGCGATACCAGGCCATCGTCCACTCCAGCGCCTCTTCGATTCTGAGCCTCGGTTTCCATCCCACTTCGGCGCGGGCCTTGCTGGCGTCAAGCCTGAGAATATGATCCTCATGCACGCCGGGAACAGAATCGCGAATCCAGGACGCGCCGTTACCCCACATGTCCACGAGTTTGGTCGCAATGCGCTCGACCGGCCAAATGTCCTCATCGCTCGGTCCGAAGTTGTAGGCGGATGCGAACTTCGCATCCTGCGCGAGGAGTTCCCCAGCCAGCATCAGGTATCCGTGCAGAGACTCAAGCACGTGTTGCCAGGGACGGATGGCCTGGGGACGCCGGATCAAAACCGGTTGCCCAGAAAGGAATCCGCGGATCAGATCCGGAATCAGCCTGTCCTCGGTCCAGTCACCGCCGCCAATAACATTGCCGGCGCGCGCGGTGGCCAGAGCCACATGGTGTTCATGAAGTCGCTCGATGGGAAAGAAGGAGCTGCGGTATGCCGCGCTGACAATTTCGGCGCAGGCTTTGCTGGACGCATACGGGTCGTGCCCGCCAAGCGGGTCGGTCTCACGATACGGCCAGATCCAACTCTGATTCTGGTAACACTTGTCAGTCGTGACGCACACGACGGCGCACACGCTCGAAGTCTTGCGGATAGCCTCCAGCAGATGCACGGTACCCATGACGTTCGTGGCGTATGTACTTATCGGGTCGGCATAGGAGCGCCGAACGATCGGTTGGGCCGCCAGATGGAAGACGACTTCCGGCGCAAACTCGGTCATTGCGGCTTCGAGCTTGGCATAATCGCGCACGTCGCCGCGAACGTCGTCAACGACCGCGCCCACGGACGCGAGATTGAACATGTTGGGTTCCGTGCAGGGATCGAGGGCGTAACCGCGAACCTTCGCGCCCAATCGACTGAGCCAAAGCGCGAGCCAACTGCCTTTGAAACCGGTGTGACCGGTTAGAAAAACGCGACGTCCCTGCCAGGTTTTCGCCACCTCTTCCAGAGTGCTCTCCCCTCCCGCCAGATCTGCTTCGGCCCCGCTCACTAACAGAGTAACAATTGCCAGAATCAACTGTGCCGGAATGCGCCTGCCTCATAATAAGCGATCCGCACAGTAATCCAGCACTGCGCGAACAGCTTGAATGATATGATTTTGAATACCCTCTCCCAAACCTATGACGGATACCGCGGCCCAGCTACGCAGGCAGATTCTGGACCTGACTGCTCAATACTGGTTGGAATCGTGCCCTCAGGGAGATTTTGTCCCGGGAGTTTCGCCAGTGCCCGTGTCGGGCAAGGTGATCGACGCTTCCGACGTGAGCGCGGTGGTAGATTCAGCTCTGGACGCCTGGTTTACGACGGGCCGGTTCGCGGACACTTTCGAACGGAACCTGGCACGGTTTGTCGGCGTTCGTTCCGCATCGCTCGTCAACTCGGGCTCCTCGGCCAATCTCGTTGCCCTCAGCACTCTGACTTCGCCAAAACTTGGTGACCGACGACTGAACCCCGGCGATGAGGTCATTACGGTGGCCGCAGGGTTTCCGACTACAGTAAACCCGATTTTTCAGAATCGTCTCGTGCCAGTTTTCGTAGACGTCACGGTTCCGGAGTATGAGATCGATGTGCGCCAACTCGAGGCCGCCCGTAGCGACAGAACCAGGGCCGTGTTCGTCGCGCACACACTGGGGAACGTCTTCGATCTCGATGCCGTCTGCGCCTTCACGCGCAAGCATAATCTCTGGCTGATCGAAGACTGCTGCGACGCGCTCGGTTTGACTTATAAGGGGCGAAACGTCGGCACCTTCGGCGACATTGCCACTTTGAGCTTTTATCCCGCGCACCACATCACCACCGGAGAAGGCGGAGCCGTGCTTACCGATAAGCCAGCCTTACAAGTGCTGATTGAGTCGTTTCGCGATTGGGGTCGCGATTGCTGGTGCGATCCCGGAAAGGACAACACCTGTGGCAAGCGCTTTGAATGGCAATTGGGTTCGTTGCCGTGTGGCTACGACCACAAATACATCTACTCGCATATCGGATATAACTTGAAAGCGACGGATATGCAGGCCGCTCTGGGAGCGTCGCAGCTTACCAAACTGCCCGAGTTCATCGCGCGCCGGAAGGCGAACTTTCATCATCTCAAGAGTGTGTT
>Ga0207062_1209_pt1 | contig 13690 bp, 17 predicted proteins | sample Alteio_BWMinCont_28_FD_153266 | JGI IMG/M metagenome (GOLD analysis project Ga0207062, IMG submission 153266) | Enriched cells from forest soil in Barre Woods Harvard Forest LTER site, Petersham, Massachusetts, United States -... | ecosystem: Environmental > Terrestrial > Soil > Temperate forest >... | reverse complement strand
CTCTCTTCCTGGATGAGGTGGGAGATATTCCCATCGAGATCCAGCCCAAGTTGCTCCGCGCTTTGCAAGAACGTGAGTTTGAAAGGCTGGGCAACAACCGAACTAAGCAAGTCGATGTGCGGCTGGTGGCGGCAACCAATCGCGATCTGGAGAAGATGATGGTGGACCGCGAGTTCCGCAGCGACTTGTACTATCGCCTGAACGTGTTTCCGATCCGCATCCCGCCCTTGCGCGAACGTCCGGAGGATATTCCGCTGCTGGTCCGATACTTCACGCTAAAGTACGGGCGCCGCATGCAGAAGCAGATCGAATCCATTCCTGGCAAGGCCATGCAGAAGCTCTGCATCTGGCATTGGCCGGGAAATATTCGTGAGCTCGAAAACTTTATCGAGCGTTCGGTAATCCTCACGCGCGGGACAGCATTGCAAGCTCCGATTGCTGAACTAGGCCACAATGGCAAGTACGCTCCAGTGGCGGGCACCCATGAAGCTTTTGAACGCGACGAGATCGTCCGTATCCTGAAGGTCACGAACGGGCGAGTCGGAGGCCCGGACGGAGCGGCAGCACGCATGGGGATCAAACGAACAACGCTGATCTCACGCATGAAGAAGTTCGACATCGACCGCACAAAGTATCGTGAGCCTGCATCAGGCAGGTCTGCTTGAATAGGCTTCCACCGCGATTAGTAATGAGAGGTCGGTATAGCGCACCTGATCCAAACAGTCGGGGTTGGACGCTAAGAATGGTCTGAGGTCCAAGACTTGGCGGGAGCGACGGGACTCGAACCCGCGGCCTCCTGCGTGACAGGCAGGCGTTCTAATTTGAGTGAAGCAGCTCGTGCGAATGTAAGAGAGAATTGGCGGGCTAACGGTGTGCTCTGCGAGGAAATAGCGGATACCCGATCGATTGTGTGTCGGAAGTCGGTGACAGGGCAGCGTTCTAACCAACTGAACTACGTCCCCACTTGCTTTTCATACGGTTAGGGCCAAACCCGCATGTTTGCTGTCTATTGTTGCTGTCAACCATTTCGCCGCTTTCAACTGTTTCCACCGGATCTATTGAAATTCCGGGAGAAATGGACAGCATGGACAGCACGTCAAACTTGCTTCCATACCGCCCCCGTGCAGCCGCGATCCAGAACATCTGTCCCTGCTCTGTGATTGGATTGTAGCAGAGCGAATTCAGATCAGTACAGTTGCCGAGATTGCTCGGAGTTTTTGCCACGGGCGATGGAACGCGGGCGGCCCCGTTAAATTCCTGACCGCTGTAGCTGGACGTTTGTCCGAGATGAATCAGCCGTCTAATGCGGTTTCGCGGGTTTGTTTAGACTGATCAGCTCATCACGAGTCCGTTGGAGAATCTCTCGTGAAAGGTTCGGGTCTGACACGGCACGAGAGAGGTTGATCGCTCCTAGCATCGCACTAATCGTGAGGATCGCACGAGCGCGCCGATCAGAGTTGCCATCTGCGGGAACAAGGCCCGTCGAGTATGCCAAGGTACGTTTGAGTCGTGCGGTATATACAGCTTTCGCCGATCGACTCGCCCGAGACATGTCACCCAGCAATGCGCCGAGCGCACAGCCTGTTCCCGGACCATCCCGGTGCTCTTCGGACAAATAGGTCGTTAAACCTTTCGTTAGCGTGTCGGTATGTTCCTCCCAGCGGTCTAGGTCTTGGAATGCGGTGGCCAACGCCTCAACCACCAGTTCATCGCGTGAATTAAAATGTTTGTAGAAACCGCCGACAGTAACGCCGGCCTCCTTCATGACATCGGCAACGCCGATGCCTTCCAGACCGAGTTCGCGAAACCTCTTGGCAGCAACGCTCACGATCCGAGTGTGCGTCTCCGCCTTGTCACTCTTCGAATAACCCATTTGCCATCACCATTTCTTCCCGAGTCCATTTATGGCTCCCTCCAGGAAGAGCTACTAGAGTATCAGCGTACTCTTCATTGATTGGATGCAAACTGTCGCGTCCTTGGTGCAAGAAGCTCATTGCATCAATAGTAACCATGAGTCGCTTTCGAAATGAAGCGGGCACCGAAATGTCACGAAAAGATTTTATAAAATACTTTGCAACTTCTGGATTACGATCATACTCTAGTGTAGAGAACACGCGGATCAACCTGTTCCCCAGCACAGGAGAAGCAATATGAGCAACTTGTCCCCAGAACGAAATAAAGCAATCGTGCTCGAAGCATTCGAGACACTTTTTAACAAGCGTGACTACGTTGCGGCGGAACGCTTCTGGTCACCGAACTACATTCAGCACAGCGCACACATACCACCAGGTCGCGAAGGACTGTTCAATCTGGTCCGCTCAGTGCCGGAGACTTTGCATTATGAGAACCAGCTCATCATCGCAGAAGGCGATTACGTCGTTGCGCATGGCCGCTTCACGGGGATGGGAAGGCCCGCCGCCTGGATCGCAGCCGACGTTGTCCGGTTCGAAGACGGTCTTCTCAAAGAGCATTGGGACGTTTTGCAGGACGAGGCGACCAAGGCCGATTCTGTGAGCGGCCTTCCCATGTTCGGCGACAAGTTCCCGAAGTGAGGGCCAAAGGCAATGCAATCGCCCTGAGGGCGTTCGACACCTTTTTTACAAGACCATGGAGGAACCGACCATGACGTCATCCGTTATTTCGAATGAAATGTATGTGATTTTGGGAGCGAGCGGGAACACCGGCTCGATCATCGCCAATTCTCTGCTGTCAGCGGGCAAAAAGGTACGCGTCGTGGGACGCGATTCGGGGCGACTACAGCGCTTTGTGGACAAAGGGGCTGAAGCGTTCACGGCTGATATGAGCGATGCCGTTGCGCTCGCTAAAGCTTTCAGGGGAGCGCGCGGCGCATATCTGATGTTGCCGCCGGCGAAATCCCGGGAGGAGCAGGAGCGGGATAGCGACAACGTTGCTAAAGCTGTAAAAGAGTCCGGCCTGAGCTACGCGGTGCATTTGAGCAGCTACGGCGCGCAGGTTGCGGAAGGTGCCGGGCCAGTCTCGGGACTGCATTCTTCGGAACAAAAACTGAACGCTATCGAAGGTCTCAACGTTCTGCACCTGCGCGCCGCGTATTTCATGGAGAACAATCTGGCGGCGATCGGCATGATCCATCAGATGGGAATTCTCGGAAATGCGCTGTTACCCGAACTGAAGATCCCCATGGCCGCGACACGCGACGTTGGTGACTACGCCGCGCAGCGCCTCCTGCATCTGGATTTCTCCGGCAAACAAACGCGCGAGCTGCTTGGGGAGCGCGACCTCTCGATGACGGAAGCTACCGCAGTGATTGCGCGCGGCATCGGCAAACCGGATCTGCATTACCAGCAGTTCCCGTATGACCAAGTGCAGCAGGCGTTGACGCAATTGGGTGTTCCGCCGAAGGGAGCTGCCATGTACATCGAGATGTACAAATCCATCAACGCAGGAGTCCTCGTTCCGCTGGAGCCACGCTCGCGGGAGAACACTGCACCGACTTCGTTTGAACAATTCGTGCAAGAAGTGTTTGCGCCCGCGTATCACGGAAAGGTTCCCATCGCTTAGGTTTAGCCCCCGGCGCGCGCCTCTTGCAGGCAAGTGTTCCGGGAACTCTCCGAACAATTCTGACTAACTGAGAGAGGAAACAATGACAACGATTAAGGCGATGCGGCTGGCTTCAGTGGTCACGGCAATCGATGTCCTAGTCGCCAGCGGCTTTTCGATCGTGGGGATTATCCGTCCGCAATACCTGGTTCCTGCGGGATCAGTTCCAACACAGGCGGCATTGATATTAGCGATGTATGCGGCGGCACGCACAATTCCTCTGGCTTTGTTCGCGTTATGGTCGATCTACAAGCAGGCGTTGCCTGCGTTGGCGCTTCTGGGTGCGCTCGCCGGCGCAATGCAATTGCTGGATGCCGGAATCGGTTTGTTTGAGCATGATCTCGGGAAATGCGCTGGGCCGCTCTTTATTGCTGTCCTCCAATTCTTCATGGTGTATCTGCTTCACAGATCCGTGTGGATCACGCCGCAAATCGAGCACGGATAGGCTCAGCGCTAATGTAAATAATGCGGAGTAACTGACAGGTCAGAACAGGAGAATATCTATGAAAAACGCCAAGGAACTGATGCTTGAATACACCGCCTACTCGTTCAGAGATCCGAAAAAGGCGGCGGAGATGTTTGCCGAAGATGGCGCCTTTGAGTTGCCATATCTCGCGACGTTCGGACTTCCTACGCAGTACAGCGGCAGAGATGCGATCGCTGGCTTTTTCCAATCCGTGCTTGATATCTATCCCGGGTTCAAATTCGAGAATACGAAGGTGTTGATCGATACTCCGGACCAAGCCTTTGCAGAATTCGAAGCCACTGCCGTGTCAAGCAAAACAGGACGAACTGTTCATCAACTCTTCTTCGCTCGGCTCGTTGCCGAGAAAGGAAAGATCAAGCTGTTTAGAGAAGCTCTGAACACTGTCGAAGTCGCCCGGGCCAATGTGCAGGATAGCGCGGGCTTGTTTTGAAAAGTGTTCGTTGGGTCGTTACGGGAGCCTTGGCCCCCGCGGATCGCTCAGCGACAACGGAGAAAGGCGATGACTAAAAAGCTCGAAGGCAAGACCGCCGTCATCACCGGCGGAACAGAAGGGATTGGGTTCGCTACGGCAAAACTTTTCGTCGAAGAGGGTGCCTATGTTTTCATAACGGGCCGTCGCCAGAAGGAGCTCGACGAGGCCGTGAAGGCAATCGGCGCCAACGTTTCCGGAGTTCAGGGCGACGTCGCCCAATTGGCCGACCTTGAGCGTCTCTACGAGACCGTCTCCAAGATGAAGAGGCGAATCGACATTATTTTCGCTAACGCGGGCATGGGCGAATTCGTTCCCTTTGGAGTCGTTACCGAACAGCATTTCGACAAGTTATTCAACATCAATGTGAGGGGAACGCTGTTCACGGTGCAAAAGGCTTTACCGCTACTCAATGATGGCGGCTCCATCATTCTCAACGGCTCTGTCGCGAGCATCAAGGGCACAGCCGCCTTCGGCGTCTACGCCGCAAGTAAGGCCGCAATCCGATCTTTCGCCCGAACCTGGACCACGGATCTGAAGGACCGTCGTATCCGCTCAAACGTTGTGAGTCCTGGTCCAATCGATACGGCGCTGGCGAGTCGGCAGTCCCCGGATGTGATCGCGCGGATTGTGTCCACCACCCCCATGGGACGCATGGGGAAACCTGAGGAAGTTGCCAAGGCCGTGCTATATCTGGCATCCGACGACTCAAGTTTTGTTACGGGTATTGAACTGTTCGTTGATGGGGGCAGAGCGCAGGTCTGAGCGACTCCCCCGGTTAGGAGAAATGTCAATGATTACCCAACAGCATTTGGCTTCTATCCACCACGCGGATCGCGATCTATACGCACGGGAGAAGATCTTGAATTCCGCCATCATTGCCGTCGATATCAGCAGCGGCTGGGAAGCATATCTGGAGATTTTTGACGCGTTCTACGCCGATCATGTCGAGGTCAGCGACGGCACCGAGAGTGGCTCGGTATTTGGCCGGGAGCGGATTCGCACACTCCTCTTCAAATTCCTTGTCCCGCTTCATGTAATGGCTGAGATTGGCGGCCTGTCGGTACGGATTCGAGAAAGCCCGATTCTCGGAGACACCGCAGCTGAGACACATTCAGCCTGGTCAATGGATCTGATCGGAGTGCCAGGCAGGGTGTGCCAGATTTCCTGGTGCACTCTTCGACGGTGGGCTGATTCTCGCGTGGTGTACGAAGGCCATTATGACCACCAGCAAACCGGCGGGCCTCTAACCTTCGACGATCTTAGTCTGAGTCCGTCATCGACGAGTGTGAGCGAACAACGGCCGTCTTAGCCGCGGCAACTTGTTGTTGCTGCGAGATCAGTATCGGATGTGAGGAGGACCGCAAATGCCAACCACGACTAGCACCATGCTGAAGTGGGACGTTTTAGTTACAAATCGCCAAGGCCTCACTCGCGACTTGCCACCGGGGAGAGAAAAATGGATGTGGGTGCCGACATCGGCCACACTTATTTATGGCGAACGAGACGCTGTTCTCGTCGACGCCTTTCTTACCGTCGAGCAGGCGCACGCCGCAGTGGAATGGGTCGCGGCGAGCGGCAAGAACCTGACTACGATCTACATCACTCACGGCCACGGCGATCATTTCTTTGGCATCGGCGCCCTCCTGGATCGGTTTCCGAATGCCAAAGCGGTTGCAACGCCTGACGTTCTGAAGGTCATGCGCCGGCAAATGTCACCAGAATTCGTCGCGAGTTTCTGGAAGGCACGCTATCCCGGCCAGATTCCGGAGCACCTGGTCCTTCCCGAGGAGCTCCGGGGCAATGTGATCGACCTCGAAGGTCATGAGCTTGTCTCGGTCGAAGTGGGACATACCGACACCGATAACACGACGTGTCTTCACGTGCCATCAGTCGGGTTGGTTGTCGCTGGCGACGCCGCCTACAACGATGTTCACCTCTACCTCGCCGAGTCAAACGCGCAAACTCGCCGCGAGTGGATCACTGCGCTCGACACTATAGAGACCCTGAAACCGCGCGCCGTGATCGCGGGGCACAAGAAAGCCGATAGGGACGACAGTCCAAGAATTATTGAAGAGACCTGTCAATACATCCGCGATTTTGAGCGCGTCGCCTCGATGACGGCAACGGCGAGAGAGCTATACGACCAGATGCTGGAGATCTATCCGGATCGAGCCAATCCGGGCTCACTATGGGGTTCGGCGCACGTGGCGAAACCGTAAGTTCGTCGCAATGAAAGGCGGCGCACTAGAGACGGACGGCTGAACAGGAAGAACGCGATATATCAAATGCTTCAAGACTCGAACGATTTTAGGACTTCGCAATCGATGAAAAGGAGGATGTCCGATGAAGAGTAAAGCGATGGCAATAGGCGTCAGAACACGAATCAGCTACTGTGCGCTGGCAATCATGACAATCATTCTAAGCGTGGGAGAAAACACAATGGCACAAACAAAATCAACGGCAGTTGTGAAGAACATCGTTCTCGTCCACGGCGGTCTGGTGGACGGGTCCGGTTGGAAGGATGTCTATAAAATCCTGAAGAAGGATGGCTACACGGTTTCGATTGTTCAGGAACCGACCATCTCGCTGCCAGACGACGTGGCGGTCACGAAGCGCGTGATCGACAGTCAGAACGGCCCGGTGATCCTCGTCGGCCACTCATATGGCGGAGTAGTGATCACCGAAGCGGGCAACGATTCAAAGGTCGCTGGTTTGGTCTACGTCACGGCATTCGCACCGGACAAGGGCGAATCGGCGGCGTCGATCATTAAAAGTGCACCCCCGGGCGCGTCTGCTCCGCCGATCCTCCCGCCTCAGGATGGATACCTATTCCTCGATAAGGCCAAGTTCCCGGCCGCATTCGCCGCGGACGTAAGTCCTGACCTGGCTTCGTTCATGGCCGACTCTCAGGTCCCGTGGGGTGTGGAAGCGCTCGGTGGTGCGATCACCCAGCCGGCATGGAAAATAAAGCCCAGCTGGTACCTCATCACTACCGAAGATAAGATGATCCCGCCTGACGCCCAGAGGGCTATGTCCAAACGCGCAGGCTCAACCATTGTCAAGGTCAAAAGCAGTCACTCCGTGTTCCTGTCCCATCCTCAAGCCGTCGCTCATCTTATCGAGCAGGCCGCAACAGGTGCCTTGGTGGCAACGAAAGAAGGCGCAACTAATGCTGCCGCAGATTAGGCTTTAATTGCCACACTGGATTCGACGAGGCGGAGATTTTCGCAGAGTGTGATTCATGCCTACGGAATTCTTAGTCTCGTTGAGTCCAGCCTCAAACTTCGCAGTGATGTCAAGTTTGCTCACGCCGCGGCTTCCCGCAATAGATCCTCGATTTTTTTGTCCAAATCCCTCGCGACCTCCAGTGCGTCGCGATTCCCATAAGGGGCTAAGAAGCTCGCCATCCTGTCATATGACAAATGGACGCCGTCGGCGCGCTCGTCCACAAGCACGGTAACCGGCGCGTAAGAGCCCGCATCCGGGACATGCTTGACCATTTCCTTCATGATGAGGGGATTGCCAATGACGAAGCGAATCATCTTCGGAGTCTCGCGACCCGTTTCTTTGCGGAGAATCGCGCCGTGATCCAACTGCATAAACAGCATCAGTCCTACTGCGCTCAGGCCTTTCTCAACTGTGCTTTTCAGCTCGGCAAGAGAGCGCGCTTCGTGAGTTGATCTCCCAAATTCAGTCATATCCGGATGACCGATGGCGGAGTTCACTCCGGTTATTACTTCATTGAACGCCTTGGAAGTCGTCAGACTGAACCGCTGTATCTCGATTTTTCTTGTCATCTCGAATCTCTTTATACGCAGCCGCGCCTTGCCCGAGCCGCATAATAGCATCCGTCCCGCTTTGCTCAGGCCTCTCTCGACTGTGCTTTCAGCGCGGCGAACAACGCGGTCCTGGCTGAAGACGAAGGCGCTCCGTCCGAACCGACTGGAACGACCGGAGGTCACCGCAGTTGCTGATGTAGAAATTCGCTCGTCCGACCGTTGGCAAGGTGAGCCGCGGCGGCGTTGTAGTGTTTTCCGTTATGGCGGGAGAAAGCATGACACTGCCCCGGATAGCTGTACACCGTGGCATTCGGCTTCTTAGCAAGCGCCGCCCTAATCGCCGCTTGTGCAGCTTTAGAGATGAACTCGTCCTCCTCGGCCAGATGCACGAGAATGGGCGCGTGAAGCCCATCGACCTCTCCCAGGTATTTGTCAGTATCGGCGCCGTGATACCAGACGGCAGCGTCGATGCCGTCCTTGCGCACAGCGGTCATGAAGACCATTAGCGCTCCGAGGCAATAGCCGAGCAAGGCAACCTTGCCATTGCATTCCGGGAGTTTGCGTACTGCGTCGATGGTGTCCTTTATGTCCCTAACGCCCGCATCTCTGTCATAAGCCGAATAGAGACGAAGGCCGTGGTCCCAGTCGGCTTGGGAGGTGACGTTCAGGTCGACGCCCGGCTCCTGCCGCCAGTAGAGGTCTGGAGCGACCGCGATGTAACCTTGCTTTGCCAATTCATCGCAGTGCTTGCGAATGTCGGCGTTCACACCGAACAGTTCCTGCAGAACGACAACGGCGGGAGCCGGCAAAGTCTTCGGCCGCGCGATATAGGCAGCAAACGTCCCGTCATGTCCTTCTATCGTGATGTGATCTTTCATTGTCTACTCCTGAGACGACGACTTTCATCCGGGCCTCCGCCGATGTCGTCCAGATCGGCGGAGGCCCACTAAGTGATGCCGAGTTATTCACGCCCGACTGAACGGACATCGAGAGTCGACTAGCGTAGTTTGGCCAAGGATCGCGATCCGATCACCGACGCACCTCACGCTGCTGCCGTGGCTGACGCGGAGGTAGCAGCCTCTTCGATGAGCATGGCTGATTCCTTCGGATGAGACATGTAGGCCACATGGCTGGAATTCACTTCGACCGTCTTGGCGTTGGCGCGCTTCGCCATCATCCTCTCTTGGTTCGGATTGATCGATCGGTCTGCGGTGGCCACCATGTACCAGGTGGGCTTGGTCTTCCATGCAGGCTTCGTGACTTGGTGGGTGAACGCGTCGGTGGAAATCGGCACCTGCGACACCGCCATAAACGCCGCCTTATCCTTCGGAATGTCCGCTGCGAAGTCGGCTGCGAAATGCTCCTGTTCTATCCACCAGTTGTTGTTGCTGTCCGGCTTGAACGCCTTGGAGGCTTGCGGTAACTCTTGCTCGATCGACGCACAGCTCTCACCTTCATCGAGCGCAAAGGCAGCGATGTAAACGAGTGCCGCAACCTTTGGATGATTGCCAGCCTCGGTGATGACGGACCCGCCATAACTGTGCCCCACTAGAACCACTGATCCGTCCATGGCGTCGATGGCCGCCTTTGTGTACTTCTGGTCATCGGCGTAAGAGGTCTCGGGGTGCTGCACCACTGACACCTTGTATCCATCATTCTTGAGGATGTTAGCGACGGCTTCCCAGCCGGAGCCATCCGCGAAAGCTCCATGCACTAGAACCACGTTCTTGATATTTTGTTTCACGCTCATTCTCCTTTGCAGTAGAGATCCACTCGGACCGATTGATTGTCGATGTCGGACGCCTTCGCACCAAACCACCCTGTGCAGAACGTGCCGCTCACTTGACCGTAAAGACTTACTAGCTATTAGTTGACGTGTGCCGAGGCAGCCGCCTCTTCGATGAGCTTGGCTGCTTCCTTTGGGTGAGACATGTAGGCGACGTGGCTGGAATTCACTTCGACCGTCTTAGCATTGGCGCGCTTCGCCATCATCCGCTCCTGTATCGGATTGATCGACCGATCTGAGCCGGCCACCATGTACCACGTCGGCTTGTTCTTCCAGGCGGGATTCGTGACCTTGTGGGTGAACGAGTCGGTGGAAATCGGCACCTGCGAGAGAGCCATGAAGTGAGCCTGGGCCGCGGGAATATCCGCTGCGAAGTCGGCAACGAAATGGTCTTGCTCTATCCACCAGTTCCCATTGCTATCCGGCTTGAATGCCTTGGAGGCTTGCGGGACGGCCGTTTCGATCGACGCACAGCTCTCACCTTCATCGAGCGCAAATGCTGCAATGTAGACCAGCGCCGCAACATTCGGATCGTTGCCGGCTTCGCTGATGATGGACCCGCCGTAGCTGTGGCCGACCAGGACGACCGGCCCGCCCATGGCGTCGATTGCGGCCTTGGTGTATTTCTGGTCATCGGCGTAGGAGGTTTCGGGAGGCTGCGCCACCGACACCGTGTAACCGTCCTTTTCAAGGATCTTCGCGACGGCGTCCCATCCGGAGCCATCGGCGAATGCCCCATGGACCAGAACCACGTTTTTGATGCCCGTCGGCGCAGGACCCGCCGCAGCGGCATTTAGAGCCGCACCCAGCAGCACAGAAGCGAGCACAGCAACCGCATAAAGCTTCGTCATGACGTTTCTCCAGTTAGATTTCATTTTGTTCTCCTTCCAGCTTTTTGTTCGGCCGACGAATGGTCTGTTTCGGAATTGCCCGATTTCGCTGGCCACTCTAAACGCATCTCTCGACACGCGTAAGCCCAAATCGAGGCGAGACACAGCGCCTCTTTCGGGGGAGCGCACACTCCGATCACCAGTACATGAAAACTAGTCGCCGTTCTATTGATCTAAAGGCCAGGTTCTAGGTGACTTCGGTGAGGTGGGCTTGCGAATTGCTGAACTGGTGCTTCGCACGCATTCTTGCGTATGGCTAAGATAGTTTTGATGATTTGAGACGGGTTAAAGCTGTCTGGAGGAGCAACTCAATTCATACTTCCAACGATATGATTCCGCGCTTGACTGCAATGGTTACCGCATGAGTGCGGTCATTGGCACTGAGTTTAGCAAGAATCGCCTTCACATGGCCTTTCACAGTCTCTTCAGCAATGGAAAGATGCGCCGCAACAATTTTATTCGCGTTGCCTGCAGCGATTTCAAGGAGCACTTCCAGTTCGCGCGCGGTAAGAGCGTCCGCCGCGTGATGTTCAGCCATCGCAAGAGCAATCTCAGGTGGAATTCGCTTCTGGCCCGCGTGCACGCCGCGGATTGTATCTACGAGATCCTTCCTCAGAGTGCTTTTGAGCAGGTATCCACAGGCTCCGGCATCGAGAGCCTGAGCGGCTTGGACATCCCCTTTATATGTCGTCAGCACGACGATGCGAGCATTGGGAAATTCTTTTCGAATAGCGATGGTCGCAATGATGCCATTCATTTCGGGCATCACTAAATCCATGAGCGTTACGTCGGGATGCAACTTGCGAAAGCATTCGATCGCCTCACGACCATTACCAGCTTCGCCGACCAAGACGATGTCAGCGTGATTTTCGATGATTGCCGCTATCCCCTCTCTGAGAATAGGATGGTCGTCAACGGTGAGAACTTTGATCGGCATCATCGGTCACCTCCTCATGCCACAGTTGGCGGAACGTTCGCCACAGCGAACCGTTCCCCTGAGCGTTGTAGGCAACGGATCCGGGAATCTTCAATTCTAGCTCAGTCCCAGCTCCGGGTCGGCTCCATGTTTCCAGGTGCGCGCCGATTTTCGCGGCGCGTTCCCGCATTCCTCGCATTCCCCAGTGACCAGGTTTGCCGCCGGCCTCGATAATCTTAGGATCGATACCAGAACCGTCATCACGAAACCGCAAACGCAAGTGCGAGGGGTCGTATGCAATTTCAACTTCAATGCGTTTCGCATCGGCATGGTGCAGTGCGTTCACTAGTGCCTCGTGCCCGATCCAATATGCTTCATCTCGAACGAGCGGGTTAAGCTTGCGTAGGTCCCCCTCGACCACAACGCTGAATTCAACGCCCTTACTGAGAGCAAAATCCTTGATGACGTCAGTAAGGGCCTCTCTCAAGGTCTTCGTTTGTGCGTTGAGGCGCAGATTCTTAACGCGATCTCGACCTTGCACGAGTACTTCGTCGGCGCGGTCGAGGACTTTTTCGATCATCTGCCGGGCAGGTTCTGACGCGGGTATCCGGTCGGCCACGGCTTGGAAACGTAAAATTAGGCCTTGTATGCCCTGCAATAGAGTGTCGTGCAACTCCCGCGCAATCCGCTCTCGTTCACCGAGTCGCTCCTCTATCCTCGCTCGAATCTCTGCCTCCATTTGCTTGAGCCGAACAAGATAGAGTGTCCAGAGGATGCTTACGGCCGCCACGATGCACAATAACCTGAACCAAAATGTGCCCCACCACGGCGGCAACATGGTGATTCCTAGTGCCAGGCCAGGCTCGTTCCAAGCCCCTTGTCTGGTTGCGCTCTGGACATGAAATGTGTATTTGCCAGCTGGCAAAGTCGTGTAGCTCGCGACCCTTCGGTCACTGCCAACTTCAATCCAGTCGCGATCCAACCTCTCAAGTTTGTAGCGATAGCGGTTGGCATCTGGATTGAAATAAGTGAGCGCAGCAAAACTCAGTGAAAAGATGTTTTGGTCGTGAGTCAGTGTGACATCTTTGGTGTAGCTGATGGACTTCCCGAGTGGGGATTTGGCTCCAACCTCTACCGAACGCCCAGCCAGTTGGAAATCGGTCAGAACGAGGGGCAGCGGGTACGATGTATTAATCACTTTATCGGGAAAGAAAGCGACGCCGCCGCTAAACCCACCGAAAAACATCTCTCCGCTCGGACTCTTAAAGCAAGCATCCCAACCCGTAAAGTCATTGCCGGGGAGGCCATCAACTGTGGAATAGTTCGTAAAGTTTTTCCCAACAGGATCAAATCTGGATAGGCCGCGGTTCGTGCTCATCCAGAGCATGCCGAACTGGTCCTCGAGAATGCAGCTCACTGCGTTGGTGGGCAAACCGTCTTTCACGTAGTAGTGGGTGAATGTCCCGCTTTCACGGTTCAGCCTATTCAAACCATTTTCCGTGCTGACCCAAACCGTTCCGGAATGATCAACATAGGTCGAGGTAACCGCATTATCACTCAAAGAAGTGGGATCACCTACTTTGTGTGCATAGACGGTGAATTGACCAGTGTTCGGATCAAAACGGTTCAACCCTCCCCAACTGCCCATCCACAAGAACCCGCTCTTATCTTCTGAGAGATTGAAATACCCTTCGGCGTCATTCTTGGCGTCCTGCTTGTAGGTAACGAAGCTCTCATTCCGAGGGTCAAATCGATCAACACCGTTGTAGGTGGCGATCCAC
>Ga0207062_1208_pt1 | contig 13725 bp, 8 predicted proteins | sample Alteio_BWMinCont_28_FD_153266 | JGI IMG/M metagenome (GOLD analysis project Ga0207062, IMG submission 153266) | Enriched cells from forest soil in Barre Woods Harvard Forest LTER site, Petersham, Massachusetts, United States -... | ecosystem: Environmental > Terrestrial > Soil > Temperate forest >... | reverse complement strand
AATCAGGATTCTCAATATAAAAACGGATTTGTGCAAGACAAACTTAATGGACGCAACCTCAGGATCATCAAATCACCTGCTGGAATTCATCGTTATTCTGGGATGGGTTTTTTAGACAGATGTGATAGCACAATTAAAATTGTCCTCCTGCAACCAACAAGCGATGAGTGCGGGAAATTTTCCGAAGAATTCAAAACAATCGTGAGACCCTTTACTTGCGATGAGGAGTCCTATTATCCCTCACTTAATTCAGTAGAGCTATTGTGTTCAAATGAAGGCGCACACAAAGCCATTGAGGCAATCGCTAACAAAAATGAGATATTTGGAGCGTACAGAGATGAATGGTTAGACCAAGCAAAAAAATTCATCGACAGTGGACCGCAAGCATCAAAAGTACGGCTCACCTTAGATCCTGTCCTTGAAGCCAAGATCCATGCTGTGCTATGGGATCAGGAAGGCGCCATGAATCTATTCAACGATCTTAAGCAAAAAACTTTCAATCAAGATATTCAAACCATTCTTGAGCGTTTGCTCGGTGGTGTTTATGGCGTATTCACCACAGAATACGATTGCCATTTGGAGAAATTGATTGCAGATTTAAAGAGGCGGGATCTTAACGATCTAGTTGAACATGCTAAAACACTTCGTTATGATCATCAAGGACCAAATGAGAACTTCTTGTTTATTCCAACACGCGAGCTTGTTTTTGATGTTTTCAAAGTAGTATTCAATGGTCCTTCTCGATAGCTTCAGAGTGTGTGCAGTCTCCTTAGCAGATTTATTTTCAATGAGCAATTTCAAACATTGCCTTTCTCTTGAAGATAGTATTTCAGCTTTCTCGACTTCGCCATGCATGCCTAAATCCCTGTAGTAGGCAAGAAGTGTATCTGAAGGAATGTGACGACAAATGGGTTGTTTACAGAAAAAGTCTTGCCCTTTTAGCTCAATGAGCGAGCAAGCCTCCTCTTCCATACGGGTGAGAATATGTCTAAGCTCATTTTTGAAATGAGCCGCAAAAGATGTTAATAGTTGAGGATGGTTCAAATGCAGGTTTTCTAATCTTGCATTACCTGAAAACCCAAAAAAATCTACGCAGCCCTCATTTTTTTGAATTAAAATTACTCCCATTTCAAAGTTAAGGACTTTTTTTTCGGCCTTTGTCAGTTGCTCTTTATATGCCTCAGAACCATGGCTTTTGATAAAACACATTCCTGATTGATACGTCGAAGGATGTCTGAGATAAGGATCATTTAGATAAATTTGATTAGTGACATAATGCTCTGCCCAATCAGGCCGATCAACAAGGACTGAGTATTTCCCCGTATTGTCAATGCGATGATAGGTAAAGTAACCGACTCCAAAATGATCGCGTAAAGGTTGTGTAGTTTTTTGAACTTGGTTTGAATATTTAATAATGTAATTTCTAACAATAGCTTCCAAGCTTAGCATCTAAGTATCCAATTTGATTGCTCACTATATTTCAGACTATTAGCATAACAAACTCGTTAAAAACAAACCTATTTTTACTATTGGCAAACACTTTTTTATTATACTAAATCCATCATTTCTAAGCGATCAGATTTTGAGGCAGCGGATTATGAAGCGATTTGACATTCTAATCGCTTCATAAGAATCATGCTTTTCACCTAATCATTTTTTTGAATCTCCAGCCCCTATACCGCGGTAGCGGTCAACAGCAATAATTCGAATGGTCCCTTAAGTCTTTATAAGAGATGGGATTATAGCCTTCTCAAGAACTTCAACAATACCCGGAAGTTTATTTTTTAACTCAGGATTTCTGATAACCTTTTGAATCGGTGAAAAATCCATATCAGGATTTTCATTGATCATTTTTAATAGATAGCAAGTAGCAGCCACCTTCAAGCTTTGACCTTTATTTTCTTGAATTCCAGGCACAGATGCAAATCTCCCATCGCTTTTGAATTCTTTCGGTAGGCTCTCCGAGTCTGTATTGACATAATCATCGAGTCCATAGGTCACCAACGATTCTAAACTTCCGGCCGCTGCTTTCATTAAAAGTTCGTTATTTTTTTCATTTGCAAATTTGTTCATTAAATTAATAGCAATGTAGGGAGACTGCGAAAAAAACTTACTATCAACTTGCGTCCAATCATTGCCAACAATTTTACTTAATTGATCGACAATTTGACTAGTATCATAATCATTGTAACTGAGATTTGAAAATAAAAAGTTCACACTTCTGATAAGGGATTCAGCATCTGAATTCCACTCTTTGTCCTTTTTCTTCTGACCAATACCTTCACAAGGCAGCTTTATGGTGAAGGCAACGCCTCTTGGGTCGTCATAATTAATAGCTGGTACTGCACCTGCCGGTTGTTCCCGGCCCTTGATGCTGGCAAGAAAAGCCCCATATGTCGCAGTTTGCTGCCACCTGTCATGTTCTTCATTGCCAAAGGCTTCACCTTTAAGAACTATCCCCCTTTCCGGGTGGGCCAAATCCGTTTTTAATGATATACTGCAACTATGCTGCCGAAGTGGAATTTGAAAGGTAAAGTCCAGCTTAGACCCTTCCATAGCAAAATGTGAGACATCTCTCCCTGTCATCTCTCGAATGATCCCAGCTATTGACTTTATTCGTCCCTCAAGCAGAGGATCGTCTTTGTTTAATAGCGGATCACCTGCAGTTTGCACAAGCAAATGACGACAGACTCCTTCTAAACTCTGGTGTATAGTCGTAAACAGTTCCTCAGTTGTGTCCGGCCATTTAATTTCAAACATTAAGTCGACACGTGCTCCTGGAATAAATGGTTCCGCTTTAAATTCAGGCCCGGCTTGTAACAGCTTACTAAAATCTGTTTGAGAATCATTCACCTTGTCCAATAGGCCAACCAATCCAATACTCATGGTCCGATAGCCATGTTCAAAGTAATTAATAATCTCCGCGAAACCTAATGGCTTGTTATCCCAGCCATGTTTTATAAGTTCTGCTTCTTGTTTGGGTGTGAAAACTCGATAAGCCCCTTCGAGTAACCTCAAGTAACCAACCAGCAAGCTTGTAAAATGCTGGGCTTTTAGCTGGCCATCTTCAGGATACTCATCACTTGCCGTAACGGCCTTAATTGTTCTATCGTAAATGTCAACAGCCTCTTTCAACTTTTCTATAAGTACGAGTTTTCCAAGCTTGTCGCCCGATTCAAAATGAGCAAAGAATTGCGGTTTTTGCCCCGGGTCGATCATTTCAAGGATGTTAGTATAGTCATCCCTTAAAGCTTGAATGTTGCGTCTTGTAAATTCAGGATTTGACCATTCGTTAATCTGCAGACGCAATTCAGAAAACTTTTCTAATCTATCGCGGGCCCAATTGATGTTCTCAGCATTCGCACGATGCGACTCCAGGAGTTGAAGAAGAACAGATTGCGCATTTCCACCATTTTTAGCGCTATCATGAAAGATGAGATTCATCCATGTGGTAGTCACACCCAGGCGGGTTAAATCAACCACTAGCTCTATTGCCTTTTCAAGGTAGTAAGGGTCCTTTAAGGTAGCAAGATCATTGACAAATTTCAACCATTCGCTCCGCACAGTAGAATTGGCACCTAAATTTGCAATTGTTTTTAACAAGTTAGCCCTTTCGCTGATGGGAATTTCCCCGCGTATGACCTCTAAATCTATACCACGGCCGGCAGCCAACCCTTCGATGAAAGAAGGTTTGGCACCTAATTCTTCAAGCTTTTTCAGCAAAATAGCATTCTCACTGATTTCTACACCGTGACCCGCAGCTGTCTTTTCCCTCTGCCACGCACGCAATAGTTGTTTCCATGATGTACCGTCTACAATCCCCTCTTGTTTTTTCTGACCGATAAGGGCTTCAAGAAACTTAAGGTGATAGAGTTTATTCATGTGTCCTTCAGGGCTTACAAAGTCCACCGCTGTGGTATTGAGCGCTGGCAGCAATTCGGTCTCCACCATTTTGAGAGCAGTGTCGAATACATGCAGGAGTTCTAATCTAAGCGTAGGGCCAACAGATCTATCACTGGATAAGCGCTCCCTAAACTCGTTATTCATTGCCGTGATAAGGGTAGCAATAGCACGCTTAGCAACAATTGGATCCGTAGCGGTAGCGGCTATATCAAGTAAATCCGATTTTGTGACATTTGTTATGAACTCACCGCCGCCAAGAAGTTTTTCCTGCAAAGATTCAAATCGGAGATTGACTTCATCAATGACTGTACTTAGCTCTTCACGAGTAAGAGGGGTTTTCCTATCTAACATCGGATTGGGCGGTATAGATACTTCAAGAGGAATGGGGTAGCTTACAAATCCCTTAACGGACAAGGCGGCGGCATCAATTCCATGAGTGTCTACAATGATCCCTCGCTGCGAGCATACCTTAACAGGGCATTCCTCGCTTGCTTTCGCTATTATGCCCATTACCTGTTCTTTGGTGGCCTGATCCTCTACAACGAAAATAACCACACCTCTGTTTCGAAAGAAAATTGCCTCGTGTGAAGTAAGGTGGGAGGCTTGCCGGGTGAAAATCACTTTTGGCACTATTGTCCGTTCCTGTGGTTTCTCTACAATTCCTGTCTTAAATGAACCGGATGCTGTCTGTAAATAGCGTGAAAGCGCCTGGCTCAGATTGTCCGCAAACATCACTTCTTTACTGGTTGAAAGATTTTCGACGCTTGCTCGTCCGCCTAATAACGCGTGGACGCTAACTTTATTTTGCTCTGGGATAGTATTAAGCTTTTCAATGCTGAGGTAACTGGGATCAAGCGCCTGTTTTTCATTAAGAGGCCTGATCTGGAGCAGGTTAATAGTCGGTTTTCCCTGATCATCATGGGTAATGGTAAATTCCATATCCATTGCAGCTGGCAAGCCATCTTTGCCATATGCTTTACTGAAGTAGTCGGCAACACGCTTCATATCCTGGGCCTCGGCCTTTGACAGTGCCGGATTCTTTGCTAACGAGGCATCGGTAGTTTTTACAGGTGATAATTTCACTGGCCCATCGGGAATTAGCTGGACAGGAACATAACGGGTATTTTTTTCTCTTATAGTAGAATGAACTGTCAACTGAGAATCTATATTATATGTATCTACACCCACTTTACTCCCTACAATACCGTCACAGGCGCCATGCCCAACTTGAACTGTAGTGTGGCCTTCGGCTTTCCCTTCCTGCCTTGTGAACATCACCCCCGAGCGTGGTATAGTATCAGGGGTGCTGCCTGCTGCATTAACCCTTTCTGAAACCTGTTTCATTAAAAGTACAGGTAAGAAAAGAGGTTCTGTAAAAAGTCCCTTATCGCCTACCATGAGCCGCTGTGTTACAGACTTAAGTCCGCAATAGGATTTAAGAACCTCGCCAATTGCAATGGACATCGCAAGTGGGTCAGCATTGACATTGGGAATCGTTTCATTGCCGCCGGGGTTGGGATTATCTTTGGTGTCTTCACGGCCTGTGCTGCGAACAATATAGAACTCTGAAGGGTTGTCTTTGATCCAATCCTCTAATTCCGGTGTGTGAAAAGGAAATTGCCGAAAATGCAAGGCGATTTTTTCTTGCATCTTATCAAGGATCACTTGCCCCTCAGGGCTAATCTGGATGGGAGTTGCAATGGGATTAAAGTCTTCCTTTTGCATTCGGAGAATGTCATCACTTTTAAAAGTCGCCAAAAAAGTTCCCCAGTCATTCTCCAGCTCTCCCATAATTGGCTTAAGATGGTCTCGCATCTCAAAATCACTGAAGGGCTGCTTCGCCGGCACTTCGACTTTGGCTACCTTGAGTTCCTTATTGATATTTTCTACATGGAACTCTTGAACCGAGAGGTTGGCAGTCTTGTACCCACGCCCTATCGTAAGGGCTTCATAGTTTAAATAGGCATCATCTGCCGATACTGGAGGCATATCGTGGAGTTTTTGGAGCCAATCAATTTGCCGCGCTTGTTCTTGAGTGAGACCTTCTTTTTGAGGGAAAGCGGCTTTATGTTGAACATAGAGCCATTTCATCACAGCGAATTCGCCCTCCCGACAGGCTTTTTGCATCAAAGCATCGATCTGGGTTGGGTCATTCTCTAATTCTCTTCTGTATTGGTTGTAAGTATCGTGCTTCCACGTGGGAGTCACTTCTATTTGCGCTGTCGTAGCGCGCGACTTTTGAATTTCTCTTTCAGCTAAAAGTAACTCAGCAGGTTTTTTGTACGGAAGGATAAGATTTTTACTGCCATATTTTCCATTCGCCGAGATGTAGTCGTTAAAGGAAGGGATAAATTTCCCATTGCATTCATATCCTTGCAGTACCCCAGGTTTTAATGTTAAAACATCGGCATGCACCTCTCCATTTGCATTTTTATAAACAATAACCTTGCCGTCAGTGTCCTTTAATCTATCACAAAAAAGATATGTTCCAGGACGACTAGCTTCGATCAATAAAAGGGCTCTCTCATAAGTCATTCCTTCAAAATAAGGAAGTCCGGAACTCAACATTTTTTTGGTCTCTTCTACAGTGCTGAATGGCTCGGAAATAGCGAGGGGTTCTTTTAATCTATAATTTGGAGGACCCCTTCTATTTTCAATAAATGCTTCTATAGAATTGTAATTTTCATTCCTCCCTCTTAATTTGTATGTTCCATCAGTTAAAAGATCCAAAGCATAGATAAACGGACCTGCTGATTTCTGAGCGAATCCAACATAGGTCGAACCAATGGTCCACTCAGGGACACCATATTCTTTTTCCGCTCTTGCCACGACATATGTGCCCGGTTTTTCATTTTCGATCAGCTCTCCTACTTGTTGTGCTTGTTTTGTGCCTATAAAAGGCAAATGATGCACTTCCAAAGAAACAGCAGCTGGTATATTTTGCTTTTCCTGCGCCTTTACCTGTTTATGGGCCTGCTGAAAAAGTTCCAATAGTTCAGGTCTATTAAGTTCTTTAATTGGGTTTTTTAGTTGCTGCAGTAAGTCTTTGGCTTCAGTTATGCTAATTTCCATCTTGCTGTTATCAGTAAATTCCACCACAATGTTTTGAATTTTATTTATTTCTGTTGAAGATTTATTAAGGGAATGAACTAAATTTATAACATGCCCAAGGTTCATTTTTTTAAATTCACCACGAATCAGAGGCCTATAAGTAAGGTCATTAGTCTTAATATCATGTAATCCATAATTACTATCCATGGGTTGTCCTCCTTTCTTCTATAAGCAGAACTATCTTTAATTTAAAATAAAAATATTTATTTAGCAATAGTAATTAGTTTAACATAAAATAAAACTTGACTAAAATCACTCTTTGTTTTAAATTAGTAATAATAAGTTAAGGGTAAATGTTCGCATTTTTGAGGAATTTATGATTTACAACTATCAACCTCGTTATCTTTTCGAGGATCAATCGCGCGTCTATGGCAGTCATGTACCAAGCAATGATGAAAATGAGGCCTCAATGCTTGTTAAATCTAAAGAATTTACAGATGTTATCGTTCTTTTAGAGAAGGAATGGGGAGATTTATATAAAGTTGCCTATGAAGCAAAAGGAATCAACGTCTTGCATTGTCCCATTGAGGATTATGGCATTCCATCAGATGAAGAATTGCATAAATTGATCCCTCAAATTCTCCAATTAGCAAAAACCCCAAAACACAAAATCCTTATCCACTGTCAAGGTGGCCAGGGAAGGACCGGATTAATCGCAGCTTGCGCCCTCGCAAGCCTCAAAAAAATATCCGCTGATGAAGCTATACTCAACATTCGCAAATGTATTCCCGAGGCTATTGAAACGGGTCACCAAAGACGCTGCGTCGAACGATTTGTTAAAGATAATTCATGAAACCCTTGCCCCTGCCCTTGCCCGCAATGTCATCAACTTAAAATAATATATAGTTAGTTTCGGGCACGGGCACGGGCTCGGGCACGTTCACGATATTTGTTTTAGACGCTCAAGTTTAGTCAGAAAAAAGTGTATAAAGCAATAAACTAAAATCGTGAACGTGCCCGTGCCCGTGCCCGTGCCCGAAACTAATTATATATTATTTTAAGTTGATGACATTGAGAGCAAGGATGAAGAAGGCGAGGAAAATTGTATTAAAAACCTCGAATATGCGAGAATCTTGCTTACCCCGGGAAATACTATGGCTTCAACTAAAATCATGGGAGTTTTGAATGTCACACCTGATTCCTTTTACGGAAGATCCCGCAGTGAAAGCCTTGAGATTGCGATTAATTATGGGGTCGATTTGTGGAAACAAGGTGCAGATATCATCGATATCGGCGGAGAATCCACGAGACCTTATGCCCCTGCAGTCTCCGAAGAAGAAGAATTAAAGAGCGTCATCCCATTAATTAAAGAGCTGTCACAACGCCAGCCTCTTCCGATTTCCATCGATACAATAAAGCCATTAGTCGCGGAAAAAGCTCTGGCAGCCGGAGCTTCAATCATCAACGATGTTTCCGGATTCCGCGACCCTGCAATGCGTGAACTTGCAGCCGCCAGCCAAGCCCCGATTTGCGTCATGCATATGCTTGGCACTCCAAACACAATGCAGGATGCTCCATTCTACCATGAAGGCGTTACAGCAGCGATATTGCATTGGTTTGAATCAACAATCGAAAGCCTTATCTCTGCCGGAGTCAAAAAACAGCAAATAATTCTGGATCCCGGGATCGGATTTGGAAAAACGGTTGCTCATAATCTCGAAATTATACACAATCTGCCCAAGTTTAAAGCCATTGGATTTCCGCTCCTCTTAGGGGTCTCTAGAAAGTCATTTATCCAGAAAATTCTAGGGCTTCCTCCAGAAGAAGTTTTACCGGCAACTCTGGCCATGAACACTATTGCAATAAGAGCTGGCATCGATTACATCCGGGTACACGACGTTAAAGAAAATAGGCAAGTGATCAAAATATTAAGCAGTTATGAACACACAAATTCTGACTTAGGTCTTTAGGGTATGCACTTTCTCCAACTATTCACTTCTTGTATGGAAGTATTCATCATCGCCCTGATGATCTATTACCTGCTCTCCTTTTTTTGGAACACAAGAGCGATGGACCTGATCATCGGCCTGTTGGCATTTTTACTTTTCTATGCCTTTACAACCTGGGTCCATCTGCCTGTATTGGAAAAACTATTGTTTTATTTTGTCAATGTAGCGGTGATAGCCTTGTTGATTATTTTCCAACCTGAAGTACGGCTCGCCTTGTCACGCTTAAGCGTCAAAGGCAAAAAATACCGCGAGGTCACGGAATTTGATAATTTCCTTGATGGCATCTCACAGTCTGTCTACAGGCTCTCCGATCGCAGGATCGGCGCCCTGATTGTACTTGAAAATCAGGATACTTTAGATGAATATTCCAACAAAGCTGTCTTGCTGAATGCCAAGTTCTCTCCGGAGCTCTTAGAATCCATTTTCATTACGACAACACCATTGCACGACGGCGCTGTCATTATTCGCGGTACAATGATTTTGTCCGCAGCCACAATTCTTCCATTGGCCGATGACAGCACGCAGCTTTCAAAATCGATGGGAACTCGCCACCGCGCAGGCCTTGGCATAAGCCAAGTGACAGATGCCCTAATTATAGTTGTCTCTGAAGAAACGGGGAAAGTGTCGATCGCTCGCGACGGGATTATGACAAGAGGCATTAAAATCGACCGCTGCAAAGGGATTATTCGCAGTGTATTTACGCCTCCCCAAACAGCAATTGAATCTAGCATTAATGCACTAGGACGACTGAAATCATGGAATCGATAATCCACACAATTTTCCTCAATAACTGGCAACGCAAGCTCACAGCATTGCTAACCGCGATCATCATCTGGTTTTTCGTCAACCATTCCATTACAGAATCAAAAACTATTCGCAATGTTCCGATCAGAATTTCCAACATGCCCTCCGATAAGACCATTATCGGCCTGCTGCCAAATGGAATTCTCAGCAAACGCATTGCCCTAACGCTCATAGGATCCAAAGAGGTCATCGATGAGATTGAACCGGGCGATCTTGAAGTTAATATTGATGCCTCAGCTATTGATCGTACGGATTGGATTGTTCAGATCACAAAAAAAAATCTGGTCAGCCTCAATCCCGCCATCGATTTAAAGAACATCGGTGAGGTGCAATATGCGGAATTTGTGATCAAATTAAACCGGCTAGTCACAGAAAAAATCCCGCTGGATATATTGAATCCCATTGGCACATCTCCCCCAGGTTATGAGTTCCTGGGCCTATGGCCTCACAAGCTTTTTCAAACTGTAAGCGGCCCTGAAGAAGAGGTGTACCGCTTAAAAAATCAGGGTTTGACATTAACATTCAATCTTAATGAAATTTCGAAGACCGATCTTGACACCCTTAAAAATCAGCAGCAAGCCGGAAATAATGAAATTAGTTTTCTTGTCCCCGCCAAATGGAAACAAGTCTCAATTCCTTTCCGCAACAATGTGACAGAAGAAATTAATGATCCTGAAGGTGCCTACTTGCGCCTGGATTTCTTAAGGCAGGAACTTCTGCCTATCGGCCAAGCCATTCCGATCAGGATTTTTTACCCCGCGCAATCTTTAGATTCATTAAATCCTGAAACGATCACCCTTGACATTAGCGGTCCAGTCGTTGCCAAAAATGGCATAAATCTCTTTTCAAAGCCTTTGTATGTCAAAAATGTCAGCAAATTATTCCTGGACGTTGTACGTGACTATCTCGAAATACAAATTGCAGTGGCTCCCCAAGAGGGAAAAGAACACCTGCCTTGGGGCCTTGAAGTTGTGACCCCGCACCAACTTGAAGAAACATATGTCGCCTATCAACTTGCCGCCAGCAACAAGCAAACGAGCATTACCCTGAAAAAACGGGAATCCCTTTACCGCAAACGCTTTAAAGAGTATTTCCAAAGGCTGTCTTTCTACATCTCCCAAGAACACAAACTTGACATTGAAAGTTCGATCAAGGGCGATAAAATCATCATTTCCGAGTATTAGCCTTAATCATGCCCGCAGAACGCTATTATATTGAAAGTGAACTAACTAAGTCCGATGAGGTTATACTCGAAGGATTGGAATTCCATCACTTGACAAATGTGATGCGCAGCAAAGCCGGCGAAAAGGTCGAGATTGTCAATGGTTCCGGATGCCTTGCAACAGCCACTATCCTGCATGTTGAAAAGAAAAAAGCCGTCCTGGAAATCGATGAATTGTTCAATGCCCCAAAACCGGCCCATCAAGTGATATTGGCTCAAGCCATTCCACGGTTGAACAGACTGGACTTTATCGTCGAAAAAGGCACTGAACTTGGCATGACAGAGCTTTGGCTATTTCCAGGAGATCGCAGCGAACGGAAAGAACTTTCAACAAGTCAGATTGAGCGGCTAAAAAGCATTACTGTCGCTGCTCTAAAGCAATGCGGAAGGCTATACCTCCCGCAAATAATGATGAAACCCGCGCTTGCAAAGTGGCCGTCGGCTCCCATTTCGCTCTATTTTGGAGACCTTTCCCCCACAGCGCCGTTATTCAGTGATTTGATGGGCCAAAAACATGATCGCAATATCATCTTTTGCACAGGCCCTGAAAGTGGCTTTAGCGAAAATGAAGCCAAAAAGCTTATTGAACTAGGCGCTTCAGGCGTAAAATTGCACAGTCATATCTTGCGCACAGATACAGCCTCTCTGGCAGCTCTAACACTAATAACACATCAGCTTTAGGTTATGTATGCCGCCATGTTTCCGACAGGTTTTTATCGTTTTTCTCATTACCCTCATATTGCCAAGCTTTTTATTTGCCGATGAATCCCATCATAAAAAACTTCAGATGCCTGTCGATATCAGTTTTGCCATTGTCGATTTGAAGTACAATACTGAAAGAGGCGCTCAGATATGTGAAATTCAACATGGGGTTTCTTCCTCATTCAAAGGATGCACCTTTGTGAATGAAGGCTCTAATCCCATCGCTCAGAATCTCCTTAAAGAGCTTGATAAATTCCATGACCAATCATGGCTCCTGTTCGGTGCATTTATGGATGAAACTGTAGAAGATGTATTTATAAAGGATAAAAAATGGATTTTGTTTCCAACCTTGCGAACCATTACACTTAGCACACGGTTTTTAATCGAGTCCTCATTGCCGATCAACGATCCCGCAGACATAAACACATATCATGGTTTGGCCATTCTAAAACCATCTCTGATCAAAGACAGGGAAAGTCTTCAAGACAAATTTCCAGGGGTAATTTTCCTTGATAATGCGATCTATTCACATAGAAGGGATAAACATAAGATGACAGAATTGTTGATGGGCCATCCGTTGACAAAAAAACACAAGCCTAAATGGGGCCTATATCAACTTGAAAACGAAGAGGGCCTAATCGATCTCATCAATAATGATATCGGAAGCGATCTCCTGGTCATAAAACCCCTAAGAGATTCATTGGGCAGAGGCGTCATCATTCTAAAGAGGGATGATCTAAATGAGGTGATGGAATATTTGTTTAAACGAAAGCCTCAAGGGCTTCCAAATACCGATCCAGCTTATGAATTTTGGCTCACTACCAAAGAGGATTGTTTTTTGGTCGAAGAATTTATTGATGCACAACCTGTATCTGTACCCCATTTGGATGGAAAGCTCTATGCTCCAACAATCAGATTGGCCTTCCTGATGATATACAATAAGAAAGAAATTGAAATTGTTTGCCTGGGAGGCTACTATAAATTCCCTGAGAAAAGCCTCTCAGAGGAAGGAAGCCTTAATGAACGCTATAAAACATGCTGTGAACCTCCCTATTACTCAAAAGGCGACCCCGAAACCATGAAACTTGCTGAAGAACAGATTAAAAATGTGTTATTCTGTCTCTATCAAAAATTTCTGGGAATCGCGGAATAGGATTTTAATAATTACATAAAAAAATCTTGAACTTTACTGATGAAATCAGAATAGTCTGCTCAGAGCAATACATCCAAGGACTATAAAATGGGTTTAAAGCATATCGATATTCAATCATGGGAACAGCCTATACCCAATAATGTTCAAAACACCGCTATACAAAGCTTAGAGAATGGACTGGTCCTTTTCTTTCCAACTCTGCAATTTCCCCTTCTGGAAAATGAACATCTCTTTCTTACTTCTGAGATCTCCGATCCAAAATCCAAAAATGTCAGCTATGATATACGCAAAGACCGGCTGTCTGGCAATGTATGTTCAGACAATGAAGCTGTTAAATTAAAAGCAATGATCAAACGCTATGCTCTCGCCAGCCGTCAATTTATTGAACGTCTGATCCCTCACTATTCCCCATTCTTAATTCAGGCAAAAACGAGCTTTCGTCCGGTTGAAATCTACGGGAGAAAGAGCCCCTCCTACAGAAAAGATGACTCTTTATTGCATGTGGATTCATTTCCTTCGAATCCGACTAAAGGACAACGGATTTTACGCATATTTACCAATGTCAATCACGAAGAAAAACCTCGCGTTTGGCGTCTCGGAGAGCCCTTTGCAGATGTCGCAGAGAAAATGGCCCCTAGGGCCTCCTCTCCGATTTGGGGTACAGCCTATCTCTATAAGCTGTTAGGCATCACTAAAGATTACAGGACCCCTTACGATCATTATATGCTTCAAATCCACGATACCATGAAAGGCGACAGTCACTATCAAAAGACAGTTCCCCAATGTGAAGTTAAATTTCCCCCAGGCAGTACCTGGATGGTTTTTACGGATCAAGTTTCTCATGCGGCGATGTCGGGCCAGCATGTTTTGGAGCAGACGTA
>Ga0207062_1207_pt1 | contig 13752 bp, 11 predicted proteins | sample Alteio_BWMinCont_28_FD_153266 | JGI IMG/M metagenome (GOLD analysis project Ga0207062, IMG submission 153266) | Enriched cells from forest soil in Barre Woods Harvard Forest LTER site, Petersham, Massachusetts, United States -... | ecosystem: Environmental > Terrestrial > Soil > Temperate forest >... | reverse complement strand
CGGCCGCGTACAAGAGACCGCAAAACGTGCAGGGAATGGCGCAGAGAAACATCCAGCGTGCGACAACCTCCCAACGGTACGCGGATCTCATTTCACGATAACGATACGCCGGTACTCAACCTGGTCCTTGGAACCCAGCGAAGCCTCGACGCGGGCGATGTAGAGCCCGCAGCTGGCCTGATTGCCGCCGCCGGTATATCCCGACCAATGAAACTGCATCAGATTGGAGCCCAAGTCCTGCGGAGGACCGGCCAGTTCGTTCACTTTATGACCGGCCATGTCATAAATCTGAACACCCAGCGTCGCCGGCTGGCTCAGCTGGATCTGAAGGCGCGTTCCGCTTCCCGTCTGGAAAGGATTGGGGAAATTCTTCACCCACAGGATCAGGGGCATGTTTTGAACGCCGGCGGCGTTGTTGGGAGACCAGTACGTCTGCAGCGTGTAGTACGCCTGGCGGAGGCGGCGGCCATTCGTGCCGGATTGAATGGAGGTAATTCCGAACCACTCCTCATACTGGGCCGCTTGAGGGTAGCACGTGTTCAGATAATCACCTCCGGCGGGAGCGTCCTGGACCGAGTCGGACGTATTGTTCGACCCCAACGCTTTCCACCATTCGTCGCTCCACTCGAAGACGGCCCCGCCCAAGGCGACATTGGAAGAGTTGGTCGCGCTCAAGTTGGACTTTATCACGGGCCACTGGCTGCCGATGATACTGGCCTGCTGAATCTGGTCTTCCTTGTCGGTCGTCGAGTTGAAAGCCGTCATGCCGAACTCCGCGACGTAGAAAGGCTTGGCGCTGGATGTGGAATACTGCACAAACACGTTGACGGGACAGTTGATGCTGGGCCCCCGGTAAACGGTCGCCCCCCAGACGTCAAGACTGGTCATTTGAGCGTCGGTAGCGCCCGCCGCGGCGAATCCGATGTTGTTGATGTCCTTGTTGGAAGTGCTGACGGGATGGAAAGTCCCGGTCTGGCTGATCTCCGCCGCCTTGGCGGACGCCGCGGCGCTGTTCAGGAGCGCATACCAGCTCGTGGCGAACGTGAGGTCGGCAGGGTCCTCGTTGGTGACTTCGTTGCCGAGCTCCCACATGAGCACGGCGGGGTGCGACGCCCAGGTCTGGACCATCGTTTTAAATCCGCTGATCACGCCCGCCTGCCCGGTGGAGGTCTGCACGTCCCCAATGGCGACCGGATACCCCATGATCACGTAGAGACCGTTGTTCTGCGCGGCGTTGAGCGCCGCTGCGGTCGCCTGGCGCGCATCATAAGTCCGGACGACATTGGCGCCCATGGCTTTCATCAGCGGAAAATCCGTGTTGTACGGCTGAGTGGTATCTGTCCAGAAGACGTAATTGATGGGCGGTGTGGGTTGGGAACCGACGGGTGTGGGCGAATAAGCCACCCCTTGGATGGTGAAAACATTGCCGTTCACCAGGAGCTGGCGGCCTGAGACCTTGACGGAGGTCGCCCTCGCGAAGCTCCCGGAAAATAAAAAGAGCGCTGCAAAGAAAGCGCCTCTGGACAGGGTCCGGCAACCCTTGATTGGCATTTGGATGAACTTATCTTTTAACTTGTTTTGTAGAGGGGAAATGAACCGATCAGACTGGGCTTATTCTAACCTACTTTGGGCCCGGCGGGAACAGAAAAAAATCGCGGTGGGGCGGGACGATTATCCCTTCAACGCTCCGGCGGTAACGCCTTTGATGATGTGTTTCTGAAAAAAGAGATACACCACCACAATCGGCACGACCGAGATCGTCATGCCGGCCATGAGCAGGGGATACTGGGTGATGTGGGCCCCCTGAAACACCATCAGGCCGCGCTGCAGAGGCATGAGATCGCGGTCGGACAACACGAGCATGGCCAGAATGTATTCATTCCAGACCGCCAGGGCCGTGAAAATCCCCACCACGGCGAGGGCGGGCTTGGCCAGCGGCATCGCCACGTGCCACCAGATGCCGAACTTCCCGCAGCCATCAATGCGGGCGGCGTCCTCAAGGTCTTTGGGGGTCCGCTCGAAAAATGGCTTCAAAATAAAGATGCCGAGAGCCAAACCCGCGTTCACCTGGGGAAGGACATATCCCGCGACCGTATTGATGAGATGGAGTTTGATCAGCAACACGTAGAGCGATATCAGAGACCCGGGAATCGGCACCATGAGCGTCGTCAGGAACATGAAGTAGATGACGTTTTTCCCCGGGAAATCCAAGCGCGCGAAGGAATAGGCGGCCAGGGAAGAAATGAGCAGGACTCCGGCCACGGTCGTCGTGGTGTAGAGCACGCTGTTCAGAAAGTAGGTCTGGAAATGACCCTTGGTCCAGGCGTCGGCGTAATTCTGCCAATGGGGATGGAGCGGGATCAAACTCATGTCCGAGAAAATCGTCTGTTGGGTCTTGAGGCTGGAGACGACCATCCACCACAGAGGGAGAAGACAGGACAACGAAACACAGATGAGGAAGGAGTGGGCAAGGCAAGAGCGGAACGTGCGGCCCAGGCGGCGGCGGACGCGCTCCAGCGTCACCCCTTCCCGCAGTGGGTCAAAACCCGCGGGAAGACGCGCGGTGAGGTTGTGAGGCTTCAGGGCCTCAGTGGGCACGGACCCTCTTGGAAATCTGCATTTGGATGAGCGACAGCGCCAAAAGAATAAGTCCGAAAACAATTCCCAGCGCACAGGCGTAACCGAAACGGGCCAGCCCCAGCATCTTTGCAATGATGCGCGTCATCGGCACCTCGGTGTGATAGCCCGGCCCGCCTCCCGTCGTGGAAACAACCAGGTCATAAATCTGCATGGTGCCGAGAACGGTCAGCACGCTCACCAGGATAAATACGGGGATCATGAGCGGCACGGTGATCTTCCAGAAGATCCGCCATTCGCTGGCCCCGTCCACGCGGGCGGACTCATACAACTCGCGCGGAATCCCCTGCAGGCCCGCCAAGAGAATGATGAAACCCCACCCGAACCCCTTCCACATGTGGATGACAGCCAGCGCGGACAACGCCGTGCGCGGATCGGCCAGCCAAGCCCGCGCGAAGGACCCCAGGCCCACCTGGTTCAGGACGTGGTTCAAAAGGCCGAAATCCCCCATGTAAATCCAGTTCCAGATCAAACCGACCACGATGCCCGACAGGATCGGCGGGAGAAAGAAAATTGTCCGGTAAATCTGTCCGGCCTTGATGTCCCGGTCCACGATCCAGGCCAGCGCCAGGGCGAGGGCGTTCTGCAGCACCAGCGCCAGGAGCGTGATCACCGTCGCGTTGCGCATCGACAGCCACCACACCCCGTCGCGGGAAAGAATCTCGATATAGTTGGCGAATCCGGCGAACTTCAACGTGCCGTTGGAAATACCGTCCCAATGAAAAAAGGACAGATCAATCACTTTGTAGAGAGGATACACGCTGAAGATCAGGAACATCCCCATCGCGGGGAAGACAAAAAGACCGTTCGTGAAGCTATCCCAGGGAGATTTTCCGGAACTTTTGGGGTTCATTCGGCGGGCTTGGCCGTCTCCTCTTTTTTGGCGGCCTCGATATCCTCGGCCGCCTGCTGAGGCGTCTCTTCCCCGATGAGGATGGACTGAATTGCTTTATCGAAACGCTCAATGATCACGGGCGCCTCGTTGACCGGATAACGGGAGGGATGAACAGAGATCTCCATCCCGTCGGCGAATTTCGCCAACACGGGAGAATTGTCTCCGACCGCGCCCTTCACGGCGGGAAGGTTCCGGGTCGCATGGGCGAGGAATTCCTGCTGGGGCTTTTCCGTCAGCCATTTGAGAAATTTGACCGCGGCGGCCGCGCGGGGCGACTGGGCGTTGACCATGAAGGAGGAACCGGCGGCCCCCCAGATCACGGCGGGATGACTGGTCACGACCTTCGGTGTGGGGAAAACGCCGTAGTCCAGGTTGGGATTCATGTCGTTATAAACGTTCACAGACCAGGAACCATTGAACGCCATGGCGGCCCGTTCGTTGGCGAAAAGCTGCTCGGCGGATTTGTTCACCATGGTGACGATGTCCACCGACAAAATCTTGCTCTTGCCCAGTTCGTCGAAAAGCGAAAAGACGCGGACCCAATCGGGGTCGGTATAGGGAACATCGCCCTTGAATGTCGCCATGACCTTTTTCTCGCCCATGATGTTGAAGGCGAGATTGGAAGCCAGACAATCGATCATCCAGATCTCCCCCCAACCGCTGACCAATGCGGGCATCCCGAGCGCCGCCAGTTTCTTTCCATCGGCGATAAATTCATCCCAGGTTTGGGGAGGCTTCTCGGGATCGAGGCCGGCTTTCTTGAAAAGGCTCTTGTTGTAAAGGAACTGGATGGTCGTGATGTCGATGGGGATCCCGTAAACCCCCGGAGGAGCATTGAAACGATTCCCGGGCTTGAACTCGGAGGTTTCCAGAGCCTTCACGTAGAAGCGATTCTTCCACGCTCCGTGGTCCGCGTCAAGATCGGGGCTCAGATTGTACAAATGGCCCGCTTTGACAAAGCTGGCCAGGGACTCCGATTCTTCCAGAACGCCGAAGATATCGGGCAGGGTCTCGGTCTGGGCGGAAGCGCGGACTTTCTGCATGTACGCCACGGACGGGGCATAAAGATCAAAACGAACCTCCTGCCCGGTTGCGGTCTTGTAGCGGTCCGATAACTCCTTAAAAGCGTCCTCGCGGTCGCTCATCCAATGCCACACCACGAGGGCATTGGTCGACTCGCTGGACTCCTGACGCCGGCAGGAAACGAGTGCCGTGAGAGTGAAAGCCGCCAGAACGGCGGCGATCCCCAACGCGACGGGGGAGCGCTTCACCGAGCCCTCTCCGAGCGTACGCTCTGAGAGGGGGACCGAAGACGGGCGGAACCGTTGAGATGATTGTTGGCGGCTCCCGAAGAGCGGGGCTGCCCCATGACCACCCGAACCGCGTGGGTACGGCCGTCTCCATAAGCCGGCAGCACAACGCCGTCCAGACGGCGGCCGTCCACTTCGATGTAGCTCACGCCCTTTTCCACACCGAGAGGATTCTCAATCTTAATGTCATACACCGCGCCCCGGAACGGGCGCCGGATGGAGCAGTGCTTCCAATGGGCGGGAATGCAGGGGTCGATCAGAAGACCATCGTAATCCCGGCGGGCCCCCAACAGCCATTCGGTGGCCGCGATCAGAGTCCAGGCAGCCGTACCCGTGATCCAGGTGAAAGCGCCCTCTCCGTAACGGGTTGGGTTCTCCGGGCCGACCAGATACTCCGAATAGACGTACGGCTCGGTTTTATAAAGTTCGTAGTCCGGTTGAACGCTCGGCATGATTTTTCTCATGGCCTCGTAAGCCTTGGTCCCGCGGCCCGCCATGCAGTTGCCGATCGCCATAAAGGTCGCCATATGGCAGAACACGGCGGCGTTTTCCTTGGTTCCCTCGGAGAACATGCTGATGCGTCCCAACGCCTTGTTCCACTTCGAGTAAGCCGGATAGAAAAGGGCGTACCCGTATTTCCCGTCGAGATGCTTGTCGACGGAAGAAAGGACCTTCTTCAGACGATCCCCCTGGGCCACGCCCGACATCACGGCGAAAGACTGGCTTTCCATAAAGATCCGGCCTTCCTTTTCTTTGGACGTGCCGTAGGCAATGCCATCGTCCCGGAAACCTCTCTTGTACCACTGCCCATCCCAGGACGTTTTCTCAATGCGCTCCGTCATCACCGTCGTGCGCCGGCGGAGTTCACGGGCCTTCTCGGTCTCGCCGGTACGCTCGGCGAGTTCGGCCAAGATCTTGAGTGAACGAACCAGGGCGAGCGCCAACCAAACGCTCTCGCCTTTGTGTTTGATCCCGGCGGCATCGATGGCGTCGTTCCAATCGGCATGGCCGATTTTGGGAAGGCCTCTTTCTCCCACATCGTGGAAAGTAAAGTGCAGGTTTCTCCACAAATGCTCAAAGAGGGTAGCCTCTCCGACCTGGATCGGGCCGCCCTTCCAGTTCTGGTTTACTTCCCATCCCTTGATCCAGCGATCGCGAAGGAAAGGAAGCTTCATCTTGAGAATGCTCCAATCGCCCGTTTCCTTGATGTACGCGGAAACCGTCGAGGTGAGCCAGACCGGGTGGTCTTTGTTGGGACGGTGGCCCTGGGGACCGGAATCCGTCCAGCCGGGAGCGCAGGTTCCGTCTTCCCGAATCACTTTAGCGATCCGGATAATTTTAGCCCGGGCGTGGTCGGAATCCACCGACATGATCCCTTCGGCATCCTGGCAGGAATCACGGAAGCCGCGGCCGCCGGACCCTTCATGGTAATAGGACGGGGAACGGGACCAGAGATTGCAGATGTAGGTTTGGTATTTGACCCACCGGTTGATGATCACATCGAAATCGTGATCCGGGGTCTGAACCATCGGCCCCGACTCCATGCGGCGGCGCCACAAATCAATCACCGCGGCCCGCTCCTTGTCCACCAGCGGAATCTGGCGATATTTCTTAACGAGTTTGCGCACGACCTGGGCGGATTCCGCCTGGCCCATGACAACCGTCCACGTCTTGCTCTGGCCCGGGGCGAGCTTCAGGCGATGCCGCAGGCAAGCGATGGAATCTTCACCGGAACACAAGTCGGTGTTCACAAAACCACCTTCGCGAATTCCGGCGGGAGTGGCTTCCGTGTTGCAGCGGCCCAGAAACGGAAGCTTCTGGGTGGCCTGTCCGGTAGCCGGCAGGCTCGACGCGAAAAAGAGACTTCCGACAAAAGGCTGGATGTTGAAATCATCCCAGGTCGCCGTCTTCTGGGCCCAGATGATCTGAGAGCTTTTCTCGTAGGACACCCGGTTGTAGAGATTAAGGATGTTCCGGTAACGAAGCTCCAGATGATAATCGCCGATCATCCACTCCACATACGGGAAGAGTTCGAGCGTCCGGGTTTTCTTGGACGTGTTCTTCACGGACACCTTCCACACTTCGCAGGTGTCCTGGCGGGGCACGAAATACTGAACCTTGCTCTCGATGCCGTCATGAACCATCTCGATATCGGTGTACCCGAAACCGTGCCGGCAGAGATAGTTCTGGTACGAAGCCCGGATCGGCTGATAGCTCAAGCTCCAGGTTTTCTTGGAATCCACGTCCCGCGCAAACACATAGCGGCCCGGCCGGTCGAACTCCCAGTTTTCCGGGAGCCAGCGCATCAGCCGGTTGGAGCCGCAGTCATCGTAAAATGAATAGCCGCCCGCGCATTGGGAGATAATGGCGCAATATTCCTCGTTCGTCAGATAATTAATCCACGGCCTCGGCGTCAAAGGCTCGGTGACGTGGTATTCGGTTCCTTCTTTATTGAATTGTCCGTACTTCATGGGATGATATCTCCTATCGATTTAAAATAAGCCCAGGGCCGGATTTGAACCGGCGACCTACCGCTTACAAGGCGGTTGCTCTGCCACTGAGCTACCCGGGCTTTGCGGGAGTCTCGAGCGCCCTGCTTGCCGCATACAGAAGCACCGCGGCAGCGCAGGAAGCATTCAAGCTCGCGGGGCCGGACTGACGTCCGGCGGGAATACGCACCAAAAAATCGCATCTTTCCTTCACCAACCGGCCGAGGCCGCTTCCTTCCGAACCAATGACAAGGGCGATCCGCGGCCCCTGAAGCGCCTCCAACCCTTTCGGACCACCGGGATCCGCTCCGGCGACCCAAAAGCCATGCTCCTTCAGAACTTCCATCGTCTCGGCCACGTTGGCCACCTGAATGACAGGGACATATTCTAGCGCACCCGACGATACTTTTGACACTAAAGTTGTCGGTTGGGCGCTTCTTCGGTTGGGGAGGATGACCCCGCAAGCGCCGAAAAACGCCGCACTTCTCAGGATCGCCCCCAGATTTTGGGGGTCTTCGATCCCGTCCAGCAGCACCAACGGCCCTAGATTTCCTTCTTTCGGAAGACCGCTCAGAAACTCCTTCAATCCCAGGGAAGGCTGGGCCGCCACTTCGGCGGCAATGCCTTGATGAACCGCGCCCTGGGAACGGCGTTCTAAATCATTTTCGTGCGCTCGGTGGAGAGGAACTCCCTTTTCCCGGGCGAGCCTTTCAATCGCGTCCGCGACGGGACCTTTTAACCGCTCGGACAAGAAAACTTTCGTCACCCTCGTCTTCTCCCGCCGGAGGGCCTCCTCAACCGCCCACCGTCCGCAGATAAATTCGCTCAACGGATCTTTCTCAGCCGGGGACCTTCCGATGTATCCTCGACAGAGACACCCTGCTGACGCAACTCGTCCCGCAACCGATCAGAACCAGCCCAATCCTTCGCTTTTCTTGCCTCTTCCCGGCGCTTCGCGAGATCCAGAACACCCGCAGACCATTTTTCTTCAGCGGGGACTGCGAACCCGAGGACATCGAGCATCTCGCCAAGCTTCCGATGAACAGTCCTCGCACGCAGCGCGCTCTCTTTATAAAACGAGTTTGCGATTCCATGCACCGCGGCCAAAGCCCGGGGGGTATTGAAATCATCCGCTAACGCTTTAAAGAAATCCCCCTCGCTGTCCCCAACGATGGCTTTAAATGCAGGGCTCGTATCCTCCAAACCGGAGGAATTCAGCGAGGCCGAAGAGCGATATGTTTCTACAATCCTGCGCCAAGTTTCCGTAGCGCCCCGCAACGCTTCCTCCGAATAATCGATCGGGCTCCGGTAATGCTGGCTCAGAAGAAAATACCGGACCGCCATCGGGTCATGCTTTTTCAGGACGTCTTTCAACGTGAAAAAATTCCCCGAAGACTTCGACATCTTTTCTTTGTTGACGTTGACGAACCCGTTATGCAGCCAGACATGGGCGAAACCTTTTCCCGTAGCGCCGCAGGACTGCGCGATCTCATTCTCATGGTGCGGGAACGTGAGGTCCTGTCCGCCGCCATGAACATCAAAATCCTCACCGAGATACTTCATCGACATCGCCGAACATTCGATGTGCCACCCGGGCCGGCCGCGGCCCCACGGCGACTCCCAGGCCAACTCGTTCGGGTCCCGGGACACCTTCCACAACGCAAAATCGAGCGGGTCTCTCTTGTCCGCCTCGCCTTCCACCCGCGCCCCAACCTTCATGTCATCCAGCGTGCGATTGGATAACTTGCCGTACTCCTTAAACTTGCGGACGGCGTAGTAAACTCCCGTCCCCACCGCGTAAGCCATTTCTTTTTCCATCAACTTCGCGATGAGACCCTGTATCTCCGGAATATGTCCGGTAACGCGGGGGTATCTGTCCGCCGGCAGAACATTGAGCGCATTCATCTGCGTCTCGTAATCCTGGATGTAGCGCTCGGCCAGCGTCTTCGGATCTTCCTTCAACTCTTTGGCCCGGTTAATAATCTTGTCATCAATGTCCGTGAAATTCTGGACATACGTGACCTGATAACCAAACCTCTGAAGCGAACGGCGAATCACATCAAAGGCCACGTAGCACCGGGCATGCCCCAGGTGGCAGTAGTCGTACGGCGTGATGCCGCAGACGTACATGCGGACTTTGCCTTTTTCCCGGGGCTCGAACTTTTGCGGAGTCCGGGTCAACGAATTAAATATGAAAAGATCCTGTCCTGTCTGCGGCACAAAAACCTACTTCGAGCGGCGGTGCACCGTCGCCACAGCCCAGGCGACGAGGCCGGCTTGTTGGCCGAAAGGCCCGAGACCCTGCGTGCTCTTGCCCTTGAGATTGACGGCAGAAGGCGGCACGCCCATCGGCTTTGAAAGCTTGGCCTTCATCTTCTCTTTGTAAGGCCCCAGGCGGGGGCGGTCCGCCAGCACGGTTCCGTCCACGTGGACCACTTTAAATCCCTTGGACTTAAGCAATTGAGCCGTATGCGCCAGGAGTTTGAGGCTTGAAATCCCCTTGTAACGCTTGTCCGTATCCGGAAAATGATCCCCGATGTCGCCCAAGCCCGCCGCGCCCAGGAGGGCGTCAATGACGGCGTGCGTCAGAGCGTCCGCATCGGAATGTCCGACAAGGCCCGGCACACCCGGGATCGAAACCCCTCCGAGCACCATACGGCGGTCCTCGGAAAAAGGGTGCGAATCGAAACCAATGCCCGTTTGAAACAAATCGTTCATGCGCGGGAGAGCGTCCGCCAATAAGCCTGGCACAACTGGAAATCCTCCGGGACCGTGATTTTAAGGTTCATGGAGGACCCCGGAACCAGTTTGACCCGGACACCGGACCCTTCAAAGACCTGCACATCGTCGGTCACGCGGGCGGCGGGCCGGTCAAACCACCGGGCCAGGCTCATGCGAAAAGCCTGGGGCGTCTGGGCGGCCCAGAGTCCTTCGCGACTGACGGTTTTCTTGACAAAGCCTCCCGGACTGCCTTGCTTCAGCGTGTCTTTGACAGGCACCGCCGCCAGCGCGGCGCCGTAGCGGAACGCGGCCTTCGCCACTTCACGGACCAGCGAAACCGACACCAGGGCCCGGGCTGAATCGTGGACCAACGCCACGTCCAGATCGGGCGAAAGCGCCTGAACGCCCCGGCACACCGATTGGTTCCGGGTCTCTCCACCGGCCACCACGGCTTTTAACCGGCGGATCCGCCAACGCCGTGTCACGGACTCCCACGCGGCCCGGCTTTCCGAAGGAACCACGAGCACAATCTCCGCGATCTCGGGAACCCTGGAAAACGTCCGCAGCGGCCAATAAAACAAGGGCCGCCCGCCCAGGGAACGAAACTGTTTCGGCATTTTCCCGCCGAAGCGGCTTCCGCTTCCGGCCGCCAGAAGCACCGCCCCTGCTTTCATTTAATGGTTGTGATGACCCCGGCGCTCATTATTGGGATGCTCTTTGGAATGATCTCCGGAGTCGGTGTGTTTGTCGGGACCCTTGTCGCGATCTTTGGGACGGGTGAAAATCATACGGCCCGCGGAAGTCTGAAGGATGGACGCGACGGAAACATCCACGCGCCGTCCAATGAGCTTGCGGCCGTCCTCGACGACCACCATGGTGCCGTCGTCCAGATACGCCACCCCCTGGTCGGATTCCTTGCCTTCTTTCACAACGAAAACAGCCATCGACTGACCCGGCAAGACCACCGACTTGACAGCGCTGGCCAGATCGTTCACATTAAGAACCGTCACCCCCTGGACCGCGGCGACTTTGTTAAGGTTGAAGTCCGTCGTCACGATCTTGGCATGGAGTTCCTTGGCCATTTCCGTCAGTTTGAGGTCGACCTCGGACAACCCCGGATAATCCTTATCAAAGATTTTGACGGGGATATCCGCGTTGTCCTGGAGACGCGCCAGGATTTCAAGCCCCCGGCGGCCGGCCGTCCTCTTCTGGGAATCGCCGGAATCGGCCACGGCCTGGAGTTCTTTCAAAACGAACTGGGGGACCATGAAAACGCCGGAGAGAAACTTTGTTTCACAGACGTCCGCGATCCGGCCGTCGATGAGAGCGGAAGTGTCCAGGAGCTTAATGTCGCCTCCCTTGCGGCGGCCGCCCTTCAAAATAAGGTCCCGGTCCAGAAGTTCCAGCTCCTCTTTCTTTCGGACGGAGATCATGAAACCCAGATAACTCAGGACCACTTTAATGGGCAGATTGTACCGCTGAGCCCACGCGTAGAGCGAGGCGTTGTCCGTCTGGAGAATCGCCCAGTCGATGAGTTTGGCGGTCACCAAACCCAGGATCACTCCGATGAGTGCGGCGATCATCGTGTCCAAAGGAACCCGCTCGAAATACAGCTCACACGCGACCACCACGGCACCCACCAACGCTCCACAAATGATTCCCTGCCACCCCCGGGCATAAAAATAATATCCCAGGCACGCCCCGAGGATCGGCACCAACGCCCAGGTAATATAGGACATGAACGCACTGCTTTGATTAAGTTTCACTGATCTTCTCCCTCGCCCCGTGCGCCGCCCTCTTCCTTCTTTTTTAAGTCCCTGAAGAAATCCTCCGGAGTCATTGTTTCCAACTTACTCTTGAATTCTTTGACTTCATGTTCGGAGATGGGCTTTAACATTTCGGGGCACGCTTCAAATACCTTCTCATCCACCAGAATCGGGCAATCCGCCCGGACGGCCAGAGCGATAGAATCGCTGGGCCGCGCATCAATCACGACAGTTTTACCGTCTTTTTCGATATGAATCTCCGCATAAAAAGTACTGTCCTTCAGGTCTGTAATGATTACCTTCTTGACCCGTCCCCCCAGCGTATCGATCACGGACGAGAACAGATCGTGCGTGAGGGGCCGTGGAAACTTTTGTTTCTGGATCGCCATGCCGATCGCCCCCCCTTCATACAACCCGATCCAAACGGGGAGCAGGCGGGGACCGTCCAATTCTTCCAGCACCATAACACACTGACCGCCGACCTGGGCCAGGGAATAAAGTTTCGTAGGTCTCATCATCAGACAATCTCTCCCAAGGTTATGGCGTCTTCACCGGGCTCGTGAGGCTCGCCATGCCGAAAAGGTACGCAATGTCGTCATCCTTCAGCTGGACTTCGAGATTCCCCTCGACATGATCCCCGGCCGCGATGTCTTCCAGCTGAACGCCCGCGTAGAGCCAGCGCAGAATTCCGAAGCGGACGCCCGCGTTGTACTGGGGCTTGTCGTAATGCTCCCCCTGGACCATCTCATCCCGGCCGAAATTAAAGGCCTCGGCCTGGAATTCAACGCGCCTGTTCCAGGCGGGGCTCATCCAGAACGGACGGAACGCACCCCCGACTCCGCCTTCCGCCCGGATAATACCGGCGTAGAGCGTAAACGGCCCGAAATCCCTGCCCATCACGGCCGTTAACGTATTTTTGTATTCGGGGTCGTTACCCGGCTGATTGCGGTCTTGCGGATCGCCGACATTGTTGGCGGCGATCGTATAGAACTTACCCGGACGCGGAACGATCGTAATCCCCAGGTCGGCGCGGTCTCTGTGCTCCGCAAAATCATAGCGGTTTCGGTAATCCCAATAAACGCTGATCCGCCGGACGCGATCCAGCAGACTCTCGGCGTCTTTGGCCGTATTTTTGAGCGAGGTGACGGCCTCTTTGACCTCACCGCTTGTTTTATCATCCGACATCAAGGCCCCGATCGTCCCTTTTCCTTCCTGAATCTGCTTCAGCAAAGCGTCCGCCCGGCCGGTCGCGCTCCGAAGATTGGCGAGGGTGACCTTGACATCTTCCTTGCTGTTGGCGGTGATCTCGCGGAGATCCGCCATGAGCTGCCGCGTATTGTGAATAATGGAATTCAGGGAGTCTTTATTCTGCCGGAGCTCCGTCCTCAAAAGATCCGTGCTGTCCCGAAGATTGGCCAGAGTGGCTCTCACGTTTTCCACGGGATCGCCGTACTTATCGTCCTTTTTAAAGATGTCGGACAACCGCTCCATCCATTCATCAAAAGAGACGTTCGGCCGGCCCTCGATCGTATCCCCGTCGTTCAAAAGAGGAGTTGCGGAAGACCCGAGGTTCAATTCCAGAAATTTGGAGCCGATAAAACCCGTGGACGCGATCCGTGCCCAGGCGTCCTTATGGGCGGGGTATTTCTGGTTGATTTCGACCGTGACCACGGCCCGTCCAAGCTCGAGGCCGATCTTCTCCACCCGGCCGACTTTAACCCCCGAGCTGTTGACCGCCCCTTTGACCGGGAGGCCCTCGGCGCTGTTAAAAAGGATGTTCAGGCGGTATTCCCGGGCCAGATGGACGTCGCCCAGATAAAAGCTGCCCACGCCGGTCATGGCCAGGGCCAGGGTCACGAAAAACCCGACGCGCGCTTCCTGGCTGATCACGCGTAATTCCTGACCTGCATCTGGATCGGCCCCTGGGAAGACCC